>Ga0310695_10000711_pt1 | contig 82228 bp, 140 predicted proteins | sample RumenRJG_04DNA_FD_203882 | JGI IMG/M metagenome (GOLD analysis project Ga0310695, IMG submission 203882) | Bovine rumen microbial communities from Lethbridge, Alberta, Canada - RJG_04 (v2) (version 2) | ecosystem: Host-associated > Mammals > Digestive system > Stomach > Rumen | place: Canada...
TAATGTGACAATAGGTGTTCCTACACCAAAAATAGTTAACATAGTATTACGAAAACTATTAATACCACTTTTAAAATCAGTGAAACCTAATTTTAATGCACTTATTTCATCTTTTAAAGCTTTAATCTCATTATCATTATCTTTTCTTTCTTTTTGAGATTGTTCTAATAATGTTTTTAAAGCTGTTACTTCAGTTAGCAATTGTATTTGAGTCTCCCTGTCTCGTACCAATTCCTTATTGATACTATAGATATCATCTTTTTTTCCATCTAATCTTGCATTTAATTCTGCATTTTCAGCTTTTAGATTGGTGATTTCTTTTTCTAATGTCAGTATTTTCTCATTTTGACAACAGGTATTGTCATTGTGTGAGGGGGACATTAGTCATCACCTACTTGTTTTTCATATTCTAAAGCAGGATCAATGTCTTCTATAATGTTTTCATCATCATTATAGTTGTTTTTAGCATTCATCATCTTCACCAACTATTTCATCTTCAATTACTTCAGGTTCAATTTCAATAGCTGGATCATCATCTTCAAGTTTGGTTTCGATTATTTCTGGAATTTCATCATCATCTGTATTTTCATCTTCGATTTCTTTATCAAATATTGATAATAGTTTTTTGAAGTGTGTCCACCTGTAATCATTTTTGAAGTATGAATCTAATACTGAATATATGAATCCTAAAAGTATACCCAGATATCCTGCGAGTTCTACTTCATTGACTGGTAGGTTGATTCCTTTTGCTGCAAGTACTGCTAAGGTTTTTCCTGCAAACATGATTAGTAGGAATTTTCCTATTGTAGTTCCGTTTCCTTTTATATTTGCCATAATTTGATTCCCTCCTAAAATAAATAGAGTTGTAAATTAATATAAAAAAAGAAAAGTTTTTTCTTCTTTTTTTTAGGAAAATAAAAATTAAAAAAAATAGTATTTTTATAGATGAAATTTTAGGTAATTTTAGTTTTTTTTATAATATTAGTATACCGTATGGGAGATCGAGTCTTAGGCCAGCTGCATAGGCCGTACTTGCCCTTGTGATTAATCCACATTGAGTACAGTATTCATATGATTTGTCTTCACTTAATTTGATTGTGAGTGTTTGACATTCTGGGCATTTTTCAATATTCTCATAAAATTCTTCGTCTTCCTCGCACATATCTAATCTAAAAAAAAACTGAAAAAATAGTTTATCCTTTTCTATATTAGTAAGATGTGCCGTAGTGGAAACATAAAAAAAAGAGGAAAAAGAAGAAAAAAATATCAAGACTAGTCCTGACTAGAAAATAATATATATTTATATACTAGTTAATATAGAAAACATATCAACTAAAAACTTTTTTTGTTTCTTTTTTAAAAAAAGAAAAATGGCAAATTAAAACCAATCATCAGCATTCTTAGACGGAACAATCTTAATTTTAACACAATCCTCAAAATAACCAATCTCTAACTTAAAAACCATAGTAAACATGCTAGTCATATTAATAACCAACTCATCAGTCACCAAACCCTCCTTAAAGAAATTAAAGAAACTTGGCCTTCTCTCCATCTCCAACCTACCATCAGGATAAACAATTAAACCATCAGGAAACAACATCTGCAAATGAATATGACACTTCTCACCAGTATCCTTCTTAATAAACTCAACATAACCATCATTACGATTATCCTCAATCTCTTTACAAATTATTTTAATCATAATACGCACGCTCCCATTCAAAAAAGTAAAAAAATCTTTTATTCAGTTTAACACGATGAACAACATCGTCTACTAAAGTGAAAACTAAACAATCCTCATAAACATCTAATTTCTTCAAACTATTCAAAGGAAATGTAATATCTTTCCTTTTTTTACCAATATTTTCACCAAACCGGTTTTTAACAACTTCCCATTCATTAGAAGAAACAGTTAAATCAGCCAAATACACCACATTTGTTTGACTGAAAAATTCTGTTAAACAATTTATTAAACTTGTAACTTCTTCATTAACAATACTACCATGCAAATATAGCATTGGAGGTGTTAAAGTAACATTATCTGCAGCAATCATCTTTTACCCTCCCTCACTAATATTTCATGGTCTCCTTTACCGTATTCTCTGGGTACAATAGGACATCTTTCCATGAATCCTAATGTTAATCTGCATAATATTATTTCAAAAACATGATCTGTTAATCCATATTCTTTGCAGACTTTCCAATTTGTGACTTTGGTTCTGCTGTCTTCAACTTTTTTCACAAAGAAAATAAATGCTAATATTATTGTTTCTTCGCTTGCTTGTTTGTGCAGTTCTTTAAATCTGTTGTTGAAATCATAGATTAAATCTTTAACTAGTCTGTATTGATTTGGAGTTAATGTTAATGGTTTGGATTCGTATAATAGTTCATCTAATAGTAAATAGCGGTTTTTGAGTTTTCGGTTTTGTTTCATTTTCCTATTTCTTTCTCGACTTCTTCTTTCTCCTTTAACATAATTATTATCATATGATGGGTTGTTTTCGTATAAGTCTAATAGGAATTCTATTCCACGGTCTCCCATGTTCCATTTTCCCTCCTTCTTTTTTTAATCTATTTTTTGTATTTTCCATAGGTCATTGTTTGTATCAAGTTTGCTTTGGTATAGGTCCATGTTGTCATTGCATTTGGTGGAGTGTGCTGCACATGCATTGATAGCATTGACCACTTTAAATTTTGGTAATATTTTACGACAATTTTCTTCATGAGCTGTTAGAATCATATGTGATGTGTGCAGGCTTCCGTATGCTATATCCCTTGCAGTTCCACTTGCAAAATAATCACTTGTTATTTCAATAATACCTAAATTAAATTCAACAGTATACATTTTGTCCTGATACACTATTAGCAATTCCCATTCGACCCCATCAATCCCGTTATAGTCTTGAATAAAATTATATTGTCTAAGATAAGTGTTTAATGATGGAATTAATTCCTTGTATAAATATTCAAAGAATGTGTTTTTATTATTCATCACTGGTGCTTGGAATGTTTTAAGTAGTTCAAATAGACTATATACTCCGCTAAATGCTATTAAGAATTCACTAATAATAATGGGTTTATCATATTCACTTATTTTGAATTTTTTTATCAGTATTTTTGATGAATTTTCATCCAATACCATATCTTCAGATGTAACTCTTTTATCTGCACCTACAGTTATTCCGTTTTCATCTTTAACTGCAACTATAATTGTCATAAAATTCACCATTTAATTTATTTTAGGTTTAATTGTGACCTTATCCTATTGTTTAACATGTTTTTGAGTTCTATTGCTAATTGTTTGCAATCTTTTTCATTGAATATTTCATTTGGGTATATGTGTATGAATGGAGCATCAAGACATTCCAATTCTTGTACTGGACCATCATTATCTGTTATATCAACACATATATCATTGTAAAGGTCATTTATTAGTTTTTCACCATCTATTTTTAAAGTTACACTTTCATTGGTTATTTTTTTAACATCTATGTATTTTTTTATCTTTGCGGAATCTAAATACACCATTTATAATTCCCCCATGCAGCGTCTTTTTGCAAGAACTCCAAGTTTAACATAATTATCCTTAAGATGTGGATTTTCATCCACAACTTCTCGAATAATTCTTTTCACTTCATCTTTATCAGCACATCGATAATGGTCCCAGCAGGTAGCAACGTACCATAAAACTTTATCATGCAACATTATGAATCATCTACAATTTCAAATCTGTAATAATAAATACGAGTCATAGAATCCAAAAGAGGATAAATTTCAAGCAATGCTTCCTTTAACTCACTTAAATTATTATATCCTTCAAGAGCAGCATCTTCCTCATTCAAATATTTGAATTGCTTATATCCAGTATCAGTGATTTTTATTAATACTTCCTTTTCAGTTCCTGGGAAGATAGCTTTTACAATTTCATCAACATGTAATCTTTTATTGCTTTTACGGATTGTTTGAGTTTTAACTCCATCAACAATCGGTTGATAGTATTCCTTGTTGAATTTAATTAAGTTTAACATTTTTAGCGTCCTCTCCTTTTTTTAAAGTATTGGCAAATTGTATCATTGAATTTTACTTTAAGTGTTTGTGCAGTATTAGTGACTGGTTCATTAGTATCTGATGCTGGTTCAGGTGGGAATAGTTCATCAACTTTTCCACAGTAATGATAGTAATTTCCTTCTTGATCCATTTCGGTTGACATGTAATATTCACATTTTCCGCAAACATTTACCATTATTTTTCCTCCTCTTTTACATCCTGATCTTCTAATTCTTTAAACATTAATTCTTGTTTTAATAATTGATGATTTCTTTCAATATCATCTAATGCTTCAGATGTTTCTTTTTTATCTGTTTTTAATTCTGCAAGTTCCTCTTCAGTCATAGTGAAGAGTTCTAAGTAAAAGTTAATATAAGATTTTGCTTTAAGCAAATCTTTTACTGGGTTTTCTTTGTGTTCTGCACGAACAACATATTTAAGGATATTTCCTTTAAGAAATCCTATATACTCTTCTTTACTTATTAGACCTTGTTTCATTGCACCTATTGGTGATAATCCGTTACCTGCATAGTAATCTGGTTCATTCATTATATGTTCCTCCATATGTTTAATTGAATAATTAAGAGCATCCAGTAAATGGTCTTCATTTACTGGTGGGAAAGGTATGCATCTGCAACGCCCTACTGGTTCAAATGATAATCCACTGAATTTATCTATCATTTTTTAGATTGCCTCCAATTCAATTACATCTTCCTTATTAATAATAGAATACTCCAAAATGTTTTCAATCTTGAAAAATACATGAGTATTGTTCTTATAGATAATTTCCATTAAATCATCCGTGAAATTAATCTTATCCAATTGGTCTAAATTGAATATACTGTTAGCGTCACGATAATCTAATTGTAAGCTTAAAACATAATCCTTTGGATTTTCTAAGTTAGTAATTATTTTCTTTAGTTCTTCTCCAATATCTGAAGAATTTAAAAAATCAACTTTAATATCTACCATAATTATTCATACTTCCTTTTTAATCTTTTTTTTCATCTTTTTTTGGACAATACGGTTCCTTTGCTGTTTTGATAATGACTATTCAATCCACTACTACCATAAGGCCGGTTTACTGGACTTGTTAATGTGTGGAATACTATTTGTGCTATTTGCATATCTTTCTGTAATCTGAAAGGTTCATCACTAAGATTAGCTATTTCTAATGTGATGTTTCCATGAAAACCAGCATCAATATAACCAGCAGTTACATGTGCAGTTATTCCAAGACGGCCAAGGCTGCTTTTACCATCCACTACTGCAACAAGATCATCAGGTATTACAACATATTCCCTTGTACTTCCAAGTATAAAGTCACCTGGTTCCAATAATAGACAACTGCATGGTTTTAAATGGTATTCTTGGCCTTGTATTGTTTTCAATTCTTCAGATAGATGTAAATCAATACTGCAAGGTTGAATATCATTATCATCTAACGGTTCTATGATTAAATCTTTTTGTAATCGTATTCTTTCCAAAATTGTTTTATCAGATAATATGCTCATGCTTTTTTCCCCTTTCTTTTTATTGCTCTCATCACTATGCCTGCGGTTTTACTTCCAATTCCTTTAATTTCTTGTAATTTATTATTATTTAAATTTAAAAGGTCATCTAAGTCATAAACATCAAGAGCATTTACAATTAATTCTGCTGTATCATCACCAATGTGCTTAACACCCATTAAATAGTTGAATGCAGGATTATCTGTTTTTTGAGGTAATCTTTTCACAACACGTTTGTTATCTAAGCATTTGCGAGCTTGTATTCTCATGAACATGATTGCTTGATGTTCTGTACTGGCTTCAATAACTGTGGTGTATGTGTTTAACCTTGCGATTGCTCCTTTGTATTGTTGCCATGTGAATTCTGGCCATTCTGCATCATGGAATTGGTCATATAATTCTTTTTCGCTTGCAACAATTATTACAAAATGATAAGGGAAAGCTTTTGTTTGGTCGATTGCTTGGTTGAACACTCTTGATTCTTTAACTGATTTAATGAAATCTTCTAATGTCTTATACTCGAATACTACTTGATTATTGAAGATATAATCGCCAATGAGTAGTTCTTTTATTTGGACATTATCTCCTTGGTTTTTGTAGTATTGTTTTGCTTCTTCTAATCGTGGAGTGTTTTCACGATGATCCATTAGAATGTTAAAGTTTTTTATTTTCATCTGCATACTCCTGTAATTCTTTCATCATTTTATCATGGTCGTATTGGATTAATTGTTTTGATAAGTCTAGTTCAAATAGTTCATATGCCATGAAAAAACCGGTTACTAATGATATTAATGCTATTAGTATTGTTTCAAGAAATCCAATTAGTATTATCATAGTATTTATCCCTCTTCAAGGCGTGGTGCTAGTAAGTATTCCAGATTCCCGTCTCCGGTTACTAATGTGAAATTTATCTTTAATGGCATATCGTTACCAAGATAAATGTTGCATTGTTCGCTGAATTTATGTGCTTTCATGATTTCCTGTAGTTTTGGTATGCTGTAACCTGATTTTACGACTTCAAGTATGTTTTCTCCGTGCAGGTATTCTGTTTCTGCATCTCCTTTTTGACCGGATGTTTTTACTTTGAAGTAGTTTTCGTCAATGAGGAAATCTAATTTGTCACTGAAGAATCCCATGTCATCAATATAGTTTTTCAAGAGTGTACTTGGTATTGTTATTTTACAAGGAAGGACAATATTTGGAGGGGTTGGATTATCATACTCCATATCAATGAAAGGTAATTTGAATTTCCTTCGAGCATCACCATCAAAAATAATTAATATACTACTCTCATCTACACTAAGTTTCAAAATATCATCATTCTTGCACTTTTTCAATATGGTGTTGAAGTCATTACAATCAATAGCCATCTTTTCAGGAACATCACATTCATACTCATCAAACAAAGTCTTATCCAAATCCAATGTAATGAAAGTTATATGACTACGGTCCAATGCTCTTAAATGCATTCCTTCACTATCTGCAGTTAATGTAATTTCATCAACAATTTTACTAATACTTTCAAAAGAATTTTTTATTACACTATTGTTACTTAACTCTACTTTAAAGGCCATTTTTCCAGCTCCTCAATACTTGTTATAACATGATCCACATCATTATCTATTATTTGTGCTGCACCAATACTATCCAAACTAATTATCATATCATCCAATACAATATCCTCTTTGTTCAAATCAACATTCTTGTCAGGCCCTATGAAATATGATGGTCGTGAGGATTTAGGTATCAGTTCCACAGTATTGTTCTCTTTTTTTGCTTTGAATAATAATTGACTGAGTAAATTATAATCCATTATCTAATTCCACCTTTTTCTTTATTAACCGTAGTTGTGAATAGGTATCCTGTTTTGATTGTTGTTGAATTTGCCATATAGTCTTCAGCAATATTTCTGTTAGTAATTAATAACTCTAATCCAAAGACATCACAGAATCCACCTATTTGCTCCAAGTCTAATAGATCACCATTACAGTATAATGTCACTTCTCCGAATTCCTGATAGGTTAAACTAAAATCTTCACTTTCAGCAACACTTTTAATATAATTAATCATTGCATCCTGAATATCTATTTGCATACTGATTGTTTCAGTTCTCTGTTTTTGATGTTCTTTTATACGATTTTTCCAGTAATCTGCATTAGCCATTTTTTTATTCCACCTTTTCATATGTTTCTTTGAATATATCTGGTTTGCAAGGGTATTTTTCACCATGTACTCCTGTGATAATATAATCACCTGGACTGGCTTTCATTACCCCTTCAAGGGTTTCGATTTCCAATTCCTTATCTGTTTGATAAGCTTCTACAATAATTGGTTTTTTACGATATTTTTTAGATTTGGAATCTTCATTATAAATGTCGTTGATTGGAACATCGTTGAATTGTTCTAACCATTCACGTTCTTCTTTTTCAAGGATTTCCATATCTTTTCGATAGCATTCGTTAATATAAGCAACACTTTCATCACGTTCTTTTGTTAGTAATGCTTTCCTGTTTCGGATTGCACATAAGTTTTCGTTAGCAGAATTCATAAAATAATATATTCGTATGATTTTATTGTATTGTAACAAAAAAGAAAAGATATATAAAAAAATAGTAAAAATATTATTCATCAAACATTAATAGATACATTAAGTTCTGATATAACTTTAAATCTTCAACAGGGTTTTGTATAACATAATTACCATGTCCTAACACATGTTCGTGACCCATTAAGTTCTCTAAACGAAAATAATCCATATGTGGGGCAACGATTGTAGCAAAAGCATCTCGAAAACCATGAAAATGAATCTTATTAACTTTAGAATTATATGCATAATCATATCCCAATTCTTCACGGATTTCAATCAACATTCTTTCAGCTGTAGTATACCTTAATTTTTTACCAGTTTTACTAACAAATAATGGAGAATTATTAGTTAACTTTTTATCATGATTTAATAAAGATAAAACAATCCATCGGACCGCTTGAGGACTAAAAAAAGTATAATGTGATTTTTTAGTTTTCATGGTGATATTATGAACTACTGCAACAAGAGTATTATCATGTATTCGTGGTTGTAAATCATCTAAAAGTTTGTTGATTTCTGTTTCATTGCTGAAGTATTTCATTGATTTTATAAAGTCTTTGCAATCCATTTTTAATAAATCATTAATTCTTAATCCAGAACTAAAAAGACATAATATTACTGGTTTAAAATTAATTGGAGATTCATAAAATACTCTTTCAACATCATGAACAGTTATAACATCTTCTAAAGATTTTTTCAAACGATGTTCTTTCTCACGAGCAATTCGAGGATTTACAGGTATGAAAAATGATTTATAAAAAGTTTTTACTTTTGCAAGTATCCCTGAACGTGTTGTACCTACCAATCCTTCTTCGATAAGATACATTTGAAATGTTGTTAAATATTTATAGACAGATCCGTCATCAGGAAAAACTTTATTCTCATAATCATCTTTTGCTTCCTGTAAAATTTCACTTAAAGATTTACCAACAAATTGTGTGAATTTATTTAATGAATAAATGTATTGATTAATTGTATTTTGATTAGTAACTTTGTTTCGTATCATTAATTCTTGAAATAATGAGTCTTCATATCTTAATTTTTGCCTTGATGTTAATTGTCTGTTTAAATCTCTTTTTGATAATTCTTCACAATATTCTTTATAAATTTCATCTTTTCTTATAGGTATTTCATATTTAAGGCAACCCTGATAATAAGCATGAGCTGCCTGATATTCATCATCAAAAATTCCAAGATAATATTCTTCACCGTTTTTCTTAATGCAGGATTGCCATTTTACTTGTTTACCATTTTTTGTTTGAATATTTTTAATACTTACTCCAGGAAATCTGCTTGCTCCCCAATTATATTTTTGCATTAATTCACTTTTAGTTAGTCTTTCAAGATTATCAAGACTAAAATTAATAATATTTCCATCAACAGGGGATATTACTTCATTTGACCCTCTATGGAAGAAATAAGTGATTTGTCTATGGCGACCATCTATTCTACGAGTTGTGTAAATCTCATGTCTTTTTTTATGAATATCAACATTCCATTTATAGGATTCAACAATGTTTCGATTACCTTTGCAATAAATAAATTTGATTTCTCTTCCTGATTTTAAAACACGTTTATAAATTAATTTTGTGCAGGAATCACAATTTTTACAAAGCAACATTTCTCTAAAAAATAGTAAAAGTATGAGAGTTGACCTGAGATAGATCAACTCTAAATGATTCGAGTGTACCATCTTGTGGTACACTATTATATTTTATCTAATAGTTTTTTAAATTTTTCCTTGTTTGTCTTTCCTGTGATTGATTGGAATTTTTCCATTTCAGAAGGAGTTAATTTGAAAGATAATCTTTCTGTTGCATATTCATATTTTGATATTTCTTCATTGTATATTTTGAAAATCTTAAGAAACATACATTTAACTTGCTCTGTTTCATCATCAAGAAATGTAGATTTAAGTTTATTCATGTAATCAATTAAATCATACTCTAATTGTTCTTCTTTGAAGTACATTTCTGTTGATGCTGAAATTCCCATTCCACTCATGAAAAGACTGACAATATAACTGAATGATGTAGCTTTGACTACATCAAAATTACGCATATGCGCATAGCATTGTGCAAAAGCACACCATCTAGTCGGATTATCAACAATTTGTAAACCAATATCATTTTCTTTGAGGAATTGTTGAAGTTCTTCATCACTTACATTATAACCAATATCGCTTGGTTGATATTCTTTTTCCCAAAACATAGTTACACCGTTCAAAAAAAATTATTCGAGAAGCTCAAGAGCTTCATCGAGATTATAGTTATATAATGCATTTGCAACTTTTGATGCAAGTGCTTTTTCATTAGAAGTAGAATTAAAATCATCATTTACAATAGCATCGAAATAACTAGCAATATGGTCAACATCACCAGATAGAAATTCTTTTGCAGATACAAGAATGAATTCAGAATCAATTGCCATGTCCACAAGTTCATCAAGAACATTCATTTCATAATTGTTATTCATTAACTCTTGTTCGTATTGAACAACAGAATTGAATATTCTATATTTTTCAAGTCTGATTTTATCAAGTTTTTGTAGATCATCAGAAATAACTTGTGAGATTAAATCTCTAACTTGTTGTTCTACTGATTCTCTCACTTCTTCTTCAAAATCAAAGTCTTCAAGGCAACCTTGAATACAACAGTTGATACGATTGTCTCCGTATTCATCAACCATTTCTTCATCAAAGTGTCCACCACAGCGGTCATCTTCTGATTCAATCCAGAATGGGCAGTCACCATTTTCATGACATTTGCAGTCAATTTGACCGCTTTCACCTTGAGGTAATCTGTAGATTTCAATTAAGTGGTTTTCAGGGTTTTCAATAGTTCCAGTAGTATATGAACCAGTAACCATTTTTCCGTTGTCTGCATCCCATAATGCGCAACCATCTGTCATTTGACTTTGACCTGCTACTGCAAGTTGTAATATTTTTGAGTTTTCTGTATTAAATATCATTTTTATACCTCGAATCATTTTTTTGATGAGATGAGTTTTCATCTCAGTCATACTTATATTAGTCTTACTCCTATATAAACTTAACTGTTTGGATATAAAAAAAATAAAAAAAGATTAGTTAAAAACTAATCTTTACCTTTACTATCCATAGTATCACCTCCCTTTAATTTATCAATCCTAGTCCACCATTTTTCACCCACATAAGACTGTTCATTAGCTTCATCAGATAAAATAATTTTATCAAAAAAATATGATCCACCAACATCAAGATTATTCTCATTAAACAAACTAGTAAAACGAGCATTCTCATAACCATAAATCTTTGCATATTCATCATAATGACTAATGTAATACAAATCATTTGTAATAATATAACTCCAAATATCATCAACAGTCAAATGTCTAATTGGAAATGCCACTCTTCTTTGACCTTCAATTCTAATCAAAGGCCCTTTCACACGATGTTTACGAGTAATAGATTCGGAACCACGTATACCTAATAATTCTAAATCACAATCCTTTTTTTTCATGAAATCAAATAGCATTGGAAAATAATCCCCAATCAAATATTTTTCACCATTCCAAAAAGGAGTATTAACAACAGTTAAATCCATTGCTCCAGCTATTTCCGCACTTCTCATTAATTCATTATGAGTTTTTTGAGTACGATACTGCTGCTTACAATACTTCCCATAACCAGGATGAAAATTAAAAATAGGAATAGTATTATCCTGCTGCATAACCATATGCAACAAAACAAGACTATCTTTCCCTCCAGAATATTCAATTACAGGATTATATTTTGAATTAATGATCTCAGAAACATTCTCTTTAGCTAATTTAATATTATCATTATACGATTTATGTTTACTATGCATTTCATATGTTCTGCGAGTTCTACGAGGCATATTATTATCAGGATGCAAAATTATCACCTTACATTATTCAAGAAACCCATACCAGTACTGTTCTTTTCACCCAAACCAGATTCATAAATGAATTCATAAAATTTACGATTATCTTTAGTAATATTGCAAGTTAAATTACTCCATAAACTACCTATAAGTAGAAATTTATGATTATATCTTTCAAAATTCATAGCAACTTCACGTTTGAAACTAAATGAATCAAATAATGGTTCTTCAAGGTAATATTCATCATCATAAAAAGCATTATATTTTTTTAATGCATTTTCTTTCAATCGATTGAAAAACCAATTATAATTGATATCATCATTTTTAAAACTATAACAATGATTATTCATTGTTTGATTATGAAATAAAATAATAGGTGTACTTGTTTTAAAATAATTAAATTTTTTAGGAATATTAATTAATTTAGAATTTATTAAAACATACTTTTCATCACCTAATCTTAGATTATCAATTGTTTTCAATTTATAATATATTGTTTTAATTAATTTAGGATTAGGAGAGCTTACTATTAAGTTATACTCATTATTGCTCATGAAAACATTACTAAAACAAAAGAATTTAAACCCTTTTGTATCATGCAAATAATGAAAACGTGAGTCTTTTAATAAAGAATAAATAAACCCTTGGATTTCAAATTTACCAATTTTAAAAGGATTTAAATTTTTACTATTGTGGAATTTTAATAATAATCTCATAAAAAATCACAATTTAATCTGATTTTCTGGAACAATACACATACAAACATTATTTTTATCCCAATATGGTGGTTTGTATGGTTGCTTTTGGAATATCATACCTTCAAATACTGGAACATCCATTGTTGCAGGGATAGGCCTCATTATGTGATTTTCTTTGAAGAAACTATAATCTTCATTTGTTTCAGTAATAGTGATGTTTCTAATACGGCCACTACCAATACTTGTTTTCTTACCAATACTTGTTAAATGGGATAATAATCTTTCTAATTCTTTCTTATCTCCGTTACAGTAAAAAGTAATTGTATCAGTTATAAGTATTGGCAGATTTATCATGAAATCTTTGAAATGACCTTGATTTGTTTTTATCCTACCTTTTTGTTGCCTATGAGTTAATTTATGAGTTTCTTTGTCAGTAAATCGTTTGTAAATAGTATCACGATATAATTTTACATTATCTGCGTATATTCCTACACTTGAATGATAAACATCACTTGTTCTTTTCAAAGGCAGATCCAACAATGAAACATCTATAGTTTCCTCAGTGGGCATGCAGTAAAACAAATCACCTACTGCATCACGTAAACATAAATAACTTAATATACTATCTAAATGCAGCCAAGGACTTGCAATATAAATTGGAGGGATTACATCCATTACAATTTGTAATGGAGTATAATCATCCCCAGTTTCATAATCCAATATTCTTTGAAGGATTTGTTTTTTTATTTCCATATTTTCACTAACTCATCAAGCAAATTACACATTTCTTCCTTGCGTTCATGAATATAATCAAGATAAGCAGTATCAGTTAACTCCTCAACACCCGGATAATCTAATTTAACTTTACCATATCCAGTACCAGATTTTCCCCCAAGATAAGGTCTTTCCTCCCATAAACTAATCATTCTACGGAAGCAAGCCTTTTCAATACTATTACAGTCTTCTAAAATAAACTCATGAGTAAATTTGGTACCTCTAATCAATGTTTCAAATTCATATTTCATCTGATGTGCCTGTTCATCATCATCACTCTTACCTTCTTTCAGATCATCTAACCTTGTTCCAAAATCACTACCTTTAAGATTATATGCACTAAAATCATAATCACTATATTCTTCAATGTAATGTTTTGTTTCAGCACATACAATATCTCCCATTCCGACTTTTAGTTTTCCTTGAATCATCTGATTTCCTAAAGCAGAACCAACAAGACTGATTGGTGGGATTAATTCACGGATTTGTTTTTTTAGAGTTAAGTTAATAGCGCCTTTATCTTTACTATCCAATGCTTCAAGAATTCCTCCAGTAAATAAAAAATGATAAACCTTTTTTGAGTCTAATTCATAATCCAATAATGTTAAATAATCATCCATAACCAATCTACGAAGATATCCTCTTATAGCATTACCATGTATTGCAGGAATGTTATCTATTTCCTCATTATTAGTTAAAGGATTAATAATTACTGTTGGTAAAGTTAAAATTAATTTTGTAGTTCCATAATCTTCGCTACCTCCATGATGTATTGGAGATAAAGCAGTTAAATTTCCTTTAAATCTTAAAGTTTCCATTTTAAATACGCTCCATATTACATTAATGTTTTTTGACCTGTTTTAGCTAATTTTTCTTGTTTTTTAATTTCATCTACTGTTTCTAATGCAAAATTTGCAAGATATGTTGATTCTTTACGAAGTAACATCATAGTAATATTAAGATGATCTTCTAAAAATTGAACAATTTCTGTTTCAATATTTACAAATTCAACATTTAATTTCTTTGTGAACACATCTAAAAATTCTTTGAAGTTTCTAGCATTACTACTTGCACGTATTCTATCAACAAAGAATTTATGTGCAGATTTTACACCCATCTTCCGCCATGGAATTCTCATATAACATTTAGCTAAACAATAAGCTAATTTATTTTCAACTTCCATTTCTAATTGTTCTTGTTCAGAATATTCTTCTTTCAATTTTATCAATCCTCCAAATATAATGCTAAATCCCATATTGGATTATTTGCATTATTTTTTATAGATTTTACATAATTTCTGGCAATATGTTTATTGAATGTTGAAGTTAATTTACGATAATGGTGCATTTCTAATTGACCAGTTTCTAAAACAGTTTTAGGGATTTTTAAATCTCTTAATTGTTTTATAAACTTCATTATTTCAGTTAATGTATTTAAATTAACTCTCACAATATCATAATCAATTAAAAAGTTAATTTCACCTTTATTGTTTTCATTATACACTTCATTCATTCTTATCCAACCAATTTTTTGCCAAGTTTTAGTTAGATAAATATAAAATGGTTTGTTCGGTAAATTCAATACAATATCTTTTGCTTCTTTCTTTTTGAATTTAATTAATTCATCTTCTGTTAAAAGGAACATTGTTCTACGATATTCATTACTATTTTTGACAAGGTAATTACATTCAGGGCAAATTACTTCCCCATGACTTATATAATCTGCACATGTAAAATTTCCACTAAATTTCTTCTTAAAACCAGTTGTTGTATGTTTTTGACATATACAACAATCCCCTTCTAATTCTCCAAGGTCAGGAGTAATTTCTAATGTTTTACATAACATTTCACTGAAATTCATTTTCATCACATTTTTATGAATAAATTATTCACGGAAGGTGAGGGATTTGAACCCTCGAGTGTTTTACCACACAGGATTAGCAGTCCTGCTCTCTAACCAGACTAAGACAACCCTCCAGTTGAAATTAAAAGGTTGGTAAGGGATTTGAACCCTTGTTTTGAGGCTTACAAGACCCCCGCCTTAAACCCAGACTAGACTAACCAACCATAAAAAATATAAAAATTAGGATAATGTTTTAACCATTTTAACATTATCCAAATTAATAGATTTCTCAGTAACAAAAACTTTTTTCTTTTTAAATTCCTCTTCATTAATAATTAAAATATAATTATCATCAATCGTACACATATCATCTTTTTTAACTGTATAACTTGAATCATCCAAGAATATGAATTCAGTATCACATTTACCATGATTTACGTTTAAAATTTCAAAAGCAGGATGTTCTTTAAATTGGATTAAATTAAACAATTGCTTATTTAATTCAGATAAACATTCCACATAATGTTCATATTTGTCCAATACTTCTCTTACATAGTCATCTTGTTTATTTTGTTCTAATTCAGAGATTATTTTTTCATAATCTTCAATTTTATTCTGAATTACTCTATGAACTTCTTTTATATCCATTTTAGAATCCTCCATTATAATTTTTTCCAAATTAAACCCTTTTCTTCAACCTTTCGTTGTAACTCATTAATATCTTTACTTGCAATACTGACTCGTTTACCATCTTCATTATAATACTGATATCTCCACAGAAAACCTTGTTCAACCTTTTTTGATTTCTGTTTATTGACCCTGAAGTAACCAGAACTATTTCTATCTAAAGACATTTCCATTTTCTTTTCTAAGGAATGACGTCGCCCATACATTGGATTATTTTCACCAGAGCAATCATAATGATTTTTAGACATTAATCTTTTACTATTAACTGTACGTTTTTGTCCTTTATTGGCTTTAGATATTTTTTTTCTAGTTTCTTCTGAAACTAGGTGCCCTTTTCTCATTTTACTAAAATTTTTTTTAGTTTCATCAGAATGTTTCATTCCTATATGATGCAATGTTGAATGTTCTCCTCGAGACATTAATATTAAATTATCAATATCATTATTGAGTTTATTCCCATCTTTATGATGGATAATACTGTCTTCTGGAATCTCAATATTATGATGATCTTCAAAAATCAATCTATGTAGCATTTTTCCATGGTTACCTTCTTTTTTTGAAGAAATCCTGTAATATCCTGAATTACATATTTTTGCATTTCCGAATTTAGTTTTCAGAACACCAACGGTCATTTTTTTAACCCCTTTTGTTACTTTTTATTCTACATCCTCTTTATCAGGATTATTTAATAATTTAATGTATTCTTCATTTGTGTTGAGTGATTCAAAGATGGAATTTATTATTTTTTCGTCTAATTCACTATTTCCAGTTGAGACAGTTATGAGAGTAAGCCATTCTGGGAATGATCTCTTATAAGTTCCATCAATGTCAATTATAGATAATCCATCCTTCCTATAATTTGGAACAATTTTAAGTCTATCTATTTTCATAGTTTCCATACTTTTATTCCTCCGTATTTAATTCCTCAGCATTTGATACTTCAACAATATCATCCAACATTTTCACAGTATTAAAATAAGCTCTGATGAGAATAGATGGGTCACTTAAATTCAAATATTCTGGAGTTACTCTTCCAAAACGACCTTTTCCAGCCATAACACAATCTGCTATCATTTCAAAAACATCAATTAATGTTACATCTAATGGGCAATCTGCATTTAAATGATGTCTTTCTTCATAGATGTGTTTCTGATACCATGGTCTTTTTTTGAAGTCTTCATCTGTGTGTTCTGATAGAACGTCTTCAGCGTATTGGTCAAAATAGGATATTTTTGTCCAATCATGTTTTAAACCGGCTTCATGAAGTTTTTCTGCAAAAAAATCCATTCCTTTTTGAACATCTTTAAGATGTTCTTCGGTATCGTCGTATAGTTTGTCTTTGGTTAGGTCATCCGGTGCTGTTCTTGAATCAGCATATTGCGTATTTTTGATGATTATTTTATCTGTCATAGATTATTCTATGGTGCTGGTTTTATGGTATTGTAACAAAAAAAGTAGGGTTTTAGATGAATGGATCATTATCCATTCAATTCAGAAATTCTCATAAAAAAATCTCCACCTTAAAATCATCAGGAACCTCATTATCCCAATCCTCCTTAAAATTATCAAACCAAGTTGAATTAAAACCTTTAATAACATCACACATATACAAATCATTACACATATCCATTACTTGGTAAAGTTTTAAACCATTTAAACCCACATCAATTAAACTATAATAATCATTCCAACATTTATTACACACTAGCTCATAATACTTTGAATATAATACAAATAAATCCCAATATTCATAATTTACACAAGACTCATTACTCATTTCTTCAAAATGATTATTCATTGTTAAATAGAAAGGACAATGATAATATATTAACTCATCAGTATAACGATTAAACTCTGCTCTATGCAACCTATCATCAGCTTGACCCAATAACTTTAACACTCCCTCCAAACAAGAAAGAATATTCTTACACATAGAATGATTTAGTAATTGCTTTTTCTTAATATCAACAAGACCTTTTGGAATATTATTCAAAGTTAATCTATTGAATATTTCATTAACTTTCTGAGTATAATCCCCAGTATCCTTGGGTTCTTCCTTAACGTATACTCTTTGATAATCATCATTCATTCTTAATCATCACTCCAAAAATTTTCTCTATATTTTCTTCTAAATTCAATACATGCTTGATCTATTAAATATTCTAAATGTTCTTGTTTGAAATATTCCAAGTCTCTGATAAACTTTTCAACAGGACTATTGTTGACTGTTATTGTTATCTGCATATATTTCATCTCGGAATTCTTCTAAAGCTGTTTTTTTAATCCAATTATGTTTGCTTCCACAACCGCATGCTGATAATTCATATTCTTCAGATTTGGTTTCGTATTCTTTGATTTTACCTTCAAGTTTTGCTTTGATGTCAATGTAATTATCAATTAGCTCTTGTTGTTTTTCAATAGTTTCTTTTTGCCTGTTGTTCCGTTCTTGTAAGTTATTATTTTCAAATTTTAAATCTTTAATATCTTGATGTAATGCCTTAATATGATTATTTAAATAGTTTATTTCACTGATAGCATCGTCTCTTCTTTTTTTAAGTTGGTTTGTTTGTCTTTGATAATATTCAAGTTTTTCTTCACAATTCATTTCATCTATATTCATTTAAATAACTCCATTCCATACCTATGATGATTTTTTTATGGATAAACCTTTTTTTCTAAACATTCTTTATATTGACTTACATTATGAAATCCAAATTGAAAAAAGAGTAAGCACATGTCATTCATACTGACATAATGCTCACAATCTTCATGAACATTATTTTTCCCCATAATATTCCTTCCTCATTCTTTCCATATCATTTAAAATTCTTTGATTTGATGCTTCTGGACTTAAATCTTTTTTAAAATCTGCACAATTTAACTGATAATTCCTTTCATGTTCCAATGCTTTTCTAAAAAAATCTGGTGAAATATTATCATATTTTTTGTAAGGTATGTTTTTAATAATCCATTCAATAGCCATTTTTGGAGTAATTGTATTGGCGGTATCAGGTCCTATTTCATCTGCAGCTATAATGCATACTCTTCCATCGAACATATCGTCCGCATGATATTTGACTATGTCTAAAAAATTATTAAATGTAGATTTTGATACGTGTCCTCCGCAGTTAATTTCTAATAATACTTTTTTGAAGCTCATAATAAGTCTCCGTTATATTCACCGAGTTTTTTTAATTTTTGTTTTAATTCAAAGTTTTCTTTTTCAAAATTATGAATATAGTTACTTGCTTTGTCAGGTGATCTGCATAGTTCAGTGACTTCTTTTTCAATATCAGCATAATTTAAATTCATACTTTTCCATGTTAATTCTGTTAATTTCATGGTTAGTACACGATTTTCCATTTTTAAATGTCTGTTCACTGCTTTTAATTCTATGCTATGGATTAAATCGTTTTGTGTTCTTGTTGCTTCTATTTCCAGCATGTTTAGGATGCCACATATTTCTTCTAATGAGCATGTTTTGTCTGTGAATCTGTTTTTAATTTCGTTATTTTCAACATAATATTGGTTCATTCTAATTCAACTCCCAATTCCTCTGCAATATCCTTAATACTTATTCTTAATACATCATATGCTTCATATACTATTATATCATCTATATTTTCATTCATTTGTTGTATTGCATAATTGTAATGTTTTTTCAATTGTTCAGCAGTATCTAAACGATACTGAGCATCTCCATCCATAACTTCTTTGAGTAAATCACTTCTATCATGTAATCTGTTAAATTCATTGCACACTTCCTTTGCCTGAGGATATGTTTCAATCCAAATAGGTTCCAGGATATTTAGATTATCATGAATATGCTCATCATCAATGTAAAATCTATTTTTAGTTTTATCGGGTTCATCCAAATAGATTATGTGAACTCCATATGCTTTTGCAATATTATACTCTAATCTACAGCCTCTTGCATTTTCCCAACCGAAACCCATAGCAAGAACATCTGCCATACTCATAAAGAATATTGATTCGCTGAAACATTCTAATTCAGATTTTTCTTCAGGATTTTCAATAACGGAAGATATTATTTCACAATTATCTTCGTATTTGTCAAATAATAGGTTTACCATTTCTTTTTCTTCTTTTTCAATTTCTTCTCTTGTTTTTCCTTTCATTGGTCTTGAAAGCATTATTTTTATTTTTTCAGTCATAATCCCAATCCTCCCATATATATTCTCTCGCATGTCTTCTTCTTTCATTAGCTCTTACACGATTAATCATCTTAAATACATTATTATTCCTTATAGGATATTTACTCTTTTTACTAACTCTTTTTTTTACAGATGAGGATGTACTACGTAATTTTACACTATTGATTCTGTTTCGATGGAAATAATCATTAACAACAAAAGACGGATATGTCCGGTATTTCATTTTTTGAAATCCATGACTTTTAAAACGACTACAGTCATTTAATAATTTATAGTAACCTCTACTTTGTAAATAATAGATACTATGGGTTTTCCAGTATTCATGACTAAATATTTCCAATTCACTCATTCAACTTCACCTTCTAAAACATATTTTTTTATGACCCATTCTACGAAATCATCAATTGGAATAACCATACTCCAATCATCATACATTGATGGGTATGAGAATTGGATTTTTTCTTTTTTTAAGAATTCGGTTAATGTATCCCATTCTTTTTCTAATATTTCAAGATAATCTTCCATTGAAGTATCATACTGTAATGTTAGGATTAACCAATCATTATTAGCGTCAATACCAATATTAACATAAGCAGGGAGAATATATTTCTCGAATACTGCTAATGCTCCACTGAAGTTTCTTTTAAAATTAATGTATTGAACATAACCATTCATCACATCATCTTTAAAAATTAATTTAGTTTTCTCCATCATTTCACATCACCACTTTATCCCATATTATGCTCCAAACAATAGTTATAATACCCGCAGATAATGCTGCACCAACATAAAAATCAGGAATCATTCCATTTTGTGATGCACCAACTAATATGCAACCTATACATAACATAATATAATTAGTCATTTTACCTAGTCCTTTCACCTATAAGAAAACCCATATATGCTGCCATTGCACCTAATAAGAAAAATACAACCCATTCTACTTCAATCATTCTTTTAACTCCTTTTTCAGTTCATTTAATATACTAATTGCAAATTGCCTATTACTCATATCTAAAACTTTACCTTGTCTCGCATATGGATCATATTCCTGATTTATTTCTGTAATTTTTTTATCAATTAAATTAATAATATTGTCCATTAGTTTACAGGTTTCAACTTCTACAGCAACGGTTATGTCATCAACTTTTGATTTTAATTGTTTATTTTCTTTTTTAAGGTCAGTTAATTTAGATTTGTATTCTAATTTTTTAGTTAATTCATATGTGTGTTGTTTTTTCAAGGTGTCTTTTTCAATTTGTAGCTGCTCATTCTCTTCATATAAACGAATTAGTTCCTCACGAACAAACAAATCTTCAATCAAATCAATATTTAATCGTTTTTCAGTCATTCTTTCACCAACATTCTTATTCTTTTTTTCAAATCACTATTTTGTTTATGTAATTTCCCATTTTCTTTTTTTAATTTAGGGCAATATTTTTTCCAGTAATCTTTTTGAAATTGAAGTAATGTCTTAAAACTTAAATCATAATGATATTTCTGATGGTAATTATGATGACAATTATGACACATTACTATGAGATTTTCAATACTGTTATGCAACTCATCATATTTTGTAGTGTGGAGTATATGATGAGGTTCAAGATTTTTCTTGCTTTCGCAGATACAACATTTATCTTCCTTTTTTAGAATTTCTTCACCAACAGTAAATCGTTTTTCAGTCATTACACATCACCATCATTATACCACTTCAACATCATCTAATATATTATCAAAAATTTGCTTTAAAACTGTTTTGTCTTCTTTTATTAATTCGTACAATTCTGATGAAATTAATATAATAATACCATCGACACAATTGTTTTCTTGAACATTTAGTTTAACATCTACTTTTTCAGTCATTCTCTCACCTCTTCCAAAGGGCAAAATTTGAATAAATGTTCTTTTGGATGGGGTAGGTAGGTTTTATTTGCTTCAACGCAAATTTTTAATTTGTTGCATTTGTAGAATTCTGCTCCTATAATCAGAGGGTTGTTTTTAGATGTTTCTGTTATTCTTATTTCTTCGAAGTAAGGGCAGTATTCACATTCTTCGATTGTGCATAATTTTTTTGCAGTCATTCTATTCTCCTTAAATTTTGTAAATATTCAAATTCGCTACCATTAAATTCGCACTGAGGACAAGTATAATATTTTTCAAGTGTCTGAAGTTTAAAATCATTTTCACGGTGTTCTTCTGATTGCTTCTTTAACTCTCTTGATAACTCAGATATTCTTGAATGTAGTTTGCTAATTTGTTCAATAGCATCATCAAGATTAGAGTTTAAACTTTCATTCTCTTTTATCATTTGATTTACATAATCAATAAATCCCTGCATGTATTTTTTATTATCACCAGAAGTGCTAAATCTTCCATAATAAATATAAGGGTTATCTAAATCTTTAATAACAAATTCACATAGGTTATCTAAACCTATTATATGAAATTCACTCATTCCAAATCCTCCCTAAATTCTGTTATTCTCTTAAAACAAGGTATGCATAATGTTTCTTCATCATACACTACGAAGTGAGCAGTATGTTCTATTGGCATTCCACAGATTGCACATTCATTCATTCCAAATCCCTCAATGTTATTTCCAACTCTCTTTTACCAAACGGTGCTATTAATTCAAATACAATACTTCTTTCGGATTCAATACTTAGTTTATTTTCACATAACATTTTAGCAAAATCCTCTCCATTTTCAGTAAGGATTTCACCTAAATACTTTTTAAAACTAATTCCATTACCCATTGGTTTAATTTCAACATCAGTCATTCTTCTAACTCCTTTTCATATATACAATTCTTTTTTTTAAATCCGTCATTAAAAATCAAACAGAAAAATAAATACTTGCACCATCTACAAGTCATTCTTTCAACTCCTTTTCATAAGTACAGAGGTTTCCTTGTCGAAAAGGACATTTTGGACAACCAATATTAATACAATACCAATTCATAGTATGAGTCCAAGTTTCAGTCATTCTATCTCCTCTTCAATCGTTTAATATGTTCCTACAATCAGTAATTTTCTCATGCATTCGCCAAATATTAAGATTTTGTGATTCTACTTCTTCTTTTAACTCCTCTACCTCTTTATTTGCCCAAAACAAATCATGAGACAACTTACTATTCTTCAACCTTAACTGTCTATTCTCTTCATACATCCTATTCAATTCTTCACAAATAGTTATTGCATCTTTACGAGTATCCGCAAACGCAAAATGATGATTCTCCTTTTGAATTTCACCACGATAATTCACAAACAGATCAGTCATCAATAATACCTCCACATTACTATAAGAATATTAATGAGGAATAATGCTAATATTATCCTCATTATCATTCTTTTAACTCCATATTCATATTTTGTAACATGTCTTTAGAAACATGAATTAACTGAATCACTTCATCAAAATTATCCAACTTTGAAAGTCCAATATCTTTATGAAGAAAACCTATAAGTTCATTTAAAACATTCATAAAATCAGTTAAAACATTCTCAGCATTTATTTTACCAATATTCAAATCATTTAAAACTTTTAACAATTTATCCGCTGACTCTACATTAACTATGAATAGAAATTCACCATCTGGTTTAAAAATATTCACATAATGATAATCATCTGTTGATTGTCCGTAAAACATAGCCTCCGCATTATCAGTCATGAACTCAACTCCTTCTTCAATTCAACTATCTTCTGAATAGCATCCTGCACATCAGAATTATCCTTATACTCATCCCGAACAGTTTCAATTGCATTCTCAAGATTATTCAAATCCTCCAGATACCCACCACCAATTAAAACATCACAGGTATACTCTTCAATATCATCCAAACTCATATCATTCCAATCAAAATCCCTACAACCAACAACTTCAATTTTACCCTCATCAGTTAAATGAAAACTTACTATCCCATTCTTAAATCTTCGTTCATACACTTCACCAGTATTGTACCAGTTCTTGTCCCCAAACATTTCCAAACTTTCTTCAGATAATATATCATCTAAAGTTAAACCAAAGAATGGGTCAAATGGTTCTATCTGAACAAAAGCATAACTGTAGCTTGGCATTTCAAAATCACTTTCACTGGTTTGGAAAACTCCTTTTATTGAATAATATTCTTCACCACTACCATCACCTACGCTGATTTCCCATGATTGCGGGAATGTTTTCAATACTTCAATAAAATCTTTAACAGTTAATTTATTCCTTATATTCATTCTGAATCACCATCCACAATTCTGAAATATAATTCATTATCGTTACTCATGTCAAATTCAAGGTCATGAGTAGTTACTCCTTTAACTTCATCATAGCAAGATAATCTTATTTTTAACTTATTATCAAACTCACGGGACAATGTTCTAAATTCACCTAATCTCATTTTCCCTCATCTCCACAATATATGGTTCTTTCTTTTCCGGACAATTATCAGCTAAACCTTCTTTTATTCCACTATGATGACCATCAACATGACACATATACGGTTCAGGACTATTCATATCTAAAACACAAGAAGGACAACATTCACAAGGATAAATAATTCTGATTGCGGGTACTTTTCTGAATTTGTCTTTACTTGGAACAATAGCTAAACTGCTACGGTAATTTAAATAGTCACAATGGATTTGACCGCCATCATCGATATGGTTGACAATTCCGTATGTTCCTGGTGGAACTGGTGTTGGATCATCCATTTTGAGTAATTTTATAATTGTGCCTTTAGGGTATTTTTTACGAATTTCAGCTACTTCTTCTTTAGTTGGCCAGAATTCACTATTCATCAGGAATCCTCCTTTTTCATTATTAAATGAGGATTGGTATCATGGATTTTGTCCATGAACTCAACAACCAAATGTTCCTTACCAACATCTTCCAATAACTCCAACAACACATTAATTTTATCCATATAAGTATCTCCCATTAGTAAACCCTCTTGTTCGGATTTTAACTTGAGATTTTTATCCAATAAATCTAATATGCTGTCTACATAATCATCCTCAATATCTTGTATGAGCTCTTCTTTTTTATTCAAGTGGTCTGCTAATTGTTCAGCATCTTCCACAGTTTCAAAGTACCATTCAGGGAATTCATCTAACTTATCAGTCATAAGAACATGTACATCGTTCCCATCTTCCCATTTTACTTGGTATCTTTTGTTTTCATATTTTTCGGCTAGATGATTGTACTCATAAGATTCACAGGTAACTGGGTTATCATTGCAACTTATTCCTGCGGTATTATGGAAACAGTATTTGCATTTATTCTCCTTCATTCTAAATCACCGTATTTTCCTTTTTTATGGAATTTATAATGCATATATCTAAATAAACTAATCGTTAATCCAGTCTTTTTCATAATTTGGCATATAATATCCGAATTTATCGCAGAACTCCATTATTAACTTGGGAGATATTGGATGTTCATAATATCCACGTACTTTAACAATATTACGTTCAACATCAAATTCCACCATATCCGCTTCTTTTCCAAAGAATTCTCGTATTTTCTCTTCATATCTTTTAATGTCTTTTTCGTATCGTTCCTTACTATTTTGAATCTGATAATACCAGTTCTCCTCCATTGTTGTATCTTCGTTTTCATGGAATACTTGGAAGTCTTTTAATAATTCATCAATGTCCAAGTTGAACATTTCACTTAATTGTTGTTTTTCTTCTTCTGTGGGTACTTTTCGGATTGTTACTCTTATATCAGATTCAAAGAAACCATTACCTATTCCGGCATAATAATAATCGTCAACTTCTCCTCCAATACTTAATCTTCCGAAATAGAGTACCCATAATAAACCTGCAAAGGCCATTCCATTATTTGTTTCCGATAACTTCATAATGTCCCCATCCATATTCTGGTCTTTCAGTCATTTTTCTTTCTGAATCATGTATTCTTATTAAATCAGGAACCCTTTTACATATTTCAAAGATTTCACGATTTCCAATTCTCAAAGCATAGCATATTACTCCATTAAGGATCCGCCCAGCTTCAATTTCATCCTTAACAAATTTCCTATTTGTAAGTTTCATGTTCATATTGCATACCCCATTATTTCCATTGCTTTTTCTGCAATTTTCCGGTCTATTTGTTTGTTGTTGGTGTTGATTTCCACAACAACCTTATCAAGTAGTGAATCGTAGATTTCAACACCCGGAGTGAATTTTGAATCAATAATTTTATGCCTCGGACTCCTCATCTTCAATCAACTCGTCATCTTCAAAAGCATCTTCATCATATTTTAAACGGTTGAGAATGCGAATTTTTTTATCAGGTTCAACTAGTTCCATACCTAATGGATATACTGCATAATTTTCATATTCGCTTGTTTTGATTGATTCTCCTAATTTTTGTGTTATTTCATCAATGTTTTTGTAGATTTTACTTCCTCTTTCGTCAGGTATTCTTAATATTACTGCGAATAATACATCATAATTATTACTCATTTTTTAAACTCCTCTAATTCTTTTTCTAACCATTCTTTAAATTCATTAATACAAGATTCATCACCTAAACTACTTAACACATGATTACCGGTGTTATCATAGATGCTGTAGTTCATGCCATAATCTGGATTGCCTAACCATCTCTCTGATGTGATTATGAATCTGGTTACTGGTTGGATTAATGGTCTTTGATACCCAAACAGGCTTTCATAATATTCCTGCTGTTCTTTTGCTCTTTCCATATCCATACAGATTAGTCCATGAACATAACAAATCTTATCAATTATCATGGTTAATGGCATTCTTTTCAATGTATCTAATAATAATACAGCATCGATTACTTTACAGTATTTAATGATAAATCTTTGTTTCATTTCTTTGCCTCTTTGAATATGCTGCCTATTGGTGCAAAACACTCAACAAAAGCTGGTTCGGTATCCTCCCATAATTCTCCCCAATTGGTACATTCATATTCCTTATGGTCATACCAGTCACAGTCTTTATGCTGCTTGGTCGGGTGAATATGAAGATCATCTGGGTTGAGTTTCATTCTATCACTTTTTTAGCTGCTTCCATGTCCCCCTCATAAATATGGAGACTGCTTGAATTGTAGTTTATTCCCTCGAATTCAAGAGTAGGATAATTTTCTTTCAATGCTTCAACCAGTTTGATTCCGATGTAGCTGATGAAAAGCATATTTGATGGGAATGCACTGTAACAATCATTTGACCGGAATATCACGTGCAAGATTAACTTATTATTCCTTATGGTTGCTTGAACCCAATTCAAACAAGGAATGTGTTGTTCTGTTGCATCTAATCCGCAGTTATATAATGTTGCTACAGCTCGATTGCTTCCAGCATGTTCAAGTAATCTGTACTCCATGATTTCTAATTGGTTTGCATCTATTTCTTCATCAAATCTGTCAATAGCAGGATAACAGCATAATCTCTGAGGGTATGTATAGACGAAATCTCCTCCATCAATCATGTATGGATCATCAAGACTTTCCACATATTCAGCAAGTGCAAGGTCCTTAATTGGATATCCATTTATATTAAAAACCCCTTTACGAATCATACTGATAAACATTTTACTGTTAATATTTTGACCGCCGAATTGTTTTAATGGACTGTCAATAAAACAATGATTGATTAATGATTCTACGAGTACATCACCATCGTCTTTTTCATGTTCTTCTCCAGTTTCAATTATTTTCTTCAAAAATTTTTTCCATGCATCTTCAAGTTTCATTTGTCTCATCTCTCTTTTTCTCTTAATTCCTTTCCTGCAAGCAATCCTAAATATAAAAACATAAACCACATTGAAATCATACTAAACATATTCCTATTAACAGTCCAATCAACTAAATAAGAACAAATAACAGATATGCCCATACCTATGACACATATCAACATTATTTTAGAAATATCATTCATTTTCCATCACTTCCATAGATATGATTATTTCTTTTATTAGGAATCCTCTTAACACCTAATTTTTTACAGATTTCATCAACTTTATTCTGTTTCCAACCGGTGCGAACTAATTCATTCCTTACTTTCTGTGCATCTTCTAAAGTAGCATATTTTCCAAAATAATATGTTGAACGCATTCTTTTCTTTTTAATATAGAATCCATTTGATTTTTCTTCAATGTATTTACGTTCACTATCTGGATTAATGGTTTCAGGATAATTACTTTTGAATAGGGATTGGAGGTTGGTGCCATGTTTAACAAGACACTCTTCTAATCCCATTCCATCTCGTAAATCTTCTGTTATTTCAATTGGAATCATCATTCTAAATCCCTATCCATCCAATCATCACAGTATCCAGTTAAACTAACAGTATCTTCATATACCCTACAGAATCCTTCAGTTTTATTATCCGAATCATTTTCACAATGCAAACATGTTTCACAGCAAGGCACATTACTTCTTGCAGCTTCTAAATGCAATGGATATTTTGTCATAGGAATCTGCCCATAACTGCAATCTTTATGATTATCACAGAATATTTGTGCTAATGTTTCATCATCAACAAATGCAACATGTTCCTCAGTTTCATCTAATTTTCTGGTGATCTCAAAAACTGGTACTTTTTTAGCTTCTTTAATGTTTCTGTTTTCTGCTCTTAATCTTCTGATTATTTTAACATAATTGTTCATTTTACGTGTTAAAGTGTTAGCAACGTCTTTTGCAGGACAATAGTATGTTCTATCATTGATACTGTCCACTATGATATAGTGGTGGTTGTTTTCTAATTCAACCCAGTATTCTCCGCTCATTTTATCTCCTCTCCATATTTTGCTAATGTTTTCTCTACTTCTTCTTGTGTTGTTAAACCAAAGTGTTCATTATACTTTATTTGTGCATCAATAAAGTTTCTTAACTCCAGTAATCTGATATCGTATAATTCTTTTGGCAATCCATAATGTGCATCAGTCATTAACTTTATTAAGGTTTGTAGTGTTATTTTAAGAGTAATATTCTGAACTTTGATTTCAGTAGGTTTTATTCCGGAAATATTTTCACCTATAACTAATTTTATTGGTAAAGTCATTCCCGCAAATCCATGAACATGCAATATATCACTAGCCATTGAATCTGCATCACTCCAATTAAATTTACCTGCTTTAACATATTTTTCATAATTACTTGCATAACATAAATGTGATACAAATTGGAATGGTTTCAGGATTAGATCATCACAATGATTATTCATACATTGAACAATATCTCCATGCTTTAAACATTTCATATCACATTTATTCTTGTCTATAATTTCAGAATAAACACAATCATTACAACGATAAGTCATTCAACTCACTTCCTGCACATCCCTTTAAATTAAGCAAAATTGGATAAACCTTTTTACCCATATCAGTTAATTTATATAATCTACCTTTACGTGCTTCCTCATTAATACAAACAACAAGTTCTTTCTCTTTTAATTCACCTAAAACTTTACTAACATGATTCTGTCTAAATCCAGCATGATATGCAATGAATTTAGGAGTCATTGCATTATTCTTAAACAATAATGCAAGTGTTCTTTCACGATAACTTGAAATTAAAACATATGCTGCTAAACTCATTAACTCATCACTTGAATTATAATTCTGATTCAAAAATTCTGTTTTATTCATGCTTCCATCTCTACTATTAAATCATAATCCCAATTACAAGCTAAACAGATATCTCTTTCATGTTGTGCATCTTTGAGTTTATCAAATGAACCGAAGTATTGTTGTTTACCATCAATCTCTTTAATAACAAGGAATTTCCCTCCTTGTCTGCGGATATATTCTGTTGCTCTGAAACTTGGATTTGCATTCCAATTTTTACCCATGTAGTATGCTCTCCACATTCGTGCTTCTTCAAGTGTGATGAAACTACCCCAATATTGGAGCATTCCACCGATTCTTTTTCTTATTTCAAATCTCCTGTTCTTGTTATTTTGATAAATGTATGATGGGAGTTTTGTGAAAACTCCATCATAGTAAATGTATTTCACCATTCCCATAACCCCACTGTTATTGTGACTATTGGCAATATTTCACCATCATTTACAATATATTTGGATTTGTGTTTTGGACGAGGCAAATTAGAATTCATTAATTCTTTCATATTAACGTAGTAATCCTCATTTATCTCATCAGTAATGTTATTGTTCTTTAAAATGGAATTTCCAATATTCCTTAGATTCTTCATTTGGAATAATGACTTCCTTATGAAAGATACGAATACATTTGATACCAAATTCATTTTCAAAATCTCCTAAATATTTCTCAAATTCTTTTGTAGTTGAAATAATAACTAAATCTAATGTTATACTGTCACTTAATTCAACTGGTTGTAATAAACGGAGATTATGTTTATCAAACCATTCAGTTACTGCTGTTTTGAATTTTAATTCTTTACTGAATACTTCAGTTTTACTATTTAAGTAGTCATGATATAAACTCATAAAATAACATTCCTCCTTTCCTTTTATCGTCTGTGTTTTTTAAATTTAATCACATCATCAATTGCAAGTAATTCCATTAACCCTTTTTCACGATCACCAATTGCAGCTTCACTTAATTTCTGATGAACCTCCCGTGTAATTCTTACATGTGAATTGTTCGGACTGCAATCTTTCAAAGCATTATAAAATTTAACAGTACAAGGTAATGTATCTGTGAAACAATGCTCTCTGATAGTTACATCTAACCAGATAGTGTTCATTTTACCTGTACTTGTAAATTCAACAACTTTCATATCATCATATTCCAAATTACGGTAATCTTTCCATCCAGCAGGTTTGTAAATATAAATCCATTTTTCATTAAACCCATCACCATAATTATTCTCAGTTTTAACACTTCTTTTTTGAATGCAATCTAATACTCCATTAAATTTTTTACAGAACTTGTCATGCCATTCACGTGTCCAGCTATTTTCTCCAGGAATTTCAACTTCCAAATAGAAATTATAACCATGATACGCTGCTCTTGCTTGAATTGTTATGGAAATACAAGTTGGTTCAGCATCAATTGCATTCCAAAATTCATGTTCAAAACTTTGAACTTCATCATGCAATTTCCTGATTAGATCATTAAGATTAGTGAGAGTCATTTCTTTTCTCCATTATCATACATGCCACAGTTATCAAGAGGTTCTACTAATTCATCCATTAATATACAATATTTCGGATTTTGATAGTGTCCACAAGTTTCGCAACATTCAATCATTCTTTCACTTCCTTAAGAATGGTTTTAGTATGAATTAACTGTTTCAAAAAAGATATTCTTCGTTTAATATAATCAATACTCCATTCTAATTTTTTAAGTTCAAGAGATTCATCTGCCAAAGAATCTTTAACATATTTCTTACGGGTTTTATCATTGTTGCCACCGTATTTTTCTTTAATGACATCATAGTCAGTTTCAGCTTTTTCCTTTGCTGCATCTTCCAATAATTTTTCAGAAGATGTATTATAAGCTTCTTTTTTATTGTACAATTCAATTTCTTTACGGGATAATTCTGTGACAAGTCTGCTCCATTCATTTAAGTTTTCCATGATTGGAGCATATTCATCACTTAATCCATCAAAGAGTATTGTTACATGTTTTACCATGTTGCCGTTATTGTCTTCGATATAATCTACTTTAACGCTGCTTGCTTCGTCTTGATAGTATGGGTTTTGAACCCATACCATTACATCATCGCATTTACTGTCAAGTAATGCGTCTTTTAAAACTTCAAAACTCATAGTTTTATACTCCTTTTTCCTCTTCTTTTTTAGGTTCAGATTCAAATAGATTGATTCTGCGACCAAAGTATTTTCCATTATCTAATTCAAACCAAGGGTCTGATGGTTTGGCCATGATTGGTTTGATGAAATTCGGCCTTTCATTTCCTTTAAATTTAACCTGCACATATTCTGTTTCAAGTATATTAAACCCAGGCACATCTAATAATTCTAACAATCTTGGAATTTTCACTGGATTCATATCAACAACGGCAACTCCGCCAGTAGCTAATTTTAATTCCATTCTTACAATGAAATTAGGCATATCTGCAGCAATTGTGAAAAATCCAAGTAAACAACTTTCTATTCTTGCATTACAAATTGTTTCATTTTCCATTAGTTAACATCCTCCTTTTTACTTCAGTATCTGCTAATAATGTGCCGATTGTTTCCCTTTCAAAAATATCCTCAGGATACACGTAGATATCAAGGAATAATTTTTGCAATGCTTTTGCAATTTTTTCATCAGCAGCATTATTGATATGAACAAGAATTGTTCTTTTAATATCTACTTCGTTAATTTTCCTTTCAAAGTTTAATTTCTGTTTTAAATAGGAAATTTCATCTTTTTGACTCATAGTAATCCCCCAATATGTAAAATATTCAAAATACAGATAATTATTAACATAGCAGTAACGCACAAAAAGATAGTGGCAAATATATCCGCATACCTATTGAAAAATGAATTTTCATGTTTCATTTCCATTCTTTCAATACATAACTCCACTTTTTCTTTTAAGGTACGTTCATCATCTTTTGTGATTATTTCACGAAACTCTTTTGGTGTTTCATCTCCTAAAATGACTAATAATTCTCTTGGAGCATTTTCCATGTATTTTTTAGCATCACGTGCAAATACTATGAAACTTCTGCAACCTAAACCATCAAATAAATCAAAATTATTGTCTTTATCAGGTGAAACTAATACTACTTCTTCAAGGTCGTTTGTTGGGTTATAGCTGATGATTCCGTAGTATCCTGTTGTGAATTTTACCATTTTGAATGTTAGTTCAGGGTCCATGTTTTGTGTTTCAACAACTTCATAATCTGTCGGATCATATTCAATATTCTCAATTTGATTCATAGTCATATGGATCAACTCCTTTAACATGATACTTCGGAACTTCTTTTAATTCAAAAAAGTCATAATCCTTGATTAAAACTTCTTTAATAGCTTTGAGTAAATCATCATCGATTGCATATTCCCATATGCTTTTAACTCCATCAACAGTATCCATAACTTCATGGTTTTGGCTTGTTGACCTGATTAAGTCACGTCTTATTCTATAACATAGCTCATCAAATTCGTCTTCTGTGATTTTTGTTTTGTGTCCGAGCAGGTGTCTTCTGTTTTCATAGAAATCACCACTCCACAAACAATAAATGAACATTTTCAATCACCTCAAAAAGCAGAAGATTATTTAGCTTCCTCCAATAATTCTTCAAAAATGTTTTCCCTGGGTTTAACTGGTTGCCAGTTTAATCTTTCGTGGAGAATTCTGATTTCATTATTTTTCTTTTCAATGGTTTCATCCATTAGAGATACTCTTTTATGTAACGCTTTGTTATCTCGTTTAAGCTCACGATTTTCTTTTTCGAGTTCCCTATTTTCAACTACAATCTCTTCTTTTTTAATATTAAGTTGTTTATTTTTTGAAATGTTTAATTTAGCAATTTCCTCTTGAAGTTTTGATTGCTCATTATGATGTTTTAATTGCAATACTGAAATCTCATGGTCTTTATCTTTAATCACTTTATTTAATGACTTAATTTGACCATTCTTCTTGTTGATAGTATTGTTCATTTTTTGGATTGTTTTGTCTTGTCGGTTTACTGTAAATTTCAATGAAGAAATTTCATTTTCTAAAGGAGATATGTCTTGTTTAGGATTAAACTCTGCAGAATTCATATATTCAAAGCATTTATCAATTTCCTTGTTAATACCTTGTAATGTAAGTTTTGCAGTGACATAACTAGCAGTAGCTTCCTTTTTCCTTTGTTCTAACTCTTTTAATCGGTCATCAAAATACCCTTGTTGCATCATATTATTCCTCTTGATATTCTTTTGATTCAGAAAATTTGTCATAAGCTTTATGTAACCTTTCGAAATATTTTTCAGTATATGAATAATCCACATTATTTTCAATTAAAACAATTACTTGAGATGCAATCTCACAACACTCTTCAATATCCCTTGCATCAATTTCTAATTGTATCACAGAACTTTTCCAAAAGATACACCTAACATAAGGATAACCATGGTTACATTCCTCCACAGTAATATCATAATCCCATTCAGGATGTTTTTGTTGAAATTTTTCTTCAATCATTTTTAAAATCCTCCTTTTTAAAAAAAATAATGAAGAAATTTTATAATTTCTCCAATTCATCAACAAAATAATCCACAAAATCAAATAACTCCTTTTTTAAATCTTCAATAGACTTGTTATCCAATTTTGGAATTTCACAAATTTCATGAGGCAATCTTATTTTAGGTTTACGAGTTAAACTTAATCTCACATAATTACCCCATTTATCATATGCCCTGATAGTATTCCTTGCCACTTTCATTGCAGATTCAACATCAATAAAAGTTCTACCTAAATCTGCAATCACTCCATTATCATTAATAGGAACATAAATCCCTTTTTCAGATTTAATACATCTAACTTCTGCAGTAACTTTTCCATCTTTAGAAGTAAATTTCATTTCAGTGTCCACTTCATTAGATTCATTTATTTTAAAATATTTTTCTGCATCTGCAATATTTAAAATAAAATACTCATTTTCAAAAGCTTTTTCAAATTCTTCTTGAGTATCATACTGCCCTTTGAAAAAAGATTTTTTATATCCTTTGTGAGATATTTCAATTCTAAATTTTCCGTTTTTTTCTTCTAAACCATATAATCTGAATCCATTAATATATTCAGTAATGGTTTTTCTTTTACTGTCAGTCCTTACAGATTTATAATTAAATTCCATTTTTTTCACCTCAATTTGTATAATGTTTAGACTTCTCTAAACTAAATTAAAATCCTCCTTTTTTTGTTTTTAACTCATGTAAATCCCTATAAGATTTACTAATACTCTTCTTAATCACCGCTCTTCTAACCCTATTCTCCTTAGGATTAAAACCAACATAAAACTCCGAATAATCCTTATCTGGAAACTCCTTCTTTAACTCCATTGCATCATCATAAATCCTTTCCAACTTATTCACATAATCACGCTCCCACCTGATTTTACCTTTCAAATATTGGAAATCTTCATTTAACACACAATGATCCGGATGTGTGCAGAGGTCATGACCACTTCCAGGACAATAATAACAAGTGAACTCATCAACATGTTTATTGTGAATCCTATCCCATTTGCTCTGGGAAATTTCCTTGTTAATTTTTTTGTAGTCAATCATGCTGCATACCATCCTAAAAAAAATTTCATTGCCAGTTCATTGCCAAAAAAATTTGGCAATAAGAATCTCTCTTTAAATTGTTTAGTTTTGCAAAATAAGCCCAATGAAACCTTGTTTAAAAATTGGTAATTTTTCATTGCCAAAATGAATTTTTCATTGCCAAAATAAAACCAAGACTTCACAAGACATTACAAGCCAAACCAAACATTCACAAAGCTTATTCAAATTTTGATTGCCACATTGCCAAAAACATGTACATGAAATAAAAGAAGTTAATTCAAATTCATTAGCTTCCAAAATTCAATGACATTTTGGCAATGAAAAAAATATCAAAAATTGAATAAACTCATATCACTCCCCTTTCACAAAATAAACCATTTTCCATGCTTTTCTTTATTGCCATTTTTAATTGGCAATGAAAAACAGGTTTTGGCAATTTGGCAATGAAACAAAAAAACCATGAAAACAATACTAAAATTCATCATAAACCCCTCGTTTATTGCCACTACCAAAACTACTCCTTATCATAATCCAACCAAAAAGGTTTAAGAACATCATCACTCTGATTTAAAATACTACACTCCTCATCAACAATAACATCATTTAAAACAATATAATCCACAATATCAGATGGATATTCATACTCTAAACGACGCTTACCAGCATCAGATAAAACCAGCATCTCATTCTGATGAACCTCATCAACATGTTCCACCAGAGCATACATGTTACTCTTACCATGTTTACCAACAACTTTCAAAAAACCTTCCTGATTTAACTCAGTGAAATAACGATACAATGATCTCTTGGCAATATTGACATTACCCTCTTCAATATAATCATTAATAGTAAATCCAAAATCTTCACCAGAATCAAACTTATAACTTGAATCTGCTTGATAAATCCATTCATGACTATTTTCAACAATATCATCAAGTAATTCAGCTGCTTTCTTAGATAAATTCCTTGTAATACTAGCCATATACGGCCTAAGTAATGTAACAAAGTACTGTAAATCTTCAGGACTAGTGAAAATAACTTTTTCACCATTAATCTCATGAACTTCACGATTAGTACTATTAAAAGCAGTAATAACTTTCAATATCCCATTATACTTATCATAATCCCTTTTATAATATTCAGATGCGCCAATCAAATTCAATATAGCATCAGAATAAGGATTAACAATATTAATATCACTAAATTTATATCTTAAACCAAGAACCATTTTTTGAATATCTGTTTTAAAACTAAGCATAGATTGATATATTTGTTCTGTTTTACCCCCTTTTAACTCCAAATAAGATTTACGAGCATTAAACACTGCTCTATTATCAGTTCTAGGTGTGAAAATAAAACTACGAGATAACTCCTGACTATCAAAGTTATAATTTGGAACAGTAGTGTAAGTTAAACAAGGAAAACCTTTCAATATTAGATCAACAACTTGGAATTCCCCATCCACTTTTATTGTAATAGGCCTTGCCAAGTAACCGTCAGTCTGTAACTCTTTCAGAAGATTTTTTGTATCTTCAACCTCATCCTGGTCACTATTACCTCCAAGGTCCCCATATACTACAATTTTACCATCATAATATCTTTGATTTTCTTCAGCACGACGGAACATAGAAGCCATAGTAGGTTTCTTCTCATATCTAATGAAATCTTCAGGAATCATAGATAAAGCTACATTCTCAATATGAGTTTTCCCACTACTACCATCACCTAAACCAATAACACTAATCGGATTTTTTAGGATAACTTGACTACAATAACATAAGAAAGTAATCATGATATTAGTTCTTTCACCAGCAGTATACCAGTCAACTAATGACGCTGTATAAATCAAAGGCCTATATTGCTTATTGAAGATTTCTAAACCTTCCTCATAAGCTTGTTTGTTCTGAGCTAACTCTTCTTGTTCATTCTGTTTTTGAGTTTCAATTTCAACTTCAACATATTCATCAACAAAACTGTTCATTGCAACTTTCAGATCATCAAACAATTTGGTGACACCCAATTTGTTTAATGTTCCATCAGGGTTTAAGTGTTTCTTGATTTCAACTCCAACAGTTGACCTTTCAGTTATGCTTAATGGTGTTTCACCTTTTAATTCATTGATTAACTTCTTATCCTCATTAAAAAAGTCATATATACATCCTTTCTTAAAAGGAACTGGTTTAACTGTAAAACCATCAGCTAATTTAATCCCATAGTCAAGACTCCATAATGATTCAACTTCAGGTGCAGCTCCTAATCCCATAGTTTTTCACCCCCTGGTCCAGTTGATAAAAAATGTTAATCACCAACATTTATTGAATGCTGGTGATTTTGAAAGTAGGATACTCACTATCAGGAACCTCAACCTGTTCAACACTAACCCTTTTACCTTCAATGAATTCTGCAACATTTTTCAAGTTAATTTTCTTAATAATGTTAATTTCATTACCAGTTTTAGGGTCGATGAGACTTTTAGGGTCAACAATCATCATAATGCCGGTTACAAAATTCCAGCAGTTACGGTGGAAGTCAAATCTTTCATTTGGTTTTTGAATACGTGTGCAAATACCATTGTCTGAAAATTTAGGACAGTTTAAGTAAATGTCTAAGAATTCTCCAACTTCCACTTCATCATCAACCATTTTTGGTTCAACATGTTCATCAATTAAACGTACTCTGATTTGACTGTATTTTTTGACTACCTCTTTTCCATTGTTGTCTGTTTTAGTGACTACTGGGAAAAATTCAATATCTGCTTCACCGCTGAATGATTGTCCTTCTACCATATCAGAGAGGTAGTATCTTTTGTAGTCTTCTAAGTCATTTTCTTCTGTTCCTGTTTCCATTCCAAACATTTTGTTTAAGTCTGTCATTTTAAATCATCTCATTTTTTATTTAATTTTTTTTTAATTTGTCATACTTTCAGGCATTTCTTCATAAGGAGTACTGGAATAGCCTGCTAATTCCATAATCCATGCTAATGATAATCTGAAGGCTTTACCAGTTGCTCTGGTAATTGCCATACTGTATACAGCATGTTCTTCTTTCTGTCTACCGGCTGAAGTTGCAATAGCTTCACCTTCACCAACTTTATTTCCACGTCCATCAACTAATTCAACTTTGGCTTTGTAACCGTAACGTGATTTAGTTGGGAATGGTTCCACGCTAATGATATCTACTCTGATACCAATCATTGTACCAAGTGTACTCCAACCTGATACAGTAACGTAATTATTGTCACCAATGCGTTGAATCAAATGTTGTGATTCAAGTACTGATTTTAATGCATCTGCTACACGTGTAGCAATAACTACACGGTCTGCAACACTAATCATAGGATTTAAAACATCCGCATCAATCAGTTGATTTTTCCTTTCTGGGACTTGGATCAACTCACCCTGTTCATCAAGGTTGTTTTTAACATGTTCTTCAATACTGTCATCAAGAACAGCATCAAATATTTCCTCATCAGACGGGTCATGTTCTGTGATTACTTCAACTTTTGCCCCACCAGTCTCACTAAAATCAATTGTGTCTTTATGCAATTGTTTTTCCTCTTTAACTTCTTCGACAATGATTTCATTGTCAGATTTTTCATCTACAGTAAAATCACCCATTTCTTCAAGGGTGTTTTGTACAGTTGTTGGTTCTTCTCCCATACCCATGATTTATTCCTCCATTAAAATTTCTTCCTCTTCACGAATCAAAGGAGTTTCAGACTCCAAAATTTGATAACAATAAAATTCTAATACGATTCCTTGCGGTAACTCTTCCACATCATCTGCTAATCTCATTTTACCTTTGAGATGAGCTACAAGCAATACATCATTTGGTCTTAAACTAATATGCTCAGGATTATAATCAACTCCAAGAATCTTTGCAAGATTCTCTTGATTGATGCAGGAATGAGCGTCATAACATAAGAATTTAAATTCTTCTTCAGTTAATTGATGACAACGCATATCCCAATCCTTAATTGATACCATATTAGGAGACCATGAAGTTCCTATAAATTTCATAAAAAAATTCACCATCCTATAACTTGATCCATAACAAGTTTCTCTTCACCTTTGAGATTAGCAGTTTTTGCTGCTAATCTTTCATCAAAGGTTAACCCATCTACTGGGTTTCCGTTTTCATCGAGTTCCTGGTTACTGTCCCAGCAACTGATAATCAGTTCAGTCATGTCATCGCATGCCTTTTTAAATTTGTCACTCATATTAATCACTCAATTAAAATCATATTATCTTGTCCATATGATTATAGACAAGACCACTGTCCACAGCTGAAGGGCCAATGCTGACTATGGCCACTACAAGTACAATAATGAATAATCCTAAAAAGAATAATCCTAAAAAAATGTAGGAATATTTCTTTAAAGTACAATTCAGTTTCTTAAGATGATCTTCACGTGTTGGTTTTTTCCTGAGGTCATGAACTGGTTGTACAGTTCTTGCACCTACAAGTAACACAATTAACATTTGGATAAATTGGAATATTGGGTTCATACTTCCACCTCTTTACAGTAATCCATCATTACAAGATGACCGGATACAGATTTGCATAATGCAAAATCCCCATTACCTGCATTGTTGCAGAAATTATTCTGTTTTTTTGCAGCTTCAATTCCTCTGTCTGTTTTCACACAGACAAAGGATTTTTCTGTTCTGACAATTGGTAACCATTTCATATTACCACCATACCTGTGGATTTGACCTTATAATTTCAAGGTTTTCCTCAAAATTAGTCATGTCATCTAAGAGACTAGGACATAAAAGTACGGATTCTGTTAAAGATGTTGTTGATACGCTGTATCTTTGTAAGAATTCAATTTGATTCTTATCATTACCCATTCCACGTAAAAATTCGTATACTTTAACTTTGGCTTCATGTCTTGGTAGTTCTCCATCACGGATTGCTTCAAGTCTGTCGACTTCCCATGTGAGTTTGCTGATTTTTTCTTCCAATCGGAAGAATTCATCTTTAATGTCAGCAATTCGTGGGTCATCGAAGTTGACTTGATCCATTATCCATCTTGGGTAACTGCTGATTGTATCTTGGACTCTGTATCCTATTTCTGCAGCTAAGTTATCTCTTTTGAGATTTAATGCTTTGAGAGTGGAACGTTTTTGTTCTAACTCTGAAACTTTACGGATACTTGCGGTTTCCATTTCAAAAATAGTGTTGAGGGATGACATTTTTAGTCATCCTCCAGGTAACTGCCCATTGCATTTACAAGTTCGTTTTCATATTTTTCACTTGCTGATTCTGCTGCTAAGAATTCACGTAGTTCCTTGTCGATTGGTTCCATGGTGTAGCCAAGGAAATGTACATTGTCGTCAAAGAGTTTTGTGACTTTCATGCCTGCGAGTTCTGCTAACATTGCCATGAAGTTTTCAGTATCGGCTTCAGCATCGTCAGGTTTTTCCGCTACGCATAATCTGGAGAAACCAGCATATGAATCTTCAATGTCGATTGGTGCATTGCTTACTTTTCTTGCTTCTTTGATTGCGTCTGGTATTTCGTATGCTGCACCGATGGTTTGATCTTGTTCATCAACAACATGGAATTTGCTATCGTTTTGGAATTTTAAAAAGAGTTTGGAGGACATTTATTGTTCCTCCTTAAAGTAAGTGGTTCTGCCAAGTGTTGTTACAGGTTGAATTCCTGGGATAATTGTTAATCCCATTTGTTCTGCTAAATGACACATTCCATTAAGACAGGTGTCCCAGTCAATTTCAATAGTTCCAGTTACAACATTGTCTTCACCAACAATAAATCCGATTTGTTTGTTAAATTTGAACATATTGGTTGGTTTGAATTTGTTGCAAACTCTGTATACTATGAAGTCTGCTCCTTTAATGTTAACATCAAAGGAACGAATAGTGCCGTCTTCGTTAAAATTAGTACCTGTTACTTGGTAGTCTTCAGGGTGGTAATTCATGTTTAAGCACCACCTAATAAAGATTTAGCTAATGCATGTCCTGCTTCTTCTTGAGCTTCAGGAGATAAGTCCCAAAGTGTTACGTTTTGTAACTTTTTAGTTAAAGCAAGGTTTTTAGCTTTGAATCTACGGTTTTCTTCTTTTAGTTCTTCAAAAATAGATTTACATTCATCATATTTGATTGCTTTATCAAATAGGTGGAGTAATCTTTCTTCGTCTCCGATGGCTTTGCCATCTATATATAATTTCTGATTTTTTATTTCTAACAATTTTATCACCTTGTGAATATTCAAGGCGAGTAAAAACGGTTTTTTTATTGAGATAATTTTTCTTTTAATTCAGCAATTTCCTTTTTAAGTTTAATGTTTTCTTCAACAATTGAATCAAAAGAAGTAATATCTCTGTTCAGATTGTGTCTAAATCTACTTTCCCTATGGAATCTATTAGCATTAACCTCAGATTGAAGTTGTCTGTTCTTTCCAGATAATCTATAAATAGAATGTTGTAAATCTTCAATATGTTGATTTAAAAGAGACACTTCATGTTTTAATGCTGCATTATCGTCGCATAGTTTAATGAAAGATTCTGTATCAATTTGAACATATTTAGTATCTTTGACCATTTTATACTTCCTTGTAGGTTTTCAAGAATTTCAATCGTACTGGGAATACGAATGCAATTCTAATAATAGATTAGATTTAATAGTATATAAATGTAACTACTGTAACTATCATAACTATTATAACTATGAAAGAACAAATAGTATACTATGAAATATACTAGTAAAGTTAATTATGCCAACAAGAATAACACTACTCTTAAAGCAGTCATTCCCGCCGAGATTGCAGAAACATTAGGGTTATCTGCAAATGATACTATAAAATGGATTGTAAAAAAAAATGAAGAAAATCCAATAGTAATTATTGAAAAATTAATATTGTAATATGATTATTCTAACACCTTTTTTAATTAATCCTTTTTGAAAAAACAAGTTAATTTAGTTCAGATAGCTATCGCTAACATTGTAAAACTTCGCATTCTGTCTGCGACTATTTTAAATTTTCTTATATATCTTTTGAAAGATAAACAAATATTTAAATAGTATTTGAAACATAAATATCTATTGGTTATAAGAATCATTTTATCCTTGTAGGTTAACTTGTTTTTTAATAACCAGTGAAATAAGATATTGAGGTGCTGGGAACGCCTATGAAATATCTTTGTTTCACGAATTATGTATTTATTAAATTTATTTTTTCCAACATTTATAATTTTGTTTTACAATATATTTTCATGAAATTCTATTGTAAAATTTCACCACTGGTGAATGGTGATCTATATTCTGTGAGATGATTTCATTAGTGGTTAATAATAGATTAGTCAAATGAATATATAAACCTTTTTATTTAATTAAAATAAACAATATTTAATAAAATTTATTATAAAATAGTTAATTGTCTACTGAAAATCGAAAAAACACATGGCTTATAGATACAAAAAATCCATGAAAAAATAGTAAAATGTATAAAAAAAAATTTACAAAAAAAATAGTGAAAAAATAAAGAAAAGATGAAAATAAGAAACTAATCATTCCATCTTTAAATATTCATTTACAACACTTAAAATACGTTCTTTATGATTATAAATTTCAGAAACATTTTCAATATCTACCTTCTCACCTTTCTTACCGCCGTTAGATGTAAGAGTAATTTCATCGTAGAATTCAACACGTAGATGATCTTCATTATTGAAATAAAATCTCACAATTGGATATCTTTGATTGTTGTCGTATAAGATATTGCAGTAATGTTTCCTGTCACGAATTGCTACTTTATCCGGATCAACAATTTCAGAAGCAATAGACCTGACAATGAAATAACCTTCCTTCTCAATATCAGTAGTGATAATTCCATCTTCAGAAATAATTTCTTCTTCAGCTTCGATATTATTATTGTCTTCCTGCTCTTCCTCATTACTTGCCACAGCATTTGCTAATGTTTTGTTGACTCTTTCGTTAATGATTTCATTAATTGCAATGCTAATGATATTTCCGAATTTTTCTTTTATTCCAGGAGTTAGCTTTCCATCGTAAACTTGGCGCCCTATTGCTTTTATGAAATCATCGGTTGGATTTTCAAATTCTGACAATAAAGTTTTTTTAATTGAGTTACGATATTTAAGGTTGTCTGCTCTGGAAACAACTTCATCAATGTCAAAGTTAACTTTTTTGAATTTTTCAAGTTCTTTCATATCTTTTTTGGTTAGGTTTAACAGATCAATGTCGAGGAATGGTTTTTCATCCATTCTGTTGTTGTCTTCTCCGGTTGTGAAGAATTTGTATTCTACTCCATTTGTGAGGATTCCTATTTGGATGTCTGTTATGCTGAAGTATCTGTATAGTTGTGAGATGTTGTCTGTGGTTAGTTCATTGGATGCTGATTTGCATTCGATGAATACTAATGGTTCTCCGTCTTGGAGGATTGCAAAGTCTACTTTTTCTCCTTGTTTTGTTCCAACGTCTGCGGTGTATTCGGCTTTTACTTCTGCAGGATTTGTTGTATCATAACCCATTAATCGTAAGAATGGAGTTATTAATGCGATTTTACTTGTTTCTTCACTGTCTATGTGTTCCAGTTTGTTTGGAATTGTTTTTGAGAATTCTTTTATTTCATCTTCAAAAGTCATAGTTTCACTCCATGAATTTTTTTTATTGTATCAGTATGTATTATGTTTATTGTTTGTGAGTATAAATAGTTAATAGAATTTTCTATTGGATGTGATGCTGCATTGTTGTTGAATAGAATAATATTAATTATAGTATAAAAAGTATTACTCTATTTTTGAAAAAAAATAATTAGAAGAAAAAAATAACACTATTTCTTCTTAACAACAATCTTAGATGACTTCTTAATCAAATACTTACTATCAGCACTACTAATCTTAACTTTATGAGTACCAACTTTCAAGGATTTTGTACTTAACTTCGCAACACCTTTTTTGTTAGTAGTTAACCTATATGTCTTAACCTTTTTACCAGTCCAAACCTTAACATTCAACTTCAAACCTTTCACCAATTTATTACCATTTTTCACAGTAACCTTGAAAAACTTCTTGGCCTTAAATTTCACCTTAACAACAGGTGCTTTCACAATAGGTTTGATAACTTTTGAGGTCCCACTACCTGAAGTGGATGGAATATTTTTTTCCTGAACAGTAATTTGAGTATACTTACTAGTTACACTATCACCATACACATCAATTTCAACACCATGAACACCAACAGGAATAACAGGATTATTAATCTTAACAACACCCATACCATTACTGTCAGTTGTACCATAATATGAACCAATAAAATCTTCACCAGCTTGATAACCAATAATTACCTGAAAACTAGCGCCACTAACAGGTTGATTGTTATTGTGAACCTTGAAAGTATACTCATATTCCTGAGTAGTATACTCCTTAGTAACCGGATCAACCACAATAGTATTCTCATCATCACCAATTATTTCAGATTCACTTTCACTTATTACACTATTATCCTCTGCAGAGAGTATGTTCTCATTAACTTCTTGATTAGTTACCACATCATCAGCGATATTTTCACTTGCAGCAACTTGACAAACTCCTAATGTTAAAATAAACAACGATAAAATTAATAATAATATCTTCTTATCATGTTTCATTTTTAATCACCACTAATATACTATTCTGATGAAGATATTATATTAAATTTATTCATAAAAAAACGTTAAAAAAAAGGGGTAGTTTAACCAGGAAAATAGGGCATTAAAATAATTTTTTATTCTTTTATTTTTAAATTAAATGGAGAGAATATTCTATTTTTTTCTGTATATTTATTCATGTGATTTTTGAGTGAAACTATAATAAAAAACACAGATTTACAGTTCTCTCTGAGTATAAAGAAGAGCTTTATTAAGAAAAAAAAATATTTTATTTCCTCCATTTAGATAAAAAAATAAAGAATTTTATTATTTTTTTTCATAACATCTTCTTTTCCTGGTTAAACATTAATTTTATTATTTCTTTTACTGTATTGTAACAAATGAAATTTTATTTTTCACTTATCCTTTCAAGAATACTTTCACGAGTAACTGGTTTGTCATCTATCTCATCCAATCTTTTTTCAATAACATTCATACGAGATTCCATTTCCTTAACTTCAGACTCTTTCTCATGATACTTAACTTCCAACTCTTGATATTCTGGACTCTTAATATCAATATTATTAACATTTTTCTCAATAAGCAAACATGGGAAATGCTCAACATATTTTTTCAAAAGTACAGTTGGATCATCTAAAAAATAAGCTGCTCTTGTAGTTGACTTGGTTCTGCCTTGCAGCGCATCAATATCAGATTCACTCATACCAGATTTCCTGAGATGATTTGAATGAAATTTACGCATCATGTGACTGCGGAAACGATTAAAACCATCACTTGCTTGACCAAAGTTAAACTGGTCATTGTACCGGTAATATGCAACTGGAATGTAGTTTTCTTCTTTGTCAAACAATTTATCATCGTCTGATAAATTAATAAGTTTCAAGGTTCCGTCTTCAAGTGTTTCTACACGGTCTGTTAAAAGATATTCAACAATTTTATCAACTGCTTCTGGAGTGCAGAAAGTGTAATAATATTTATTGGTTTTTTCTCTTTTCAGTTTAAAAGTAGGAATAACATTGTCTAAATCTTTTAAGATTAGTAATGCTTCGATTATATCGTTTTTTCTATGGAATGGGTAGGTTGCTTTTTTGAATTGACCTATAGTCATTTCGATTGTTTCTTTTCTTGCGCATCCGGTTGATATTTGGAATATTAATACTGCTTGGAACCATAGTGGTGCAACGTGTAATACTTGGCTTATTTCTTTGTGTGTTAATAGTTCGTCGAAAGTTACTTCCCCGGGGATGTGGAATCCCCGTGGGTTAACTTTTGTTAAGTCTCCTATTTCGATTTCAAAGTATTTGTATACTGCAATTACTTGTGTGAAATATGTTGATACTGTATTTTTTTTGTAGTTTTGTATTAGGTAGTTTCTGAATTGCAGTAGTCTTTTTTTTAGTGTTCTACGTTTCCATCTTACTCCTTTTTCTTCTTCTGTTTCTGCTTCGTCTATTAATTCTTCCATTGTTAAACCATGGAATTTTGAGTATTTGTTTATTGCTCTGGTGTAGATTTCACGTGTTTTTGGATCATGGTTTTTTACTAGGAAGAATTCTTCGAGCAATTCTTCGTTTCTCATGTTTTATCTCTCTATGTGTTATATTTATATAAAGTATTAGAGAGAGCATTTGATAAGTAATGTTTATCATATTTTTGGACATATGGTATATATATTATTGGGAATATGATAAACTATTGTATGTGCTTTTTTTGTTTATCATATTCGTGGTAGTATAGTATAAATATTGTTCGAAATATGATTAACTTTGCTTCTCTCTAACGGTTGTATTTTTTGTGTTTTGAGAGATAAATAGGTAATTATACAGTGATGTACTTTTTTGTACATCATTGTTTATCATTAACAATTGTTATACTACGCATTAGAAATATATAACACATGATATAAAAACATTATGATTTCAAAATCAACATCTTACCCGAAAGATCAACTTCCAACTTATCAACAATAACATGAGAAATACCATCCTTATCATGATACTCCACACTAAAATCATCAGGCAACTTATCAACAAAATCCTTTAAATCTCCAATAGTCAAAACTGTCATGTATTATATATTATAAAAATAATCCTAATAAACATGTTGAAAAACCATCATGAGGATTAAAAAAAAAGTAAAGTTTAAGACCTAAATATACCTCATGATGAAAATTCAACTTTAAACCATCACCAAATAGAATTCAACCTACGTACCAGGTAGGTTGACAATTAATACTATCCTCCTTAACCTATATAAATAAAGTGAGAGAGAGCATTTGAAAAGTATTCATAAACAATAAATAATAATATTATGTATCACAGTAAACTATTCACAAAATTTTGTAAAGACCGAAACGTTAAAAAAAGCACCAAAAAAGGTTATGAATCCGCATTAAAAAATTATACCCGATACCATAACCAAACAATTGAAGAACTAATACAAGAAGCCCAAACTGATGAAAAAAACAAAATAATCCTAAAAGATAGAAAAATCAAAAAAAGATTACTCAAATACAGGACCTATTTATTCAGCAGCAACAAATCACCAAACACAATTAAAACATACTTCACTAGGGTAAAAACATTCTATGCTCATTTTGAAATTGAAATCCCAAAGTTACCTGATGCAAAATATGATAAAATCTATGAAACCAACTACATGGACCTACCTACAAAAGAAGATATCCGCAAAGTATTAGATTTGGTAACAGTAGACCTCCGCAGCATAATATTATTCATGTCATCTTCAGGAACTGCCAAGGCAGAAACATTAAGCATTACCATAGAACAATTCATCAATGGAACACGTGACTACCACAATGGTGGAACCATCCAACAAATACTAGAAACATTATCAAAAAAGAATAATATAATTCCAACATTCTATTTGAAAAGAATCAAGACAGATAAATACTATTACACTTTCTGTTCCCCTGAAGCTGCATCCGAAATCGTCAAATATCTTCAAGTCAGAAGTGACTTGAAACTTGATGATCCACTTTTCAACTTCACACCAGGAACATTATTAACTCGATTCCAAGAAATAAATGACCAACTCGGATGGGGATTTAAAGGCAGTTATAGGTTCTTTAGAAGTCATACCTTACGGAAATTTCATGCAAGTAATATAGGATTATCTGCTGAATATATTGACAGTTTACAGGGCCGTAGTAAAAATGAGATACATGAAACATATATTAAAACCAATCCTGAAAAGTTAAAGGAAATCTACCAATCCGCAATGCATAATGTAATGATATATAACAAACCACGTGAAGAACATGTTACTCAAGAATTCACAATAGTGATTAATGTATTCTTATCAGGTAAAGAGTATAATATAATTTAAAAAAAAATAAGGGCCAACCATACGAACTTAATCGTACAGTTGACCCCTAATTTATATAAATTCTTCAAAAAAAAAGAAATTGGATAGTTAAGAGATTACTCTCATTTTTTTTATGGAATAATAATATTATCGTTCTTTTTTAAATAAACTAGGTAATTTCATAGTTTCAAAAAAATATTTAGTTTTACATCTCGTATTCTTTTCGTATTCTCTACTACTTATAATACAGATGAATCCAAAAAGTTTCTTTTTTTTGTTGAATTTACATTTATAATATTAGAAATTCATTTTATCTTATTGTAACTTTTTTAAATCGGCTTCTAGTAATGCAATTTCCTCTTCAATCTCAGCATGTTCCTTATCAGAAGTACATACAATTAATCTATGATTCAAAGCTTTGATTTGAGCACGAATTATATTTCGTTGAGAGGTTTTATTCAGTACTTTGGTTTCCATATCACTCAACATAATATTTAATCTCCTTTCCTCTAAAACAATATTTTATTGAACATAGTTTTTATATACTCTTTCGGTTCTATCTGAAATATCATGCTTATGTCTTTCTATATTTAATGCGACTTGAGCATCTAATACTTCATCAGTTAAACCTTCCTTTTCGTATTGTTTATTAATTTTTCTTTGTCTATTTCTAAATTGAACTCTTTTCACAAATTTTGATAACTTGTTCATTTATTTTCCCTCCATAGAAAACTAATTAACCATTATACAGATATGCTACACTTTTCTGACTAATACCATTAATATATCTTTTCTGTGTACTTTTTGTTCTGGTTTCAATATAACCACAATATGTGCCTGAGCCGCAGCTGTCTCCCAGACTGTTTAAGATTTTTAAATCATCACTAACAGTTTTAATGACTTCATAATGACCCCATTGGTCACGATAGAGCAAATGGAAAAATACTGCTCCTTTACTTATCATGGTTTTGATTTTATCCCATGATAATTCAGAGAAGTTGTACCAACTGATCTTAACATTTTTACTGTATTTTTTGTTGAACATTGCAACTGCAGTATTAATACCTTGATGTCCGGTGCCGTCACTGGTAGTTGAGGCCCATCCTGCGATTGTTTTTTCGGATACTTTTATTCCAGTTAGGCGATAGAATGCTTGTTGTAGACTGTTACATGCACAGTAGTATCCAGTGCATTGGCCCATTCCTGAACAACCATGTTCTGTTAAATATTCATGTAATTTAGGTATTTTTTCATATGAAACTTTTATTTTACTTGGATTTTTTCCATGTTGTTTTCTGTAAGAAGTTAATGTTTTTGCAATGTTTCGGTATGATGCTCTGTTGTATTTGTTAACTCCGCTTGAACCCATGACATAACCAGGTAAATTTTCTTTAGCAGTTTTGCTAATAACATCTTCCATGAAACGGCTGATATATTCATCATGACCGTAATCTGTACCGTTCTTTTTGATTAATGCTATAATGTCTTTGTAACTTTTTTTCTTTCCGTTAATGGTTATACTATCTGAATGTTTGAATGATTTGCCGGATTTAATTAATTTGTAGGCTACTCTGCATAATACATTCTTACAACCTTTGTAGCTTAGTTCTTTTGTTGCCATAGTTTATCACATCCTTTTTTTAAATTTTTAAATATTATTTCTTCCAAAAAAAATGAATTTTCTATTTTTTATGTTTTATTCATGGAATCATCAGCAAATACCTCCTCAATACAGATTAAAGTTAAAGGAAAAAAACTTGTTGAACAATTAAACAATAATAAAATAAAAGTATATGTTATAGATGGAACTCATGTTTGTATTGGAATATATGGTGATTCATTTACTTTAACTGGTCAAAATACCACGATTGGTACGGTAAGTAATCTATACAAACCATTAGCAAGACAAGTAGTACTTGCACATAACTCCATTAATTCAGATAAGTTGTTCTTTTATGAAACAGGTGAGATCATATATGTGAGACTTACTGGAAGTGCTACAACTGGTACTGTGAATAGTGGATTTTATTGTCCTTTGTTAAATCCATTGTATTAACGTACATATTCAGCAAGTACTCAGAATACACAGGTTAATGTTACTGGATGGAAAAGAGTAGTGTATTACAGTAACAATAATAATAATTTTGAAATTTGGACTGACGGAAGATTAGCCACATATATTGTGAATACAAATAATTTCTCTGTATCTGCTAACGTTTCTCAAACATTAACTTCCTTTGATAATAAATATGCTCCAATATATGTAGTTGGAATAAAAACAATTAATAATCATCAAAAAACTGCAGTAATAGTTGATAATCAAGTGTATATACAATCTACAGATACTGATGGTAATATGTGGGGTACTGCAACAGTACTATTAAAAAAGTCACTATATTAACAATATTATTCAGCAAATAATTCATCTATCCAAGTAAAAGTAGGAGGATGGCAATCCCGAGGAACCATTGCAACTGGTGTCAAATTATATGTAAATGGAGAAACAAGAACTGCAATGGTAACGGGAGTTAATATATCTCTTTCTGCAGGTGCTGAGGAACAGACTATTGCTGAAATTCCATCTGCATATGCTCCTATTGAAAGTACAGTTACAGGAACTGCATTTAATTATGAAAGAGTAATGGTTAGAACTAATAATCGAGCGGTTAATGTTTATAATTTTAATAAGAGTATTACAGGATTATCATTTACTATTCTATATCCTTATTAAAATAAAGAATCTCTTCAGCAAATACTGCATCCATTCAAATTAAAGCGGATGGATGGAGAACCATCTCTACTGCTAAAGGAACATTAGAAGTTAATGAAGCATTACAATTAGCTCATTTTACATGCAGTGAAAATGTTAGCTTCCCTACCACTTCATGGCAGTTTATTGAAAAAAATAATATCCCTTCACAATATAAACCATCAAGATACATAAATGATGTTAATTTTATAGGTAGTGGCAATCAGGTATATGCTGCGCAAATCACTAAACAAGGTCATGTAATGGGATACTCCAATTATGGGAACGCTCTTATTACAATGGATGTAACTTGGAAATATTAAAACTAAACTTCTATATTCTATTGAATTATTCAGCAAATACCCACAACACAATACAAATCCTTGTAACTGGATTTAAACAAGTACAATCACTTGAAAATGATAAAATTAAAGTATACTTCAACGGAAGAACAGTATATATTGATATATGGGGAACATTCAACATGACAAGTGGAAGTGTGGGTACAATAACCACAATATCTAAAGAATATGCTCCAAAAGGTAAAGGAGGTGTTTATTCAAGTCCTTATCCTGCAGGTTCTGAAAAAGTATTTATCAATTCAGATGGTCAGATACAATATTATCCTGGTGGATCAAACAAAAGCATTTATGCAACATTACAATATACAATAAGTTAATATTTCCATTGTAACGTAGCATAAACCCCCACATTAGTTATTGCAGATCCAGTATAACTATATCTAGATACTTTCCCATTCTCGTTGACTTGAACAATTGCTCTATTCCCTACAAATATATGACTAACAACGGGGGTAGCTGGTCGGTATCCTGCAGGCACTACAAATCCTCCGAACTCTTCGGGGTTTGCAGTAATAATTGTTGATGCAATATGAATTCGGAGTTCACATAATTCATGATTATATGAGAAAGTATAATCAGAATTGTTTGTTGGTGTTTTCCAACCTTTAACATTAATTTGAGTTTGAGAATTATTTGCTGAAAACGTGGTTAATCCCCAAGTGTCTGCAGTATAACTCAATTGAAAAGTACCATTAACACCAGTTGTTCCAGACTTCCAAGTCGAGTTATTCTTCAAGACAGGAACAGTCACACCAGTCACTGGTCGACCTGTGGCCCTGTTAGTAACTTTCACTGTAATATTAACACTACTGTCAATATTCACATTATATGCTGAAGCTGTGATTTGATAATCATATAAATTAATAATCTGACTTACCGGATGAGTGTGACTTGCTGGAGCATAAGCGGATAACTGTGAGACTTTTGCAAAATCAGAAGATACGAAACCGGATAGTTTAGTTGCATTAATTTCTTTAGATTCATTAATATTCTCAAGTATTTCCTCTAATCTTTCCTCTGTGAAATATGTTTCATCAATTACTGCTAATTGTGCCTGCATTTCTGCTAATGTTTCAGCATTTGCTACACTAATACTTCCGAGATTATCTCCGCTTGTTGAGATAACAGTTACTTCTGCTCCGATGATTCTTCCATCATCTTCGCTATATGTTCTTACATTAAAATCAACCATTGTTACCACCTTTATACTTTGTATTCTATCCAGTTTTGTTTAATTCTTACTTGTTTATCCGTATTCTCTCCTCTTGTTGCAGTATAACCAATAGCAATACCTACATCTTCAAGGTTTGGAGTATAGATTACTTCCAAAGTATCATTTGGGTTTAGTATTGTACTGTAATCATTATCATTGATTATGTCAAAGATTATTATTCCTTTTGTATAATCTACTGTGAAATCAGTATCCTCTACAAGTTCTATTTCATTATCAGTATCCTTATTCAGGATGACGCTACGGATAGGGTCGACTGGTGAAACACGTAACGGTACTTGACGAGTTTCAAGTATTGAGTCACCAACTATGAAATCCTGTTTGAAATAATCAATAACTAATGGATTGTTAATATACTTACCAGTACTGCTATTGTATACTTGACCTATTTCTGATTGTACAAGGTCTTGTATGAATACTGGATTATAACTGAATGTTATACTTCCTACTGGTAATTTAGCGATTACTGCTTCATCTAATACTATAGTGTCATTGGTATAATCTACATTATAATCGTACCATTCACCAAGGTTCCATGAGCCCTCGTCTCCTCTTGGTTGGAGTGAACATTCAAGGATTGGATATGCTGGACTATTCTTAAGATGGAATGGAGTGTATACTTTATTATCTTCTTCATCTAATGTCCAGAAGCTCATACCATGCTCTTCCTCAAGGTCATCTTCCCATGGTAATACATATACTCTTTGTTCCCTTAGTAATTCAATAGCGGAAGGATTATCAATGAGATACTGGTAACGTACATCCAAATCATCATCAGTAATCTTATCCTCATCTAAACCAGTAATCCAAGTATACTCATCTAATTCCTCTGCAGTGATTACTATGAAATGGTCAATTACTTGTTTTTCCTGGATGACTTCAATCTTACAATCAGTACTTGGATCAATGTTGACTGGTGCGAAAATACGGCCCCAATGTGACGCTCCTAACATGGCACCAGTTTTTGGGTAATAGTATTTAGTACGCACATACATTTGTTTTGGTAATCCACTGGTGAAGCTTGCTGTAATCTCTTGTATTGCAGGGGATTTAGTGTTATTAGTAGTCCACATTTTCACTCGGATAAATAATGTTCTTGGGTAGTTTCCTTCACTATCTGGACTGAATGCTTTCTTATGATTAGTTAATGTACTCCATGTTCGACCGTCTACAGATACTTCATATTGTAGTTTTCCAGGATAACTTGAAGAATCCCCACTATCAGTACAGCTCAATGTGACTTCACTAAATGGATTGGTGTGTATTGGTTTCAAGTATAACCAATGGTCTCCAGTTACATATGTTGATGAGTCTTGTCTGATATTTAATTGGAATGCAAAATCAGATGGTGTTAAACGGCCGAGATAATAATCTACTTTTAAGTCATTACGTCCGTATCTTTCCCATGTTCTTCCATTATTGTTACTGAGGAATGCATCTCCACCCATATACTTTGAGTTTTCACAGTTACGACCCCATCCACCAACACGAGGACATTTACTCCAATTACTTAATGGGGACATAAAGACAAGGGCATATGATTCTCCAGCTTCAACTCTTGGAGGTTGAGGGAACGCAATGCTTACGAAACCTGGTTCAACAATACTTGGGTCAAATGCAGTTTCAGCAATACAATTATAAGGGTCACCATCAGGCCAAGCAATAGTTTCAGTTTCACCAGCAACAGGAGTATTAGTTTGAGTTTTAGGGTCCCAAGTCATTTTAGGAACAGTAATTTCTTTTGTTTTCCATAACTGAACAATCAATGGACTTCCCCAATTACCATTATTACTACCATTATTAGCAATATGTAACGCTACCGCTTCTAATTTACCTCCTTTCCCTGAAGGCACAGTGAATGTTTGAGCACGGCAAACACTTGGGATTCCTTCAAGTTTATTATCCATAATCCAATCACTACGAAGAGTATAGGTTTCATTTTTATCAAAACCCACATACCAATGAGTGTTGATTTGACCTTCCGCCCAATTCTTAACTGACTGGTCTAATGTACCTGGAGTATTCGGCAATACAACCTGATCCACTATGGTACCGGTAGTGTCATCAACATAATGGTCAATAACTGCAGTGGATTTATCACGGTCAACTACAGTATCATCATCAAAAGTAATAGTCCTTGATTTATTGGTATCAGTATCAAAGATGATTTCATTCTCAGTTGTTTGCATAAATCCATAACTGACTGTAGCATCTATTGGTATTGGATTAAATCGTTTACGTACTGCTGGTGGAGTGAGATATTCCACTTCATCTAATTTTTGTTTTAAGTATTCATCGTTTTGACAAATCTGCCTGAATAATTCTACTGTAGGATACATTTGCTCGCTGAAGGATTGTATCCTATTCAAATTCCTATATCGTGGTTCACAATTAACCATAATTATACACCATTATATTATTTTTTTTTATTTTGTTTCTATGATAATATTCTCCAAATTCGGATTACTATTACGTGTAGTATGAATATATAAGTTTTTAGTTTGAATTGAATAATAATAAGAACCGACTGTTGATTCAACATCTTCAATACTGGACACAACTCTCAAACCACTGTTAGTATCCTTCTCCGTGACACCTACAACCAGTGCAGGTTCCGCTATCCAGTATGTATAATTCTTATCTGCTACTTTGTTGAAATCTTTCCTGATGCTGCCTGTTGTTATTTCAAAAGTATAAGTCACATCTACTTCACCTATACTATCTTCCAGGAATGAGCTTGTCATTTTCTCATAAATATCATGACTGATTAATACATCATCATTAGCAACACCAATTTCACAGGTACCTAATACTTCACCGGCCTCGAATGTGGCCTCAAGTATGATCCGTTTATTGTTCAAATCAACACTTGATGTAACTTGTTTTTTGACAGTTAAATTACCAAGATTTACATCTGATTTTTTCGGCCTCGCATTGGATGAACCTAACATTATATATTTAATTGGTTCAAAATGTTGATTCACTGCTCGATTCATAAAAAAAGACTCACCTAATAGAGTAATAAGATTATTACCTTCAAGGATTATCTTATCTTTTTGTTTAAAAATATAACTTCCTTTTATTTTCATAATAGTTTCACATCCTTACCTTTTATCTTTAAACAGGTATGAATTTCCAAATCATTCTTCTCAGACATTTCCTCTGTAGCTAAATTCACATGAATACGAGTTGATAAAGGCATTAATTTCTGTAATCTTTTCTGCAAACTATCTGCCGTTTCGGTTTGTATATTCGACGGAATATCAGAGGGGTTAAAACTGATTTCGTAATTGTTTGGTGTCCAATCTGGTTCATGTCTTATTATTTTACAATTAGGATTTCGTGGCAAAAATATCACCAATTATTTTTTTATTATTTTTTCTTGTTATTCTTCTTCTAATGCACATTTGTTTTTCACTAGGTAGCAGCATTTTTCTAAGTCATGGTCGCAGGTTCGTCTGTAACAGCAGCCGTCACAGAATTCTTCTTTTTTCATTTTAATCAACTCCATTGAGAATTTTTTTGATGAATTATTATAAGTATGAATATTTCTTGGGAAATGGTGTTGGTGATTTAAATATAAAAGCTGAATGTAACTTAGTAACAGAAATATTCGCTCTTCAAGATTGTTGGGATTACGATACCACTACCCGTAACCTTGCACCAAACAGTAGTCTAAGCCAAATTGACAGTTTCGCATTCACTAATACTGGTGATTGGGAAGTGGAATGGATAATGAGATTACCATCTGGTAAAAGTAGGGTAGTATTATACAATCCAAGCAATGCCAATGTCTTTTTAGGAGTGGGAGCAAGTGAAAACAATAACCGTGTTATTTACTGGTATGGTCATGAAGATGGAGAAACTCCTTATTCATACAATACCGATTACACTATAAAAATCCAAAAAGATGGCAGTAACTTTAAAATATACTCACAAGGGTCATTATTAAAGACTATGACTTATAGTGATTTACTGAATACTTCTACCATCAATTTAGGTTTAAGGAATTGGGGTAGTGGAACTGGAACAATCCGTAATGTAAAGATTAAACCATTATAATGATTTGAATTTTACATTCTTGATTTTTGAAGTTCCACTTGCACCCCATCTCATCATAGACATACAGTAATCAGTATAATTATCAATCCAAGACAATATGAATGAGCCTATTAAATTATCATCAACATAAACACTTATGCTTGTTTCATCTTTAACAAATTTGACAGTATGATAAGTTCCTGATGTGGCAGTAACCGATGGGAAACCTACACTTTGACTGCTATTGTTCTCCCTTTTACCGAAAGCCATTTGATTATTTCTTAACATATCCAAGTAAATCGCATATTGTGGTTGTGTTGTACCACTACTGTATTGTGTCTTTGGCATAATGAAGAAACGATGTTCCCCAGTACTAGTGTTATCAGACCATATATCAAAACTTATTTCACATTTGCTTGGTAATGATTGGCTTAAACTGTTATCATAGATTGTTGAACCATTGGTGGAACTTCGAGTAACTTCGGCAGTATTATAGTAACTGCAATCTTGAAGAGCGAATATTTCTGTGAATATTATTCCGCAATTTGCTTTTATATATAAATCTCCTGTACCTTTTCCCAAGTAAGATACGCTTGCCTCTCCAGAACTATCAGTAACATCAGAACCAAGACTTTCACCATTCACAACTTCAAAACTTACAGTTTCACCAACACAAGGATTACCATTAGAATCCAATACTTTCGCAGTAATAGTGGCAGTTTCACCTTTCATCATAATTGGCTTGTCAGATGAAACTGTGATGCTTGCAGGTGCCGGACGGTCACTTACAACAACATTAACAATACTTGATTCAACATTATTATAAGTGGCATCTCCTTCATATACTACTTTATAACTGAATGTTCCTGCGACAGATGAAGTGATTGATTTGCTGAATGTTCCATCATTACCAGTGGTTAATTGAGGGTCTATGAGTGTATTACCATCATATAATTTGATATTTACACTTCCTAATCCTGAACCGTTATATAATAATGCACCAGATAAAGTGTAGGAGTCACCAGTGGTGACACTTGCACTGCTGGTGACTAAGCTGATTGTTGGTGTGCGTTTTACAATAGTTACATTTACATCAGAAGAGGTTGCACTATCATAAGTGCCGTCTCCTTCGTATACGGCCTTGTATGTTTTACTGGATACAATGGAAGCGGTTAATGTTTTACTGAATGTTCCATTGTCTGTTGTTACTGTGTGGAGTAATGTTTCACCGTCATAGATTTTTACATCAACATCATCCATTCCTGTTGTACCAGTTTTTAATGTTCCTGATAATGTGATTGTTTCTCCAAGGTCATAACTGGATTTATCTGCATTGAATGTTATTGTTGTTGGTTTCTTATTCACAGTTATGTTTTCAGTTGCATTATTACTGTAATAATCTTCATCACCTTCAAATACTGCTTTAATGCTAACTGCTCCACTAATATTTGCAGTTATATCTTTACTGAAGTTTCCTGCATTGCCTTGTGTTGTCACAGTATCCACCAACGTGTTATTCACATAAATTTTTATACTTTTACCTGTTAAAGCTGTGAGTTCATCATCAGTTAATGATCCTCTTATCTCGATTGTTTCCCCGATAGTGTAGGTTGATTTATCTGTAGATAATGTGAGTATTGTACTTGTTTTACCTGCTCCTTCACTAATCACTACATATAATGGATTAGTATTCTTATTATTGTTAATCCAGTTACTGTTACTTACTAATGTGCTGCTGGTGTCATGTGTTAATGTTATATCTTGCAGGTTCAATGATTGGTTTTGATATACTCTGAAGAATTTTAATCCTACACTATTATTGATTGTAGGGTTTCCGCAGCCGAGTATTGTGCAAGTGTAGGGTACGTTATAGATATGGTCTGTTGAATGTGTACCTGAAGTTAATACGATGAGGTTTTCTTCACCATTCACCATTGACAGGGCCTTATCTAATGTAGCGAATGGGTCATCAATTTTACCAGTATTATTATCATTTCCTGAAGTGGAAACATACCAGTTACCCGTATTACATCCACGGACAGTGACTTCAAGAGTTTCCGTTTCAAAAATAGTAGGTCCTTCATAGGCCTCGAATTTAAAAACATTAGGAGCATCATCACTGATTAAATCACTGGTTACTGTATATTGTTCTCCAGTATAATTTTCGACGAGGACTGTATCTTCTTCATCACCCAATAATGTGATTGTTACACTGTAATCCCCAGTTAATTTCTCAGCAAGACTATTCAAGAATTGGAAATTAAATATTACATTCTGATTCTTAACAGGTATTAAAGTATTAGCTGATACAAAGAAGAATCTTCCATTATCCGATGTTAATTCGCATAATTTGTCTTTATGTTCCCATGGCATTGGTGTCCAGTCACCGACAAGGCCTGTTTCTTCATCGTATGGGTGCATATGTTCATCGAACATCTTTAAGAGGTATTCTTCTCTGTTTATCATGTCGCTGAAGATGCCGTATTCTTTCCATATTTCTAATACGGGTAATGCTGTGTTATGTATTCTGAGATTGTATTCTATGATACGGTTCATGTAATGATAATCATCTTCACTTAACCTGTTGTTGTATGGTGGTTCGGTATGTTCATAATCTTCAGTACTTTTATATGTTTTTCTTTGTATGCCGTTTAATGCTCCGATTTCATCTAAACTGTAATCATGGTCGAATTCATTTCCCAATTCCTCATCGTTTTCAGGGAATCCTTTTTCAATAATGATTTCATCATATGCTTCGGCTATAATCTTAAAAGTATCATCAGGAATTATAGGAATTTCAATCTCACTATCCTCTACTTCATTTTCTTCCTCATTATCTTCAACATTCTCATCAACAATTGTATTTTCCTCACTACTATCATAAGAATAAATGAAAGAATTAACATTATCCTCTTCTAAGTATTCTTCCATATAGAGCAGAGTATCATTTTTATAACATTTCACACTTTTCAACTGAGGATAATTCACAACAAAATTAATAACATAATCATAAGGCACACTTTGCTCCTTCCAAATACAACAACGCTTCCTTAACCTCAAACTATCAGAAACATCACTAATACTTTGAAAAATACCCTTCAAAAGATTATTAGTAACACTCTGAGATTTAAAGAAATTACTTGTCTCCGACTTATCAAAAAAATGAGGAAACATCTTAATTAAACTTTGCATACTCCTTTTCATATTAAATCATCTCAATTGTAATATCATTACTAACCCCAATTTCCTCATCAAGAATAGGAACATAATCCAAAGGATAATTAAAATTAATATTCTTTAACTCAGGAATCTCATCATCCAAAAACACAGCCAATTTATGCGGAATAAAATCCTCACCCAATAACAATCCCGGATAATAAGTATCATCAGTAGTGTATCCACCATCAATGAAAACTTTAATACTAGATATGATTCTTGCTTTGATTTTCTCTTTCTCAACATCACTATAAGGATTCAGTTGATCTATATCAACATTAACCACCGCATAAATATCAATAGGTTTACTGACCGGTGCGAACATTGTAATATCTTCTTTTGCCTGAGTAACTTTACTCTGCAAATCCGCGTAAGCACGATTCAATTGTTCCGGTGTGCCTGGATCAAGTATGACTTTTATTGTACCAGTGCCATTCCAGAATGGAACAATCTTATAACTGTCTATACCGTCGAAGTTGGCGAAATATTCCTCGTAAGCTTCCAATGAACCTTTCAAGTTAACTTCCTTCCAATGCATCAACAAATAACGATATTCATCATCAGTATATTCCTCAGTACCACCAGTACTGGCCTTATCATTATTACATGAAAAATTAATTTCCAATTCAGTTTCAATATTAACCAAAGTATTTTCAACAATCTTACTAGCCACACCCGGCTCAACAGCCATACATGAAACAGTAGTGCTGGTTTCACCTGCAGGAATAAAAATATTCTCCAACGTACGATATTCAATACCAGTATCAGTTGACAAGACCACTTCTTGACTAATATTCACATCTTCTTCAAGAACAACATCCAAAGTAAAAGTAACATCAACATAAGCATAAGTAGCTTCAGGTCTAGGAATACCTACCACATCACCAATATTCTCATCCAAATCATCATTCTCCGCATACTCAACTTTTGCAGATTCATAAACTGGAGTTATTGCTTCCTGATAAATTCGTTCACCAAATAATGCAAGAACAGACTTATCCATCACATAATAATTACTGATATCTTCCTGATTCTCAATATAAGAAGGAAACTCTTCAGCATGACTTATCAATCCTTTTTCAAGACTGTCCTGCAACACTTCTTCAAAAAGCTCAGCATAATCTTTTTCCGTATAATTCATAAAACAACACTACCTTTAACTATTTCATCATTAATGCTTGTAATATCAAATTCAACTTTAAACTTATAAACATCAGTTTGAAGGATATTCACCGAATTAACAGTTTTAACCCTCCTCATATTGTTTAAAGTATCAGTAATATAAGTTTCAAGTTTAAAAAAGAACATTTTATTCTGATTATCTTTTATTAACTCATGAACATGACAACCAAAACCTTGATAAGTAGGATTTTTATTTAATTCATCATATCTTGTCATGATTGCAATTATACATGCGTTCAACAATGATTTATGACCTGTAACATTAACATAATCCCCATTTTCCATATGTATATCAAAGGCCCCATATTCATCACTAATTAATTCAACATCTTCATTCAAAGTTTTATTAAATTTATAATCAATGCTGGATGTGTCTACGGGTAGTGTCATTTTTATTCATCTCCTAAAGCTTCAGCTATCTTTTGTGCTATTAATTCATCAACTTCTTCTTTCGTATACACTTCATCTTTAGTATACACGTTCGTGGAGTCAGCATAATCCACTTCTTCCATGTTCTTATCCATATCCCCCACATTTAGTGTAGCTGCTTTGGGTAATCTTAAATCCAATCCATCTGCACCAAATTTTATCCAGAACTGATTTGTTCCACCAATACTTATAATTTTGAAATTGCCTGGGCTTGCAGGATTCAATCCTACAAACTCTTCATTCTGATAATACCCTAACAACAAATATTCTTCACTGTCACTATCATGAATGTTTATAATAAGACAGTTCAAATCACCTCTTGGAATTATGCATGGTTCATGTAGATCATCACAATAATCAATTGTATCTGCACTTGGTGTGTATAAGTCTATTAATGCTCCACCGAAACGATGGAGTATTTTGCATAATACTGTTTCATCAGTGTTGTCTAATTCAACTAATGCTTTATCAAGATAATGGTAGAATTTAACAACTCTTCCGGTTCTGATTTTTTCTTCATCAACAGTGGTTTCAATTTGACGATTGATTTGTGGTAATGCTCTGTTAGTTACTGCATTGTCTAATGCTTCTTTTAACCGACCACGTGTAGGTGTGATGTCATTAGTGTTCATTTGTTACCACTACTCTTTGATTTAGTTTTAGATTTAGATTTGGATTTGCTGGATGATTTATCACTATTACTTGAACTATTATCTGCTCCAAAACTTGGAGGATAATCAACCAAAGTCAAACTAGCAGTCCAAGGACCATTCGCATCCTCATCATGAGAACATTTGCTAATATACATATAATCATCAATAAAATAAGAAGGTAAAAATACTCTAACCCAAACACCTTCTCTCCATTTTGTATCTCCTACCAGTTTACATTCAACACTTCGACCATCATTACGCCTAATCTTATTGAATTCTCGTTGTAAAAAAGCTTCCGCTTCTTTTAAAGATTTGATACTTGAGGGACAGGCGATTTTCTTTTTGATTTTACCAAATCTTTTTATTAGCAGATCATCTTTTAATGTTAAATCATAATTTTTATAGGTGCAGGTTAGATGATTAATTGTTCCGGGATTAATATCTGTAACATTAATATTATCATATAATGCATTGTCATTTTCATTTATGACAAGTTTAGTGGTTGTTGGGTCTTTAATCTTATTAACATGTACTGTATCTCCAATTAATCGGATTTCCACATCTCCATCCCATTTACTAGTAGCTTTTTTCAAAGCTTCTTTAATAGTTGAACCACTTGAACTTGCAGAATTGGATTTTGATGAAGATGACGATGTACTAGTGTCTCCACCCATGGCTTTGATTAACTCATCAGCCATTTCTTTACCGTTTCGACCAAAAACAACCCAACATTTCTTTTTCACTATCTTATTTATCTCAGGGAAACTTTTACCTTGAATTTTAGCACAGATTCCTTTACAATCAGGGTCCGCACCTATCGGTCTTGTTTCAAAATCTTTACGAGTCTTCATCCTTGGACGGCCAAGGTCTCCTCTTATAATAAAATAAGCATATTTAAAACCGCCACTATTACTATAACGGTCAGCGATAGAGTATATTCCATCTGCAATAATATATACTCCTATCTTACCACGAGGATTTCTCCCACGTTCACCCCAATCATAGGTAGCAAACTCATTCGAATCCACAGGCAGTTTTTCAACTTTATGACCTGCTTTCTCTAATGCTTTGCAGACAGTATTCTGGACTTTATGGTCATTACCATTATTTAAATCACAACCAACTACAACAGTAGACAATCAAATAACCTCCTTTTTTAACAATCTGGTTTTTTACCATTTTTAACATCCCAGTTCCCACCACGGGAATTACATGCTCTGCGGTCTCCTTCAGCATACCATATTGTATTCCAATCTGAACCAGACCCTGTTTGGTCACTCGCATAGATTTTACCATCAATTTCAATAAGAGTCCAGAAATGGCCGTTAGCATGAGACCTATGTACAACATAACATTTCAATCCTGCAGATGCCATCATTGCACGGGTTAATCTTGCAGTATCAGCACAATTAATAGCATGTTTGTGTTTTAAACATTCCTCAGCAGAATGATATCTTGAACATGGATATCCTTCGTATCTGACATTCGCTTTTAACCATTCGTGAACGAGTTTTGCTTTCTCTAACTCATTGGTTTCACTACCCACAATATTAGCAACGAGCTCATCAATTGTTTTACCTTCCCCTCCAGCAAGGCCACTATTACTGCCTGTTTTTTTATTACTGCTTCCACTACTGGAAATATTGCTAAAGTCACATACATCATCAACAAGACCAGTTACATCAACTTTAGCTTTTAAACCACTTGCTTTAATAATTTCTTTAATGATTTTAGAGCGTTTGGTTTTTTTAAAACTGAATTTCTTTTCCACATCAAGCAAGACATTCATTCCACTAATTTTAATATCTGCTTTGTCACGGTTCCAAGTTACTTCAGAAACAAAACCAGTAACAACAGTACTCATATCATCCCATTTATTAACAGTTTTTGAGTTGTTTCCTCCTTTTTTGAATGATACTCTTTGACCTTTGTAGAGTGAATTTAAATATTTGATTGGAACTGATATTGATGCATTGCTGCTAATATCACTGTAATCTCCTTCAAAACTATCACTGTATAATTCACCAATATAATTTATGTTGGTTATATCTCCAGTTTGTAAAGTGAATTTACCAGTATCATCACTACCACCGGCGGATTTGTTTGAAATTGGTTTTTTAACTGCTTCAGTAGTGTAAATTTCTAAACCCGCTCGGGATATAGAATAAGTAACTGCCATTTTTAAGTCACATCCTCATCTCTTTTTTTTATTTATTCTTTTTCTTTTTAGTTTTACTCTTCTTAGATGTGGTTTTCTTTTTAGTTTTAGTTTTAGTTTTCTTAGAATTAGTTTTAGAATTAGTTTTTGAGTTTTTCTTAGTTGTTTTCTTTTTAGTGATTTTTCTAGCAGCAGGAACAACAAATTTTTCTCCAGGAATAAGACTTTTAGAATCTGGAACTTCTTTTATACTAATATCTAACTTTAAAGAATTGAATGTTTCATGAACTGGTTTAATGACAACAATTGCATTAAATGAACCTCCTATTTCAGGTGAGGTTACAGTTACCGGTTTGCTCATCATTTCTTGGAAAATCTGTTTATGCATATCAGGCCTATTTGGATCAATAGGAATATGAGTAGTGATACTAAAATCTAATCCTACATATTGTCCGGGTGTAACGATTTGTGTTCCACCAACAACACTATTAAAATTATATTCCCTACGTCTGTATGCTTCACTTGGCGAAACATCTTCAGCATAAAAAGGATATCCCATAATTTCAATATTACATCCATCAGTAGGTATATTATATAAGTTTTTAGCCATTTATTCACACTCCGGTTGGGTCATCACTTAATGTTTCTAATGCAGTTATCACTACACTTGTTGCTTCTTTTGCAGTTAAATTATGAGCATTTAAAGGCATTGCATTTTCATGAACATGTACAATTGTTGTATTACCGTTACTTATAGTGTTAGGTGTGTAGTTAGCATTTTCACGGATACTATTGACCGTTGGTAAGTTCATTTGAGGAGCATTAAATCCACGTAATATGTTTCCCGCATAATCTCTTGCAGCACTATATACAAACCTGTTTGATTCTCCGATACGGCCCGGAATATCTGCAAATTCAATAGCAATTTTCCTTTGAATAATACCAGGACTTGCAATATGTAACGCATTCAATACTGCATCTTTAATTCCACTACCAAAGTTAGCAGCTGCACTTACCGCATCAGATACAGCATTGTTAATTCTTCCTGGAATATTCATGAATTCATTATAAACAGTATCTGCAATACCCATGATACCATTACGTACTGCGTTCACAACACCACTAGCAAGACTGACAGCCGCTCCTACTGCTGAACCGGCAGCACTTGCAATACGACTTGGAACTTGCATCATGAAAGCACCTACTCTTCCAGGTATTTGACGGACACGATTAACAATACCAGATAATACACGTGCTCCTGCTTGAATTGCAATACTAATTACACGGGCACGGAACTGCATAAACCTGCTTATGGATTGAACTAACCAATTCCATATTCTACCCGGTAACGGCCGTATAGCATTAACAATATTAGTTAATATTGCTCTACCAATTTGTAATGCAATTTGACCTATTCGCATATAGAATGTGCCAAAACCAGTTATTATAGTTCTTATTGCAGACATTATCGCATCTTGCCATGACACACTTCCATTCATTAAACCTGAGAAGACACCTACAAGACCAGATAACATATCCCATAAAGGAGTTAAAACATAAGAGACTGCTTGGAATCCCTGTTGCAATATTCCAAATACTTGACTTGCAATAGAACCTAATTGACCAAAGAAATTAATAATCTGACCAACAACATCAGGACCACCACTTCCTGCACCATCACTATGGAAAAGGTTGTTCCATGCTGCACCAATCCAATCGAATATTGGTTTTACAAAATTCCATAATTGTGATATTGCATTCTGTACTGCTGCAATTGCTCCTTGAACTTGAGGACTGTTGATGAATGCACTCCATAATCTTTCAACACCTGCTCTGATTGCATCTAACATTGTGCTGAAGTCAGTCCACCATCCGAGACTTTCCCCTATTTGTTCAACAACCACAACAAATGCAGCAACAGCTGCTGCAATAGCAAGTATTGGCCATAATGCTGCTAATTCTGCTGCAGCCATAGCCCAAAATCCACCACTTGCACCTGCTGCGGCTGCACCTTCACCAGCTAATGCTGCCATATTTCCACTATGTGCGGCTGCAGCCATTACTTCCTCAGCAGTTAAACCAGCTTGACTCGCTGCTAACGCAATTTGTTCCGCAGATAATGCAGCAGTTTCACCACCAACTGCACCGAGCAATCCTCCAATTGTTGGTAATGTAAAACCTAATGTTTCCATCAAACCAATAACTGACATTAAAGGCCCTGCAATAATACCGATTCCTGCACCTAATGCTATTGCTGCGAAACCTACAGTTTTAACAGGACCCGGCAAACCATTAATTGCATTTAAAAATCCTTGAACAACAGGTATTAATGGAGTTATCGCATCCATTATTGCTGCACCAAAATCTGTTTTCAATCCGGCCAGTACATTATTTAACCTTTGGAATTTAGCAGTACTTGAATCAGCATATTTATCTGCTGCACCACCAGTACGGCTAAGAACATCATTTAATAATTTTTGCCTATCCACTGCACCGGTTGTTTCATCTTTATAATTTTTAATATCAAGACCAAGAGATTTCAATGCTTTACCATTTCCCATGAATGCTTTCTGTAATTGTCCTGCAGCTTGCTCTTGACTTAATCCCATTTGTGCAGCATAATTACTGGTGGCTTTCATTGCATCTTGAGAGTCTTTGAAAGACATTCCCATGCTCATATAGGTTGTCATTGCAGACCTTGTATCTGCTACACTCCTACCCATTTCATTGGAATAATCTCTAACCCATTTTTTGATTTCATCAGATTGTTTATCCCAATTACCACCGTTTTTATCAACTGCATTACTGAATTTATTCCATTCTTGCTCTGCAGTCATAGCTGAATCAACAGCGGATTTCGCATAACCTAACATTGAAGCAGACATTGCTGTTACTGCTCCACCAACTGCAGTTTTCAAAGCACCTACTCTTTGTTGTGCGCTTCCAAAAGCTCCACCAGTATTATCTTGTCCACGAATACGGAGTAATACATCTTCATATGAAACCATTTTTCATCACTTCTTCTTTTTTTTAGGACTCGTTTAATTTTTCTTTTAACTCTTTATCTTGTTTGATTTCATTTCTTATTTCATTACTATACTTGAAAATTAGGAACTTGATATTAGGATCATGTTTCTTTTTAATTACATCGAAAGGTAACATGCCTAAGTGTTTACTTACTCTGAAGTAAACTTCTCCGAAAAAACTGTTAGCCATCTGGAAATAATTTTTCGTTAGCGGTTTCTGTTAATCCAAGTCTTTCTTCTACTTTACCTGTAACGGCCCATTTTTCCATGAATGGGAATTTTTTCCAGAAGAATAATCTGTCATTATAATCTTGACTTGATTCTGGTAACCTTAATTGACTTGCCAAGAATCCATCTATTAGTTTTGCTTTTTCTTCACCTGCTATAGCGGTTATTTCTTTTGTCATTTTTTCAACCATTGCTTGTTCTTCAGGTGTTATTTCTTCTCCATCTTGTGCTTTTTTGAAAATGTCTTGTTCTTCTTGACTGTAATCTCTGAACAGGTCAATGTTCATTTCCATATAATCTGAGATTCTTGAACTATCAACCGGCAGTATCTCGAAATTAAATTCGTAAACTTGACCTTGATATGTTAAATGAACTCTTAGCATTTTGTTACTTTCATCATTAAGTATGTCTAAGAATTCCTTTTCTGTGTTAATTATCCTTACAGTATTTTCCATTGCTTCAATTGTTTCGGTTGGTCTATATTTAGTAATGTATTTACGGTATTTCTGTAAGGTTTTCTTTAATAATGTGAATTCATCATCAGTTAATTCAACATAATCCATACACTTAAAAACCACAATCCTTTCCTCCTGAGTCAATGCTTCCAGAGGCAATTCTTCACATTCTAGTGGGTATTGTGTTTTAAGTAAATGTTTTTCCATTTTTGCTGCTTTTTCATCAGGATTCATATGCTACACTCCAAATTAATTTAATTTTAATTTTAAAAAAAAAGAATAACCTAAAAAAAAATAGATAAAAAAAAAATAAAGAAACAAAAAAAAGAGAAAAAACTTATTTTTGTTTCTTATGATTCCTTGCTTTGATTTTAATACTGAAAGGCTCATTACCATTCTCTTTACTGAGTTCAGTAATACGAGCACCATACAATACGTCATCCTCAATAAGATTACCAGTATCCTCATCATAATCATATGATGCAAGAGTACCTTTAACCTTCTTATCATACAATGCTTTAATAGGTTTCCTTAAAGCAGGGTCAATATCAGATGCTTCAGCTTCAACAGTTTCTTTCCCATCTTGACTATCATAAGCATTACTACTATTAGTAGCAGTTAAATCAGTAGATTCACTTTTGAAACTAGTTTTGAAACCACCACATACAATTTCAAGATCATCAAACATTAAAATAGCTTGACTATATCTTACAGTATCAGCCATTGTCAATCATCTCCATATTCTTTTTACATTATTTAATTAGTACTTTTAACAATCGGATTTCTGATTTTAGCTTTAACATTAATCGCATGAGTAGAGTTAACACAAAGAATATCTCCAATTAACTCCATATCATAAGGTTGCTGATTAGATTCAACTAATGTCAATTTAGTACCTTCACCAGTATCACTATTATAACCAATAATTCTTTCAGCTTCAACTTCCGCATCAATAATAGCATCAACACGAGTTTGACTTTTAACAATCTGAGAAGTTACCTCATTATTTTTCACTTGAGGATAAACCGCTTTGAAAATTTCACGAAGCAAATGGTCCGCATTAAATCTGCAATGACCAAGAGCATCAGCAGGTTTCTTTGTAGCTGCATAAGCAGTTGAAGTAGATAAATTGATTCTGCAATAAACATCAGTATCAACAACTTCATCACAATTAATAACAACACCTGCAGCTTGTAACGCTTCAATTTCTGCATTAGTTCTTTCCTTGAAAGTTCCAGGAGTTACAGTACGATAAGGTAAGAATCCTGGTTCAACCCAATAAGGAGTAGTACAAAATCTAGCAACAGTTTTACCAAATTCTAATGGTTCACAAAGGAAACATCTGCTATCTAATATTCCACCACTTGAAGGATTTAATGCTATTAATTGTTCATCAGTAGCATTTTCTTTGGTGAAAAATGCAGTACGTAAGTTTAAATTAGTAGTTTCAGTAGCAATACTTGCCATTGCACCACTAATGAATGCGGATAAAGTGTAATCAGTAATATTATCTGCACCAATATAAACTTCAGCAGTAGCCTTGTTTAATTTTTTAGCATTTGTTAAAGCAGTTAACCAACTCTGTTTTGTAGTTCCATCTCCAACGTCAATAACATAAACAAAAGGAACACCTAAATCTTCAGTTGTTCTTGGTTCCGCTTCCTCAAAAAACTTTTCCAAGAAAGCTAACACTTTATTAGTACTGGTGTCTGTTCCAATACCACCATTAGCAATACTTTTATTAGCATCATCAAAGTTTCTGAAAGTTTGAATATTAGTACCATCAACAGGATAAGTTTGTGTACCTGTATTTCCGGTTGCACCGATAACTACAGGGATTTTGGCACCAATTCCAACTAACTCTAATTCAGTTGTTTCATCAAAATAAACACCGGGTCTTCTAACCATAATTTAACCCTCCACGATTTTATTAAATTCAGCTAATGTTAAAGAAGGAGTAATATCCTCTTTTTCATAAACTTCTAATTCTTCTTTATATTGTTCTAATAAACCGGCACGATGCAAATCCATAATTATTGATGGGTAATGCACATCACTGTTTTTCACTAACTCCACCAAAGTGAATTTTTCATCGGAGGTTTCTTTTTTCTTTTTACTCATAATAATTCCTCATCAACACTTAAATCTTGACTAATAGCCCCACCGATAATATGATAATCATAATAACTGAAAGAAACACGAATAATACTTCTTAAAACTTGTGGGTTCACAGTTGCATCATCCAAATCATAAGCAGGTTCCACATCAAAACTAGCACGAATAATGTCATAAGCAGTGAAAATATTCTCATAATGAAAATCTGCAGGACTAGGACATTGATGTTTAGCAGTACGTCCATTCTGTACAGTTAAAGCCCTGCATTCAGAATCAAGAAAACTACAATCTCCATTATTGTATTGTTTGCAGAAACTGTAATGATCCGATTGTACCTTGTCAAAAATAGTTGAGATTTGATTTATGATCTCCTCTCTTTCATCTTGAGAATTACACCAGATATTCAGATTCAAACTGATGCTGCGTTCTTCACGTCTCATCTGTTGTGAAATCATCCTGTCCGGATGTTCACTATCATATTGCGGATGGTCTTCAGGAATAACACTATCTTTATTGATAATGTTTTTCTGAATAATACTAGTTCCACCACTATTGTCAATAGTTAAACATGGAGTGTGGTCATAAGGATAATCTCTTTTAACTATTTTCACAACAGTTCCATCTTCAAGCAGGATATTATTATAGAGCACTTTCAGTAACATCCTTATTGGTTTAGTTAACATAGTTATTCAAGCACTCCCATATTTTTTAATTGTGTTTTAAAAGTCCTGCTCATGTAGTTCTCACTACTTAAGCCATTAGCCACTTTTTGAGGATAATTACGTGCCTTCATTTTACTGGTTCCAAAAACAACAAAAACCCAATAATGCTGCCCATTTTTCACAAATCCCTCTTCATCGGAAATGTCACTTGAATGACCTCTCATCAAAGCACCAGTATCATAAGGACAAGTTTTTTTACAACGAGATTCCGCCTCAAGAGTAGTATTCCTGATAGTGACCGCTTCACATTTTTTAATAATGGATTTATCCAGTTTCTTATAGAAACTCGGATTGATTTTAACCTCAATATCAATCATACCATCACCTTTGTAGGTTTGCGTTGTTTTTTCAAAATGAGTTTTATGTGTCGTGTAGGAGTAAAATGAGTGTTAACCATAGGAGTTCCAACAATCTCATAAGTATCCGGCTTTCCTTTAACTTTAACCAGCATTGACGGTTCAACAGTTACATTATAATCAATAATTACTTTGTAAGTGTCAGTTAAAATCTCACCAAACTGCTTTAAAGAATCACTAGGACTCATTGGTTGAAAATTACATGGCACAGTATCCATTAAAGAATATTCTTTCAATGGTTCGTAGTAAGAGTTAAATTCAGTTGCGGATTCTGTGTATTGGTATAATTCTAATTCTGCATTTGGGAAAAATACCATAACACATCACAACCATTTAACTTTTGAGGAACAAGCACCATAATTTTTTAAAGATTCTAAACGAGCATATATACGATTACCAAGGCTATTACTTGTATCATAATTAATTGTAGTATCCATCTCATGTATACTGGAAATATTACCTTTACTATTCTCACCAGTAGTGTCATTGAAAGTGTAAAGCAACATATCAACAATCAATGGATCAATTTTAGATGTGACAAATTCTTGAGAAACACAATGCACATATTCAATAACCAACATACCAGTGTGGCCATGATTAAGATAAAAAATACCAGCATTTTCATCAAGAACATAATCATCACTTGTTAATTCAACATTGTTGATTTTAAAAGAATTAACACTAGTTACAGGGTAAATATTTGTTTCAAACAGATCACCTTTGAAACGTCTGAGTATTTCTTTTCGAGTCACCGGTTTAATTGCCAAACCAGTCAACTCAATAATCTCATCAACTTTCAAATCAATCCAATCTTGCAAAACAGAATCATCACTTAATAATGATTCATCCACACCTTGCAACTTTAATTTGTTTTTAAGGTTAGTAGGAGTAATTAAATCCAAAGTCAAATATAATTCCTCCTTTTTTATAATAATAAATAAAAAAATTTAAAAATGTAGAAAAGAAAAAAAATATTTTTCAATCTATCTACATCTTATTTTTTTTTAACTTTCTGAATCCTGTTGGGAAATTATTTTATTGAGCATCTTCCAATGCTTTGATACGTGCAAGGATAGTACCTGCAGTTTCTTCATCACCAACAGCAGTTTCTAATGCTTCAACTTTAGTTGCAATAGTGGAATCACCAGCAACAGCAGCAGCAATTTCATCAGAAAGAATATCAAATCTAGCTTTTTTATCAGTTTTTTCACTATCAGTTAAATCATTAAATTTAACCATACGACTTCACTTCCTTTAAAAAAAAATAATTAAGAATGCAAAAATCTTTATGAGTTAGATTTTGCATTTTTAGTGTAAGGTACAACAATAGTGTCTTGGTCGTAGTGGATTTTAGCATCCGCTTTAGCAAGACCAACAACTTTGTAACCAATTTCATCAATATCAAATTGGTTTAAGACATCCATGTCTCTCATCATACCAAATACAAGGTTGGAAGGTTCACCGATGAAAGCGTATCTTAATTTGTCCACAGCAGTACCGTTACCTTTTGGTAAACCGGTAGTGGAATCAAATTTCATGGTATCCCATCCGTGACGGGTGTTACGGAGGACATTGTCCTGTTTAACTTCCATACCCATAATCATAGGGATTTTACCATCTTTAAGTAAGGTGTCACCAAAGTCAGATTCTCTGGTAGCGATGTCACGTACAACTTTACTGTACATTGCAGGAGGAACAATGATGTTAGCATTTTTCATGTTACCATCTTGTTCGATGTACATTTCAGCTGCATTAAGTAAACCTTCTAAAGCATTGTTGGAGTAGGTTAATGGAGCGAAACCAGCAGCTTCGTTAGTGTTGTCTCCAGCAATAGCTTTTGCTTGTGCAAGAATACCGTTGGTCATGGTGAAACCAGTTCCTTCACCGGTTTGAGTAGATACACTGGAATCAGCGTAAATACCGTATCTTTCCATAGCTGGACCCATTTCATTACCAAGTAAACCAATCCATTTGGATAAGAAGTCTTCACCTTCAATGTTTTCATCGATGAAGTTTAATGGAATAATGGTTTTAGCTTGTAAAGGTTGAGCTAATAATTGTTTTCTTTTCATGATTGGAGCAGTTTCACGACTGGTTAATCCTGTACTTGCACCGGTTGAAGCGTTTCTTTGAGCATCGAAATCTAATTCAATACCAAGGTCATCAATATCATGTTGTAATGATCTCATTTGAATTACACGAGATTGTTCTAAGAGTACTGGTTCATCAGTTACTCTGGTGAAGAAATCTTCAAAGGTTGGTTCTGCCCAACCAGGACTTAAAGCACCTGATGCAGAGAAAGCTGCATCTGCAAATTTCATATTAAAACTATCTTGACTTAAAATTTTTTCTTGAATAGTAGTTGACATAGAATATCACCTATCAATTTTTTTAATTTAATTTAAAAATAATCTAAAAACTCTTAAAATTAACTATAAAACAATTAAAACATTTCAATTAATAAAAAGAGTATTTAAAATATATTATTTAATCTAAAAAAGAATTTAATTTAGTTAAAAAAAAATTTAAAAATTTAAACATATTTCAAATTCCTACCATAAACATCACGCTTAGGTTTAACAGCAGGAGATTTTTTCTTATGAGTTTCATCTTGGAATTTCTTAAATTTAGACGGAACAGACTTAGAATTCAATTGTTTAACAATCTCATCATGAATCTTCTGATCCAAAGACTTTTCCTCAATCTCATCCACATCCTCATCCTCAGACTTTTTATCCTCAGGACAATCTTCTTTTTCCTCAATATCCTCATCAGTTTCAACATCACCAGTTGTAGGCTCTGCCTTACCAGCTTCAGATTTAACCTCTTCCTCTTCAACAGGTTCAGTAGCAGGTTCAGTTTCATCTTCCACTGATTCCTCTTCTTCATTAGTTAAATCCTTTTCTTCAACAGCATCTTCTGAATCTTGAACTTCTCGAGTAGCTTTAATCTCAGCCATAATCTTTTCAGCCATAGCCTCAGCAGCTTTAGTTGCAGAAGCATCAGCAATACTCTCAAGTTTAGATTCAAGGTTTTCAAGAATACGAGGTTCAAATTCAGCTGTATACTCATTCATCATATTTTTAAACAACTCAGTGATTTGAGCTAACTGTTCATCAGAAAAACCAGCAATAGCTTTCTCATCTTTTACTGGGTCTTCTGGAACTTCTTCAATTTTATTTTCTTTTTCTTCCATATTCTCACCATCATGTATCGCATGATAACATGCACCAGTCAAACAATTGCTGGCTACTAAATTCAGAGATTTATATTCAACAGTTCCATAAGTATCCCAATTCATCGGAATATAAGTAAGAGTGATCTCTTTCAAATCATAATCCGTAATTAGGATACCATCAGGAGTTCGTTGTTTGCGTGGGAATCCGGATATACTGAAACCAAAGTTCATTCCTATATCTAGGCGTTCTTTAATTCCACTTGCATACTCTTTAAGTACACGAGCTTTTATCCAAAGCTCATTGTCCTGTACCCATGCCTCAACAATAGCTCCAATTCCACCTTCATAATGCCGATTATGGTCTCTGAATAAGTTAAGACCTGGAGCTTGTTTTGCTAATGATTCAAGTACTTCTTGTGACACTATCTCATTAGCATAATCTTTGTTGGTGGTTGAAGCAACTCCAATTATTGTTAAAGTACCATCATCATTCGGTTCGTAGGATTTAGCATCTAATGGTAATCCATAGACCCTGTATGATGTGGCTGTTGCAGTTGACATAACGCATCACAAAAAAAATTTTTTCTAAAAAGGTTGTTCTTCTCACTACTTTGAAAGTGATTATATTTTTTAAAAGAACATGCTGACTAACAAAAATAAATAAAATAATATATAGGGGCTTAAAATCGTCTTGTCTCTTTTTATATGGGAAAAAATATTTTTCCCCATATAACATGATTTAAAAGAGACAAATTTTTTTTCCGTGTTTTCTTTTTAATTTTCAAATTTACGAAAGGAGGCATATTTTTTTTTTAATTTGAAAAAGATACATTATCTGCACAAAAAAACACAAAAGCAAAGTTTGTAGAATAGCTGTCGAAGTAAAAAAAAGAAAAGAATAAAATAGAAAAATATAAAATTTTGAAAAATAGCTTTTTTTTGGAGGAGTAAAAAAAAATACAGAAAAAAACCAGAGCAGAAAAAAGGGGTGAAAATTTAATTTAATATGAGGTGAATAAAATGAAAATAAAAAAATTCGATGTAGATTGAAAAAGCACAGACGCAAAAAAAAATGTTTTTTATCCCTGTTTTATTCTTTTTCCCCAATTTTATCTTTTACCAGCTTCTTTTTTTATTGCATATCTTTCATATTTTTTGTTTTCATCTTCTTTTCTTTTCTTTTCTTTTTAGAGGTTGCATACTTCATAGACTGACGAACATGTCATAAAATTAGACTAGTTTAGCCACTTGGTCTAGGTGGAGTCTTAAATAGTAGCGAAATGACCATGAAAAAAGAATATAATTTTTTTTATCAGGAAAAAAATGAGGATGGAAAACGAATATAATTCTTTTCCCTCTTTTTTTATTTTTTCCTGATAATAACGTCAAATATTTATATTGGAGATTTAAATATGGTATTATTTAAATTTTAAACATGATCTATATTTTTTTGAAAAAAAGAAAGAGAAGAAAAAAGGAGATATAAAAATTTTCAAAGTAATATTTTACTTTTTTTTCCTTCTCTTATTCTTTTTCCCTTTAAACTAAAACAGAAGAATACTTTTTCTTCACACCATATTTTTTTTCAAATAAAACCCCTACCTGAAAAAAATATGAGTGAGGTTTTTTCCTTTCACATAGATTATGTAGAAAAGAGGTAATCATAGGAAGCTTAAACCTATCAGATTACCATTTATGACTAACAATAATTTTATTTTTAAGTATAATGGAGGAAAAAAGAATGATAAAAAAAAATATTATAAAAATTTTTCTTTTATGAAATTCTTTTTCCTATAATTTTTTCCCTTTATTTTTTTTTAGGAGGTCACAAAAAAAATTCGAGGCTAAAAAAAAACTTTTTTTTAATGGATTTGAATTTTTAGTAGTAAGAAAAACTACAAGTAAAAATATATCAAAAGTTTTATGGTATTGTAACATGTTACGCTTCCATTGGTGCAGTAGTCATTCTAGTTAAATCAACCACCACAGGATTATCCTCAGGGAACCATAAAGGTTTATCAACAACAGGACCATAACTGCAACGACAATTTGGATGAACCGGAAGAAGATTCATTGCTTCCTCTAATGTGTAAGGATTATTCTCTTCCAAATCAATACACTCATCACAAACATTACTATCACCAACAGTAATGATTTCAACCTGCTCAACACCATAATTACTATAAGCCTGTAATGTACCAGTATTAACCGCTCTTGCATGCTCAGTACGTGCAATCATACGAGCACGGGCACGAGAACTAATCAACCGGACAACCTCACCCTCTTTATTTTTAATAGGTAAAGGTTTAATTCCTAAAGCAAGAATATCACGAGTAGTTTCATCCGCACCCTGACCTGCAGCAACCGCATTAAATAATGTCTCCTGAATACCCTCAAATAAAGTAGTATTCAAATCACGAACCAATTCAAAATTATACTGAGTCACATGATACAAAGCTTCACGATCAGCAATAGTATAAACAACTTTTTTATGAAGATCACCATAACCAAGATGACTACCAACCTGATAAAACTTCTTAATCAAATCTTCACTATTATCAACATTAGAATTAATAATGGTTTGTAATTCTTCTCTAATACCACTATTCTTAAAAAACTCATCAATATCAGCTTGACGAGTTCTGAAAAACCTTTTAGCTTCATCAGTACCTAACCATTCACTAACACTTAACATCTGATTATCTAAACCATTCAAAAGTTCACGGAGATATTGCTGCTCACCCCGAGTTAACTTCTTCATATTCGGAATATATAATTCACTTATATTAGGTATCATAGTTAGAACATCCAGTTTTCAAGTAATCCAGATTTATACAAATTATTTTTATACCTGCGACCATTCTCTAAACTTTTCATTCCAAGGTCTTCAGTTAAAACATCCAAGTTATTATTATTGATTGGGTAATCTCCCCAGTCTACTGGGTCCCATCCATAATCTTTACGCACTTCATTAACTGTACGTATACCATCACGGACTTGCATACCTTCAATGTTAGCACGTTTCAATTCATCTTCAATATCAATCTCATTAAAACTAAACACTTCATTAAAACCATTACGACCCAATACTTTATTGAATGCTGCTTCATAAAATTTGGCTTTGGCATTCATCACATTTTTGAATTGTTCCTTTTGAGCTTCACCATTACCAGACCCCAGATTTGCAGTTTCAATAATCCCCACAATACTTGGAGGCACACGGAATAATGATATTATCATGTCTCTGCACATATTCATCATATTAACATAATCCATGTCTTTATTATTCATATTGGCAGATTGATATGTTGCTCCTTTAGCAATTAACATACCACCATGTTTCCGGACTTGTGCCTGAATCATAGCCTGCAATCTACTAATTTCCATTGCAAACATATCATCGTCCATGTCTTGAGGATATGTTAATAATGCAGTTGGATCAATACCCTCATTCTCCATAAGTTTCTGATTATAATCCAAACCAAGAAACATCATAAGTAATGGTTTCTGTATTTTCTCCAATTTAGAAACACCAAATTTACTTTCATTAAACTCAGTGGATGGTTCATAAATATGAATCAGTTCATCCGGTTCATAACGTATATTAGGTTTATTCCTGAATCCGTACTGTTCAGTATCATCAAACCAACGAAGTAAACTGGCCGGTACATATTGTAAACCATTCATAATCTGATAATTGGAATTATCATAATCAAATTCTTCATAATTAACTTCAATAAAAGTATCTCCAACAAGTTCCTGACTATTAACTATCTGCTTAATGAAAACTGGGAAAGTTAATGATGAGTCATTACTCTCAGGATGATTAAACAAATTAGTCAAGTATCTGACGTTATTAATATTTGTCTGGAATTCATCAGGATTATTTATCCGGAAACCATTAATCAAGAAAGTGTCACTAATCGCATTAACACATGCGTAAACATACGGATTGTCTTGAGCTTCTCTGAAGAAACTATAATGTCCCGCAGTTTTATTAACACTATTGAAAATGAAATGATAATCTTTAACGTATTGTTGGAATAAACTATTCATGTAAGGTTTTCGGATTACTGGCATTACCAGGTTCCGGAACCTTGATTTTAAGTTCATTGTAAAATTGTTTAACATTAATAATTTCTCCTTTAGAAGTAAATTACACCTAATGGTGTTGCAGGTACAGTTTTTTCTCTTGGTCCGTATAGTCCGCCTCTCCACATGTCGGGGCAGTGGTCGTTTATTTTTAATGGTTTGTCTTCGCCTTTTTGTTGGGCTTTTTTATCCCAGCTGTAAGTTTGAGCTTGACTTATGCTGTTGGTGCAGTCTTGGTGTATGAAGAATCTGTTGTTGTTGAATAAGTCTTGAGTTTTTTTGATGTCTTCATATGTGTCTGGTGCGTAGGTTTTGACTTTGAGTTTTAATCGTGAGTCTTTTTGACAAGCGGTTTTAAGACTTGCTGCATCGTGAGGTAGGAATAATGTACTGTTCTCATTTAACTCGTACTTATCCTGTAATCCGATAATATCATCAACTCTTTCACTATCTGATTGTGTGACTCCAATATCTTCAGCATCATAGTAGGTTTCCTCAAGAAGATAATAGTTATTTCCCTGATTGATGTCTCTATGAATACCCATCACACCAAAAGTAGTGACTGTACTTACACCGTAGTCGCAGCAGATGTTAATTTCATGAATTTGTTGATCTGCCGGAAATTCATTGTTAAGATAATTCCATGTGAAAACATTTTGAGTTGTGTCAAAACTATCATAGATTGCTCCTTCAGCAATAACCCACTCACCCAATATATTCCTTTTATAGAATACCTCAGATTTCTGATTAACACGTTTCAATTCTTCCACATATTCCAATGGAAGATTAGGATTATCATCTAAAAGGAACTTCCAAGTTTTAACAGTTCCTGCTTTTAATAAATCATGGTTGTTAATGTAATTAGTGAACAAATAATGATAAGGACTATCAGGGTTAGTGTTCCAGAACATTTTAGCTCCAACATCACTGCAACGACTGATGGCCATGTCTACCGCAGATTTTGGACATCTTGCTATCTCATCTGCTAACCATCCACCAACACTCATACCTGCAATAACATCAACAGCTTTTTCATCATTGAAACCCATACAGTAACAGGTTTTACCATCAATAATTAATTCACCATCATGAGCACGAAAATCATAAGGAATATCTTCAGTATTCATCATTGCCATTAAAGGTTTCAAAACATTACGCTTCAATGACTGTGAAGTTTTACCAGATATTAAAAATTCATCAGAATTAGATTCAGCAAGAAAAGTCAACCACCTTGCATTACAGGTAATTGTCTTACCTGACCTTACTGATCCATAAGCAATATTAATCCAAGCATCACTATTACGAAAGAAATCCACTGCAGTACGACCAAACTCACCATATTCAAAATAAGTTTTAGTCTCCTTCATCTTCTCGCCTATGCTTATCTTCACTTGATTTTATAGCATCAGCAAGACCAGATAAACCTTTATGAGTAACATCAGCTTCAATTTTTTCACGTTTACCATACATGTTCGGATGTCTTCTTTCCAACATCCATGCTGCAGCTTGCCAATGTTCCATACTTGCTGAAACAATGACCTGTTCAAAGTTATGTAACGCTTTATTTTTCGCTGTTTCAACACAATCTTTGAACCTCACATATTTCGTTCTAGTCTTTGCTTCTTTTGCTCTATTAATCCAGTTATAATAAGTTTTTTCATCAATTCCAACATAACCACAAGCCCCAAGAATACTACTTCCATTTTCTATAGCTTCACAAAACTTAGCTTGCAATTCTGGGGTCAATTTCTGATTATATCTTGCCATACTGGAACCTCCTTTTTTTATTTACTGGAAACACTGGATACAATAAAAAAAATATTACGAAATTTTATCAAGAATATTATACCTGATATGCTCTGCAATAGCTTTCATCAGGTTGGGTGGTACACTATTTCCAATTCTTTCTTTGATTTGATTATCCGAACCTATCCACTTGAAAGTGTTAGGAGGATAAGTGAAAGATTGAAGTATACTGAGTTCCTGCACATCAAGTTCTCTGTTTTCTTTGTAATGGACCAATTGTGGTTTTCGTGTGATTGTTGGACATGGTTTATTGGGTCTTACCCTAAGACATTTGTAATGGAGAATGTCTCTGGGATGATTAAAGGTAATATGAAAATTATCTTCAAAGACATATTAACCCAATTAAAAGCATCAGGTTATGATGTTCGTGCAAAATTAATGAATGCACAATATTATAATTGTCCTACAAGTAGGCAAAGGATGATTTTTATTGGAGTTAGGAAGGATTTAGGCATACCAGCAAGTCATCCTAAACCAACAAGTAAACCAATCACAGTTCGTGAAGCAATTGGACATTTGGAAAATAAGATTAAACCTAATAATTCAAGTATTACAAGATATGCACATTACTTAAGACCAGGTCAAAAATCCGGTGACTTACCATATTTTCCAACAAAGACTCGGGATATTTATAGGGTATAACCCTCTGAGTAATCTAATATACTCATGATATAATTGATTTTTTGTATCGCAGAAATCTCGGGCTCCTGCGGTACTGAACCCTTGACATGGTGGTGAACCATCAAACAGATCAAGTTCTCCAGGTATTAGTCCTGTGGTTTCCAGTACTTTTTCAACACTTAACTTATGAATGTCACCATAATATACTGGTGTTTGTGGGAAGTTTCTTTGATATGTTGCTACTGCATGTGTGTCCATTTCTACAGCTAATAATACTTTGTATCCTGCTAAATAGTAACCGTAACTTGAACCTCCGCATCCGCTGAATGTTGAAATTACTGTTGGTGGTTTATGAGTAGTCCTCTTTTGGGAGTTCATATCCACACCTTGGACAAGTAATGGTTTCAATACTATCTGCTATGGATTCATCGTATTCTGGTTCGTCTTCTGGGATTATCATTGATGAGTCTAATGTTACTTCTTCATCGTTTTCTGCAAGTGTGTCATTGTTTAACTTGTTGTTTAATCCTGTGAAGCCAGTTATTTCAGAGTTGTCGAATCCGGTTAAACCCATTTGGTTAAATCCTGATTCTTGTAAGTCGTTGAAGACTTGGTGTAATTTTTCTTCGTTCCAGTCTCCGCTTACACGATTCAATACTAGGTTTAATGCTTTTTCCATATCTTCAGATTCTAGGTTTTTGTCATTGTCTGGGAATACCCATCCGTAACTTTCGTTTAATCTGAGTAGGTTTACTTCAGCATATATGTTGTTATCTAATAAGTGTTGGTCGAATAGGACGTCGAATCTTTGATGTCCTCCGATTATACGATTATTAGATAGGTTGATTAGTATTGGTTCTACTATTCCAAAGTTATTGATACTGTTTTCTAGTTTCTTTTTTTCTTCTTTTGAGATTTGTCTAGGGTTGTAATTTGCTGGTACTAGGTCAGTTAGTTTTATTTTTTCAATTTTCATCTTTTTCATCTTCCTAACTTTTTTTTATACCAAACCCTATTTTCATTAAAAATTTGATTATTTAATGAGCATGAATAAAAAATAAATAAATATTGGGGATGAGTTTCTTTTTTTTCATAATCCCCAGAATTTTAATATTACAGTCACAGCTAATGTGACAATAGGTGTTCCTACACCAAAAATAGTTAACATAGTATTACGAAAACTATTAATACCACTTTTAAAATCAGTGAAACCTAATTTTAATGCACTTATTTCATCTTTTAAAGCTTTAATTTCATTATCATTATCTT
>Ga0310695_10000712_pt1 | contig 82182 bp, 52 predicted proteins | sample RumenRJG_04DNA_FD_203882 | JGI IMG/M metagenome (GOLD analysis project Ga0310695, IMG submission 203882) | Bovine rumen microbial communities from Lethbridge, Alberta, Canada - RJG_04 (v2) (version 2) | ecosystem: Host-associated > Mammals > Digestive system > Stomach > Rumen | place: Canada...
TCTGAGTGCGATGGGGTTCCATCGCCGAAGAAAAACAACGAAGCAGACGGAAATGTAGACGAGCGAAAATGTGTAGTTAATTAGAAAGTGGTACACTAGACTCCCCTTGGAAGAGGCAGGGAGAAGGGGATCCTGCCAATTCCCAAGGCATCCACCGTCGAACATATGAGATCAAACATGGAGGTGTTTGATTTTACGCTGTCAGACGATGACATCTCCATGCTTTCCTGCATGCCGCAGACAGCCTGGCTTGAAGAGCATCCTGACTTCGCTATTCCCGACAGAAAGAGCAATCCGGACAACATCTGAGGAAGCAGCAACGGGCTGTCCCCTGATTTTTCTTGCTGTAAATTCCACGGAATGGTATCATAAACTGATGTTTTAAACAGTTACGTTGTGAAGTGATCAGGGGCAGTGGCGGAAGGCAGGAATTTTCCGGTCACAAGTTAATGCGTTTGGCGCGATAGTAAGCCGTTTCAGGTGTATGAAACGGGTCACAAAAAAAGAGGGAGGTTTTTTATGAAGGGTGCGATTCATTCTCTGGAATCCTTCGGTTCGGTGGACGGACCGGGCATAAGGTATCTGATTTTCTTAAAGGGGTGTGACATGAGGTGCAAATACTGTCACAATCCCGATACCTGGTCAAAGGAAAGCGATATGCTCATGGAGCCTGACGAGCTCCTTGACAAGGCCCTGAGGTATAAGTCCTACTGGGGAAACGGAGGCGGGATTACAGTCAGCGGAGGCGAGGCCCTGCTTCAGATAGATTTTCTTCTGGAGCTTTTTAAGAAGGCTCATGAAAGGAACATCAACACCTGTCTGGATACCTCTGCCCAGCCCTTTACACGGGAGCAGCCATTCTTCGGAAAGTTCGAGGAGCTTATGAAATATACGGATCTGATCCTGCTTGACATCAAGCACATAGATCCTGAAGAGCACAGGAAGCTTACGGGGCATACAAACGAGAACATTCTCGACTGCGCCCGCTATCTTTCCGACAAGGGGATCCCTGTGTGGATCAGGCATGTGCTGGTTCCCGGGATCACGGATAATGATGAATATCTGCATAAGACAGCGGATTTTATAAAGACCCTTAAGAATGTGGAGAGGATAGAGGTGCTGCCCTATCATACTCTCGGGGAATACAAGTGGAAGGAACTTGGGATCCCCTACCAGCTTGAAGGGGTGGATCCGCCATCTGATGAGCGAAAGGAAAATGCCGAAAAGATTTTAAGGGGCACGCTTTGATGCGCCGGGCGCATCAGTACCCCGGGAAAGCCGGTCATTGCGAATGACCCGGGAAAAAGATCTTAGACTTAGTCCGGGTGCTTTTTGATTCCCCGGGAAAGCCGGCCATTGAAAAAAAAAGGTAACTATTCAGAACAGCTCGGAAACCGAAGGGTTCTGAACTGTTACAAAACCCGGGAGAACATAAATGACACGGGCAGCCGATTACACAGGAGGAACAGATGCTTGAATTAAAAAACATAACATTTAATGTGGATGACGACGGGCAGGATAAGGAGATCGTCAGAAACGTTTCCCTTAAGATCCCGGACAGGAGGCTGATCGTTGTTACAGGACCCAACGGGGGAGGAAAATCCACCCTGGCCCGGCTTATCGCCGGGATCGAAAAACCCTCGGAGGGAAGGATCCTTATGGACGGGGAGGACATCACGGATCTTTCCGTCACCGACAGGGCAAGGAAGGGCATAAGCTTCGCCTTCCAGCAGCCTGTGAGGTTCAAGGGCATTCAGGTCTTTGATCTCATAAAGCTTGCAAAGGGCAAGAACATCTCAATGGCGGATGCCTGTGACTACCTTTCGGCAGTGGGGCTGTGTGCCAGGGACTACATAGACAGGGAGGTAAACAGCAGCCTTTCAGGAGGAGAGCTTAAGAGGATAGAGATCGCAACGGTCCTTGCAAGGGATTCAAAGCTTGCGGTGTTTGATGAACCGGAAGCGGGGATCGACCTGTGGAGCTTTGCAAACCTCATAGAAGTGTTTGAAAAGATGAGGGGAAGATCCATCATGATCATATCCCATCAGGAAAGGATCTTAAACATAGCAGACGACATAGTGGTCTTAAAGAACGGACAGATCGCCCAGAGCGGTCCAAGGGATGAGATCCTGCCCGGGCTTATGGGCACTGCTTCAGCGGTTCCGGAATGTAAAAGAGCGGGGGCTGGAGTTGAAAAGACTGAAAATGACGGAAAAAAAGACAGCGCCTGCGATGCTACCGGCGACTGATCGGGACTGGGCAGTAACAGTTCTTAAAACCGAAGGGTTTTTAACTGTTACCTGAATTGTTACCTGGAGGATAAACAGAATGATAAAGCTTGATGAGATACAGAAAAGACTTTTAAGGGAAGTGGCCGGACTTCATGAGGTTCCTGAGGGGGCCTATAACATCCGCTCAAACAGTGAATCCGCCGGACGAGCTTCCACGGAAAACATAGAGATCATTCCCAGAGAGGACGGACAGGGTATAACGGTTAACATAAAACCGAACACGAAAAACGAAAGCGTGCACATTCCCGTGGTCATGACAAAGAGCGGTTTGAAAGAGGCTGTTTACAACGACTTCAACATCGGGGAGAATGCCGATGTGGTGATCGTTGCAGGCTGCGGGATCGATAACTGCGGTCCGCAGGATTCCGAGCACGACGGCATCCACAGATTTTTTGTGGGTAAGGGTGCCAGGGTTAAATATGTTGAAAAGCACTATGGCTCCGGAGACGGAAAGGGAAAGAGGATCTTAAACCCGGAGACGGAGGTCTACATGGAGGAAAACAGCTCCATGGAAATGGAAATGGTGCAGATCAAGGGAGTGGATGACACGGACAGGTCCACAAAGGCCGAGCTTAAGGAGGGAGCCTCCCTGGTGGTGAGGGAGCGGCTTATGACCCACGGAAACCAGAATGCCATAAGCACCTACCTTGTTGAATTAAACGGCAGCGGATCCAGTGCGGATGTGGTCTCAAGGTCTGTTGCAAGGGACGATTCCTACCAGAAATTTGATGCAAAGCTTCTGGGAAATGCACCCTGTTCGGGACATACGGAATGTGATTCCATAATCATGGACAGGGGCAGGATCCTTGCGGTTCCAGGACTTGAGGCAAACGACACTGATGCGGCCTTAGTCCATGAGGCTGCCATCGGAAAGATCGCAGGGGATCAGATCATCAAGCTCATGACCTTAGGGCTTACCGAGCAGGAGGCTGAGGAGCAGATCATAAACGGATTTTTGAAGTGACGGGGGGCCGTGTGTTTTGCAGGGCGCTGTAAGATCGGACATCCGACAGGATCCGGTCAGGTGACCGGTCAGAAACCGGAGGGTTCCGGTCAGGATTAAGCTTTGGCAAAAAAAGGAGACAGGTAATGAAAAGCGGTTATTACAGCATATCGAATGCACTGATATCGGCCGGTATGAATAAAATCGGGGCCTATGCCCTGGCTTTTTTGATCCTGGCTCTTATCATATCCATCGCAGTGGGGTTGTACTTCCTTTTTTTCTGGGGTCTTAAGAAGTCAACCAAACGCTTTTTCAGGATCCTTGAAAAAAAACAGGGGCACAGGATACATCTGGTATTCCTTGAAAAGATGGCGGATCTTGCCATCATCCTGGTGGCTCTGGTTTCCTTTCTGGGCTGGAAGAACATCGGCGGATCTTTGCTGGGAAGCGCCGCGGTCTTAACCGGTGTCATCGGTTTTGCGGCACAGGACGTCATAAAGGATATTCTTTCGGGTCTGCTGATAAGCATCTACAAGCCCTTTGACTTAGGCGACAGGATCGAGCTTGAGGACGGAACGGTGGGTGTTGTTGAAAGCATAACCATGCGCCACGTGGTCATCGTCAGGATCGACACCTTAAGGGTGGTGATCCCCAACAGCAGGATCAATGCCGCCTCCATCATAAATTACAGCTTCGGGGATATCGAAAGATCCTGTCTTTTTAAATTCCCCGTAGGATATGACAGTGACGTTGAAAAGACAAGGTCGGTGATAAGCGAGGCGGTTAAGTCCAGTCCCTATACCATTCCCGGAAAGAAGCAGAAGGACGGAACCTTTGACTACGGGGATGTGTATTTTATCGAGCTGGCAGGCTCAGCCCTCATTATGGCTGTCACCGCCTACTATAAGTCGGATTCGGCAAGTGAGAAGGTTAAGGACGATATCAATACCCGGGTTTTTGAGGCTCTCAATAAAAACGGCATTGAGATCCCTTATGATCACATGTCCATCGTCATGAAGAAAGAGGCATGAGACCGGCCGGTATGCATCAGCCGAATTATGTCAACCTAATTAAGGCTCTTTATATATTTATCTTTTTATCTGTTCTTCTTATTCCCGGAGAAAAAGTTATGGCAAAGGATCATCTGACCATTGTGATCGATCCCGGTCACGGGGGAGACAATCCCGAGGGTGAGGCGGATCTGGGAGCCTCCTATAACGGCGTTTTTGAAAAGGAAATCGATCTTATTACCGCAAATGCCCTTTATGACGAGCTTTCCCAGTACGGCAACGTCACGGTTTACATGACCCGTACAGAGGATGTGCACATGGAGCTTAAGGACAGGGCGGACTTTGCCGCATCCGTGGGGGCTGACATGTTCATTTCCGTCCACTATAATGCCAGTGCCCATCACCGTTTTTATGGCACGGAGATCTTTACCTCCGCATACGGTGAGGAATATGCAAAGGCATACAGTCTTGCCGAAAACATCATGAGATACTGGGTTGAGGCCGGAAACGACAGCAAGGGCATCAAGGTCCGCTTGGGGGAGAACGGGGACTATTACGGGGTCATCAGGATGTGCAGGAAGCATGGGATCCCCGCCATGATCTTAGAGCACGGCTATCTGGATAATGACACGGATTTTGACCGTCTGGGCAGTAGAGAGTTCTGGGAATACATGGGGAGGCTTGATGGGGCAGCCATTGCGGACTATTACGGGCTGGCCAAGGGGCATGAAATGGAGAGCGTGAGGGAGGAGCTTAGCGTTTCGGTGCCTGAAGATCACATCACTCCCGACGAGACTCCTCCTGAAGAGGTCAGTGTCAGGGTGGATGCCTATGATGCCGAAAGGAGGATTTTGTCCTACACTGTCAGTGCTGCAGAGCCTGACGGATTTTTGATGTATTATGACCTTGACACAAAGGAGCTTGCTGAAGATGAGGAGCTGGGCTTTATGCATCTTAAGCTCTGGGACAGGGGTGAGACTTCCATGAAGGGGGAGTTTGAGGTTCCCGAGGGCTACAGGGGTCCCTTTGTTGCAAGAGTCTACAATAATTACGAAAGATATACGGATACGGAGCCCTTTTTTATCCCTGAGGAGATGTATCCCAAGGAGGCTTCTGAAAATGAAGCGGAGCCTGAGAGTGCTTCTGAACTTTCGGATGATTCCGGGATCCCGGAGATCGGAAAGGGTGGGGGAGAGCCCTCAATGGAGGACTCTGCCTCTGAAGAAGGGCAGAGGGATCCGCAAAGCCGGGCTTTCAGATGGATCCTTGCCATTCTTGCCTTTCTCTTGTCACTCTTAGTGCTTTTCCTTATGCTCAATGCCGCGACCAGGAGCAGAAAGCACAGGAGAAGGACAAAGGAGTGATGCTTTTACCGGTTCTTTAACTCTTCCTTCAGCATCTGCATCAGGTCTTTTAAGGATACCCTGTTTTCGGTGTCATAGGAATTGTCGTTTACCGTCAGGCATTTGAGCTGCCTGTCAAAAATGGTCTGGGCTACGTGGTTATATTCCCTGTCAAATTCAAGGGGGGATTTTGAGATCACGCTTCCGTTTCCCTGTGAACGTGCAAGCTGGATATAAACGATGCCGTCGTGCTCATAGACGTTTAAGGTCTCGTTTAAGCCCAGGAGATGCTCCAGCTCCTCCTTGTTGCCCAGCTTCTCTTCAAATTTGTGTGAAATGTCTGCTAACTGCATTTTTCTACCACCTTTCTTTTTATATATTTAATACGAACTGTTCTGTCAGGTTTATTTTTGACCGTCCGGTCGTTTGTGCTGATGTGTTTCACAGGCCAGCGAATTCCTCGATCCGGCCAAGAACCAGGCGGAGGGTGTCAAGGTCAAAGTTAATGTCTCCGGTTTCAAGGGAGTGGTTGGCATTTTCGATCATGGTCAGGGGGATCCTCTTTTTTTCGCACCCCGTTTTTATGGCTTCGCTGTCTGCCCAGGGGTCGGCTGTGCCGGTGAAGGCAATGCCGCATCCGTTTCTGGCAAAGGAAAGGGTCTTTTCAAGAGGGGTCAGGAAAACATGGCGGGCCGGGATCTTTTCCTTTGAGGTATAGAAGGCGGCAACTCCCGTGCCTATGCTCTTTGAAACGAAGATCAGGTCATCGAGTCCGTCAAAGTCCGTGTCCCACAGAGCTTTAGAGGTCTGGTTAAGGGCGATCTCAAAGCATTGGAGGAGTTTTTTTTCATCATTGAAGACTCCTCCGGGGAAGCCGGAGAAATCTATTTTTTTTATGTCATAGCCCCGGCGCCTTAAAACATAGGCGCTGTAGTAGAGCAGGGGTCTGTCATTTGTGTACCCGATCCCGGGGATGAAAACCGCAAGCTTGTTCATGGAGTGCACCTCTATTCTGGACTATTGTTTACAGGATCTTTTAGCCGGATCCTATTCCGGGAAATAGTCGGAAAAACCGTCATCGGAGCCCGGTTCTTTTGTCATAAGCTTCGGCAGACTGCCGTATTTGTTCTGATAGTCCTTTGTAAAATCCGGATAGGACTTATAGCCGCACTCATAGCAGGCCTCGGCAGGACCGGTGCCCTGAAGGATCATCTGACGGGCCTTTGACAGACGCCTGTTGATCATATATTCCCCGATCTCACAGCCAAAGGACTCCTTAAAGGAGGTGTTTAAGGCTTCACTCTCCATTTCAAAGTGTGAAGCGGTCTCTTTGACCGAAAGGCTGTTACTCAGATTCTCGTTTACATAACGCAGGACGGAGAGCATCCTGTCATCCTCGTTTTTAAGCGGAACCGTGAGGGAGGATTCTTCCCTGCATCTTGCGGCTTCTATGAGAAAACGGATAACAAGAAGCCTGGCCGAAAGAACAGCTCCATAGGAGGAGGACCGGCTTTCGGTGTCGATGCGTTCCATAAGGCTTATGAACCTGTCTGCTTCCTTCCTGTCCGGTCTTATTACATTTGCGCTTTCTGATGAGAAAAGCTCTGTGATGTGGCATTCGGGTATGTCGAAGCTTTCAAGCATTCCCTCGGAAATGTAGAGGGTGTAGCGGTCGTAGAGCTCGCCCTTTTCAAAATCGGGCCGGTGGGGAACGTTGATGCCCACAAGGATCACGTCGCCGGAGCCTATGTCATAGACCCGTCCGTCGATCATGTAGCTTCCCCTGCCGTATTTTACAAAGGTGACCTTGTAGAAGGTGTGGAAGTGAACCGGCGTGTCCGTTCCCAGAATGTCGGTGTTATGGAACACCTTAAAGGATTCGTTCAGATATCCCCTGGCTTTTACATCATTTTCTTTTGCTTCCATAATAAAACCTCCATGGTTCGTATCAGATCCCTATACCGAAAGCTGACCCTCCGGTGAAACCGGAAAACCGCAGGCGGATGAAACACTCACAATCCGCAAAATAGCGCTTTTGACCCTGACATCATAAAATTATAACAGCATACCACCACAAAGTCATCCGGAAAGCCAAAAAGCGCCTATGCTTACATTGGGATCACCACTCCGGTAATGAATTCCCTTCCCTCATGCCTGAAGCTTGCGTTTCCCCCGTACCTTTCGGCGGCCGTTTTGATGGAGGAAAGGCCTATGCCGCTTCCTCCCCGGTGGGTGGAAAGATACCGGTCTCCGTCCATCATTACCTTCCCTGAAAAACTGTTTGATGCGACGATCCCGAAGCGGACATCGTTGGGACAGGAGATGCTTAAATTAATATAGCGGTCTGTCTCCTCAATATCGAGACAGGCTGTGATGGCATTATCAAGGATGTTTCCGGCGATGCTGCAAAGGTCCACATCCGAAAGGGGGAGCTTTTCAGGAAGGTCTGCGATGATCCGGAGCCTGATACTGTGCTGGTGAGCCGCCTCCCCGTAATAATTCAGAAGGGCATTCAGGGCGGCATGGTCACAGTAGCTTACAACCTCGTTTTTTGGCATGGAAATGCGGTAGGATGTCAGATAGGTTCTGGCTTCATCGGTGTTTCCCGCAGAGAGCATCTCATCAAGGGCACCGATGACATGACGGAAATCATGCCGGGTTCTGGCACTTTCCTCCATATAGGACTGAAGCTTGCGGTACTGGCTTTCCTCGATCTCAAGCATCCGGTTACGCTCCCTGGTCTCGGCCATATCCACCATGCTGCGGACTATGGCATAAAAGATCCAGCACAGGAGCAGGAGAAGAATGAGCATCATGGGCACCACGGTGAAGAACACTCTTCCCATGTTATTCACATGCAGGGTTTCGTAGCGTCTCGGGACGATCAGGAGATTAAAGATAAGAAAAATTGCATAGACAGCGGTGGCAATGTACCACACCCGGCTGACGGTGAAGTGGTCGATGAGCCAGCTGCCGTATTTATAAAAGGGCCAGAAGAGGACTGCCGTAAAAACCAGACTGTTTATGAACTGAAATACCGCCGCCTGAAGGCTGTAGTCATCTATGGTGGAATTCGGGTGCAGGAAGGCATCATAGACATTTGAAAAGTTGGAGTTAAAGCTTAAAAAGGCACAGACCAGGACGACCACGGCCAGGGACTGGCAAAAGGGGGTTTTCAGAGTCCTTTGATAGATGAATAAAAATACGGCAACCGCAGGCAAGAGCAGCATATTGTAGCCGGCAGACCAGGCTGAACCGACCAGTGCCATGAGGGGCACGACAAAGCACAAAATAAGCCCCATAACGATCAATGTCTTTTTTTTGCCGTACTTAAGCCGGTTTTTCATGGGAAGGTAGCAAAGCAGGACGGCCGGGAAGTAAACACAGCTGCAGAAAAGCTCTGTGAGATAGTTTTCCGCATTCATGACCTGCCTCCTTTTAATATGTCGAACCGCATCCTGTCAACCAGGAAATTATCCCAGATCTGTTCCAGCTTTTTCCGGTTTCTGGGATTGATGGGAACAGGACTTCCGACGGTGAGCTTCAGAAGACGGTCATCAAAGCTTTTGATGTAGGCCATGTTAACGATGACGCCCCGGCGGATCAAAAGAAAACGCTTGTCCTTCATGAGGATATCGCTTGCGGCTGTAAAGGTCATTCGGGTTAGAAAAATCTGCTCCTTTCTGTCGAGGATCTGCAGATAGTTGTGAGCATCCGTTCCCACATATACCAGATCATCATAAAAAACGCCGGCATCACCATCCTGGGTGGGAAAGGAAAAGGCAGGGGAGCCTAAAGGGGTGGTTTTTTTGAGGATATCGTCCATGACAGGAAAAAGATCCTCTTTTCTGACAGGCTTGACTATGTATTCATAGGCATGAAGCCTGAAGGCATCCGGCATATGATCCTCGGAGGTTGTCAGGAAGATGATGATGGTATCCTTGTCCGTTTCCCTGATCTTCTGCGCAGCCTCGATGCCGGTCATCCCCTCCATATAGATGTCCAGAAAAACGGCGCTGTAAAGAAGGGGGCGGTAATCGGACAGAAAATCCTCCCCACAGCCGTATTCTGAAACCGATATCTCTATATGATTTGTTGCCGCATACTCCGAAAGAATGCGTGTGATCTTTTCCCTCTCATGAGGCAGATCGTCTGTCACAGCGATGTTCATAAATAAAAAAAATCAACCTTCCAACAATTCATTCTCGAGTGCCTTTTCGATATATTTATTTAAGGAAATTCCCTTCTTTTTTGCGTTTGGTCTGACATCAAAAATTATAACAGCATACCACGACAAAGTCATCCGGGAATGGTTTATGAATGGAGTTTCTATCACATACCAATTCGGCACATTTTTTGTCAATTCGGCACAGACCCATTGTCAAATTAAACATGGGACAATACAATCGTATTATCGGAAAAATGAGGATTTTTGAGGAGGGATGAATTGAACGCAGTGATATACACAAAGGATGACAGGGAATATACATCCATGGCGGGGATCCTTAAAGAGGAGTCCGACCGGATGGATGTTTTCAGGGATCCCCTGGACGGTCACGGGCACTACGATTATCCCTATGACATGATCGTGGTGGCGCTGGAGGGGGCAAAGGGAATGAACACGGTCCTTGAATGGTCGGAACGGTACCCGGATGTGAAGATCATCTGGCTTACAAACGACCCGGACTTTCTGTCCGTTGCCTTTAAGAGGCATTTAAGCGGCTTTCTGGTCCGGCCCTTTAACGAGGAGGAATTCAGGCTGTCAGCAAGAAGTGTCCTGAACGGAGCCTGATGCAGCTATTTAGAACATACTCGAGCATTTTTGCGGTCTTGCCCACAGAAAATGCGAGTTTAACAGCGGTTTAAGAGATCTTATATTTTTAAGAATGGAGAAATGATCATGAAATTTTCAAGTATCATTAACAGACATGTGAAAAGGAAGATCGCGGCGGTTGTTTTGGCGTCGATGCTTATCGACCAGTTTCATGTGTCGGTTATTGCAGAACCCTTAAGCTGGGAGACAGGAGCCGGGACGGTGATGGAAGAAGAGACAGGTTCTGAAGCAGCCCTGCCGACGGGAGCGGAAGAGGCAGTGACGGGAGAGCCGGCACCGGTTGGAAATGAAGAGGCGGTTACGGGAGAGACGGCTGGAGGAGAACAGGCGGGAGCAGAAGAGACTCAGCCTGCAGGAGAAGAACAGACAGGATCTGTAGAAACGGCATCGGCAGATACTCCCGGAGCCGGCGGTGAAGACACGGCTGAAGAAGCTGCGGGAACTCAGGATAATGTCAGCTATATAGATGAGAACGGTGCTGATCAGAATTGCAATGACTACACCGTCCTCACGGGAAGTGAGACTGAGACAAGTCTTGATCCGGGATGGTATGTGGTTGACCATGATGTTGCATTCCAGCAATCTGTTATTTTGAACGGTTCAGGGGAGTATCATATCATCCTTACTGACGGAAAAAAGATGCAGATCGGAGAAAGTTCCGGGAGTGGAATTAATGACGGCGTTGGTTTGGGCTGTGCATATGATAACAGCAGCAAAGACGGTATCAAGCTTCATATATATGCCCAGTCGTCAGGTAACAGTGCCGGTAAGCTGAATATTTATGATAGTTATGATTCTCCATGGGACAGAACTGAAAATGGAAAAGTTGGTGATGCCATAAATGTTGATGAACTCACCATCAACGGAGGAAAGTTAAATCTTGATGTAACAGGCTTGAGGAGTTATGGTATCAATTCCAAAAAACTCACCATCAATGGCGGTGATATCACTGCCAATGCCACTGTCTACTTAGGCGCCGATGATAATAATCCCGGCGGCTGGGCGATATATAGTGCCGGAAATCTCATCATCAACGATGGCAACGTCACTGCTCAAAGCGGAGGCTACGGTGGTCATGCGGTACTTGTCGGTGATAATGGATCCTTCACCATAAATAATGGAAAGCTCACTGCTGTTGCCACAGGCAGCGGCGGAGATGGGCTGAATGTGGACGAGAATATAAATATTAACGGCGGCGAGATCAAGGCTGAATCCAGGAGCTATGGCGAGGGTGGCGGTTTTGGTATCAATACCGCCGGTAATATAGCGTTCAACGGAGGACAGGTCACTGCTAAGGGTGTTAATGCCGGTATTTATGCCTCCAACAGTATGAAATCTTTATCCCTCAGCTGGACCGAACTAACCGACTTTATCGAAGTAAACAAATTTTCGATAGCGGGCAGCGTCACCATCCCTGTAGGGAAAGCCTTCAAGGATGGAAGCGGGAAATACTACGTTCAGGCAAATGCCGAGACTATCAATGGCTTAACAAATGTAAAGCTCTCAGCTACGGCCGATACGATCCATGCCGTAAACTTTGAGTGCGGAAAATATGCTACCACTCCGGATAAGCAGCTTGTAAAGAACGGAAGCAAGGCTACGGCACCGACAGACCCTAAAAGCGGAAGTACACTCGATGGTAAATCCTTTGCCGGCTGGTATCAGGATACCGAATTTCAGATCCCCTTCGATTTTAACTCGGCGGTGACATCTGACCTGTATCTCCATGCTAAGTGGGCGACGCCAGACCATAACATAGAAAATGCTGACGTTAAACAGATCTACCGGCATACCGGCAGCGCGGTACAGCCAGTGGTAAAAAACAATATCGGGGAAACGCTTACAAATGACGCAGATTATACTATTACCATTAAATCTGAAAAAACGAATTCAACTGTAACTGAAATGAAGGATCCCGGCTTTTACAGCCTTACCATTACCGGTAAATCTCCTTACTCCGGAATCAGGACTGTCCGCGTCTGCGTACTGACCTTCGGAAAGTATGACTCCGAATCGTATGTGCTTGATAATATGGCCACCTTACCGGAAAATACCGACGCCGCGGTCGTCACAGCCACCACCGTCACCATGAATTCGGGCTGGTATGTGGTGACGAAGGATGTAAATGTGGATACCCGGATGAAGGTACAGGGCGATGTCCACCTTGTTCTTTGCGACGGCACAACACTGAATGCTGCAGGTGATGACGGCAGTATGGGAATCAGCGTGACTGAGGGCAACTCCCTGACCATCTATTCCCAGGCAGGAAATACCGGAAAGCTGCTGGCAAGTTCCAATCGGGTTAATTTTTATGCCGGCATCGGTGGCAACAGCCCTGATAAATCGAGTTCTGATCCCTTCCCTTACCTTGAAAAAAATAAAAATGCCGGAAACATCACCATTCACGGGGGTGAGATCTATGCCAAAGGCTCTTACGGGTCAGCTGCCATCGGTATGGCAGAGGGCGGTCAGGGTGGAAAAATCACCATTTACGGAGGAAAGGTCACAGCCAGACGCTTTAGCTCCACCGGCACCGGTATCGGAGGTCAAAACGCAGACATACACCTTTCCTGGTGCCGCCCGGATGAAGATTTTATTTTATCGGACAGCTATCAGGGGAGTGTTAGCTTTGATAAGCCCTTTATCATTGAAGATACATCAACTATCGCCACCCCGGACAATATCGCCCAATACGTGGAAAAAAAGATAGAGCCGGTTGAATCCTTTGAGACCCACAGGGTTACCTTCGACAGCAATGGCGGCACTGCAGTTGAGACACAGACAGTCGCTCTGAATAAAAAAGCTGTAAAACCTGTCACACCCATCAGTCAGGGCTACAGGTTTGTACACTGGTGTACTGATACGGGGCTGGAATATAGTTTTGATACAAAGGTTACCGAAGATCTCACTCTCTACGCAAAGTGGGAGGCTGTCTCTCCCATAGCTTATGTCAGTGGGAACGGAGACGTAAGCGGTTTTACCGACTACAGTCCCATGGAAGCAGACTATGAAGTCCTTCCCACAGGAAGCTACTATGTCGAAAATGACGTAGAGCTGCTCAATCGTATTAAGGTATCGGGCAATGTAAGCCTCATCCTGAAGGATGGCATAACACTTACCGCAGATAAGGGTATCAGCGTAATGGGCAGGGAGAATACCCTCAATATCTTCGGCCAGAGCGGAGGAACGGGCATATTAAAGGCCAAGGCCGCAAGTAATAATGCGGCCATCGGCGGTGACGATGGGGAACTGCAACTTAGCGGATCCGTGGGAAATATCAATATCTACGGCGGAAATATCCGGCCGCAGGGCGGAAATGCTGCTGCATCCATCGGCGGCGGATATCTTAACGAATACTATGGCAATATCTGCATCTACGGCGGAAATATCTCGGGTATCGATGGTGGTGCCGCCATCGGCGGAGTATTAAGCGCGGCCATCGGCGGAGGCTTTGCCAGAGATAATGAATTTGGTAAAAAAGTTGACGGAACTGTCAGGATCCTTGGAGGAGAGGTTACGGTAGAGTCATCTGCAGGTGGTAACCGCACAGGAATAGGCGGAGGCAAATACAGCAATGGCGGAACCATTGATATCCTGGGCGGAAAAGTAAAAGTGACAGGGTTTCAACCCGGGATCGGTGACGGAGATTCTTATACGGGAGAGAAGAAAGCCCGGATCACTCTTGGCTGCAAAAATCAGGATGACTGGATCAGCTCAGCCTATTACAACGGAAATGTAAGAATAGCCCCCAATCAGACACTTAAAATAAAGGATACTTCAACATCGTTTACGGGCGATATTTCAAACGTTAACGACATTAACGGCAAGACGCTCGTACTCAGTCACTCACACAAATTTATATATACCAAAAGGGGAACCACGACCACGATCACCGCGACATGTCAAAATGACGGCTGTGATCTGCCCTCAAAAACCGCTACTCTTACCCTGAAAGCCCCCAACGCAGCAGACCTCGTCTATGACGGCACCGGAAAGCCTGCCATAGTCACCGACAAATATCACATCAGCGGCGACGAGGTTGTTCAATATAAGAAAAAGGACGGAAACGACTGGATTGATGCAGGGACTGCAGCACCGAAGGATGCGGGAGACTACAAGGCAACCATAACTCTGACGGATGCACAAACTCAAAACTCGGCGGCGGTGAGTGTCGAATATACCATCACAAAAAGAGATGTCACAATAGCCGGCCTTGCTGCCAACAATAAGATCTACGACGGAACCACTGCTGCAAGTGTCAATGACACGGCAATTGATCTTGTCGGCAAGATCGAGGGCGATGCTGTGAGCATTGGATCGGGAAATGCAGATTTTGACACTGCAGATGCAGGTGAGAACAAAACCGTGACATTTACGGGATATTCCCTTACAGGTTCTGCGGCAGGAAACTATAACCTGGTTTCCCAGCCGGCTTCCATGACGGCAGATATTGAAAAGCGTCCCGCTACGGTAAAAGCTCTCGATCAGACTGTTCAGTTCGGAAATGAAATATTACAAGATAAGGTAACCTGTGAAGGACTTGCAGACGGTCAGGTCTTCACATCGGTGAAACTGACCCCGGATCCTGATCCGCATACTTACTCTGCTCTTAAGGATGACGGCACGATCACGCCCTCCGATGCTGTGATAAAGAAAGGAAATACGGATGTCACGGGAAATTATGACATTACCTATGTAAGCGGCAACCTGACGATCACCCTGCCAATGGCAAAGATCACAAAACATCCCACCGTCAGGACAAATCTGAAATATGATGGTCGACTGAATGAGCAGGCACTGGTCAATCCGGGGGAAGCGGAAACAAGAATGGAGTACAATGTCCAGAGGATCGCCGACGGAAACGGAGTGCTGTTGAAAGATGGTGATCGCTATGTGTATGAGATCACGCCTTATGAGGGCTACGGAAATGATTACACTGCGTGGGAGTCCGGCTCCTATTATGTCTGGTATCGTGCGGCTTCGGGAAACCATATTATCGCAAGCGAACCTGAATATGTCAGCGTCAACATTGCCCAGATACCCCTGACTGTTAAGGTGGTTGACGAAACCATTCCCTACGGTGAAAAATTTAAGCTTTCTATGAATGTGGTCAAGGATGGCTTCCTTGATCGTAGTGACCGGGGAGCTATCGGCGCCGAGATATGGTATTATCAGATCAATGGCAAATGGATCAATTTCAGTGACGCCGGGGTCAAGGATACCTATCCGGATTTGGGAGTCTATCCGGTCAAAGTCCAATATGAGCGCGACAACGATGTAAGAGATTGCTATAAGATCGATTCCATTCCCGGGTTTTTGTATGTTGTGCCGCGGACGGTGAGCCTGAACTGGGGGGATACGTCCTTTACCTTTAACGGAAATCCGCAGGTTCCAACGGTTGAGTTAACAAATCTTTCGGGAAATGAAGTTTCCGGTGCGGTGGGTGTTACCGTGTCGGGGGCTCAGGTAAATGCCGGCACCTATACGGCCGCTGCCGTGGCACTGAGCGGGGATAAGGCATCAAAGTACGCCCTGCCTTCTGAAAATACCGTAAAATTTTCGATAGCAAAGGCGGATTATTCGGGGGAGATCCCGAACATAGCGCTAAATGTGCCGGTTTCGGCAGACTCCTATAAAGTGTCTGTGGCCGGGAAGCTGCCGTCCGATGCAGGCAGGCTTGAGTACAAAAATGTAACCATATCATCGCACGGACCTGATGAGACCGGGTTTAACGCAGTCGTGGACGAAAACGGTCTTGTGACGGTGACCAAAACTGCGGGAACTCAGCTCAGTCCGGGTGATCGGCTTTACGTTAATGTAGATGTTGACTCGACGAACTACAACAGGAAAACCATCAAAACGGTGGCAGCCTTTGTTGATAAATCCGATGCCGGTGTCGGCATTACACAGGGTAATTCTCTGTCAGTTAACTACAGCGATAATCCGACGACACTTAACCTTAACGCCACGGCTTCCCATACCGGAACAGGTGGCACATGGACCTGGGACAGCAGCAATACCAATGTAGCTGAAGTGGCGGGAAGCAATGAAAGTTGTAATGTGTCCATCAAAGGCACCGGAACAGCAGCAATTACCGCAAAATATGACTCTGCTACGACAACAGGCTATGCGGTTCTGATCCTTACGGTCAATCCCATATCCGTACCGATCCCGGTGGCGAAAACGGGTCTTTCCTATAATGGCTCTCAACAGACAGGTGTGGAGTCGGGTAGTAATACCTATACCCTGACAGGAGGAACCGGAACGCTCCCGGGCGATTATGTTGCAACGGCGGCCCTGAAGGAGCCCGGAAAATACAGATGGAGCGACGGCACCATAGAGACGAAATACATTCCCTGGACCATTGAGAAAAAAGCCGGACCTTCTGCTCCTACCGGGGTATCAGGGAACAGCCCCACTACGCCTGATAATATTGACGGAAAGATCACCGGTGTTGACTATAATATGGAGTATTCCACGGATGCGGCTTTCAGCAAAGCGATCCCCTGCACCGGCTCTGAGATCGTCGGCCTGAAGGACGGAACCTATTATGTAAGATTTAAGGAAACTGAATTCGTAAAAGCAGGGACAGCTGCAGAGGTGGTGATCCCGAGGGTTGCGCCCCCGGTAGTCAGGGCAATACAGGGACTTGTCTATAACGGCAGCCCTCAGGCACTCGTTTCAGCTGATCCGATCTCTGAAGGAAAAATATATTATGCCGTAACCGGAAGAAACGATCCGGAGCCTGATAAGGGACAGTATTCCACAACGCTTCCCGCAAAGACCGATGCCGGAAGCTACAGGGTATGGTATGAGATACGGGGAGCCGGGGATCCTCCGGAAGCGGGAGCCCTTTATGTGGAAATTGCCCAGATAGACCTTCGTCAGGATCTCTATTATATAAATCTGTCAACGAACGGGATCTACGGAATGGAGGGGATGCTCGATATCAGTTCCCGTATCCCTGAGGGAGAGTGTCCCAGATTACGTGTATATACCGCGAATGAATATAAAGCCTTAAAAGATGAGCCCACCATCGATAATCCCCAGGCAGGCGCTGACACCATGAGGTTACATTACTCTGTAAAAAAGGAGGAGGATTGTTATCCTGTAGCTTCCGACACGGTCAGATTCGAGCTATTTACGGTTTCTGTTGACCGGATGGTGAACTATCGTGATTATAATGTGGAGATAAAAATCGATTTTTATAAGGAATGTGCGACGGGACATGCCGATGCGGAGGCGCTAAATGATTCCTTTGCACCGACCTGCATGGAAAAGGGCTATACCGGAGGTACCTGGTGTCATGACTGTCACGGGATCATCAAAGGAGATGACATCCCCATAGACCCCGATGCCCATGATTTTGATATGGAAAACGGTGAGGTGACAAAAAAGCCCACAAGCATCACACTGGGAGAGCATACCTATCACTGCAGGCATAACAAGGCGCACACTCTTGTAAGACTCGATATCCCCATCCTGCCCTCGGATGACGGAGTGGATTATACCGATTTTGCAGAGGATGTGAAATACTTAAGCGGTGATGCGGCCGTGAGCCAGAACAGGACAGAAGATCCCAAAACCGGAGAGGTCACGGATACCGTTAGTGTTGGAGGAGTTGAGGTATCAAAGATCGTGACCGATCCGACAAGCGGAAAGAAAATGGTGAAATCGAGAGTCTGGATCGGAGGGCTTTCAGATTCCTATACCTACACCGGTTCCGCCATCAAACCCTCCTTCCATGTCTACGACGGAACAAGGAAGCTTACCGAAAAGACAGATTATACGGTGAGCTTTAAGAAAAACAGGGATGTGGGAGAGGCAGAGGTTTCTGTCAGATTCAAGGGTAATTATAAGGATACAAAGACCGAGACTGCGAAATTTGAGATAGTTCCGGCGGTATTCGGCAGGGACATCCTGGCTCTTGATACGGCTGCCGCTGCTAAAAAGTCATATCAAAAGCCTTTGCCGGCTCTTATCTGGGCTGAGACCGGAAAGAGCGTAAATAAAAAGTTCTTTAAGGTGACCTACGATGGTGCTGAAAGCATCAGGGATGCAGGAACATACACCGCGGTCATCAGTGCCGATAATGCAAACTATACGGGTCATACCTCTGCCGGGGTCACCCTGGTTTCCGATAATAAGCTCCTTCTATCAAAGGCGGCGGTTACCTTAAAACCCAAATCCTATGCCTACACGGGAGCCGCCATCAGACCTGTCTATACCCTTAAGGCAGGCGGGAAGATCCTGGAAGAGGGCAGGGACTTTGAACTGAAAGACAGCAACATCATCAATAATGTGATTCCCGGGACTGCCACGGTCATATTTGAGGCGGTTCCCGGAAATCCCACAGGCTATGTGGGAAGCAAAACGGCAACCTTTAAGATCACCGGAAGCAGGGAGCTGATGGAAGAAGGCGAAGGGTCACCCTTTACCTACACCTATGAAAAGACCGTGCCCTGTGCAAAGGGCGGGGCAAAGCCTGCTGTCCTTGTGATGGACGGGGAAACCAAACTTAAAGAGGGAACAGACTATACCCTGTCCTACGCAAAGAACAAGGCTGTTACGTCAGGCAGGGAAACTGCCGAGATCAGGGTAAAGGGAAAAGGAAGCTATAAGAAAACCGTCACGCTGAAGTTTGCCATTGAAGAGCAGAGTCTTAAGGCTCCGGGGATCAGCATCACCTGTGCAGATCAGTTTACCTCAAGGAAAGGGCTTAAAAAGCCGAAGGTTACGGTCATTGACGCAGACGGGAAGAAGCTTACGGCAAATAAGGACTATACCCTGGGGACAGAGTATTCCTATACGGGAACCGATACAGAGGGATCCGCTTCCTTCACTGTCACCGGAAAGGGGAACTATAAGGCTGAGCCCGTGGAGGTTACTTTCCGCTATATTGATGCAGCCTCGTCAAACCTTGCCGGGGTCAGGAAGAAAAAGGATATAGAGCCTCAGGATTACACCGGATACACCGTAAAATTAAAAGGCAGCGACCTTAAGGAGATCCTTTACACAGGAAGCAAGGATTCGCCGGAATACCTCCTGGAGGGCAGGGATTTTGTTGTTGAAGGATATTCAGACAACCTGAAGAAGGGAAAGGCTAAGGTTACCTTAAGAGGCGTGGGAGCCTACAGGGGAACAAGGACTCTTAACTTTAAGATAGTAGAGAAGAAGGTGAATTTTGAAGGTACCCTCGGAACAGGGGGCTGGAAGTAGAAGCTTAGCGGTTACTGCTTACGTGGTCTGGTTGACCACGTAAGCAGTAACCCTTACCGGAACTTTACGACTATGGTGTCGCCTATGATCTTTATGGAACCGCTGTCGGGATAGGAAGGCATTTCGGCTACTTCCGGCAGGGACTCGAATTCTCCCTGATCCTTAAAGGCGGCGGAAAAGCCGGTCCAGTTGCGCAGGAAGACCTGCCAGGAATAGTCCGAGATATACTCTTTGACATTTCCGTAGGACAGAAGTGTCACAGGCTCAAACTCGGGAAAAATGTAGAGGCTGTCGTTGAAATCCGCCCCGGGATTTATGAAGGAAACATAAAGGGAGTCGGTGTAGCCCTCCGTGCTCTGGATCCTGCTCACAAGCGTGGTATAGAAACTTATGGCCTGGCTTTGGGCAAAGGTGGTCTTCATATAGCAGACATTGTCGAATTTTGCAAAGGATATGCAAAACAGGAGAAAAAAGACTGCCGGTATGGTACACAGCTTTTCGGTTTTCCGGTCAAACTCCAGTACCTTCTGGGTCAAAAGCAATGCAAAGATAAAAAAGGTGACCTGGCCGTAATAGAGGTTTGAGTGGATGAATTCGAATTCCACCATGATGAAGATGAAATTTCCGGCAAGGGGAAGGACCAGAACCGGTGCCAGAAGCTGAAGAACCTTTATACGGTCTTTCTTTACGGCTTCCGAAAAGAGGATCACCAGCATGACAGCCATGATCACAAGCATGAGCTTGTAGAAATATTTCAGATTAAAGGTGTAGAGGGAATTGGCTATGGTCTTTTCCGGAAAGGCTGATGCAAGATAAGCCTTCCTTAGTCTGTCAAAAAACGTGCCGATGCCCATGGCTCCCATTTCGTTGAGTCCGGCTGCCGGGGTCAGGGTTATATGCCTGACGGCAAGAAAGATGTGCAGCACGGCTACGTAGAGAAGAAGGGACAGGATGACGGCAAGGGCATATGCCAGTGCCTGCTTAATAAACCACAGCCACCTGTCCTTTGCCTTTCCGGTCTTTTCTTCCTTTTCGTATATTTCCTTAAAAAACCCGCACACATAAAGACCCAGACCCAGGGGGATCCAGGCCTGATAGACCCCTATGGCGCATGATTGAAGAACTATCCCTGCTGCAAACGCGGGGATGCTTTTATGAGCGCAGGTCAGGTACACGCCGGCTGTCATCATGAGGAGACCCAGCATATAGGCCGGTGCCGTGAACATGAAGGCAAAGAGTCCCGTGACTACCGGGAAGCAGACCATGTAGGCGCCAAGGGAAGCACACAGGAGGGGGTTTTTTATGTCAAGGAATTCTGCCGCGATGCAGGCTGCCAGGGCGATGAAGATTATGGATAAGATGGCATTGAAGGTGTTTGTGCTGTAGAGGGCGGTTCCTCCGAAAAGGACATGATAGGGGATCCGGCCCAGAAGGTCCAGCATCCACCTGCCGGATTCCAGGGTCAGACCCAGTCCGAAGAGGGAGGCGGCATCGTCGTGATAGGACAGCTTGTTGAACATTGCCGTTCCGTGGGCTGCGATGCCGAAAAGGATCGTTGAAAGAAAGGTTATCCTTATCCTTTTTTCCATGGCAGATGTTTTTATTGCGGCTATTATGTCTGAAGCCCGTTTCATATGTGTTCACTCCTTTATGATTTTTGATTATCTGATGATTAAAGCGCCAAAAGTAATTGTCACCACACAAGCTTGCTTGTGGTGGGGACAAGGACTTTGGGCGCACCACAACACGAGCATGAAGTGGGGAAGGGGCTCCACGAAATGCGAGTGTGGGGTAGGATTGTTGGAGTGCGAAGCACGGAACAATCCGTATTTAATCAAAATGTGACTTTTGGCCCTAACATCATTATATATAAAATACGAGCTTTACTCAAACTGTCCGGTCGTTTGCTGCAGTAAGTCTCTGACAGTTGGAAAAATGCTCTGTTTGGTATAGAATAGGAGATGTAACTTTTTTTATGACAGAAAGGATGGATAAAAGTGCCGGATATTAAACAGGCGGTGATCTTTGCGGGGGGACTGGGAGAAAGGCTGAAGCCCTTTACCGAGACCAACCCCAAGCCCATGTACAGGTTCAATGACAAACCGTTTCTGGAGTATCTGATCGTTCAGATCAGGGACTGGGGGATAAGGGACATTGTGATCCTCTTAGGCTATCTTCCTGAAAAGGTGACTGAATATTTCGGGGACGGTTCCAAATGGGAGGTTAACATAACCTATGCCATTACCCCCGTTGAGTATGATACCCAATTCAGGCTCAAATCGGCGGAAAAATATCTTAAGGATGACTTCCTTATGATGTATTGCGACAACCTCTGCCCCATAGATTTTGACAGGCTTAAAGATGATTATGAAAGGAACGGGGCCTTTATTCAGGTCAGTGCCTATGCCAATGATGACCATTACACAAAGGACAACATGGTTATCGGACCTGACGGCAGGGTGGTGCTTTATGACAAGAAGAGAAAGGCCGGGAACCTCAAGGGGGTGGACATAGGCTACGCCCTTGTTTCTAAAAGGGTGTTCTCTCTTATGAGCCCGGAAAATGTGAATTTTGAGGCTCTTGTGTATCCAAAGCTGGTTGAAAGCGGGAAGCTTTATGCCACTGTGACCAAGCACAGGTACTATTCAATCGGCTCCTTTGAAAGGATAGATCTTACAAAGGACTTTCTTTCCGGGAAAAAATACATCTTTCTTGACAGGGACGGGGTGACAAATAAACGTCCTCCCAAGGCTGAATATGTGAGAAGACCGGAGGATTTCATCTGGCTTGAGGGAGCAAAGGAGGCCATAAAGAGCTTAAATGATGCGGGATATTTCATCATTATGGTCTCAAATCAGGCGGGGATCGCAAGAGGGGTCATGACTGAGCAGGATTTTGAGGACGTGCAGAAAAAGATGTCTGACGACCTTAAGGAGATCGGTGCTCACATCGACGCCGTCTATCACTGTCCCCACGGCTGGGATTCGGACTGTGAATGCAGGAAGCCAAAGCCCGGCATGCTCTATCAGGCACAGAAGGATTTTTCCATAAATCTTCCGGAATGCGTGCTGATCGGGGATGACGAAAGAGACATCATGACCGCCCACAATGCGGGCATGAAGGGGATCTTCATCACCGGAGACTACACCCTGGCCGATGCGGTTAAGGATGTGCTGATATCAGGGTCATAAGTCCGAACCCATTTCGTGCTTGCACGAAAGTGGGTGAGAGACTTCATGACCCGCACCACATTGAGTGCGAAGTGGGGCATTAGTCCCACGAGAGCACGAAATGTGGGAGAAGCGTGAGAGCACGAAGTGCGGAACGCTTCGGATATCGGCTTTTGACCCTTACATTTTATTATAGATTACGAGGTGAAACAATGATCATTTCCAAGACACCCTTAAGGGCTTCCCTTTTTGGCGGAGGCAGCGACTTTAAGGCTTATTTTGAAAAGAGCAGCATAGGATACGGGAGCGTTTTGAGCGCAGCCCTCAATATGCACGTTTATATCACGGTCAACAGGAAGTTTGATGACAAGATCCGCGTGGTCTACAACGGTAATGAGCACGTGGATTCGGTGGATGAGGTAAAGCATAACATCATCCGGGAGGCCCTGAAGCTGACAGGGATCGAAAAGGGGATCGAGGTCATCTATATGGCGGACATTCCCATGAGCAGTGCCGGCATCGGGCTTGCCTCCTCCAGCGCCCTGGCGGTGGGTGTGCTTAACGGTCTGCATGCCTTTAAGGGGGAATTTGTTACGGCCAAGCAGCTTGCAAAGGAAGCCTGCCACATTGAGATCGAATGTCTGGGACAGCGCATCGGCATTCAGGATCAGTATGCGGTGGCCTGCGGAGGCCTGAACAGGTACAGGTTCTTAAATGACGGCACGGTCAGCGTGACTCCGGGGATCATCGATCCAAAGACCCGGGACAGACTGACTGAGAGGCTGATGCTTTTCTTTACGGGCAATACCAGGGATTCAAGAAAGATCCTTTCGGAACAGTCGGATTCCATAGAGAAAAAGAGGAAGGATCTGGACGATCTGGTGATGACCGTGGACAGGGTCTGCGAAAGCCTGGCCCAGGGGGATCTGGACTGCGTGGGCACGGAGCTTGACAGGACCTGGAACATCAAAAAGCAGCTGGCGGGCGGGATCTCCAATCCGGAGATCGATCACATGTATGAGACCGCAAAGAAAAGCGGGGCTATGGGCGGAAAGATCCTGGGAGCAGGCGGAGGAGGCTTCATGCTGCTTTATGTGCCTGAAGAGGCGAAGGAGGCTGTTCGAGAGGGCATGAAGGACTACAGGGAGGTTCCCTTCGGGGTGGACTATCAGGGCAGCCACATTATTTTTGCGGACTGAGTCTGGTTTTTCGGGAACATTCTGATGCGTTTATTGCGGCAGGAATCGGGGAAAAAGATCCCCCGGCTTCACTTGGGATGGAAAAAGTTTTTCGGGCACACTTTGACACGCTGTGGGAGGCAGTGCCCCGAAAGAGGGGTTTTGTTGAGATAGCAAGGAGAGTATTATGGATTTTACAAAACAGATAAAAGAATATCTGGAGCTGGAGATCAGCATTTTAGACAGCCTTGATACAAATGAGATCAACAATGCCATGAACCTTCTGGAGGAGACCAGGGAAAAGGGCAGTTCGGTCTATGTCTTCGGTAACGGCGGGAGCGCGGCGACTGCATCCCACATGGAGAACGATTTTAACAAGGGGATCTCTGAAAAACTGGATAAGAAATACAGGTTTCACTGCATAAACGCCAATATGGCAACCATCATGGCCATTGCAAATGACAACGGATACGAACGGGTTTTTGAGCAGCAGCTTGAAAACAGGCTGTCACCGGAGGATGTCATCATTGCCATTTCCGGCAGCGGGAATTCGGAGAATGTCATCAGGGCGGTTGAATATGCAAAAAAGCAGGGCTGCAGGGTCATCGGCATGACGGGATATTCCGGCGGAAAATTAAAGGAGCTTTCGGATGTGTCCCTGCACGTGCCCTTAAACAACATGCAGGTTACGGAGGATGTGCATATCATCTTTAACCACCTTATGATGTATATCCTCTGCGGAGAGCTTACGGGATATCCTGTGCACTGACACCCGGAGGAACGAACTCTAAACGTTTTTTCGGTCTACGACTTGCCAGGGAGTTTGTGATGATGTGTTTGTTTTGAGGGGCCTCTCGAAGCGTCGGCACTTAGGCCTCGTTCTTTGAGGCCTTAGTACCGCTACGCTGAGAGCGATCCCCGAAAAACAAATATATCAGCACAAACGACCGGACGGTATGGAAAAAGTTCGTTTTATATATAGTTTTATATTCAGAAGAGGAGGAAACGGTAAAAATGAGTAATGTTCTGGTTACTGGGGCTGCAGGCTTTATCGGGTCGCAGCTTTCACACAGATTGAGGCAGGACGGGGAAAACGTTACATTGGTAGACAACTTTTCCTACGGGTCTGAGGATAACCTGATCTTTGAAGATCACGATTTCAGGGAGGAGATATACAGAAAGGACATTCGTGACCTTGAATTCATGGAAAAGCTTTTTTCGGAAAAGCATTTTGATACCGTTTATCATATTGCCGGGATCACACCCCTGCCTGACTGCCAGAATATGCCGGTAGAGGCGGTGGACGTGAATGTCAGGGGAACGGTCATCATGCTGGATCTGGTCAGGCGGTATGGTGTGAAGCAGATGATCTTTGCCAGCACCTCTGCGGTATATGAAAACAATACCGATTTTCCTTCGGTGGAGGGCAGGGTTGAAAAGCCCAGCCTCCTTTATCCCAGCACCAAATACACCTCGGAACAGTTCTGCAAGGCCTTTTCGGATGCCTATGGCATTCCGGTGGTCTGCTTAAGGTTTGCAAATGTTTTCGGACCCCACATCGACTGCTTAAGGACCCAGCCCCCTGTCATGGGCTATATCATAAGGGAGCTTTTCAGGGGAAACAGGCCGGTCCTTCATTCCACAGGCGATCAGGAGAGGGATTTCATCTATGTTGACGATCTCATTGATCTGGCTCTTAAGGTAAGGAGCGCAAAAGGCTTTGATACCGTGAACGTGTCAACGGGCAGGACGGTCACCATAAACGAGATCTACAGGATCATAAAGGAGCAGATGGGAAGTGACACTGAGCCTGAATATGCCGAGGTCGGTCATTTCTGGGCCAATTACCCTGAGTTATATGCAAAGCCCTATCCCATTTCGGAAAAGATCATGGAAAGGGAGGTTCTTAAATATACCTGTCTTTCAAATGAGCATGCCCAAAAGGAATACGGGTGGCAGCCGAAGACCAGTCTGGAAGAGGGCATAAAGAATACTGTTGAATTTTCCTGCAAGGTGCTTAAAAAGGCAGAAGAAAGGGCGTGACCTGATGGATAAGATATCACTGATCATACCCTGCTACAACGAAGAAGATACCATCCCATTCATGAAAAAGGAGCTTGACCGGGTCATGGGCCTTTTTAAGGATGTTTCCTTTGAGGTCATTCTCGTGGACAACTGCTCGGAGGATAAGACCCTTTCCATGATGAAGGAGATCCATGAAAAGGATGAGAGATTCCAGTATATCTCCTTTTCAAGGAATTTCGGCAAGGATTCTTCCATGTTTGCCGGCTTAAAGGCCAGCACGGGGGATTATGTGACGGTCATGGATGCAGACCTGCAGGATCCGCCGGAGCTTCTTTTGGAAATGTATGAAGCCCTTAAGACCGGTGAATTTGACTGCGCCGCCGCATACAGAATGAACAGGAAGGGGGAGCCCTGGCTGCGGTCGGTCCTTGCTGACAGGTTCTATAAGTTCATGAGCAGGATCTCGGATGCTGACATGGTGAACGGTGCCAGGGACTTCAGGCTGATGACCAGACAGATGGTGGATGCGGTTCTGCAGCTTGAGGAAAGCCAGCGCTTTACAAAGGGGATCTTTTCCTGGGTGGGCTTTCGGACAAAGTGGATCCCCTTTGAAAACAGGGAAAGGGTGGCGGGAAAGACCAAGCTGCCCATGAAGAGCGCCTTTTCCTATGCCATCAGGGGTATCGTTGCTTTTTCCACGGTTCCGCTGGTGTTCACATCCGTCATGGGGATCATTTTCTGCCTTGCTGCTTTCATTTATGCCATATATGTGGTCGTTAAGCAGTCGGTGTTCAGGGATGCCGTTCCGGGCTATCCCTCTCTCATGTGCATCATGCTACTGGGATTCGGGCTCATGCTCCTGGCTCTCGGTATCATCGGACAGTATCTTGCCCAGATGTATCTGGAGATCAAGCAGAGGCCCAAGTTTATCATCAGGGAGACTAGTATAGCTGTTCTTAAATAACTGGTTCAAATGCTTGCCTGCTCACCTGATAGCACATTTCCAAAAGCCTCGGCGTAGCAAGCTTTGATAAAAAAGAGGGGTTCTGAACCGATGTCATTTAATTAGTGTCATTCCCGGCGAAGGCGGGGGATATAAACCCGCAGATTATAAAGATCCCTCACATACGTTCGGGATGACAAAAAGCTTAAGTTAATGAAACCGGTTCTGAACAGTTACCCACAGGATTTAATTCGTTCAGGGAGTACTAACTCCTTCTTCTTTCGATCCCCAGCTTTTTGTAGTGCTCTTCCTTCTGGGCATACATATCGGCATCGGCCATGTGTTCAAGGTCATCCACGGAAGCCCCGGGCTTGTCCTTATATGCGGCATAGCCCACGGAAAGGGTGACCGAATCCGTGTAGATCCCATGCCACTGGGCAGCTTTTTCCCATATGCTCTTCCGGAGCTTTTCGGGATCTGCTGTGTGGGTCACAGCCATGAATTCGTCGCCGCCGGTCCTGTATACCTTTCCAAGCTTTCCCACAGACAGAGCCAGACAGTCGGCTGCTCCCTTTATGAGCTCGTCTCCTGCCGCATGACCCTTCGTGTCGTTGACCGTCTTAAGACCGTTCACATCCACTGAGAAAAGCACAAAGTTTTCCGGAAGATCGCCTTCCCTGTACTGACCCAGATCCTCATCATAGCATCTGCGGTTAAAGAGTCTTGTCATCTCATCCGTCATGGATATCCTTATGAGATGCTCCTCCCTTCTTTTTTCCTCATCCACGTTTCTTGTTGTGTAGATCACAACATTGGGGATGCCGTCCAAGGTCGCATCCACCGTGATGTACTGGGCACGGAACCACCCCGAGACCACATCTATGAAGTCCGCACTGATCAGCTTTTTGTGGGAAAGCCTGGATCTTACGGTCTTGATGTTTGTGAAGGTTAAGAACTCATCCATCTGATCGGGCATTACAAGGTTTTTCAGCTTCTGGTTCATGAGGGTGTGGGTCTGGGCGCTGAGATCTATGCCGTGCTTTTTCTGCTCGGAATCCCTTAAGGACATCTCGGTGTTGTTTACAAAGTCGATGAGATTGACGTTATCATAGATCTCTGCCATGGAGTCTAAAAGCTCCATTTTTTCAGCCAGGGATGCCTCCTGGTTTCTGATCTGTTCATGCTGGTTAAAGAGATTCTTGAAATAGCCCACGATGAGCTTTAAGATCATGAAGCCCGAGGCAAACATTACGATGGATTCTATGGTATAGCCGCTTATGGAATCCGTGAAAAACTCGACCGCGTTCTTGTGCTCCATGTCAAGACTTGAATTGTAGGCTGCAGAAAGCCAGGTGGTCAGAAAGATCAGGAGATAGTTCAGGGCAAATGAGTAGAAGTAGATATATTTGTCACAGAAAAGGAGGCTTAACATGGGAACCAGAAACCAGGTCATATATATGCTCACATGGGAATAGGACATATATGCCAGCAGGCAGTTGAGGGCTGTCAGGGCAAAAAGACAGGTGAAGATGCTGTCCGGATTCTTTTTCAGCAGTATGTAGTGGATGCAGGCCATTATGATGAGAGCGACCGAGATGTTCAGGCAGGTTGAGTAGGATATGTCAACAAAAATGCCTGCCAGGATCCCCGAGGCGATGGCAGGTCCTGCCAGAGTGAAGATCCAGAGTACCAGATTAAGGTATCCGTTGACCTTGATACGGTTTTCGTGTAAGAATTCCTCGTATTCCAAAATGTTGTCTTTCATGCTCTCTCCTTTTTGTACCATGGTTGTAACCATTCAGAAGGGTTCTTAAAACCGAAGGGTTCTGAACGGCTATCACTGTATGATTTTAGCACTACTGCTTTTTTCATTCAAGGCAGGGGGAGGGCATGGGGCAGAATTTCAAAAAGAAAGATCTGTGCAGTTGATCAGCTTTTCGATCAGGTCGAAGGGATCCTGTGGCTTTTCTTTTTCAATGCATTCCTTCATTGTCTCAAGAACCCTGTTTACCTGCTTTACGCAGGATCCGGGGTCGTCTGTATAGTTTTCAAGGCGGCCTCCGGTATATTCATCCCCTTCTGTTCCGAGAAAGATCTTTTCGATCTGAGGATCGAAGGCTTTGAAGGCGGCATAAAGACCCACCGCATCGGCGATCAGCTCATCTCTTATGGCGTTTATGTCGTCGGGGTATCTTCGTCTCATCACCACATGGGTGAGTTCGTGATACCTGCGGATGGTATCGGAGGCATCAAGCCAGTCTTCTTCCTTAAGGGAAAGGCGGTCTGCACTGACGTTGCTGTAGGGACCTCGTGACAGTACCACAAGCATTTCCAGATAGTTTGCTTTTACTGATGTGAATTTCTCAAAGGCCTCCTGTCTTTCTTCTCCTTCAAGGCCGGAGAGGGCGGAGTTTATCCTTGCCCAGTTTATGACGGTGAGCATTGATGCTCCCTGGCTTTTGGGGATCCGGTCTTCGGGTCCTTTTTTTGCGGCCATGAAGCCCCTTAATATCAGCTCAAAATCCTGCCTGTTTCCCAGGGTCAGTACCCTGACCGGTCCCACCGGAGTGTCTTCGTTTTCCAGACGGTCATATTTGCTTCCCCTGTAATGGCTCAGGTCATTCTTTCCGGGATCTTCTCCGTTTAAGACAACTGCCCTGTAGTCCGCCTTTGAGTCGGTGTCGGGGTTCAGATATACGACCGGATAGTCTTTTGCGAGTGTTTCAAATACGTTCATGCTTTTCTATCTCTCCCAAGGCTGAAATCGGTACTGTATTATACCGATACTTTTATCATTTCCGTTAAGGAACGTCAAATGATGTGATCTGTTCCGGACGTCCGGTCGTTTGTGTTGACAAATTAAATCAGAAAAACATATCTGATCCTCCTCCGATTGATTTTTCCGGACAGTTACGATATTCTGACTGAAAAGGAAAAGAAGGAGGAACGGATATGAAGCGATGGATTTGTTCAGCGGTTGTGCTGGGTCTTATGTTAACTGTGACGGGATGTACCGTCTCTGTGGAGGATGACCTTTTGCAGGGGGGTTATGGCAGGCAGGAAAAGGCAAACACGGACGTGATCTACCAGGTGGCGCTGCTGCAATCCCTGGTTCAGGGCTATTATGACGGGGTCGTTACCGTCGGCGAGCTGAAGGAACATGGGGACATGGGGATCGGCACCTTTGAGGGAGTCAACGGTGAGATGATCGTCCTGGACGGCACTGTCTACCAGGCAGTCGCAGACGGAAGCGTTAAGACACCTCCCGATTCGGAGACTGTTCCCTTCAGCAATGTGACCTTCTTCGAGGCGGATGAGACGGTAAAGCTCAGTGATGTTGAAGACATGGCATCCCTGCAGGAAAAGATGAGCAGAGAGGTTAAGGAGCTTGGCTCCAACTGCTTCTACATGGTGAGGATCGACGGCACCTTTGATTCCATCAAGGTCCGGAGCGAATATAAGCAGGAAAAGCCCTACAGGCCTTTGGATGAGGCCCTGGCAGAGGATCAGACGGAGTTTGATTATGAAGACATTTCCGGCACCATCGTCGGTCTTTACTGTCCCGACTACATGGGCGGTCTGAACACTCCCGGCTGGCATTTCCATTTCATAAATGAGGACCGAACCCTGGGGGGACATGTCCTTCAGGTGAGCTTTAGAGAGGCAGAGGCGGCTTTTGACGTGACGGATGGCTTTGAAATGGCCCTTTCAAGGGACGGGGTATTTCAGGATATGGAGCTTGCAAAGGACGTGGATGAGGCAATTCACAAGGCCGAAACGGCGACAACAGGGAACAATGCATCTGAGGAGGATGCTTTCTATATCTCAGAGATCACGGATGAGATCTTTGACCGGATTTACGGAAAATCCTTTAAGGAGGACTGCACCCTGCCCAGGGAAGACCTGCGCTATCTCCATGTTCTCCATAAGGATGCAGAGGGAAAGGAGCATGAGGGTGAGATGATCGTCAACCGTCATATCGCCGAAGATGTTCTGGAAATACTGAAGGAACTTTATGAGGCAGACTATCCCATCGAGAAGATCCGCCTGGTTGATGAATACGATGCGGATGATGAAGCTTCCATGGAGGACAACAATTCTTCCTCCTTCAACTTCCGCTTCATTTCCCACACGACCAAAGTGTCAAAGCACGGGCTGGGTCTGGCTGTTGACATCAACACCCTCTATAATCCCTACACCAAGATGGTGGACGGGGAGAGGATAGTTGAGCCCGTAACCGGCGAGCCCTATCTTGACAGAGAGGCGGATTTCCCCTATAAGATCGATGAAAACGATCTGTGCCTTAAGCTCTTTAAGGAGCATGGATTTGAATGGGGCGGCGACTGGAAGGACAGGAAGGACTATCAGCATTTTGAGGTCCCGGATGAAAAGATCGCCGAATGGTACCCCGAAAATCAGTAATAAGACCGCCGAAACAGTGGGTTTTTCTGATATTTTGCTTCGATATTTTGCCGGCAGAAAAACGTGGATTTTACCTGGGATTTTTAGTATAATAGTGAGGATAGAGAACATACACAGGCATTATTGCGGATTTTTGCGGTAAATGCGGAATTTACAGCGGTTTTTCACTGCGGGAGGTGTATTTATGCCGGAAACAGAAACGACCGGAAAAGAACTTTTGGATGAAAGCCTGAGCATAGAGAGCGAACAGTTTGATCCTGATCTGGACAATGTCATCACGGAGAAAACCGGAAAGAAGGAGGATGAGGCTGAAGTTGAAGCTGAAGTAGTACAGGGAGAGGATCCCTTAAAGGAGGGTGAATCGACTGAGACTGAGGAAAAGGCCGATAAAGAGGCTGAGGAAAAGGACAACGAGGATCCGGAAATAGATGTAGAGGGCAACAGGCTTGTAGCACGTAAAGAAGGTGTCTCTTTGGATGTTGACTCCGATTTTTCAGGCCCCGAGAGAGGGGATACGGTTGAAGATATGGAGACGACGGACGAAGAAAAGCAGGTGGCAAAAGAACAGCCCCGGAATCCGACGGATATCTTTGCAATGGAAACGGGAGCAACCCGTGTTTCGGGTGAGGACTCGGAGGATGTGGTGCAGCCCGCTCTTACCGACAGTAACCAGTCAGAGCAGGCGGAAAAGACAGACTCTGTTCTTGATTCGAATGTGAAGACCGGGGCGACGAAGGTTATAAGCAAGCCGAAGAGGATCCTCTTTTCTGCCATCCTGGGATTGAAGAGAGCCAAAAAGGGCATCGGGAATTTCTTTAAGAAAAAGCTGCCCAAGGCAATCGAGACCGGTGGAAAGATGGCAATGGGTGTATTAAGAAAAACTCCCCTGGCACCCGCGGTCAAACTCATAGACATGGCAATGGAGTACAGGGAGAGAACCCGTCCCGAAAGGGAAAGGAAGGCCCAGCTTAAGAAGGAGGAGAAGGAAAAGAAGCAGGCTCAGTGGCTTTTAGACCAGGACGAAAAGAGGCGTAAAAAAGCGGAACAGGAGCGGTTGGAAAAGGAAAAGGCCGAGCTTAAGGCAAAGCTCAAGGCCGAGCTCAAGGAAAAAAAGAGACTGGAAGAGGCCGGAAAAAAGCCGGGCTTTTTCAAAAAGATGTGGAACGGTATAAAGACCGGTGTTTTCTGGCTGGGAAGAAAGATCAAACAGAGCAAGGCTGCCGATTTTGCTGTGAAGTCTGTTAAAACCCTTAAGGAATTATTTGTGACTGCAAAGGCAAAGATCGGCGGGATGCTGGACACCGTGGTCACCAAGGTGACCGACTACGTGGATCAGACCAAGGATGAATTCGACGAATACAGCTTTGAGGACCGGATGACGAGAGTGACCGAGGAAGAGAATAAAAAGAAACAGAACGGAGATCCGGTTCCCGAACAGGATTACCGCACCAGATATCTGGCGCTGACCGAGGAGCTTAAGGTAAGGCTTGCGGATGTCAGAAAAAATATCACGAGAAGAGAAGAAATTGAATCGGCCCTGTCTGAGATGGAGGGGATGGATTCTGATGCCGTGAAACTGAAGGACGGGTCCGGGGAAGAGGTCAGCCGTAAGGAATGGACTGACGATGTGGCTGCTCTCGATACGAGTTCAGAGATAGCAAGTACGGTGATCAGTGCGATAGGAGCAGTCGTAGGAAAAACACCCATCGGAGATCATCCCTTAGTCGAAACAATTGTCAGTCTGGGTAAGATGGGTTCAGAGATCAACAGGGCTGCTTTGTTCAAACAAAGAAAGGAACTGATGGATGCCATCCATTCCACTGCAAAGGATCAGCTTGTCAAGCGAATGTCCAGGTATGTGAAGGATAATGCCGAGGTTAGGTATCTGGAGGCAGGCTTTGATGCTGCCATATTGGGACTGACCGCTTTCGAGGGAGTGGGAAAGACCACGGGTGTGGCTCCCCTTGCTGCGGGAGCAAGTCTTATAAAGAATATAACCACAGGTGTAAAGATGCTCGTTACATCTTCAAAGACCCGCGCCGGAGTAAAGAATGGCATCAAGGAAATGCTTGGCGGCAAGGAAGGCTATTATGGTCTTAAAGCAAAATACAGAATGCATGCACCTGAGATGCGTCGTGCCGTACGTGATGCCCTTGGAGTGGCTACCAGTGAAGATGCCGTTACTGCCGACAAATGGGAGCTGTCCCATCTGATGCATGAGCGCACCAAGAACGGCAATATGGACATTGAAACCGAGCGTATGGTTGCTGAGGCCGGAGGCTCCTCGGAAAGACATTTCGATACTCTTCAGGGCGCCGCCTCCAAGATCAAACGCAGAAATGCCGACAGACGCCGCCGCATGACCGCCTGACGGGTCTGTTCATTGTAATACGGGAGGGATAGAATGATCACGGATACACAAAAGCAGCTCTTGGAAGAATTCAACAGACAGTTTAACGAGGCGGGGTATGAAACCCGTTTTAAGGAGGACGAGGGGCTCTATATCCTCCAGGCCGGCATAGAGGGGCTTGGGGAAGATGAGAAGGGTGATGCTCTTATGGAGCTTTGCTTTGTACCCATTGATGAAGAGGGCAAAGAGGACATCGGAGATGTGATCCTCTTCCAGATCTATACAACCTTTCTGATCAAAATCCCGGATAAAAAGGAAAAGACAGTCCTTGCCGGGCTTAACGAGCTGAACATGGACTGCCTTCTTGGGGCTTACGGGATCTTCAATGAACAAAAACAGATATATCACCGCTACATCACTGTCCTGAACAGTCCTGAGTTTGACCAGCTTAAGGGAGAGGTGGGACCTGCCCTGAACTTTATCCTTTCCATGGCTTACGAGGACTTTGACAGGATCGGCGCGATATGCAGGTAATAGAACAGAAGGCTTACAAAGCTTCTCTCAGACTTTTTTCATATTTCGGTACCGGGGCAGACAAGTACAGGACCGGAGTCTTTGACGGTAAAAGCGGGTCTGCTCTTTTGGCTGTGGATGATACCGATGTCGAGGAAGCCAGGATAAAGGTGATAGAAAGTGTTCTTGCCGATGAGGCACTGATCTTAGCACTTCACCTTTCCTGCGCTGTTTTTTTATATCCCCAGGTTAAGCGTGCCTTAAAGGAATTAAGGGGAGGGGGACCGGATCTCATGCTCTGCCTTGAGGTGTGCAAAGAGGTGGAAAAATGGTCATATCCGGAGCTTCGGGAAGGATATGAGGTCCTTTGCCGCTACCTTGCTGTTTCAGACAGCAGACAGAATATCCTCTACAGGGAGCTTGTGGCGGACGGCAGGCTGATTGATTATCTGACCGGGGATGATGAGCTTTCATCCGACCTTTCGGGAGCGGCAAGGCTCTGGTTCATGACTGAAAAGGAAAGGGAGGGCTACTACGGCTTTTCCGATACGGCAGCCTTTGTCAGGCAGGAATATATGGCGGCAAGGGACTGCCGTGATTTTTATCTTCTGCAGCTTTCGGGCAAGGAAGGAACCGGCAGAAAAAGCGCTATAGCCATGGCTGCCGATGATACGGACAGAGGAGCCCTCATCATCTGCTGGGACAGACTTATCGCAAAGGACAGAAAGAAGCTGGGTCATCTCTTATGGCTGCTTAGAAGAGAGGCTTACTTTTACGACTGTGCAGTGATATTTGACAGGGTGGTCATGACGGAAGGGTCTGACAGGCGTGACCTGCTTTACGGATCCCTCAGGCATTTTAAGAACCACAGCGAGCCTGTGGTGGTCTGTACGGATCCAAAGACCGAGCTCATTCCCGGAAGTCCCTTTCCCATAAGGCGGATCGAGGTTCCTTCTCCCGGCAATGATTCAAGGATCGAGGCATGGAAGGGGATATCAAAAAGCTATGGAATGGAACTGGATGCCGAGGGCTTCGGGGGACTTTGTGAGCTTCCCTACGGAGACATAAAAAAGGTTCTTTTATCCCTGTCCTCCCTCTGGGACAACAGGTGGAGCGATGAAAAAAAGGCTGCATATGTCATTAACGCCTGCATGGACTGCTACCCCGCTCCAAAGAAGGGGAGTCTTAAGCATGTGGATGTGTCCGTCACCATTGATGATTTGAAGCTGGGTGACAGGCAGAAAAAGCCCATTCTGGAGCTGATCGACGGGGTGAAGAATGCCCATGTTGTCTATGATGCCTGGGGCATGAAGGAAAAGGTTCCCTATGGCAGGAATTTTACGGCTCTTTTTGTGGGACCTCCAGGCACAGGCAAGACCATGGCGGCAAATGTGCTTTCCACCGCCCTGAGGATCCCTCTTTACCGGATAGATCTTTCCCAGATCGTGGACAAGTACATCGGAGAAACGGAAAAGCGGCTGGAGGAGATCTTTGCCTATGCCGAAAACACCAATGTCATTCTGTTCTTTGATGAAGCGGATGCCATTTTCGGCAAGCGTACAGAGGTGAATGAGGCAAAGGACAAATATGCCAACACCGAGGTGTCCTTCATTCTCCAGAGGATAGAAGAATACAACGGCATCGTTGTCCTGACCTCAAACATGAAAAACAATATAGATACTGCCTTTATGAGGCGTATGAAATATGTGGTTTATTTTGAAATTCCCGATGAGGAGACCAGGTTCGAGATCCTTCAGAACAGCTTCACAAAGGGCGTTCCCAGAGAGGATATAGACTTCAGGTTTCTGGCTCAGAAGGTGGAGCTTGCGGGAGGATATCTTAAGAATATCGCCTTGAATGCCATGTTCCTGGCGGCTGCAAGGAATTCACCGGTTACCATGGAGGACATGGTAAAGAGCGTTGTTTCGGAATATGAGAAGATCGGACAGGTCGCTTCATTTCTGGATCTGGGTAAATATTCATATCTTCGGGGGTAGTACACCACCAACACACTCTTATGGCAAAATCATCAAAAAAGAGAACAGAGCCTGGCGGATATATGCAGGCAAATTTCTTTATGATAGGAGCAGGCTGTCTGCTGCTTCTCTATATTTTTCTGCTTGTATGCATATATCCCTTTCTGATGGTTCCAGGTTATGGTGAAACATCTTCGATCAAGATCGGCTTTCTGGCGGGCATTTCCTTCGGCTTCAGGGCAGGACCCTTCTGGATACCGGCCTTTATCCCCCTGTCACTTTTTTTCATACTGATCGGTACAGGGCTTTATGTTAAGAAAACCGGCACGGGGATAAGGGGCTTTGTTAAGGGCTTAAGGTTTTCATCAACGGATATTTTTGTTGTTTTCTATGCCTTCTTTGCCATTCTTTCTGCGATCCTAACTCCCTACAGGGATGATCTGATCAGGGGAAAGGAGCTTTCCTACATGGGGCTTGCGGCCCAGATGCTGTTTGTTCTCACATATTTCATAACCTCAAGGCTCTTTGACCTCTACGAGCTTAAGATCCTTGTTGCAGTCTCTCTTGCCTCCTCGGCTGTGGTTTTTATCATAGGGATATTGCAGAGATTCGGCTTTGACATTCTGGATCTTTATCAGGGTCTTGAAAACAGGCTTTTTATTTCCACCATCGGTCAGCATACCTTCTTTTCAGCCTATCTCATAATCTTCTATATGGTAAGTCTGTTTCTGGTATGGATTTCAGATCCTGCATCGGCAGGGCATAAGGCAGCCGCGGTTCATCTTGTCATCGCATCCTGCCTGCCATTGATCCTGAATGCAGACATGATCTTTTCCGGCCTCTTCTTTGGCCTTTCCTTCCTTTTTGTCCTGTCCTTTGAAAGCACGGAAAGGATGAAGGCCTTTCTTAAAGCAGCTCTGATCATCATTCTCACCTGGTGCGTTATGGGCCTTGTCTGGCGCCTTGCAAAACCGGAATTCCGCCTGGAGCCCCTGCCCAAATTTATCATGGGATCACCCTGCACCTGGATCCTTGCCGGAATGCTGGCTTTTTTCTACCTTTTCATACGCGGGAAGGAAGGCGGGAAAACCGGCTTTGACCTAAACAGATACAGGCTTATCGGATATATATATGCCGGTTTTATATGTTTTGTCATGCTTGCGGCAGTGGTTTACATAATCCTGAACACTACGCAGGTTCTTCCCAAGGGTCTTCAGAGCAGGGCAAATTACCTGTTTTTTGACCCCTTTTGGGGAAACGGAAGAGGGGCGATCTGGCATGATTCGGTGATGTCCCTTATTGGGGAATTTAAGAAGTCTCCCCTGACAGCGGTGTTCGGAGCCGGCCCGGATCAGTTCGTCCACGTTTTAGATGAGTATGTCCACGACTGGCTGGTCATATATACGGACAAGGTTGCACTATATGCCCATAATGAGTGGCTTAATGCCCTCATCTGCTATGGCATCTTTGGCGGTCCGGCATACCTTGGGATCTTCATTTGTGCGGTCATTCGCTTTGTAAGGAAGCGGAGGGAGGCGCCTGTGGCTGTCGGTGCAGCACTGATCGCTGTTGCCTATCTTGCGCATCAGATGTTCGGTTACCAGCAGTTTATCAGTACACCCTATATATTCATTGCGCTTGGTATCGGGGAGCAGGCTCTCAGGATGAAAAGCCGCCGGATTTCTTGAATTTGCCCTTGAAATTTGCTATATTTCAAGGAAAAATGATGATATCTTTTGAGCGGGAAAGTGGAAAATCGCGCAGTGATCCGGCGTCCTGCCGGTGTATGACAGATAATAAACCGGGTTTATCTTAAGGAGAAAAACAATATGCATTATGAAGCAGAGACAGGAAAACATGCCAGGGTCAGATTATCGAAGGTTTTGCTGAATCTGATCCTTTCAGCGGCAATAATTTTTGGATCCATGCCCTGCACACCCTTTGTCATGGAGGTAAAGGCCGATGATCAACCGGCTGAAAAGACCATCACGGGTCTTGGTCTGGGGACGATCGATACCCTCCCGACATCACCCTTGAAAGCTGAAGCAGCCTGGGATGGAGATTATGTGTACTTTGGCAAATATGCTGGGAAGCCCATGAAATACAGGGTGTTGAGCTGCCAGGATAGGGCACTTCTGGACTGCGACAATGTATTAAAGAAAATTCCTTTTTCCACATCGAATAATAATAGCTGGGAAGAAAGCGACATCAGGAAATGGCTGCAGGGTGATGAATTCTATAACAATACAGCTGTTTTCACTGTTGCGGAAAAAAATGCTATTATAGCAGATCCCTGTGATGATATTGAAGGGGTTAGTAGTGAAGGCAATACGCCATCAGGTTATGAGGATGTTGAGCTGTCTAATCCTGACCCGGTCTTTGTATTGAATGTGTCGGCTGTAACCAATGATAACTGGCTGGGATATTATGATGGTATTGAAGAATCCGGGACACGCAAAAAAACCTATTTAGATGGAAAAGAGGCGCAGTGGTGGCTGCGATCGCTCTATAACAATGGTTATAATAAAAAATACGTCGGTGGAGTGAACTGGAAAGGTTACGTAACTGCACTCAGTGTTGATGATGCATATGCCGGTGTAAGCCCTGCTTTATATCTCGATACGGATCCTATCCTCTACTCATCTCTGATCAACGTAAATGGTGGGGCGAAGGGGTACAAGCTTACGATAACGGACGGGGATCTTTCTGTTTCATGCAATAGTGTCGAAAAGGAAGGTAACAGTATCACCCTATCCTATACCTGTACAGATAACAGCGAAAGCGCAGACCCTACGCAAATCTCGGTGGTAGTTACAGATAAAGAATGGGAATATACAAATAAATTCAAAAATAATAATATAAAGCTTATTCAGTATACAAAGCTTGCGATGGATAGTTTCGGATCATCCGGCACGGGTACATTTACTCTGAATTCCAATGCGACAGGCACATGGGGAGAGGATTACCACGTTTATATCCTTGCAGAGGATGTGAACGGCACATGCGAGACGGATTATGCCAGTGAGCCGTTGGAACTGGGTATTAAGCCGATTCAGGCTTCAGCAGAAGATGTGGAAGTCACTTATGACGGAAAGCCCCACGGCATCAGTGTTAATATTGCAGGTGATACGGAGGGTGTAACCGTTAAGTACGGGAGCAGTGCTGACGACTGTACGAAGGAGTTAGGTGATCTCGCGATCACAAATGTCAGCGACAGTCCAAGGGAAATATTCTACAAGGCTTCAAAGCAGGGATATCGTTCGGCTTCCGGCTCTGCAACCGTGACAATAAATAAGGCGCCTCTGAAGGTCAGCCCGAGTGGACAGATCCCATATGGTTCTCCCCTGCCGAAAGATTTTGAGCTGGTTTGCGACGGAATTGCAGATAATGATAACTCATCTGTCCTTAAGGGAACCGAAAGCCTGAAGTTTGAATGTGATTATGTTTCGGGCAACGATATCGGAAGCTATCCGGTCAGGATGACGGGGGAACTGACGGCGGATAACTATGTCGTTAATCTTGCGGATGGAGTTTTGGAGGTGGTCAGGGCACCTCATCCGGATGTGAATGTCTCCGGCAATGCGGCATACGGCACGGAGGGTACCCTGGAACTTAAAGAAGGAATCGAAGCCGGGGGATCCCTGGGTGAAGTGAGTATAGAAGGGGAAGAGGCGATATTGGACGGTCGTCCCGTGACCGATGGAACAAGGCTTAAATTTAAGTTTAAGAATGATCCCGAAAATGTGGGAAAGAAGGCGAAAGTAACCGTTTCCGTAAACGGAGCGAAAAATTACCTGGATTATACTATCAACACCGAACTTGAGGTCATAAGCTGCGATCATTCAAACAAAAAGCTTGTGGAAGGTACATCAATACCTGCTACCTGTACGGATAAGGGCTATGAGGGAGACTACAGGTGTCCTGACTGCGGGGCTGTCATCCCGGGCAAAAATACCCCCATCGATCCTGAAAACCATGATCCCGATAAGGATCACGGGAGTGTTACAAAGGATCCCACCCCCTTTACAATGGGTGAGCATACATATCCCTGCAACCGCTGCGGGAAGGGAGTAGTCCTTGCAGACATTCCCTGCGTGGAAGAGAAGGGAAGGGACTACAGCGACCTGATAGAGGATACTAAGGATGAAAGCGGAAACACTGTTATCTCTGCAAATATCATTAGCAATGAAAAGGGCGAAGAGGTAACCGTAGTTTCCGTAAACGGAATACAGGTGGAGGAGACCGTAAAGGATCCCGAAAGCGGCAAGGAGACCACAGTTTCAAAGGTCTGGATAGCAGGCCTTGAAAAGACCTATGCTTACACGGGTTCAGCCATCAAGCCACAGATCCGTGTTTATGACGGAACAAGGAAGCTTGCGGAAAAGACCGACTATACCTTAAGCTACAAAAACAATAAGGAGGTCGGCACAAAGGCTGAGATCATCGTGAAGTTCAAGGGCAGCTATTCCTCCTCTGAAGCAACGACGGCAGGCTTTGAGATAGTAAAGGCTGAGCTTGGAAAGGATATCCTTGCCCGCGATGCCGGAACGGCAGATGAAAAGAAGGTTAAAAAGACCCAGCCGTCACTTGTCTGGGCAGAGACAGGAAAGAGCGCAAACAGCAAATGCTTTGACTTTGAATACGGTGAAGTGTCGGGCAATGAATGCACCGTGACCATCAGACCGAAAGCAAACTACACCGGCACCTATGACAAGGAGACCAGGGCAAAGGTAAGGATAGTTTCCGATCAGAACCTTCTGATATCAAAGGCGAAGGTAACTTTTAACCCGAAATCCTATGCCTACACCGGAGCGGAGATCACACCTTCCTACAAGGTGACCATCGGAAATGCCACCCTTGAAAAGGATGTTGATTTTACGGAGAGAATACAAAACGGCATATATCCGGGAACCGCAACTCTTCTGATCGAGGCGAAGGCCGGAAATTCAAAGGGTTATGCGGGAAGCAGGACTGCAACCTTTAAGATCACGGGCACAAGAGCCATAAATGACAATGCTGATATCACTATTGATGTTTCAAAGAGCGTTCCTTTTGCAAAGGGCGGTGCAAAGGCGGCTCTTGTTATAAAGGACGGAGAGACTGTGCTGAAGGAGGGGGTTGACTATACCCTTTCCTACTCCAAAAACAAGGCTGTGACCAGTGGCGAAACGGCTGAAGTAAAGATAAAGGGCAGGGGCAATTACAAGGGAAACGTCACAGAAAAATTTGCCATCGTAAAACAGCAGCTTTCCGCTTTAAGTGAAAATATCATCATAGAAGACCAGTTCACTGCAAAGGATAACCTGAAGAAGCCTTCGGTCACCATAACAGACCTTGACGGAAGGAAGCTTTCAGCCTCAAAGGACTATGAGATAGAAAAGATCGACACTGATGATCCGGCAAATACACCTGAGTCGGGCACGGTCAGGGTGACCATAAAGGGAAAAGATAGCGGAGCCTACGAAGGAAGGGTTGTCAAAACCTTCCGCTACATGAAGGCAGAGGCGAATGTGGGAAAGGCAGGGGTGTCAAAGAAGATCCCGGACCAGACCTATTACGGATATGAGGTCAGGCTTTCAAATGAAGATCTTACCGGTGTGCTTACCCTTAACGGAAAAACCCTGGTTCCGGGAAAGGATTTCAAAGTGACGGGCTACAGCTCTAATTCAAAGAAGGGCAGTGCAAAGGTTACGGTCCGGGGGCTGGGAGACTATGCCGGAACAAAGACCATCTCCTTCAGGATCCTGCAGAAAAAGGTGGATTACAAGGGATCCCTTACATGAAGGGTGTATGACAGATAACAAACCGGGTTTATCTTAAGGAGGAAAACAACATGCATTATGAAGCAGAGACAGGGAAACAACCCAGGATCAGATTATCGAAGGTTCTGCTGAATCTGATCCTTTCAGCGGCAATAATTCTGGGATCCATGCCCTGCAAGCCCTTTGTCATGGAGGTAAAGGCCGATACACCGGCCCAAAAGACCATCACGGGTCTGGGGCTGGGGACGATCATGACCAAGCCGAATGAACCCGAATATAGTTATGATTTTTGGGAAGGCAGCCATGTGTACTTTGGCAAATATGCTGGGGAGCCCATGAAGTACAGGGTGCTGGCCTGCTCGGAAAATATGATCCTTCTGGACTGTGACAATATATTAAAGGATATTCAATTTTCTACAAATAATAACAGCTGGAAAGAAAGCGAGGTCAGGAGCTGGCTGCAGGGAAGTGATTTCTATAACAATACAGGTGTTTTCACGGCTGCGGAAAAAAATGCTATCCATGCAGGTAATGAAGAAATTGAGGGGATTAATGACGGCATTAAACCGGATGATTATACGATTGCTCCTCTGGAAGATCCTGACCCGGTCTTTATATTGAATGTGTCGGCTGTAACCAATAGCAGGCTGGGATATTATAAGGACACGGATTATTCTAATACACGAGTAAAAGATATTCTTGATGAAACAGCTTCTAAAAAAGTTGACTGGTGGTGGCTGCGGTCGAAAGGTAAGAATCAGGTTGATCATTATGATTCCGTCGGCACAGTGTACGGGGGAAAGGTGAAGGCACTCAGTGTTGTTGATGAATGGGTCGGTGTAAGCCCTGCTTTATATCTCGATACGGCTCCCATTCTCTACTCATCTCTGGTAAATGGAAATGAAGGGCAGGCCGGATCTGAGTACAAGCTTACGGTAAAGGACGAAGGTCTGTCTGTTTCATACAATAATGCCAGAAAAGAAGATGACAGGATCTCCGTATCCTATACCTATGAAGACAGCAGCGAAAGCGCAGATCCTACACAGATCTCGGTGGTCGTTACAGACAAAGAGTGGGATAGTGAAACAAAGTTAAACGAAATAAGTGTTATTCAATATACAAAGCTTGAGATGGACAGTTTCGGATCATCCGGCACGGGTACATTTACTCTGAATTCCAATGCGACAGGCACATGGGGAGAGGATTACCACGTTTATATCCTTGCAGAGGACGTGAACGGCACATGCGAGACGGATTATGCCAGTGAGCCGTTGGAACTGGTTAATCCAATTCAGGTTTCAGCAGAAGATGTGGAAGTCACTTATGACGGAAAGCCCCACGGCATCAGTGTTAATATTGCAGGTGATACGGAGGGTGTAACCGTTAAGTACGGGAGCAGTGCTGATGCCTGCACGCAGGAGTTAAGTGATTTTGAAATCACAAATGTCAACGACAGTCCAAGGAAAATATTCTACGAGGTTTTAAAGCAGGGATATCGTTCGGCTTCCGGCTCGGCAACCGTGAAAATAAACAAGGCGGAGCTCATAGTCAGTGCTCTTGACTCCTATATAGTTTACGGGGAAGAACCGAAGCCATCCGAGCCTCCTGTACGATATGGTATTGAAGATGAACACGGAATTGAACAGGGAGGTTTTGTAAACGGTGAAGATGAGCGTGTCCTGGGAGGCAAACTCGGGTTTGACTATACGTATAAGCAATATGATGATGTCGGCAAATATTGGATCACTCCAAAGGGGCTGACGTCGGATAACTATGACATCCAATTTGAGCGCGGACCCCTGTGGGTTTATAAGGGAACCCATCCGGATGTGAATGTCTCCGGCAATGCGGCATATGGCACGGAGGGTACCCTGGAACTTAAAGAAGGAATCGAAGCCGGGGGATCCCTGGGTGAAGTGAGTATAGAAGGGGAAGAGGCGATATTGGACGGTCGTCCCGTGACCGATGGAACAAGGCTTAAATTTAAGTTTAAGAATAATCCCGAAAATGTGGGAAAGAAGGCGAAAGTAACCGTTTCCGTTAACGGAGCGAAAAATTATCTGGATTATACTATCAACGCCGAGCTTGAGGTCATAAGCTGCGATCATTCAAACAAGAAGCTTGTGGAAGGTACATCAATACCTGCTACCTGTACGGATAAGGGCTATGAGGGAGACTACAGGTGTCCTGACTGCGGGTCTGTCATCCCAGGGAAAAATACCCCCATCGATCCGGAAAACCATGATCCCGATAAGGAGCATGGGAGTGTTACAAAGGATCCCACCCCCTTTACAATGGGTGAGCATACATATCCCTGCAAACGATGCGGGAAGGGAGTAGTCCTTGCAGACATTCCCTGCGTGGAAGAGAAGGGAAGGGACTACAGCGACCTGATAGAGGATACTAAGGATGAAAGCGGAAACTCTGTTATCTCTGCAAATATCATAAGCAATGAAAAGGGCGAAGAGGTAACCGTCGTATCCGTAAACGGAATACAGGTGGAGGAGACCGTAAAGGATCCCGAAAGCGGCAAGGAGACCACAGTTTCAAAGGTCTGGATAGCAGGCCTTGAAAAGGCCTATACCTACACGGGTTCAGCCATCAAGCCCCAGATCCGTGTTTATGACGGAACAAGAAAGCTTGCGGAAAAGACCGACTATACCTTAAGCTACAAAAACAATAAGGAGGTCGGTACAAAGGCTGAGATCATCGTGAAGTTCAAGGGCAGCTATTCCTCCTCTGAAGCAACGACGGCAGGCTTTGAGATAGTAAAGGCTGAGCTTGGAAAGGATATCCTTGCCCGCGATACCGGAACGGCAGATGAAAAGAAGGTTAAAAAGACCCAGCCGTCACTTGTCTGGGCAGAGACAGGAAAGAGCGCAAACAGCAAATGCTTTGACTTTGAATACGGTGAGGTGTCGGGGAATGAATGCACCGTGACAATCAGACCGAAAGCAAACTATACCGGTACCTATGACAAGGAGACCAGGGCAAAGGTAAGGATAGTTTCCGATCAGAACCTTCTGATATCAAAGGCGAAGGTAACTTTTAACCCGAAATCCTATGCCTACACCGGAGCGGAGATCTCACCTTCCTACAAGGTGACCATCGGAAATGCCATCCTTGAAAAGGATGTTGATTTCACGGAGAGCATACAAAACGGCATCTGTCCCGGGACCGCAACTCTTCTGATCGAGGCAAAGCCCGGAAATTCAAAGGGTTATGCGGGAAGCAGGACTGCAACCTTCAAGATCACGGGCACAAGGGCCATAAATGACAATCCTGATATCACCTTTGATGTTTCAAAGAGCGTTCCTTTTGCAAAGGGCGGAGCAAAGGCGGCTCTTGTTGTAAAGGACGGAGAGACTGTGCTGAAGGAGGGGGTTGACTATACCCTTTCCTACTCCAAAAACAAGGCAGTGACCAGTGGCGAAACGGCTGAAGTAAAGATAAAGGGCAGGGGCAATTACAAGGGAAACGTCACAGAAAAATTTGCCATTGTAAAACAGCAGCTTTCCGCATTAAGTGAAAATATCATCATAGAAGACCAGTTCACAGCAAAGGATAACCTGAAGAAGCCTTCGGTCACCATAACAGACCTTGACGGAAAGAAGCTTTCAGCCTCAAAGGACTATGAGATAGAAAAGATCGACAAGGATGATCCGGCAAATACACCTGAGTCGGGCACGGTCAGGGTGACCATAAAGGGAAAAGATAGCGGAGCCTACGAAGGAAGGGTTGTCAAAACCTTCCGCTACATGAAGGCAGAGGCGAATGTGGGAAAGGCAAGGGTATCAAAGCAGATCCCGGATCAGACCTATTACGGATATGAGGTCGTGCTTTCAAATGAGGATCTTACCGGTGTGCTTACCCTTAACGGAAAAACCCTGGTTCCGGGGAAGGATTTCAAAGTGACGGGCTACAGCTCTAATTCAAAGAAGGGCAGTGCAAAGGTGACGGTCCGGGGGCTGGGAGACTATGCCGGAACAAAGACCATCTCCTTCAGGATCCTGCAGAAAAAGGTGGATTACAAGGGATCCCTTACATGAAGGACTTAAGCCGGTCCGGCAGGAGAAAGCGGCTTCTGCTTGTATCAACAAGGATTTTCTGGCCCGCGGATGTGGGCCATAAGATCCTTTTGTATAATTACTGCAGGGGCTTACACGACCTCTATCATTATGATATCTATGTTTACTCCTTTCTGGAATACGGTCAGGGTCTTTGTGAAAAGGAAAGACCATATTTCATAAAAAGGGTCTTTCCTGCCCTCCGGCCAGGTTACCTGCAGACCGGGAAAAATTATCTTAAGCATTCTCTTTTCAGAAGAAAAAAATGGTCCTTCCAGAGTCTGCTCTATTACAGTGAAAGTAATCAGGAGCGGATCAGGAACCTGGTCCGGGTCCTGAAGCCCGATGCCGTGATGCTGGATCTTGTCAGACTTTCACGGTACTATCCGGCGCTTAAAGGGTTTGGGGGACTGAAGACTGTCTTCATGGAGGATGCCCTGTCAAAGCGGTATCTTCGTCAGCTTAAGGCTGTCAGGAATGCTGCCGGGATAGGGGGGAGATATGAGCGGTATCTGCCCGGATGGGTCTGCCGTATCATCAACTCTTATCCCCTTAAAAACCTTATACTGAGGGAGGAGAGCAGACGCCTTCTGGCAGAAGAGCTGGAGGCTGCCGGCAATTTTGATGCCCTCATCTATGTCAACAGGCTTGAAGCCGGGGATATGAACAGGCGGTCAGGAAGAAACAATGCATATACGGTTACCATGGGGGCTGACTGTGACTATCTGGGACAGGATCTGAAGGTCAAAAAGGCTCCGGATACCTTGTCATTTGTGGGAAACCTGACGGTTGCCGCAAATGCCGACTCGGTACGGATGATCATGGACAGGATCATGCCGCTCATTCCCGGCAGACCAGTCATCCATTTTATCGGGGAGTTTTCCGATTCCTTAAGAAAAGAGTATGGGGGAAACCCCCAATGCGTCTTTGAAGGCAGGGTGGATGACATCAGGAAATATGTGAAGTCAACCATGGTCGTTCTTTGTCCCGTGGCCTACGGGAGCGGAGTGAAGACAAAGACCATAGAGGCCATGGCAATGGGAATGCCCGTTGTGACCAATTTTCTCGGGGCAGACGGTCTTTCGGCAGTGTCCGGCAGGGATCTTCTGGTGAGCGATGATTTTAAGGAAATGGCCCGTCTGACCGGGGAGCTTTTGCGGGATGAAAAAAAGAGGACGGAGCTTGGAAAAAACGGCCGTGAATATGCAAAAAGGATGCACCGGTGGGAGGACATATTCAGGGTTTTCGCAGAAATCGGCTTTTAAAAAACCATGAATATCTATATCGATTATACGACGGTTGAGGAACTGGAAAGGGACATAGGAGCCTATACCGGTGCCGGTAATTACACAAGGGATCTGATCCGGACCCTTAAGGAGGCAGGAACAGACATTAAGCTTCTGGTGCATGAGGACTTTGTTCCCAAAAAAAGCTGTGAAAGAGAACTGATGCCGGAGGAAGATGCGCTCTTTCGGGTTAAGGATATCACGGCTTTTTCTTTTTCAAAGGGGGATGTGCTGGTTTTGCCGGCGGTGACCGGACGGATCCTTGCAAAGGCCTTAAGGATCAGAAAAAAACATCCTTCCTTAAGGATCTATGCGGTGATCCATGACAGACAGCATAATATCTCCCGCTTTGATCCCATGGACAGGCTCTTTCAGGAGGGAATCTTAAGGTTCCTTCCCCTTTTATTTGCAAGGTATGTGCTGAAGAAGGTATCTTATGACCTTCTTTATCCCGGATGGATAAAAGCCGTGGACAAGGTGTTTACAGTATCGGATCACACCCTTCAGGCCTTAAGTCATAAAAATCTCAGGCGGGTGATCCTGCTCTATCAGCCCTCATCCATGGCCCGGATTTCGGACCTTAAAAATCCTGGTCTGGACGGGAAGGAGGAATTTATCCTCTTTGTCAGCGGAGGAAGGCCGGAAAAAAATCTGGGGAGGGCTCTCCTTGCCTTCAGGGATTTTTGCAAAAGTACAAAAACAAAGTGCAGGCTGTGCGTCACGGGCATAGAGAGAAAAAGGCTTTATTACATAGCAGACAGGCTGGGGCTTTCAGGAGAGTTTACGGATGAGCGTGTGCGGTCTTTTGACTATGTGGAAAGGGAGGAGCTGGCATATCTTTACAGAAATTGCAGATACCTTCTCTTTGTTTCAAAGGGGGAGGGCTTCGGCCTTCCGGTTTTAGAGGCCGTTGAGTCCGGAAAAACGGTCCTGTGCTCATGGCAGTCTGCAATGCCGGAGGTCTGCGGCAGCATCCTTTACTATGTGGATGCCTTTAACGTCTCCTCCATAAGGGACGGCATGGTCTATCTTAATGATGACGAAAACCTTGCCGGGAGGGAAAGGCTTGTGGAGAAGAAAAAGAGGATCATAGCAGAACAGACTGAGCTTGACAGGGAGGTTCTGGTTAAGGAGATGATCGGGGAATGAAGGAAGGACCGGCGTGGGACAGGATACTGGACAGGGTTTTGCTTATTGCCCTTGTTGGGCAGATAGGCTTTATCATGTATATGAACCTCTTCAGGGCGGATACCATAATTGATTTTGACTCCTCCAGCGCCTATATGCATGAAATGGAGATGGGAAGCCAGGGAAGGCTCTTTCCGGCTTTTTACAGCTATCAGGCATCTTTGGATCTTGACGGGGCTGCCGTCATATCGGCTTTTTGGTATCATTTCACCGGGGATATCTTTCTTTCAAGAGGCATCGCAAATAACCTGATGGTGATCCTTTATATCCTTGTTGTAAGGAGGATCCTGTCCGGTCTTGCATTGTCTGACAGATGGAGACGGTTTTGTCTCCTGCTTTTTTTCATTCCCTACAGCATGACCATTCTAGGCTACTGGCGGACATTGTTTACCGGAGGGGGCTTTTTTGCCCTGAGGGCGCTGGTGCCCCTGCTCATACTCAGTCTTTTATCCGATTTGGATAAAAAGAAGGCTTTAAGGGAATATGCCCTGAGAGGTCTGTTTACACTTTTCGTTGTTTTTCTTACGGGCTTCAGCAGCGGACCCTATGTGCTCATGTGCGCGGTCCTTCCCCTGCTTTTATGGGAGCTTCTGGCAGCTTTTTTCAAAGGGGATTTAAGCCTCCTTAAGTCGGAAAGGACAGGTCTGGGGCTGCTTGCCGCCCTTTTTTTCCTTGCAGGTATCGCGCTGCAGAAGGCACTTAACTTTTCAACAGCGGCAGACAGCAAGGTCATCCTTACCTCAAAAGAATGGACTGAGGCTGTTTTTGCAGCCTTTGCAGGCATCTTTGAGCTCTTCGGAGGACTGACGGTCCATGAGGATGTGAGGCTTTTTTCCTTCGAAGCCCTGGGGACTGCCGTCAATTTCGCCGTCACCTGTCTGTTGATCGCGGCGGTCATTTATACCGTCAAAACCTGCATCAGGAAAAGAGAGATTTCGAACATGAAGGGATATATCTTTTCGGTCATGGCGGTAAATGTCATGATGTTTTCCTTTCTGGATCTCAGATACGGGGACACGGTCTTTGAAAGCAGGTACCATCTGATCCCCATGCTGCCCTCCTTTTTTCTTCTGGCTTTGATGATGGAGGAGCTTGAAGATAAGGGTCTTAAAAGGCATCAGGTCCGGGGTCTTCAGACAGCTCTTGTTGCCCTTTTCCTTGCCTCCCTCCTTTTCGGGGATGCCCAGTGGGTCTATGCAAAGACTGCCCTGGGGTCTGAAAAGCTTAAGGAATTAAACGGGATCATTGAAGGTCTGGGGGTCAAAACGGCCTTTGTTGTGGGTGAAGACAGCAAGGATCAGGGAAGGAAGCTTAGGGTCTATGGCAATGACACCCATTATATCGTCTTAAACGACGGGGCGGAGTCTGCCTTCAGGACCACCTGGGGCGGGACCACCAGATATCTGGATAATTCCATGCAGGAGGGAAAGACGGCAATTATCGCAACTTCAAAAAGCTATGAGACATTGCCTGACTATCTGATCTCCGGCATGGAATATTTAAGGGATTTTGAGGACCTTGGGATATATACGGGATCTGAAAGCCGGTTTGACTGCCTGGGAGGACCTGTTTCCGGTATGGATCAAGTGACAGACTTTCCCTATTCTCCGGGCTATTCTTTTGAAAATGCAAAGCTGACAGATGAGGGCAGTCTTTTGATGCTGAAGGGGGGAGGCTGCTTAAAGGGCAGTTATCCCGGTGTTTTGGGAACCTGGGATTATACCGTTTTTTATGAAATGCCGGATGGGGGAGAGCCTGCCCTGATCGAACTTAAGGCAGGAGATGGTGAACCTCTTTGCATTTATCCCGACCCGGGAGAAAATACCGCAGTCCTTAAGGGGGCGGTCATGACCGGAGGTGAAGAGGTGAGCTTTAAGTTCAGCGGTTCTGAGGGAACAAAGATCAAAAGGATCGAGATCAGCCGGAATTAAGCAGGGCTTGAGGGTGCTTTGATACCTCAGGATTTTTCAGGAGAAGTTCCATGAAGATACTGGTTTTTGCCGAGCTCTACTATCCGGATCTTTTAGGGGGCGGCGAATTTTCTACAAAACAGATGGCGGAGGGTCTTGCCTCCAAAGGACATGAGGTTAGAGTCCTTTGCCTTGGAAGGGAAAACCGCGAAGAAAGACTGAATGGGGTTTACATAAAACAGAAGCGTGTCAGGGGCTTAAGTGAGCATTTTTTAAGCCTTGCAAAGAACAGCCCCGTTAAGGAGGGCTTTTCCCGCTTTGAAAAGATGGGCAGAAAATGGGGGGATCTTTATGAAAGCAGACGGTGGTATGAAATATACAGGTCTGTGATCCAAAATGTGGCTCCGGATGCGGTCCATACAGCTGCTCCCATGTCCTATCTGGGCAGGTTTAATCTGTGGAAGGCGGCATATGATCTGAATATCCCCGTTTCACATGTGTGCAGGGGACCAAATCTCCTTAAGCTTGATTTTTCAGGGGGAGGGCTGGATAAATTTAACATGCGCCGAAATGCCAAAGCTTCCTCTTTTCTTACCGCTCTTGCAGCTCCCTCACGGTTTATGCTTGAAGCCCACATGCGGGCCGGGATCAGAGGACAGGTCTTTAATGAGGTCATTTACAACGCGGTGGATTTTGAACCCGCCGCCCCGTCTGAAGACCTTATTAAGGCTAAGGAAAACCTGATCCTTTATGCCGGGGAGCTCAGTGAAAAGAAGGGGATCTCCACCCTGATACGCGCCATGGAGGGACTTGAAGGGGTGAGGCTTATGCTCATAGGAGAAGGAGACCTTAAGGCTGCCTTAAGAACCGGGGGAAGGGCTGAGGTTTTGGACTGGATGGACCGGGATGAGCTTTATACATATATGCAAAGGGCCAAGGCTGTGATCCTTCCTTCAAAATGGGATGAGCCCTTTGGAAGGATCCTCATCGAAGCCATCGGCAAGGGAACCCTTGCCATCGGAAGCGACAGGGGAGGGATACCGGAAGTTCTGGATCACAATGAGGATCATATCTTCAGGAACGGTGATACGGAAGGCCTGCGAAGCCGTATTCAAAGGGTACTGGATCTGTCTCCTGTGGAATATATGGATGAGATACAAGGACAGCAGCGGATCTTATCCCGTTTTTCGGATGATAAATATACAGATAACTGGGAAAGATTTTTTTTGCGGCAGTTAAACTGATACGGGGATCATGAAAAGTATTGACGAAAAGATCGCACAGTCTGAGGCTGAGTGGCAAAGATACAGATATGAAAATGCGGGGGTCCGCGAAAGCGCAGCTCGTGTCCTTAAAACCTGCCTTTCGCCGGGGCATGCCTCGGACCTGCCTCGTGCAGCAGTGTTCTTTTGCAGGGCAGTAAAAAAAAGTATCAGAAGAAGAGCCGGATGTCTGGTCCGAAACATTTATCCCGGTATGAAAAAGGCCACTTTTGCTGCATCATATGATGCGGACAGGGAAAATATAGTGGTTTCGCTCACAAGCACCTCAGACCGGATCGGAAGTATTTTTCCCACCCTGTATTCGCTTGCGCGTCAAAGCCGAAGACCCGACCTGATCGTTTTGTGGCTCGGCAGAGGCGGGAACTATCCAAAGCGTATCATTGCGGGGATCAAAGCGCTGGGGATCAGGGTGAGGTATGTGAAAGACCTGGGCCCTTATACGAAGTACCATTATGCCTTTGCCGGATACAAAAAGGATGTGGTCATTACTGTGGATGATGATATCATCTATCACAGGGATATGGTAAAGGAACTGTATGAGACCCACCTGAAGCAGCCGGAAAAGGTCGTTGCAAGGCGTGTGCACAGGATGAGATTTGACCGGGACAGAAAGCTTTTGAAGTATACTGACTGGATATGGGAATGCAAAGATCCTGAAAAACCGTCCTTTGATCTTTTTGCGACCGGAGTCGGAGGCGTACTTTATCCTCCTTTAGTCACGGGCCTTGAATGCTGGAGGAACACGGACTTTTTGAAGGCGTGTCCATGGGCCGATGATATCTGGCTGAAGTTTTGCGAACTTTCAAACCATATCAGGGTCTGTGCCGTTTTGAGAGCCGGGACGGACATGGATGCGGCAAATCTCAGGATTAAAAGGTCCGGTTTGTCTGAAAAGAATCTGAAGGGTGGAAGGAACGACAGGTATATCGAAATCTGCACAGAATATTTCGGCTTTGATGGAGAACTCTGCGAAAGGGTGCTGGGAGAATAACAGTATATGGATTCAAGAACGCTTAATTCAAAACGGAATATAATTGCGGGAGGGCTTTGCAACTGTCTGCTTCCAGTATTCGGAATGGTGGTCAATGCTTCCGTTGTCCGGTGTTTAAGTGTGGAATATATAGGACTCGCCGGTACCTTTAACGCCGTGCTTCAGGTACTTAATCTGGCCGAACTTGGTTTTTCCACCGCAATGACCGTTAACCTTTTCAGACCGTTAAAGGACAATGATATTGCGGCGGTGAGGGGGATGATGGCATATTTCAGGCGTGTATACCGGTTCATTGGTATCTTTATACTGGCAGCCGGAATAATGGTATGTCCCTTTATGGGGAGGATTGTAAAGGACTCGGGTGGGATCAGGGAAAATATATATATCCTGTATTTTTTATTCCTGTTAAGCAAGGTTGCGGCATTTTTACTGTATGCTCATAAGGAGGCGCTGCTAAATGCACTGCAGCGCTTTGATATGATAAAGATCGTCCATATCACGGTCTTTGCCGTAAAAAGCAGTCTTCAGCTTCTGTCTGTGATAGTTTTTAAGAATTTTTACCTCTTTTCTGCTGTTTTAATACTTGGGACGGTTCTTTACCATATACTACTGAATGTCCTTTCAAAAAGAAAATTCGGGCAGTATTTTCCGGAAGGGAGCATTGATGAAGATACAAGAAACGTTGTCAGAAAACAGGTTGCAGGGTTGTCTGTTTCCAATGTATTGAGTATCAGCAGGGATTCATTAAATTCCATTCTGATCTCTTCTTTTTTCGGACTGTACATAGCGGGAAAGTACGCAAATTACAGCACGGTTTATGATGCGGTCATACTGTTATTCATAATGGTCACGAAGGCAGTTATGCCCAGTATAGGAAACAGCATAGTCTCTGAATCCGTGGAAAAGAACTACAGTAATCTTACGAAAATAGAGTTTTTGCATAATATTGTAACCACCGCGTGTACTGCGTATCTTCTCTCACTGTATCAGCCGTTTATGAAATTGTGGATGGGTGAGGAACTGATGTTTCCGGATCATGTGGTGGCATTATTTGTTATCTATTTTTATTTAAGGGCAATGGGTGAGGTGAGAAACGCTTATTTTTCCGCTCTGGGATACTGGTGGAAGGCAAAATGGATCTTTATAGCGGAGGCTGTGGTGGTAATCCTCCTGATGCTGGTACTGGGGCAGTTTCTTGATGTGGCCGGGATCATCCTTGCACCCTGCATCTCCATTCTGACTGTGAATTATATCGGTATCACAAACCTTATGTTCAGGGAGTATTTTAAAACAGGGAGAAAGGAGTATTATGCCAACCGTATCCTTTATACTGTGATCACTGTGGTGGTCAGCGGGGTGTGCCTGTGCTTTTGTAATCTGGTTCCACTCGAGGGGATAACGGGATTGATCGTGAGGGGCATTATCTGCACCTGTTTACTGCTTATCCTGATACCGGCTATGATGTATATGCTGAAAAGAGAGTATGCGAAGGAGTCAATAGCCTTTGTAAAACAGATAATAAAGGCATGAGGGAGTCGGGGGTAAAATGATATATGGATAAAGATTTAAGTCTTAGTGGAACAATAATTGGCGGTCTCTGTTGGGATGAGCTTACGCGTAAGCGCATGAAAGATCCTCTTGCCATCGAAAATTTTGGATATAAGGTTTATTCCCAGAATGACGAGGACGGGATCATTCAGGAGATCTTTAAGAGGATAGGGACAAAAACAAAGGAATTTATTGAACTGGGGGTCGACAGCGGACTTGAAAGCAATTCCCACTATCTTCTGCATTGCGGGTGGCACGGTCTGTGGATCGTGGGGAAGAGGGCTTCCTGCAGGGAGATCGGGATCAGATTCAGGCCCGTTATCAAAAAGGGACGGCTTAAGGTGGTTCATTCCTTTATCACCCGTGAAAATGCGGACGGGGTGATCAAACGCAACAGAAACTCCCGGGGAAATGCGGAGGAGCCCGATCTTTTGAGCATTGATATCGACGGAAATGACTGGTATGTCTGGGAGGCTGTCAGATCCATCAACCCTAAGGTCGTCTGCATTGAGTATAACGGTAAGTTTCCGCCGGATCTTTCCTGGAAACAGGCCTACAATGCAAACCACGTGTGGGACAGGAGCGACTGGCAGGGGGCTTCCTTAAAGGCTATGGAGGAGCTGGGCAAAAAAAAGGGTTATGTTCTTGTGGGAACGGGTCTTAACGGGGTCAATGCCTTTTTTGTGAGAGAGGATCTGTATTCAAAACAGCTGTTTCTTGAGTGCAAAACCGCCAGGGAGCTTTATAATCCCTACAGGAAGGAGCTTGTGTTCGATACTCCGGGGCATCCGGCAAGGTACTGCCTGGCAGAGCAGGAGGAAAACCGGGGGATCCTTGACTATTATAACAACAGGGCAGAATACAGACGCTCGGAATTAAAAAGAAAGCTGAGCAGGGTCGTCAAAACTGTCAGAAAACGGCTTTTTAACTGATGCACTGTAAGCGGTTTTGCTTCGGTAATTGAAAAAAGACCTGCTGGTGTGTAAAATTAAACAGCCTGCGTGATCTTTTTAAGACCACGCAGGCTGTAATTCTTGCTGACCTGTTTTTACTTGGAGATGTTGGGAACGTCTCCGCCGGAGTTGGAGTCAACCCAGGATGAAAGCTGGGGAACCATGATCCTCATGACAACGATGAGAACGAAGATGAGGAAGAAACCGATTATGGCGTTCTTAAGAGCCATCTTGGCCTTTTCTCTTTCCTGGGGCTCATCGGCCTTTGCAAGCTTGACTCCCAGGATCACGCAGTAAACTGCTGCAAGAGCTGCCACTACGCTGATCAGGGGACCTACTATTGAGTTAATGAGCTCTACAACCGGCTTGCTGGCCTGATCGAAATCAACTCCGCCCTCTCCGGCAAAAACGGAAACGGGGTTGCTGACTGCAAGGGTTGCTGCGCTTAAAAGCACGTAGGGGCATTTAAGCCTGCCGATGATGTTTGTTACTGCGTTCTTATAGTTCTTCATTTTTTTCTCCTTTCTTCAGTGCCTTTGCACATTCATTCCTGTTTTTTTCAACGATCTTCATTTCACTCTGTGTGAAAAATCGAAGTTGTTTTTGTTTTCATCACTATTTACAGGGCAGAATGAAAAATCAGCCTGAAATTTTCGGTAAAAATAAATTTTCTTAAAACTATTCAGTACATACCCGGCATTTTAGCGCCTGTTTCACCGGTTTTCACGGGCAGGACGGGGGGATTATTACTATATATAAGACGAACTGTTCCACCGGGTTAAGATCCCTCGGCTTCGCTCGGGATGGAAAAACGTCCAGTGGACGTTTTTCGGGCACGTCTTTGACGCGCCAAGCGCGGCAGTGCCCCGGGAAAAAGATCCCTCGGCTTCGCTCGGGATGACAATGCCAGGGAGTGCGTGCTGATGTGTTTGTTTTGAGGGGCCTCTCGAAACGTCGGCACTTAGGCCTCGTTTTTTGAGGCCTTAGTACCGCTACGTTTTGAGCGGAAGCGAGAGCGATCCCCGAAAAACAAATATGTCAGCACAAACGACCGGACGGATAGGAACATACCCGGCAGATAAGTTCGTTTTATATATAATAACCGAACCGAAGGGGGATTAAGGAGATGACGGATCTGTACAATTTAAACAACTGAGTGAGGTTTGTATTGTATGCTATGTGCAAAATGACAATAAAGACACTTTTGGTATTGACTTTTTCCGTCAGATTGAATAATATATTAACAAAGTTAATGAATTAACAGCGACAAGCAATTAACAAAAGAAAACAAATAACAAAAGAAAGCAAATTACAGTGAAGATAAATCCCATCGTAAACAACAGTGATATGAACGAAGCCCACCGGTCGGTGATCGTCAAGCTCCTGCAGCAGAAGGAGCTGTGCACCAGGGCGGAGATAGCAAAGCTCACGGGACTTACCCAGGCTTCCATAACAAAGATAGTTTCCTCACTGATAGACATGGGAATAGTCTTAGAGGTGGGAAGCGTCAAGGGTGAGGGCAACAGAAGGGCAATAGGCCTGAGGCTCAACTCGGAAGAGAACAGGGTGATCGGGATCAAGTTTTCCAGATGGCTCATCGAGGCAGGGGTTTTTGACATATCCGGAAAGAACTACTCCAGGGACTCCTTCGAATTCGATATGAGCGAGGATCCGGCAAAGGTTCTTTCAAAACTGAAGAAAAAAATTCACGGGATGCTTGAAAGCCACAAAAACATAGTGGCGGTGGGAATGGCGGTCCCGGGTCCCTATCTCAGGCAGGAGGGTCACATAGCCATAGTCACAAGGATGTCAAAATGGCACGATGTGGACTTTGTTAAGGAATTTAAGGACGAGTTTTCAAGACCATTTTTCATAGAACAGGACGCAAACGCCGGAGCCATGGCGGAATGGTGGTTCGGAAATCATGAAAAGCCAATGGAAAGTCTGGCATACATGCTGGTGGGCGAGGGCGTCGGTTCGGGGATAGTTGAAAACGAAAAGCTTATCCTTGGAAAGCTGGGGGCAGCCAGCGAGGTCGGACACATGAGCATAGACGTGAACGGCAAAAGGTGCGAATGCGGGAACTACGGGTGCCTTGAAATGTACTGCTCGGCTCCGGTGATGCTCCAGAGAGCAAAACAGGAGATGCCGGAGATCTTTAAGGAAAAGCATGAGGGAAGGACCAGGGAGCATGAAATGATCTTCGAGGCGGCAAGGCAGGGAAACAAAAAGGCACTTGCCCTTCTTAAGGAAATGGCCAGATACATCTCATACGGGTGCGTGAACCTGATCAATGCCTACAATCCCGACATCATAGTGATCGGGGATCTGATGGCAAAGGCGGGGGACCTGATCTTAGAGGACATAAAAAGCTTTACCGGAGAAAGAGCCATCCCGGAGCTTTATGAAAAAACAAAGATAATGATCTCGGAGCTTGAGGTCGACCCCACACTTTACGGGGCAGCGGCCATAGCAACAGACAGAATTTTAAGAAAACCAAGCGAATATCTTACGAAAAAATAAGAAGGAGGTGGGAAACAGATATGGTTCAAAAGCCTTTAATCCTCGAAATGAGAGGCATTACAAAAGTATTTCCGGGAGTACGGGCGCTTGATAACGTCACCCTGATGGTAGCTGAGGATTCCATCCACTCCATATGCGGTGAGAACGGTGCCGGAAAATCGACCCTCATGAAGGTGCTCTCGGGCGTTTATCCTCACGGGACATATGATGGAAAGATCTTCTTTAACAGAAAGGAAGTTAAGTTCAGGAATATCAAGGAGTCCGAGCAGGCAGGGATAGCGATCATCCACCAGGAGCTTACCATGATCCCGGAATTATCCATAACGGAAAACATCTTTATGGGTAATGAGCTGACAAAGAACGGAATGATCGACTGGCATGAGGAAAGAAAAAGGACGGTGGAGATCCTGAAAAAAGTGGGGCTTTCCATAAATCCGGACACACTGATCAAGCATCTGGGAGTCGGACAGCAGCAGCTGGTGGAGATAGCCAAGGCGCTTTCAAAGAACGTTAAGCTCCTGATCCTGGATGAGCCCACATCGGCTCTTAACGAAGACGATTCGGCAAATCTTCTGGAGCTTATGAGGGATCTTAAGAAGAGAGGCATCACCTGCATCATGATCTCACATAAACTGAATGAGATCGCAGCCATCTCGGATGCGGTGACGGTCATAAGAGACGGACAGACGGTTGAGAGCTATGAAGTGATCGCCGGCCAGGTGGATGAGGATAAGATCATCAGATCAATGGTGGGAAGATCCATTGAAAACCGGTATCCGGAGCATGAGTCAAAGCCCGGGGAAGTGATCTTTGAGGTTAAGGACTGGTGTGTTGAAGATCCCGAGGTTCCGGGAAGACTGGTCTGCAAAAATTCCACCTTCAATGTCAGGGCAGGTGAGATCGTTGGCTTTGCGGGACTCATGGGGGCCGGAAGAACAGAACTGATGAGGTCCATCTTCGGACACAACTACGGAGTCTTTAAGAGCGGGACCATGAAGATCAGGGGAAAAGAGGTCAAATTAAGGAGCGTTGAGGATGCCATCGCAAACGGAATCGCCTATGTTCCCGAGGACAGGAAAAACCTGGGACTAAACCTTCTTGATTCCATCAGGAAAACTGTGGTTGCAGCGGATCTTAAAAAGATCACAACGGGGGGTCTTCTGGATTTTGACAAGGAGCTTTCCGCTTCGGAGGAATACAGGTCTGCATTAAGGATAAAGTGCAGCAACGTGAACGTGGGAGTCAACACCCTCTCCGGAGGAAACCAGCAGAAGGTGGTCCTTTCAAAATGGATGTTCACGGAGCCCGATCTTCTTATCCTGGATGAGCCCACAAGAGGAATAGACGTGGGAGCCAAATACGAGATCTACAAGCTGATCCACGAGCTGGCAGCCCAGGGCAAGGCGGTGATCATGGTTTCATCGGAACTTCCGGAGCTTCTGGGAGTTGTAGACAGGATATACACCATATTTGAAGGAACGATAACAGGCGAGCTTATGGCGAGCGAGGCCAGCCAGGAATCGCTGATGAAGAGAATGACCGTTACTTCGGGTTCATAAATGTATTAGGAGGATAAATAATGAAAGCGATAAAACAGGTTTTAGGCGATAATCTCCGCCAGTATACAATGGTGCTGGCTTTGGTGGTCCTGATGCTGGTGTTCAACGTGATCTCCGGCGGAAGGATGATGACAAGTTCAAATTTCCAGAATCTCCTGTCAGGTAATGCATACGTTCTTATTCTTGCGCTGGGAATGCTGATGGTAATAGTCATCGGACAGATCGATCTTTCGGTTGGATCCGTGGCAGGCTTTTCGGGAATGGTCATGGCCCTTGTGGCAAAGAACTTAAATGTTCCCTGGTATGTGGCGGTTCTCATAGCACTTGCGATAGGCGCTTTAGTCGGTGCCTGGAACGGTTTCTTCCTTGCAAAGCTGGGGATCCCCGGATTCATAACAACTCTTGGAAGCATGATGATGTTCAGGGGAGGCGTGATCTGGATCTCACAGTCCATCTCGGTTCCGGCTCCCGAAGAGCTCAGGTTTTTCGGTGCAGGCTATATGCCTGAATGGGGACCCAAGTTTACGGGCATGAACAACTCCACACTTTTACTGGGACTCATAGGAATAGCCATATTCATCTTCTTTGAATTCAGAAAATATAAAAGGTCAGCTGCCCTGGCAGCGGAAAAGACACCCTTATGGCCGGTTATGGCAAGGATAATCCTGGTTTCTGTCATCATAGGATACTTCACCTGGCTCTTTGGTTCAGGACGTGAAGGAACCTCCTTCCCCATCCCCGGACTCATTCTCCTGATCCTGGTGATCATCTATCACACCATCACGGAGCGTACAAGATTCGGCCGCCACGTGTATGCGGTGGGCGGAAACAAGAGTGCGGCAGCCCTTTCCGGTGTTAATGTAAGCCGTACCTACTTCCTGACAATGATGAACATGTCCATGCTTGCAGCAGTAGCCGGAATCCTCTTTGTGGGACGTTCAACGGCAGCAGGCCCTTCGGACGGAAACAGCTGGGAAATGGATGCCATAGCTTCAGTCTTCATCGGAGGCGCATCGGTTTCCGGCGGTGTGGGAACCATCCTTGCAACAATGGTCGGAGGTATGGTGATGGCAGTTCTTAACAACGGACTGATGCTCATGGGTGTCGGCGCGGACAAGACTCAGGTCATCAAGGGACTGGTCCTTCTGCTTGCGGTTACCTTCGATGTCTACAACAAGAAGGCAGGAAAGGAATCCTTTATAGATAAGCTCCTTGGAGGAAAGAAGAAGGAGCAGAAATAATCATCACAGGTTTTTCGGTACAGGATCTAAACGGTACCGGGTCACTGTACTGAATAATATAGATTCTTGTTTTTATCGAAAAAACAAGAATCGTATCAGGCCGACTCCTGCCGAAGGCAGGGGGAGTCCCGCAAAACGCGGGATTCTTGCGGACAATTTCCCATTTCGTCCGCAAGAAGTCATGGAAATTTAACAGATGCATATATTCAAAAGGAGGAAAGATTATGCAAAAGAGAAAAGTGATGGCGATCATTATGGCAACAGCCATGTCAGTTATGTGTCTTGCAGGCTGTGGCGGACGTGAGGGTTCAGCAGCACCCGCAGCACCCGCTCAGGAGGCTTCAACAGAGGCTCCCGCAGCAGAGGCAGATGCTTCGGCAGATGCCGGAGAGGCTTCAACAGAGGCAGCACCCGCAGCAGGCGGATTTGAGGCAGATGCTACAATAGGTGTTTCCCTTCCCTGGCTTGGAACCCAGAACTGGAAGGAAGCTGAGACAATGTTTACAGAGCAGCTTGAGAGCAAGGGCTTCAAGCCTCTTGTACAGGCAGCTGACAACAAGGTTCCCCAGCAGCAGCAGCAGATCGAGTCCATGATCGAGAACGGTGCAAAGGTCATCGTTGTTGGACCTATCGACGGAACACAGCTTGGTTCGGTTCTTGAGAAGGCTAAGGATGCAGGCGTTTCAGTTATCGGTTATGACCGTCTGATCGAGAACACCGACGGAGTTGACGGTGTTGTTCAGTTCGGCAGCGTTCGTACAGGTGTTATGCAGGGACAGGCTCTCCTTGACGGACTTAAGGCTAACAAAGGCGATGGCCCTTACAATGTTGAGCTCTTCGGCGGCGGCCCTGCAGACCCCAACGCTCCCAACTTCTTCAAGGGTGCCATGGAAGTTCTTCAGCCTGAGATCGATGCAGGAAACATCGTGATCGTTTCCGGACAGACAGACTTCACACAGTGCGCTACTGAGGACTGGGACAACTCCAAGGCTCAGAAGAGGATGGATTCACTTCTTGCAGGTAACTATTCAGACAAGGAGATCGACGGTGTGCTTTCACCCAACGACGGTATCGGACGTGCCATCATCACTGCCTGCGAGGATGCAGGACAGCCCATCCCGGTTGTTACAGGTCTTGATGCTGAGAACGAGTCAGTTGAATGGGTTTGGCAGGGCAAGCAGTACTGCACAGTTGCAAAGCCCACCCAGGATCTTGTAGCAAAGACCATCGAGATCATCGAGTCTCTTCAGAAGGGCGAGGGTATGCCTTCCACCTCTGTTACAGCAAATAACGGCAAGATCGATGTTCCGATCTACGAACTGGATCCCGTTGTCGTTACAAAGGACAATGCAAAGGAAGTATTCAGCGACGACCCTGACCGTATGGCACTGCTTAAATAAGCTTTTCCTTCATTGGGGGCGGAGGGTTATTCTCTCCGTCCCCTTTTTTTGAATATGACTTCTTGCGCGGGAAAGCGGAATTTCGCGCAAGAACTCCGCATTCCGCGGAGCACGCCTTTGCCTTCGGCAAAGCCTGGTCGAGTACGATTATTGTTTTTCCGATGAAAAACAATAATCTATGAAATGATGTGAGATTACATTATATTTTATTTTGATATATACTGAAATTCAGGTGTGATCGGGTAAGACATTTAAGAGATGTTCCTTTTTAAAAAGGACTTTTGTCGAGTTTGTTCTGAATATTTACCATGTATGATCATAGAGGAAAGGAGAAGGTGCTTTGAAGATACTTTGTATTGGCGAGATGCTGATAGATTTTACGCCGGTTAAGGGCATGAAAAATACCTATACCGCAAATCCCGGCGGGGCTCCCGCAAATGTTGCCATAAGCGCGGCAAGAAACGGGATAAAAGCCGGCTTTCTTGGAAAGCTTGGAAATGATGATTTCGGAAGGCTGCTGATAAACACCCTTAAGGAGGACGGGGTAAAGATCCTTTGCCCCGAGCTTACGGATGAGGCCACGACCACACTGGCTTTCGTGACACTGGATGAGGGCGGGGACCGGTCCTTTACCTTTGCCAGAAAACCCGGTGCGGACATGATGCTTGACGAAAGCGACGTAGAGAAGGTAGATTTTAAGGAGTGGGATCTGGTTCATGCAGGTTCTGTCAGCCAGTCCGGAAAGACCTCAAAAGAAAGGGCTGCTGTCCTTCTGGCGTTGAAGGCCGCAAAGGAGAGTGGAGCTCTTGTAAGCTTTGATATAAACTTCAGGGATAAGATCTGGACAGAAGAGGAATGTGCCGCAGAGTCCGAAAAGATCTTCCCCCTCACGGATCTTTTGAAGATCTCGGAGGAGGAGCTGGGCTTTGTGGGAGGCGAGGAAAATATCCCTGATTTTATGAAGGAGCATGACATTGCCGTGGTGGTTGAAACAAGAGGCGGCGAGGGTGCCAGGATCTTTTTTGAAGGAAAGGTGACGGACATCCCCGCAATGAAGGTTGAAGTCACGGATACCACAGGGGCGGGAGATGCCTACTGGGGAGGCTTTCTTTCAAGTCTCTTAAGGCAGGATGTCAGGAAGGTTTCTGACATTACGGCACAGAAGCTTCTCACAGCCGGAAGGTACGGGGCAGTGTCTGGAGGACTCTGCATCCAGAAGCCCGGCGGAATACCTGCCCTGCCCGGACTGAAGGAAATAGAAGAAAGGGTGAATGATCCGGCCTTCTGACAGGCCGGGAACCTTCTGGCGGACAAGAAACCTGCATCTGCATTTATGAAAGGTGAGATGTCGGATATGCAGTACAGAAAAGATAAAAAGGGAAATGAACTGTCGGTGCTTGGCTTCGGCTGTATGCGGTTTGAAAAGAAGGGCGGGAGGATCGACCTTGAAAAGGCTGAAAAGGAGATCATGGAGGCCTTCAACAGGGGAGTAAACTACTACGACACCGCATATATCTATGGCGGAAGTGAGGAGACCATAGGGGAGATCTTTAAGAGAAACGGCATCAGGGATAAGATAAAGATCGCCACCAAGCTGCCCCAGTATATGGTCTCAAACAGGGCTGCCCTTGACAGATATTTCAACGAACAGCTCTCCAGGCTTCAGACAGACCATGTGGAATATTACCTTATGCACCACCTGACCGACATCGCCATGTGGGAAAAGCTTAAAAATGTGGGTGTCATCGAGTGGATAGAGGAAAAAAAGAAGAGCGGACAGATCGAAAACATCGGCTTTTCCTATCACGGCAACACCGATGGCTTCTTAAAGATACTTGATGATTACGACTGGGATATGTGTCAGATCCAGTATAATTATTTCGATGAGGTTTCACAGGCAGGCAGGAAGGGACTTAAGGCTGCCTATGAAAAGGGCATCCCCGTTGTCATCATGGAGCCCTTAAGAGGGGGAAAGCTTGTAAATATGCTTCCAGAGGAAGCAAAAAAGATCATGCGAAACAGCGGAAAGAACTGGAGCCCTGCTGAATGGGGCTTCAGGTGGCTCTATAACCAGCCCGAGGTTACGGTGGTCCTTTCGGGAATGAATTCCCTGGATATGGTCCGGGAAAACTGCAGGGTGGCATCGGATTCCCTGACAGATATGTTTACAGACCGGGATATCGAAGTGATCGCCGGAGTGAACAGGGTCATCAGGCAAAAGGACAAGGTGGGCTGCACAGGCTGCCGCTATTGCATGCCCTGTCCCAAAGGGGTGGACATCCCCGGGATCTTTGCCTGCTATAATGCCATGTCCATAGAATCAAAGAGCCAGGGCCGTTTTCAGTATGCCCAGACCTCGGCCCTTACAAGGGAGCCTGCCTTTGCCACCCAGTGCGTGGAATGCGGCAAGTGCGAGCAGCATTGTCCCCAGCAGCTTACCATAAGGGAGAAGCTTAGGGAGGCTGACAGGGCCTTAAGGCCCCTGCCCTATAAGATAGGTATTAATGTGGTGAGGAGGTATCTTTACCGCAAGGCTAAATAGGTTGACATAATATGAAGATGTTTATGTACCGCAGGATTTATCCTGCGGTGTTTTTTTCCGGAACCGGTGCGGCTGCCGGATATGAGTTTTTCTTTACTTTTTTAGAAGGGGGATCTATCAACAGGTACTTTTATACATAGTTTGATTATAAAAATATTACCTTATATAACCGAAGCTGAGAGCCTTTCAAAATGAATTGAAGCTGCTTTTATGGGATTGGGTAGAGCTTATTTAATTCCCTCCTCCGCTCACTTTCTTCTCATTACCGGGTTTCAGCAAGCTGCTAAAACATGGAAAGGGCTATGGCTATGACCGCTCTCCATGTCTTATAAAGCCCAAAGACCGTATATTTCGTGGATTTCAAGGTGACGGACGGAAATAGCCGGTTGAATTAATCCAAAAGATGTGATATCTTATGGCTAGAAAGGCCACCCTGGTCAACTTGGTCACAATTTGAGGTATAATAAAATGATGCAGGTTAATGTACTCGAAGCAAAGACTGATCTATCAAAACTGATCCGCATACTTGAATCAAAAAAAGAGGATTCAATAACGGTAGCCAGAAACGGGAAACCGGTTGTGAAACTAACGCTGATCGAAGAGACACCTGTTTCAAACCGTATAGGAGCAGCGAAAGGAAAATTTGTAGCGCCTGATGATTTCGATGCATACAATGAAGAAGCTGTCGCGATGCTTTTGGGAGGAAACCGGTGAACATACTTCTTGATACGTATGTTGCAGTCTGGGCGATAACAGACGATCCGAGACTTTCCCAGAAAGCCAGGGATCTGCTTCTTGACGGGGGAAATAATTTCTACTACAGTGCGATTTCTACTATGGAGATTGCCCTTAAAAGAAAAAGCAGGTCAAACAATCTGGATTTCACAACTGAAGATTTCGTTAATTTTTGCGAAAAAGCAGGGTACATACATCTGCCACTGCAATCTGAACACATTCTTGCTGAGGAATGCTTGAGATGGAAAGGTGAGGGACCGGAGCATCAGGATCCTTTCGACCGGTTTCTGTTGGCGCAGGCTAAAGCAGAAAAATTATCGTTTATGACACATGATCATGAAATCCCGCTATTTGATGTGAAGGGGATAATACATATCTGAATTCTGAATCTGCCAGAGGGGTGTGGTTGTTATACTACTTCTGAGATGCCATAAATCATCCTTTGAATTGAATACGCTAATGACGGATATCCGTCGGGGATAGGGGATTTGCTACTTTTACCCGGCGTTTTTTCGTTTGGAAATTTTATTTAAGGAGTAAGGAATTATGAAGAACTTGAAGGAAAGATGGAAAAGAACAGCGGTGATAGGACTGGCGGCGATCATGCTGACGGTGCAGCTGCCGGTTTCGGCTTTTGCGGAGGAAACCGTAAAGCAGGAGACTGCAGAGGATCCGGTGGTCATTCAGGAAATGGCGACCGCACCCGAAGCGCCGGAGCAGCCGGAGGACGGGGATGCTGAGGAAGCGGTGTCGGGAAATAATGCAGATTCGGCATCGGAAAATGCTTCTACGGAGCTTCCAGCGGAGCCGGTTATTCCGGAAGCAGAGGCCGAAGATAGAGCCGGGGATGGAGCTCCTACTGATTGGGTCAGTGACAACTCGCTCCCCAATGAGTCAGGCAGCTATAAATTGACAAAAGATGTGACGATCAGTGAGACATGGGTTGTCAGTGCGAATATCACCCTTGATCTTAGCGGTTACACCATAACAATGACCGATAATAAAGATGTGATCAAGGTTCAGAGTGGTTCCGCACTGACGATCACGGACAGAAGAGGGGGAGCCGGAGGAATAACCCATAGCGAATCGAGAAGTGGAAGAGGAGTGTACGTTGATGGTGGCAGCTTCACCATGAGCGGACAAGCGAAGATCTACGGGAACAACATCAAGGACAGTGGTGATGGTGGAGGAGTGTACGTTGCAGGCGGCAGCTTCGCCATGAGCGACGATGCGGCGATCTACGAAAATGGTGTAAACTTAGGCTTCGGTGGTGGAGTGTACGTTGTAGGCGGCAGCTTCACCATGAGCGGACAAGCGAAGATCTACGGGAACAACATCAAGGACAGTGGTGATGGTGGAGGAGTGTACGTTGCAGGCGGCAGCTTCGCCTTGAGCGGCAATGCGACGCTCAGCAGTAACGAAGCATCCGAAGGTGATGGCGGTGGAGTGTACGTTAGACGCGGCAGCTTCGCTATGAGTGACGATGCGGCGATCAACAGAAACAAAGCATCCGATAGCGGCGGAGGGGTGTGCGTTGCAGGCGGCAGCTTCGCCATGAGTGACGATGCGGCGATCGAAGGAAACACCGCGCGCGAAGGCGGCGGAGTGTACGTTGATGATCAAGGCAGTTTTACCCTGACAGGTGGCAGTATTTCCGGAAACAAGGCCGGTTATCTTACAGTGCGATGCCCGGGCGGTGGAGTGTACGTTGGTGGCGGCAGTAGCTTCACCATGAGCGGCGATGCAGTGATAAGGGAAAATACCGCGGCATACGGCGGTGGAGTGTACGTTTATAATTTGGGCCGCTTTACCATGACAGGCGGCAGCATTATCGGAAATGAAGCCGCATTCGAAGCGTATCTCGGCGATGGCGGCGGAGTGTGCATTGGCGAAGCGCAAATTGGCAATCCCGGCATCTTTATCATGACAGGCGGCAGTATTTCCGGAAACAGCGCCACAAACAAAGGCGGCGGAGTGACGGTTAATCCGAGTAACAGCTTCACCATGAGCGGCAATGGGGTGATCAAGGATAACACCGCGGGCGAATACGGTGGCGGAGTGGATGTTGAAAAAGAAGCAAGCTTCACCTTAAGCGGTACGGCAGAGATCTCCGGCAATACTCTTTCAGCCGGCAATACAGCCAACAATGTGTGGCTTAACTATGAAGGGGAATTCATTACAGTTAACGGAGACCTTAACGGAACCGGAAAGGTCGGGATCATGAGCCTTTTTGCCCCTTGCACAGTAGTCAGGGGAGATGGGCATACCCTTTCCGAAAACGCACTGGAGTATTTTTTCAGCGATGATCCGGCTTATCTTCTGGATTTAGACAGAGAAAGCAATGAAATAAAATTAGTTTCTCCGTGCAGCCACGAAAACAGGAAGCTCGTGCCGGGAACCACAATCCAGCCCACCTGTATGGCTGAGGGGTATGAGGGGAATTATGAATGTCTTAATTGCCACATCACCATATCCGGGAACAGGATCCCCATCGATCCAAATGCCCACGATATTGACTATACAAAGGGAGAGGTGAAGACCCCTGCCACCCACTATACCTGGGGGGAGACCATATATACATGCAGGCATAATCCTCAGCACAAGATAACCTTGAAGGATATCGAGCCGCTTCCCTATGAGGACAAAAGGGATACAAACGATTTCATCGAGGATACAAAGGACCTGAGCGGAGATTCTGCACCGAAGGGAGTGGTAAGCGAGAATGAAACCGAAAGGACCGAAAGCATAAGTATCAGCGGGGAGGAGATCTCAAAAACCGTTACAGATAAGGAAAGCGGCAAGGAGACGGTGGAGACGAAGGTCTGGATCACAGGACTTCAAAGCTCCTATACCTACACGGGCTCTGCCATCAAGCCGGGCTTCCATGTCTATGACGGAACAAAGCTGCTTAAGGAAAAGACGGACTATACGGTAAGCTTCAAAAATAATAAGGATGCCGGGAAAGCAGAGATCACTCTTAAGTTTAAGGGAAACTACACGGATACAAAGCAGGAGACGGTAAATTTTGAGATCAAGCCTGCCGTTCTTGGAGTTGACATCATCGCCCATGAGACGGGTGTGGCAGCAAAGAAGGGTGCTCAGAAGCCGGTGCCCATGCTTACCTGGGCAGCTACAGGAAAGACCGTTTCATCAAAGGACTTTGAAATCTCATATGATCCGTCATCCGTACAGGCAGAGGGAGACTACACCGCAACAGTCAGGCCGAAGAAAGAGGGCGGAAACTTTGCGGGATCCACGACGGCACTTATTAAGGTCAGGAATAAGGACAAGGTTCTTTCAAATGTTAAAGTGACCTTTGAAAAGAAGTCCTATGAATACACAGGGAAGGACATTACCCCGAAATATACCCTGAAAATGGGAAGCACTGAACTGAAGGAAAACGTGGATTACAGAAGAGTAAGCATCACCGGAAATACCAATCCCGGAAGTGCGACCGTGATCTTTGAGGCATTAAGCAAAAACAGCGCAGGATATGTGGGAAGCAAAACAGCCACCTTTAAGATCAGCGGAAAGATCGAATTAAAGGATGCGGAGCCTTTTAAGTATTCCTATGAGTGCACTGTGCCTTTTGCAAAGGGCGGGGCAAAGCCTGCCGTTAGGGTAAACTATGACGGCACTGTTTTGAAGGAAGGCATTGATTATACCATCTCCTATGCAAAGAACAAGGCGGTCACAAGTGGTGCAACGGCAGAGCTTAAGATCAAGGGAAAAGGAAATTTCAAGGGTTCAGTCCCGAAAAAGTTTGCAATAAGGCAGCAGAGCTTTTTGGCATTAAGCGAAAACATCATAGTTGCAGATCAGTTCACGACAAAGTCGAATGTGAAGAAGCCTTCCGTCACCATAACAGATCTTGACGGGAAAAAACTCAAGGCGGACACGGATTATACCGTGGGTGATCCGGATGTCTCAGTTTCCGGCAACACTGACACAAAGGGAGCTGCTAAAGTAGTGATAAAAGGCAAGGGAGCCTATCTTGAAGAAGAGGTCACGGTGACCTTCAGATATGAGGACAAGGCCTTTGATCTTGCAAAGGCAAAGGCTGTAAAAAAGATCGATGACCAGACCTTTACCGGAAATGCCGTGAAGCTTTCAAACGCCGATCTGAAGGGCGTCCTTAAAACAAAGGATAAAAACGGTGCCGATGTGGAACTGATTCCGGGTCGGGACTTCACTGTGAAGGGCTACAGCAACAATACAAAGACCGGCACTGCAAAGGTGACCCTTAAAGGCACAGGAAGCTATGCCGGCTCAAAGACAGTGACCTTCAAGATCGTGAAGAAACAGATTGACTACAAGGGCAGGATCTTCTGAAAAACAGACCAGGGGCACGGGGTTAATGGTTCATAGTGGTTAACATAAAATTGACCTGATGTGAATCCGGGGGGACGGTTCACTGTTTGAATCGTTTTGCGGCGGCTTGAAGAAGCCGCCGCTATTTGTTATCCTTTTTACAGTTATTGCAGGAGGTACCTGTGGAAGAAAGCTGCCGGCAGGTATGCTGCTGTTACTGCTTTGTGCTCACTTTACTTTTTAGGTGTCCGGTGGTAGACTCTTGGAGTGTTATTTGGGAGAGAAAGAAACATATTTATGGCTGAATTCCTTAAAAAATACAATCCGGTTTTTCTGATACCCCTTGCGGGCATTTATTTTTTTACAAGACTTTTTCTTATTACAGAGATACCCTATTACCTCCATATGGATGAGCTGCAGGAGGCCTATGAAGCCCTTTGCCTTGCGGTCTTTAATACCGACAGCACAGGTGCTTCCTCCCCTTTGTTTTTCAACGGACTTGGAAACGGCCACAGTGCCTTTTTGATATATCTGGGTGCTCTGGCCCTTAAGCTTAAGTCGGGAGGCTTTTCCTTAAAGCTTTTCCGCCTCATTCCGGTTGCGGGGGGATTTTTCGGACTGGTCTTTACCTTTCTTTTCGACCGGCTCTTTACGGGAAGAAGTAAGGCTGCCCTCACGGGAGTCCTGATCTATGTCACGCTGCCCCTTTACTTCATTTCCCAGCGGAATTACAGTGAGGATTTTCTGCCCCTTTCGATCCTCCCGGCTGCCATGTTTTTCCTTCTGTACGGGATCAAAAGATCAAAGATATGGGCTTATTTTGTTTCCGGCCTGGTTTTTTCCCTGACCCTCTTTGCAGGCAGGAATACCCTTTTGTTTATACCGGTCTTTGTCCTTTTAAGTCTGATTTACCTTTTTATCACAAAGACCATTAAGCCGGGACAGGCTGCAGCCCTGTGCCTTCCGGTGCTCATAAGCCTGATCCTGCTTGTTTTTTCTTCGGGAAGCAGGGACTACATAGGCTTTTCATATGTGATCACAAACATAAGAAGGATCAGAAGACTCTTCTGGTATGACGGCCATGATTTTTACGGGATCAGGGTCTTCGGTGCCATGGGCTTTTTTTCGGTGCCCCTTCTTTTGACCGGTGCCTTTATTTCTCTTAAAAGGGCCTTTGATCACATTAAAAAGAGGGAGTTTGACCGGGAAGGGCTCATCTGGATCTTTATCATATCGGGGTTTACCTCACTTTTTTATGAAAATGCCGGACTTAATGTTTCCAGTCCCCTGTTTTTTGCCCTGACCGTTCTCATGACGGAGGGACTCATATTCATCGGGGATAACCTTAAGGGGGCTTTTCCGGTTTTTGCGGCAGTTTATATCCTGGGGCTTAGCCTGCTCTGCCAGTACTATTTCGTTAACTACAATTCCCTGCTTAACCACAGTACGGATCATTCAAAGGGGATCCTGGTGGATAAGAGCTGCGGTGAGGCTCTTAAGGCTGCCATGAAAATGTATCCGGACAGGAAGGTGACGGTTTTTTCCGGGGATTTTGAAGGCAGGGACCTTCTGATCGCCCTTTACGGAGGTGCCTCTCCTTATGAATACCGGGCTTTTTGCAATAAGGAGACTTCTTCCTTCGGAAATGTCAGTGTCAATCCGGAGGGGGATTTTGATCTTTCGGGAGCCACGGTTTTTGTTATCGACCAGGCCGCATACCCGGACCTTATCAACGAGTTTTCTTCACAGGGCTGGGGGACCATGTACCTTAAGGAATATTCCGTATTTTACATTCCGTGACATAAGGATTTAATGCTGCGAAGCGGCAACTGACGGGGAGAGCCGTGCGTATCCTGTGCGACACTGCAAAAACGGACACCGACATGATCCGGACAGACTGTGCTTTTATAGAGGAGAATGTTAGAACAGCAGATGGGTGAGTTTTTATACTATTTTGCGATAAAACCGATTTGGCTTTTGTTTGAGATCATATTCAGGGTCAGCTTTTCTCTGTTTGAAAACCCCGGGATATCCATTCTTTTTGTAAGCCTTGTTATGAATATCCTTGTCCTTCCCATGTATTTAAGGTCCGATGCCATGCAGGAGGAGGAGAGGAAAAAGCAGAAGGAGATGGAATTCTGGGTGGGGCATATCCGGAAGACCTTTAAGGGTGACGAGCGGTTTATGATGCTTTCGGAGTACTACCGCCAGAATGACTACAAGCCCTGGTATGTGCTGAAAAGCTCCCTGTCCCTTTTGCTCCAGGTTCCCTTTTTTATCGCTGCCTATGACTTTCTTTCAAACCTGTCCCTGATAAAGGGGGCCTCCTTCTGGATCATTAAGGACCTGGGAAGTCCCGACGGGCTGATCCCTGTGGGAAACCTTCACATAAACCTTCTGCCGGTCCTTATGACGGCCATTAATCTTACCTCTGCCGCCATCTATACTAAAAACGGCACTAAAAAGGAGAAGATCCAGACGGTGGTCTTTGCCCTTGTTTTTCTGGTTCTCCTTTACGGGTCGCCTTCGGGGCTTGTGTTCTACTGGACCTTAAACAATGTCTTCTCCCTTTGCAAGAATATCGTGATGTCTGCCGCAGCAGGACAGGGGAAGAAGGCAAAGGAGATTAAGAAGGAAAAGCCTGCTTCCTTAAAGGATACCGACAGCGCGAAGCTCTGGGGTCTTTCTGCCCTGCTGCTTTCGGTCTTTACAGGTCTTTCGGTTCCCTTAACCCTGATGGAAGCATCACCCATGGATTTTGCCAACAACCTGGTCTATCCGGATCCCGTCAGATATGCCCTGCTGACCTTCTGTCTGGCTCTGGGCTTTTTTGTCCTCTGGGGAGGAGTCATCTTCTTCCTGGCAGGTGACAGGCTGAAAAAGGTCATCAGCATTTTTACCTTCTGTTTAAGCCTGATCTTTATCATCGACCATATGGTCTTTACGGGAGACTTCGGCTTCATTGCCTACAATCTGATCTATGACAATGACCCTTCCTATGATTATGTCCATAAGACCTTAAACCTTCTCTTCATCGCAGTACTGATATTCGTGCTGCCTGCTTTTTACAGGCTGAAGAAAAAATATGTTTTTAACCTCCTGGCTATCCTCATTGTGTGTGAAACGGTCTTTTCGGGCTACAACGCCCTTCAGGTTGAAAAAACCGTCAGATCCTCACATATCTTTAAGAAGGAGAATGAGAGGGAGGGGGTTAAGGCCGCAGATATCAATGATAAGATCCTTAAGCTTTCCAAAAATGAAAAGAATGTGGTGATCATCATGCTGGACCGGTCCATCGGGGCATATATGCCCTACATCCTGGATGAAAAGCCGGAGCTTAAAGAGACCTTTTCGGGCTTTACCTTCTATCCCAACACTGTTTCCTTCGGAACCAGGACGGAGAATGCCTCCGCAGCCCTTTTCGGGGGATATGAATACGGGGCGGCAGAGTCCGATAAAAGATCGGATGTCCTGCTTAAGGATAAACAGAACGAGGCCTTAAAGCTCCTTCCAACCCTCTTTTCAAGGGAGGGGTACCATTCAACCCTCTGCGATATGCCGGGCATCAACCTGAAGATAGACTCCATTGATCAGAACTACATCTTTGATGATATTGAAAACTGCGATACCTACGGCACCATGAACGGGGAATATAACGAATACCTGACCGACAAGGAAAGAGCCTGTCTTGAGATGGACCGTCAGAAAAGGAACTTCTTCTTTTACAGCCTTTTCAGGTCGGCTCCCCTTGTATTTCAGGAAAGGGTGTATGACGACGGAGACTACCTTTCCATTGCGAGCAACCACATCAAATACCGTTTCATCACCAGCATGTCCTTCTTAAGGCTTATGCCTCAGCTTACGGAGCTTACGGACGACGGCAGGGGAGAGCTGATCATCATGGACAATGACGCAGCTCACGAGATCACCCTCTTAAATCCTCCGGATTATGAGCCGGATGTTTCGGTGAAGCTTGTGGACAAGGGGGAAGACCACGTCCTTCCCGACGGCAGGAAAATGGTGATGAAGGAGACCTTCCAGGAGTCCCACTATGATGCGGACATTGCCGCAATCCTTAAGCTGGGGGACTGGATAGACCACCTTAAGGAAATCGGGGTATATGATAACACCAGGATCATCATAACCTCCGATCACGGTTATGGCTTAAAGCAGTTTGACTATACCCTTTTTGACGACATAGAGATGGACGTTTCCTGCGTTAACCCCCTTCTTATGGTTAAGGATTTTGACGGGGGAGATGAGGAGATCAGGACGGATGATACCTTCATGACAAATGCGGATGTTCCGGTCATTGCCATGGAGGGAATCGTTAAGGATCCCGTCAATCCCTTCACGGGCAATCCCGTAAACGATGAAAGAAAGAAGGAGGGACCCCTTGTGATCCTGACCCTTGATTCAGACGTGGATCCCGAAAAGGATACCGTTTTTGACAGGGAGGATGCCGTGTGGTATTCGGTTCACGATGACATCTTTAACCGTGGGGACTGGGAGCGGCTTAAAAAGGGGGAGTGACAGGCGACAGATGGAAAAAAGAGTGTATAATGGAAGGAGGACGTTATGAATATTAAAAGAAATATCCTGTTAAATCCGGGACCTTCGACCACCACCGATACCGTCAAGCTGGCTCAGGTGGTTCCGGATATCTGTCCCAGGGAAAAGGAATTTGCCGGCATCATGGCTCCCATGAGGGATGACCTGGTTCGGATCGTTCACGGCGACCCGGAGGAATATACGGCAGTGCTGTTTTGCGGCTCGGGAACCATATGCATAGACGTTGCCCTTAATTCCCTGTTAGATGAGGGGAAAAGAGCCTTCATCATTAACAACGGATCCTATTCCCAAAGGGCCTGCGATGTCTGCAATTATTACGGTATGCCTTTGAAGGTGCTTGAGCAGCCCCTGGACAGGAAACCGGATCTTGCCCTCATCGAGAAGACTCTCAAGGAAGATAAGGATATAGGTCTTGTTTATGTCACATACCACGAGACGGGCACCGGGCTTTTAAACCCGGTCCGGGAGATAGGTGCCCTGGCCCATAAATACGGAGCCTTCCTTATTACGGATACAACCTCTGCCTACGCAATGATCCCCATCAACGTCTATGAGGACAACATCGATTTCTGCATGGCTTCGGCTCAGAAGGGGATCATGGGTATGACGGGTCTTTCCTATATCGTGGGAAGAAGGGATATCATAGAAAGATCGAAGGATTTTCCCAAAAGATCCTACTACTGCAACCTCTTCATGCAGTATGACTATTTTGAAAAGACGGGGGAGATGCACTTTACCCCTCCCGTGCAGACCATTTATGCTGCAAGGCAGGCCCTTAAGGAATATTTCGAGGAGGGTGAGGAGAAGAAGTGGGAAAGGCATCAGCGGGTCATGAAGGCCATTCGCGACGGCATTGATGAGCTGGGACTTAAGGAGGCACTTGACCGCAGTGTTCAGGCCGGTCTTGTTGCAGCCATTGACTATCCCGACGATCCTGCCTGGGATTTTGAGAAGATCCACGACTTCTGCTATGACCGGGGCTTTACCATCTATCCCGGGAAGATGCAGAACCGGGGCACCTTCAGGCTCTGTGCCCTGGGTGCCATTGATGAACAGGATATCAGGGATTTCTGGGCTGTGTTTAAGGAGGCGCTTAAGGAGACGGGAGTTAAGGTTCCGGTCACCTATAGATAAAACACGAACTATTTTTAACAGTCCGGTCGTTTGTGCTGACAAACCAGACACAAAAACTGATTTTAATACAGGGGAATATTGATAATGAAAAAGGTTTATACGTGCTTTACAACTGATATCATTCACGAAGGACATCTTAACATCATAAGGGAGGCGGCTAAATTAGGCAGTGTGACCGTGGGAGCTCTTTCCGACAGGGCGCTCATCCGCTACAACCGGTTTCCCACCGTGCCCATCGAGGAGAGGATAAACCTCTACCGGTCTTTGGAGGGAGTGGATGAGGTGGTGGTCCAGGATGACATGACCTATGATGAGATCGTTAAAAAGCTTAAGCCGGACATCGTGATCCACGGCGACAACTGGAAGACCGGTCCTGAAAGGGCGCTCCGCGAAAACTGCATAGAGGCTCTCAAGACTGTGGGAGGGGAGCTTGTGGAGGTTGGCTACACCGTTAATGAGAAGGTGACAAGGGCTGACCTGCAGCTGAAGGAAAAGCTGGCCATGCCCGAATACCGGAGGAAGAGGCTGAGACAGCTGATCGAGATGTGTCCCATAGTCAAGGTCATGGAGGCACACAGTGGTCTTACGGGACTTATCACGGAAAAGACCGTTGTGGAAAGGGACGGGAGGCTTGATCAGTTTGACGGCATGTGGGTTTCCTCCCTCTGCGACAGCACGGACAGGGGGAAACCTGACATTGAGCTTGTGGATATGACCTCAAGGCTTCGGACCATCAACGACATCATGGAGGTTACCACAAAGCCCATAATCCTTGACGGAGACACGGGGGGACTTACGGAGCATTTTGTCTATAACGTGAGAACCCTGGAGAGGATTGGAGTGAGTGCGGTCATCATAGAGGATAAGACGGGCCTTAAAAAGAACTCCCTTTTCGGGACCGAGGTGGTTCAGACCCAGGACAGCATTGAGGCCTTTTCTGAAAAGATCAGAGCCGGAAAGGCGGCTCAGCTGACGGATGATTTTATGATAATTGCCAGGATCGAGTCCCTTATCCTTGAAAAGGGGATGGAGGATGCCCTTAAGCGGGCCTTTGCCTTTCGGGATGCCGGGGCGGACGGTATCATGATCCACAGCAGGAAGAAGGATCCGGCTGAGATCTTTGAGTTCTGCGACAGCTTCAGAAGGGAGGACAAAAAGACTCCCATTGTTGTGGTCCCTACCTCCTATAACCAGGTTACGGAGGAGGAGCTTGGGACTCACGGGGTGAACATCGTGATCTATGCCAACCAGCTGATGAGGGCGGCATTCCCCGTTATGCAAAAAACTGCCCAGGAGATCCTGAAAAACCACAGGTCCCTGGAGATAGATTCCCAGCTTATGCCCTTTAAGGATATCATCACGCTGATCGATGAGCTTTAAGGGATGCATTAAGGCTTACCGCCGGTGATCCTGATGCTTTACGGTTATGAGGTTGAAAAAAATGGATAAGGAGATCGCTGTTTTAATGGCAGCGGGCATGGGGACAAGGATGCGGCCCCTGACCGAAAGGATACCCAAGCCTCTTGTAAAGGTGAAGGGGATTCCCATGATAGAAAGTGTGATAAATGCCCTGAAGGTTCGGAACATTGATGAGATCTATGTGGTGACGGGCTATCTTGGTGAGCAGTTTTCCTGTCTTAAGGAAAAATACCCGGGGATCAGGCTTATAGAAAACAGGGAATACGAGACGGTCAACAACATTTCTTCGGTGAAGGCGGCAGCCGGGGTTTTAAGCGGCAGGGATGCCTTTATCTGCGAGGCCGATCTTTATATCCCGGATCCTGCGGTCTTTGACACAGAGCTTGAAGGCTCCTGCTATTTCGGTAAATTCGTGGCCGGACATTCCGATGACTGGGTCTTTGATCTTGATGAAAAGGGGATCATCACCCGGGTGGGGAAGGTGGGGGATGACCGTTACAACATGTGCGGCATTGCCCGGTTTTGCGCAGAGGATTCGGAGCTTATCGCAAAGGCTGTCTGCGACAGATATTTAAAGCCCGGATTTGAAGACCTTTTCTGGGATGATGTGGTTAACGAAAATCTCGACAGACTTAAGCTGACGGTCCATCCGGTTGAAAGAGATGAAATCGTTGAGATCGATTCCCTGGAGGAGCTGAAGGCTATCGACCCCTGCTATGAGTGAGGGAATAAAAAAAGCAGAAAGGCAGTTTTATGAAGGCAATATTTCTTTATATCGATCCCGGAACCGGGAGCATGCTCTTTACCATTGTGATCGGGGCGGTTTCCGCCGGCTTTTTCCTTTTGCAGAAATTAAAGCTTAAGCTTAAGTTTATGCTCTCGGGGGGAAGAGCCGAATCCATGAACGAAGAAAAGATACCCTACGTGATCTTTTCCGACAGCAAAAGATACTGGAATGTTTTTAAGCCTGTCTGTGATGAGCTTGAAAAAAGAGGGATAGATGTCCGGTACTGGACCATGTCGCCCGACGATCCGGCTCTTAAGGAAAAATATGAGCACGTGAAGCCGCTTTTTATCGGGGAGGGAAACAAGGCCTTTTCAAAGCTTAACATCATGAATGCAGGGGTGGTTCTTGCCACCACTCCGGGGCTGGATGTGCTTCAGTGGAAAAGGTCAAAGAACGTGGATCACTATATGCATATCCTTCATCAGCCCGGGGACACCACCTTTTACAGGATGTTCGGCCTGGATCACTATGATTCGGTCCTTATTTCGGGAGAATATGAGGAGAAGCAGCTTAGGGATATTGAGGCCTTAAGGGGCATACCCGAGCGGGAGACCTGCCTTACGGGCATAACATATCTGGATACCATGAAAAAAAGATATGATGAATGCAAAGATATGGAAAAGGGGGGAGAAAAAGAGGGCAGAAAGACTGTCCTTCTTGCGCCCACCTGGGGGGAGACAGCCATTCTGTCAAGATTTGGGGAAAGGATCATAAAGGCTCTTGTGGATACGGGCTACGATATCATCATCAGACCCCATCCCCAGTCCTTTGAATCGGAAAAGGATCTTATGGACAGGCTCATGAAGAAGTTCCCCGAAAGCGACAGTCTGCACTGGAACCGGGACAATGACAACTTTGAGGTCTTAAGACGGTCTGACATCATGATCACGGATTTTTCAGGAGTTATGTTTGACTATGCCCTCATCTTTGACAGACCCTTCATCTATGCCGACATAAAGTTTGACAAGGCACCCTATGATGCGGCCTGGCTGGAGGAGGACATGTGGACCTTAAGGATCCTTCCCCACATTGGGATCCCCTTAAAGGAGGAGGATTTTGACAATATCAAAGAGGTGATCGACAGGACTGTAAACGACGAGACCCTGGCAAAGGGACGGGAGAAGGCAAGGCAGGAGACCTGGGCCAATCCCGGGGAAGCGGCGGTCAGGACTGTGGACTTTATGATAAAGAAGAGAGAAGAGACGGACTCCCTTAAGGATCCGGAGGCGGCTTCGGCCTGAGGGGAACTATATATTTTTGATCATTGAGGAGATAATATGAAGGCAGAAACACTTGTGGATATCATAGGATCGGATTTTTATACGGGGGTGCCGGACAGCCAGCTTTCGGCTCTGTGCAACTTCCTGATGTCAAAATGCGGGATCGATAAAAACCACCACCTGATCGCGGCAAACGAGGGAAACTGCCTGGGGCTGGCAGCAGGCTACCATCTTGCAACCTCAAAGGTTCCCGTGGTCTATATGCAAAACAGTGGGGAGGGGAACATCATAAATCCCCTGGCTTCCCTGGTCAATGACAAGGTTTATGCCATCCCCGTGATCTTCATCATAGGATGGAGGGGGGAGCCCGGAGTGCATGATGAGCCCCAGCACATCTATCAGGGAATGGTGACGGAAACATTGATGAAGGACATGGAGGTTTCGACCTTTATCATCGGGAAGGAGACGACGGAAGAGGAGGTCAGGTCTGCCATGGAAGGATTTAAGGCTGTTCTTTCAAAGGGCAGGCAGGCAGCCTTTATCATCAGGAAGGGGGCTCTGACCTTTGAGGGCAGTGTGGACTACAGCAATTCCTACACCTTAAACAGGGAGGAAGTGATCAGACACATTGCCGCCGTTACCGGAAAGGATCCGGTGATCTCCACCACGGGTAAGATCAGCCGGGAGCTTTTTGAGACAAGGACCGGCAATGATATGGGACACGAAACGGACTTTCTGACAGTGGGCTCCATGGGACACTGCTCATCCATAGCCTTGGGGGTTGCCATCAATAAGCCTGAAAAAAAGGTCTGGTGCATAGACGGGGACGGGGCCCTTCTTATGCACATGGGTGCCCTGGCTGTTATGGGATCCGTGAATCCCTCAAACCTTGTCCATATCGTTGTCAATAACTGTGCCCATGAGACCGTGGGAGGAATGCCCACCGCTGCTAAAAGCGTGGATATTGTTGCCCTGGCAAAGGCCTGCGGCTACAAAAGCTGCGTGTCCGTGTCGGATTTTGATGAGCTGGACAGGGCCTTAAACAGGGCTAAAAATGAGAATGTCCTTTCTCTTATTGAGGTTAAGTGCCAGACGGGAGCCAGAAAGGATCTGGGCCGGCCCACCACCGGCGCCAGGGAGAACAAGGAAGCCTTTATGGACTTTCTTAAGAAGGTTTAAATATTATGGAGACAGGCGGGTGAAAGCAGGGGTAAAGCGAAATGATGTTAATATGCTTGAGGGATCGCTGGCGGACAAGATCGTTGTTTTTGCCCTTCCCCTGGCCATAAGCAGTGTTCTCCAGCAGCTTTTCAATGCGGCGGATCTGGCAGTGGTCGGCCGTTTTGCGTCTTCTAAGGCAATGGCTGCCGTGGGGAGCAATGCCTCTGTGATAAATCTGATCATCAGCATCTTCATCGGCCTTTCTGTGGGAGCCGGTGCGGTGATCAGCATGGAGATCGGAAAGGGGGACAGGGAGGCCGTCTTCAGGACGGTTCATACTGTGGTCCTGGTTTCTGCCATAGTGGGTCTTGTTCTGGTCTTTGCCGGTATCTTTCTTTCCAAACCCATATTACAGCTTATGGGGGCACCTGCGGAGGTGATGGATCTTGCCATCCTCTACCTGAGGATCTATTTTCTTGCCATGCCGGCGCTTATGATCTATAACTACGGGTCTGCCATCTTAAGGAGCAAGGGGGACAGCAAGAGACCTCTTTATGCCATGATGGTTTCCGGAGTCTTGAACATCCTCTTAAACCTCCTGTTTGTGATCTGCTTTCATCTGCACGTTATCGGGGTGGCACTTGCCACCGTGATCTCAAACGCCTTAAGCGCGGGTATCATCCTCTTTCTCCTTGTAAAGGAGGAGGAGCCCTTCAGACTGAGCTTTAAGAAGCTTGAGATCTATAAGCCCGGTCTTTTAAGCATGATCCGCATCGGTCTCCCCGCGGGTCTGCAGGGGGCGGTCTTTTCTCTTTCAAATGTTGTCATTCAGTCGGCAGTTAACAGCTTCGGAGCCGATGCCATTGCGGGCTCCACTGCGGCAGTTAATTTTGAGTTCATCTCCTATTGTGCCATAAGCGCCTTTGTTCAGGCGGCAGTCACCTTCACCAGCCAGAATTTCGGAGCACTTAAGTTTGACCGGTGCAGAAGGGTTTTTGGGATCTGCATGGTCTCCGGCTTTGCGGTTTCCATGACCATAGTCTTTCTTCTTGTGACCTTCAGGTACAGGGTCATAGGTCTTTTTACCACTGATCCCGACGTTATAGAGTTTGCCATGATAAGGGTAATGAACGCCTTTATCCTGCACTTTCTCATTTCCAGCTATGAGATCAGCGGAGGCTGCCTAAGGGGGATGAACCATTCCATGGTGCCTGCCATCATAAGTATCCTGGGAACCTGTGTATTCAGGCTCCTTTATGTCTTTACCTATCTTCCAACCCATCACAGGTTCGATACCCTTTTCCATGTTTATCCCCTTTCCTGGGTAATAACGGGGACTGCTACCATCACCGCCTATTTCATCATCCGGAGGAGGGTGGAGAAGGATTACTGTCACAAAAAGCGCAAAATTTCCAACCACACTTCGGTCGGCTTCTGGTAATACATTTCCTCCCCTTATAACCGGGAAAAGTACCGTATCCTTCTTTATGGCTATGAGTTGTTGAGAGTGTACGACCAGACAGATGCACCGAATCAGGCATCATCAGCCCTTGCAAGACAGTTGTTAAAACAGATACTACGGGATCCGATAGAAGGCGTGGACCAGGATATTTATGCTTATTATTGGAAATGTGTCTATGACTGCAACTGTTGAATCAGGACTTTTGGTTTTCATTTTCTTTGTTATAATATCTAATGTAAATAATCCATAAAATAAGGGTGTGTATAGTCAATGTATCACAACGAGCGAGGGGCTTATTAACGCCCTGAAAAAATCTTTTTACAATTTTTCCGAAAGTGACTATAATAAAGATATCAATTATATTTCAATCACAAAAATCAATCGCCCTGTGCCTTATTTAAGGTCGTCTGTAAAAACGACAAATGTCGAACATATGTTGATTTTTTAAGGATCAGGGCTGAAAATAAAGAAGATATATATGGCGATAGCAATCTTAAAGGCGATTAACTAAATCTGCCAGTTGAAAAGTCGAAGGTGATTCGCAAATTGAACGATGAAAGGAGAGTCTTTTTTTTATCTTGATGAGTGGTAAGCCATATTAAAAGAATCAGATGAAAACAGGAAATTAATAACTGCATAGGCAGTTGTTTTAAGAAAAATGAATCCGGACAGATGTCCACTTAACTTACTTTATCAGGTGGATGTCGCCGGGGAATAGGAACCCTCTCGATACTGCCTGTTTATATATAGGGAACTGTAAGAATATTACAAAATCTGCTATAACAAAGGCAGGAGAAAAGAGGTAGACAATGAACAAGGAGTTAGGATTGCCGGAAGAGGTACTGATCAATCTGGCAAGAACAGAAAATCTAAATGATGATGAAAGAGCACAATTACTCAGTCTTTTAAGT
>Ga0310695_10000713_pt1 | contig 82173 bp, 71 predicted proteins | sample RumenRJG_04DNA_FD_203882 | JGI IMG/M metagenome (GOLD analysis project Ga0310695, IMG submission 203882) | Bovine rumen microbial communities from Lethbridge, Alberta, Canada - RJG_04 (v2) (version 2) | ecosystem: Host-associated > Mammals > Digestive system > Stomach > Rumen | place: Canada...
ACAGGCTGACATGGGCGATTCTGGTAATTCCGGTGATAAAGACAAAGCGGAATTTTTCTTCGCACGATTTTACCGTGGCAAAAAAATTCCCCAGAGTTGCAATAATTTTGGCCTTTTCGGCATTATCACCAAGATGGTGGGTTATGGGGCTGTCATATTCGTCAATAAGGAGCACAATGCTTTTATCTTCCGATGTGGCGGCATATTCTGAAAGAACTTCCTCCGGATCCTGGGATTTTTCATTTTCCGATAATGTTGCTCCGCTTTTCCCGTACAGAGAAAAAAGCATGGCCGCTGTCAGTTTTCGTGAAAAATTTTCCGCATTTGAAAAAGCATATTTGGAAAAATCCAGATGCACCACCTTATAGGTTCTGTCGGTCCATTTCTCCTTTCCGGTTTCGATAGCCAGACCTTTAAAGTCCTGAAGCCCCCTGGAGAACAGCGATTCAAAGGTGGAAACCAGAAGCGACTTTCCGAATCTGCGGGGGCGGGACAAAAATACCGGGGCACCGTCGTTTATTGCAAGCTTCCTTATCAGGAAGGTTTTATCGACATAAACTTTGCTGTTTCTGATAACAGAAAAACCCGTTGTTGCCAAAGGCAGTTTAAGCAGCATTGCTTCATCAAGCATTGGCATTCCCATATTTGTATCTCCTGGTTATTGTTCTTAGTATCCTTGTGTTCAGTTTTATAACAAAAGGCCGTAAGTTTCAAAACACATTGGAAAAACTCGAAAAACACGGTTTTGAGCCAAATAACATCCCCGGGAAGTATTCGTGATGGGACAGAACCTCTTCCGGACTCGTGACAACCGGTGCTGCAATTCCGAATTTCCATGTTCCCCGCTTTACCGGAGCTGTTGATTGTTACGAACTGTAAATATCGCACCATTGTCATTGTTCACACCCCCGGGAACAATCCTTCCGAACCTTCGCAAAGCCGTGCATTCAGCTCAATTTCTTCTGCATTCAGACAGCTTCCTCTTCGAAACAGTCCAATTTAAAGCCTTTGATAACAATTACCACCTTGTGAAGCACAGTATCCTGAGAAAGCTTTGCCACCCTGGCATCCTGGACATACTGTTCAAGCTGCTCCCGGGCAGCGATCAGAGCCTGCTCCTTTCTGTACTCCGTGGACTCGGCATCCAAATACTTGAGTTCAATAAGAAAGCTGTGTGTAACTCCGATGCTTCCCTTCTTCGGAAACAGGAAAATATCGTTATACCCGTGATTCATCTCTATTTCCGGAGCCGGCTCAAACACGTCGTTCCAGTACATAAAGGACAGGAAAAATGTCTGAAAAAGCCCTTCCCGCAGTTTAAGCTGCCGGTTTCCGGAGTATTTGGCACATGCTTCCAGAATGGATTCGGTTAACGGTCTGATATTGCCATCCATACCCGCATTCAGTGCCAGTGCTCCCATTCCGGAAACTATCTCCCAGTCGGTATCCCTCACACATTTCTGCAGATATGAATAGTACTGAATCCTGACATTTTCGTTCGGTATTCCCAGAACGGGCATTACTCCAACCACCCCGGTAACAGTCAGCATGCCCAGATAGAAAAGGTAGCTCTGAAAATTGGCAGGATACGGAAGCTCCTCGGCCGGAAAACTTTCGACAATCCGGGATGGGGAGATCTTGCCAAGGATTATTTTTTCGATAAATTCCTCGTATTCGCTGTCCTTAACACCAAGGGTTCCGGATAATGACGCTATCCGTTTCAGCTTTTCATAATCAACCAGGGTATTGGATACCAGCATGTTTTTTGGCATCCTGCCGGAGTCTGCAAGCTCCGAAAGGAATGTTGTAACCATGTAGCTGTTAAAGACCTGGTCATGACTGCTGAAGGCATCTTCCGAAAAACAGTAGTTGTCATACCAGGGAGCCATTTCCGCAATTATCTCCTCTGTATCAAGTCCGGCAAGTTTCCCCTCCCCCCTGTAGTACTCGATAATTTCCCGAATCTCCGCAGCTGAAAAACCCATCATGCCGTTGTACTTCGGATTCAGAGTGATGTTGGTGGCGATATTGAAGCCCGAGGTAAGATCATCCATGGTCACCGGAGCAATCCCGGTCATGAAAATTTTCTGAAAACCGGTCTTGACCACTTTAAAAAATTCCCGATAAAAACCGGTACCGTGAGTTATCTCCAGATAGCCGGCCTTTCCTGCTGAGGACAGTACCGCATTGGTGAAGTTGTCATATTCGTCCACCAGGAGATAAAGAGAATACCCCCTGCGACGCGCCTGTGTGCAAAAATGGTTCAGTTTGGCCTTGGCCGTGACAAAACTTTCCATTTTAGGAATGAAATCATCGTCATACATGACTCTGTATTTGCGGGCATGATCTTCAATATCGTAGCCCACAATAACGTTAAACTCATCTTCAATATTTTCAAGATTGGCCGTTATTTTTGAGAAATCCAGATGAATAACCTGATACTTTCCCTGCTCCGGTGTCACATGATCATAAATCCAGGTATCCCGGAAATAGTGCCCGAATCTTTCCTTCTGTGCAATATCGTAATAGGCTTCCAGCATATCAATGAAGACACTTTTTCCGAAACGGCGCGGACGGACAAAAAACAGAAAATTCTCCCCGCTCCCGTCAAGTTTGCCGATGTACGGAGTTCTGTCAACAAAGTATTTCGACTGGTCAATTATCTCGGTAAACCTGGAAATTCCTTTAGGCAGTAACTTCATAGTGTCTCATCCCTGTCCTTGACTTTAGAGATATTTTAAATCGCGAAAAAGTGCTCCCAGCTGATTCTGAACATCCCTGAAGACATGTCCACTTCGCCAGAGTGCACCAAAAATTCGGGAGATATTGCTTAATCAGCAGGGCAATTTCCGTACCGGTAGTTCTGAACCATAAATACAACTGATTGACAGATGATTGCCTACTGCGCCCCATCGTTTTTCACTACAGCCAGTACTGTACGGAAGATGCAGAGCAAATCGAGGTACAAACTACAATTGCGGACATAATAGTATTCTAGTTCGAGACGCTCCCGATATTCGATGTTTGACCTTCCATTGCATCCCCACCAACCGGTGATTCCCGGTTTCACTTTCTGATAAAGTTTCAGACCGCCATGTTGCTCGAGTTCACCAACCACAAGCGGTCTTGGCCCGACCAAACTCATGTCTCCCTTAAGCACGTTGAACAACTGAGGCAGCTCATCAATGCTTGTCTTACGCAATATCCGCCCCACCTTCGTAATCCTTGGATCGTCATCAAACTTCTGATTATCTTCCCATTGCTTCCGCCACTTTTCTTCCTTGAGCATGGCCTTTAGGATCTCATCAGCATTAGGAACCATGGTTCTGAACTTCCAGATCTTTATGATCTTTCCATCCTGTCCTACTCGATTCTGACTGTAGAAGACCCTGGCCGTGTCTCCAGCAAGTAAATAACTGACCTTAACAAAGAAAATTATAGGCAGGAGGACCACAAGCCCGACAACTCCGCAGATGAGATCCACAAAACGCTTTATCCAGAGATAGAACATTTGTCCCGGAGAGAAGGAGAAGGCACCAATACTCAGGCTCTTGTAAACACCAATACTCTGAATATACTGGTCTTCCGGCTGGAAACCAACTGCCGACTCAACCACAATGTTGATGCCCACTGCATTTGCGTTAAGTCGCTCCAGAACATTCTCCTCAACCAGCCCAGGGGTAACTGCCACCAGAACTTCGCCGATGTTGTTATCCAATATGAACTTTTCATAATCTCCGGTATATACAGAAACGCTGCTGACTTCTTTTACATCCAGGTGAGTAATTGAGGTGTCATCAATCAAATGTACACCTTTAATATCATAAAGTTTAAAATCTCCTGCCATCACGTTACTGATGACTTTTTGAATATTCTTCTTGCTACCAATCACAAACAGCGGAATCTGCTTCGATGTTCTTATAACAACCTTTCCGCTTATTATCAGTTTTTTCCATAGAAACTTCATAATCAGCGATATTATGAAGTAAAAGCCATACATCACGAATGACATCTCGCGAGAGTATGTTGCACCTATTTTAAATGCATAAAAGATAGCGCTGACTATCAGGAGGTTATATATGGCAAGTTGCAGAACTCTGATTATTTCCATGTAGTAAGATCTCCTAAGGATCCCGCTATATGGATTTGTAAAAAAGTTAATAACAACTGAGAGAATCAGAACTAGGAACAAATACCTCGTCCATTCATCATTATTCGCAAAATCTAGAGTATTAAACTTCAGATAATATGACAGCAAATATGACAGAAAAAGAGCTATCAAGTCTACCATCATAAAATCCGCGTGCTTAAGCCAGGAATACTTTGACTTTATTTGCATAGCTAATTCAGTCCTCATAAAAAAGGTGATAGCGGACGAGCAAAAATCATGACCGCAAGCCAAATTAAAGACTTGACCACCAAATACTAATAGCTCTGAATAAGAACACCTGCCAGGTTCGGCTCTCCCGACAGCCTCCCGGCATCATAGCTATAACATACCGCCACTCCTTTGCTCTCCGCAAGAGCTAAAATGATATAATTGGCGGCATCACGGCAATTTAGAGGAAATCATGAGAAAAGTACCCGATATCTCCATCAAGACTCCGGAACTTATAGAAAGAATGCGTATCGCCGGGAAACTGGCCGGGGATGTTCTGACAATGATCGAACCCCATGTAAAACACGGCATTACGACTCTGGAACTTGACAACATCATGCTGGACTATATCGAAAACACCCAGCATGCCATCTCGGCCTGCCTCGGATATGAGGGATATCCCAAATGCACCTGCATTTCCGTCAATGAGGAAATCTGCCACGGCATTCCCGGAGCCAGAAAACTCCGTAACGGCGATATTGTGAATATCGATGTTACAGTCATCAAGGACAAGGCTCACGGCGATACCAGCAAAATGTTCATTGTCGGAGGACACACCACTCCCCGGAATCAGGATCTGGTAAGAGTAACCCAGGAGGCTCTTTACGCCGCTATCAGAGCCGTCGGTCCCGGAAAGGACCTGACCATTGTCGGCAAAACCATTCAGAAAATCATCGACAAAACCCCCTTCTCCATCGTGCGGGATTTCTGCGGACACGGTATCGGCGAAGGGTTCCATGAGGCTCCGCAGGTACTGCACTACGAAAATGATTTTCATGTACTGCTTTCCCCCGGCATGGTTTTCACCATCGAACCCATGATCAACGCCGGCACCTGGAAATGCCGTGTCAGTTCCAAAAACGGCTGGACCGCCACCACTCAGGACAAGCAGCCTTCTGCCCAGTATGAACACACTCTTCTCATCACCGATGACGGTGTGGAGGTGCTTACCTGGCGCGAGGAGGAGGCCGGAAAGCTCGAACGCATTATCCATAATTCCTGACAGGAGGCTCCCCATGCAAAACGCAGCCGATTTTCTCCCCCCTTTTGACATAACCATGGAAAACGGCCGCGCTGCCATAAAAAAGCAGCTTGCATGCATGGCGGAGCTCTTTTCCGGCGGGACTCCCGTAAGCGAGCTGGTGCAGTTTCGCACTGCATTTACGGACCTTCTTCTTAAAAAGATCTGGACACAGTTCCGGCTTCATGAATTTCCTGATCTGGCACTGGTGGCGGTGGGCGGCTACGGCCGGGGAGATCTCCAGCCTCATTCCGACATTGACATTCTTATCGTGGCTCCCGACAGCATCCCTGACGAGGTAAATTCCCGCATCTCGTCCATGACAGGTCTCCTGTGGGATTTAAAGCTGGATCTGGGACAGTCGGTACGCACCATTGCAGAATGCCTGAGCGAAGGGCGCAAGGACGTCACCATCGCCACCAATCTCATGGAAACCCGGCTGATAACCGGGAACCGGGACACCTACAACAAACTTGCCAGTGCCACCAGGGAGCCTGATTTCTGGCCGCCGCGGGAATTTTTTCTGGCAAAAATCGAAGAACAGAACAGCCGGTATCACTATTACAAGGATACCGTCTACATGCTGGAGCCCGATCTTAAAAACAATCCCGGATGCCTCAGAGACATTCAGACCATGCTCTGGATATCGGAAAAGGCTCTCGGTATCAAAAGCATCAGAGACATGCAGAGCAAAAGAATCCTCAGCAGAATCGAATGCTACGAGCTTACCGGCTGTCAGGATTTCCTCTGGAGGCTCCGCTTTGCGCTCCACCTTACCATTTCAAAGCCTGACAACAGACTGACATTCGACAGACAGCGGGCCATTGCGGAAAACCTTGGCTATACGGGTGAAGGAAACGATCCCGTGGAACGGCTGATGAAGCGCTTTTATCAGACCACCCATACCGTGCACGAACTCAATAAAATCGTCACCCAGCTCATCAGAATGAAGCTGTTCAGCGAGGAAATTCCCAAAAAAACCGTGCACTGCCAGCCCTTTATTTTTCGGGGCAGTCTCATAGACGTTCTGGATCACAACATCTTCATAAAAAAGCCGGAAATCATCCTGGAGCTGTTCCTGACACTGACTGAGCACGAGGAGCTTACCGGTATTTATGTGGAATGCATCAGAAGCCTGAGGGAAGCCAGACGGCATCTGGGATACCGGCTCTCGGAAAGAAGGGAATGCCGGGAGCTTTTCAAAAAGTTGATTGCCAATCCCCGTTCTCTCAAGGTTGCCTTTCCGCTGATGCACGAGCATCATATTCTGGGTATGTTCATCCCCCGCTGGAATGATATTCGGGGACTCATGCAGTTTGACATGTTCCATCAGTACACCGTGGACGGCCATACCATCAGAGTGCTGGAAAATATCTACCGTTTTGCCTTCGGTAATGATCCTAGATTTACCCTGTTCCGGCAGATATACAACGAGATAGACAAGCCCGAACTACTGTTCCTGGCAGCCCTGTTTCATGACATCGGGAAGGGCCGCGGCGGACATCATGCCGCCATGGGAGCCCCGGACGCCCTGTATTTCGCAAAGCTTTTGGGGTACAACCGCTTTGAAAGCAAGCTGGTGTCATGGATTGTCAGAATGCACCTCTACATGTCCATCGTGGCACAGCGTCGGGATATCTCCGACCCCGAAGTGGTGGCCGAATTCGCCCGGGAGATCGGAGACGAGACCTTTCTTAACTACCTGTACTGCATGACAGTGGCCGATATCAACGCCACCAATGACAACGAATGGAACAGCTACAAGGACTCTCTGTTCAGAACCCTGTACTTTTCAGCCCGGGATGCCATGAGAAAGGGGCTGGAAACACCTCCCGACCTTAATCTGCATATACGGGAAAACCAGAAGCGTGCCCTGCCGCCTCTGATCAAGCTGGGACTGTCTCCGTCATCAGTATTTAAAATCTGGAGCAACTTCAAGCCGGAATATTTCATAAGATACCAGCCGGAACAGATCTCCTGGCATACCAGCAACATTATCGCCCACAGGAACGAGGCGGATCAGCCTCTTATTCTGTTTGCCCAGAATCATAATACCAGGTGCACGGAGCTTTTTATATACACCAAAGACACCGACGGAATCTTTGCCAGGGTCTGTGCTGTTTTGGGCAGCAAGAAAATCAACATCATGGCAGCCACGGTCTCCGGCACTAATGAAAACTACGCTCTGGATACCTTTTCGTTTACCCAGCATGACGGTACCCCGTTACCGGCGGATCGGATGAGCTCGCTCCGGAAATCCCTTACGGGAGCCCTGATGTCGGATGATTACCGGGCCCCTGATATTCCCGTGCATTCCGAACGCCTGGATCTTTTCCGGATACCGACGCTGGTAACCTTCCTGAAGAACCGGGAGCACCGGACTTCGGAACTGGAAATTTCCACCCTGGACCTTCCGGGAATCCTGGCCCGCATAAGCAGCGTGTTCCAGAAACACCGGCTGTCGCTTCACGCCGCCAAAATCACCACCACCGGTGAAAGGGCCGATGATTTCTTTTCTCTGACCAATACCGACGGCAGCATGCTCACCGAACAGCAAAAATCGGATATCGAAAGGGATATCACCGACATTCTGGCTCACGGCTGATCTGCTGTTCAGCGCTCCGGAAAGATTCTTCCGGAACATCCTTTTCCACTCAAAACCAGCCTCCCTCCGCACTGATTTCTATTATCAGTGTTCCTTCGGAATTCCCGCGCCCCTCTCCAATCACCAGGCCCAATCCCCGGGCAATACACTTCCGCCATCATTGCATTCTCCCATTAAAAAAGGGAGCCTAAGCCCCCTTTCAATTTACTTTATAAAACCCGACAATTAGCCGCCAAAGTTGTCGAAGAGAATATTATCATCCTCGACACCGCACCTGTGGAGCATATCCACAGCGGACTTGGTCATCATCGGAGGTCCGCACATGTAGAACTCACAGTCCTCAGGAGCCTTGTGATCCTTAAGATACTGTTCGTAAAGCACGTTGGCAATAAAGCCGGTAAGTCCGGTCCAGTTATCCTCAGGAAGCGGATCACTCAGAGCCAGATGCCAGGTGAAGTTCGGATGCTCCTTGGCCAGCTGGTCAAACTCTTCCACATAGAAGGCTTCACGCAGCGAACGGGCACCGTACCAGAAGCTGATCTTGCGCTTGGAATCAAGTCTCTTAAGCTGATCAAAGATATGAGAACGCATGGGAGCCATACCGGCGCCGCCGCCGATGAATACCATCTCGTTTTCGGTTTCTCTGGCAAAGAACTCGCCGAACGGACCGGAAATGGTCACCTTGTCGCCGGGCTTCAGAGACCAGATGTAGGAGGACATCTGCCCCGGAGGCAGGGTAAGATCCTTCAAAGGCGGAGTGGCGATACGGACGTTCAGCATAATGAGGCCCTTTTCACCGGGATAGGAAGCCATGGAATAGGCCCTGGTAATGTGGTGATCCACCTTTGATACCAGATCCAGGAGATGGAACTTCTCCCAGTCAGCACGATACTCTGCGGGAATGTCAAAATCCTTGTAGTACACAGTGTGTGGCTCGGCCTCGATCTGGATGTACCCGCCGGCACGGAACGGAACTTCCTCGCCCTCGGGGATTGCCAGACGAAGCTCCTTGATAAAGGTAGCCACGTTGTCATTTGACAGCACGGTGCACTGCCACTTGCGCACTCCCAGCACAGCTGCCGGCACTTCAATTTCCATGTCCTGACGCACGCCGACCTGACAGGCAAGACGCCAGCCGTCACGAATCTCTCTCTTGGAAAGATGGCTGTACTCAATAGGAAGCACATCGCCGCCGCCCCTGGAGACTTTGACCTTGCACTGACCGCAGGCACCGCCGCCGCCGCAGGCCGAGGGAACGAATATGCCCTGACTGGCAAGCGAAGTCAGAAGCTTATCGCCGGCAGGAACCTGAATGGCTTTGTCAGCATCGTTATTGATTCCAATGGTAACGTCCCCGGAATTAACCATAATACGCTTGGCGATCAGAATGACAACCACCAGGATCATGATAATTCCGATAAAAAACGCTACGCCTAAAAGTATAGTTTCCATCGATGCTCCTTACAGCTGAATGCCAGAAAAGGACATGAAGCCAAGTGCCATCAGTCCGGCAGTGATAAATACCAGACCGAGTCCGTTCAGCCCCTCCGGCGCATGAGCATATTTCAGCTTTTCGCGGATAGCGGCCAGAAGAACCACGGCAATGGCCCATGACAGACCGGAACCGACACCGTATACCACGGATTCCGTGAAGTTGTATTCACGCTGCACCATAAAGGACACACCGCCGAAAATGGCGCAGTTAACCGTGATCAGGGGCAGAAAAATACCCAGGGCCGAGTACAGCGTCGGCACGTACTTGTCCAGGAACATTTCGAGGATCTGCACCAGAGCCGCGATAACGCCGATGTAGGTGATATAGCCCAGGAATGAGAGATCCAGTCCCTGCTGTATGGCATTGGGCTTCAGAACATAGGTATAGACAATGTTGTTCAGCGGAACAGCCAGAGTCTGCACCACTATCACGGCCACACCAAGTCCCATGGCAGTCTTTACCTTCTTGGAAACGGCCAGAAAGGTACACATGCCGAGGAAGAAACTCAATGCAAGGTTTTCAATAAAAACCGATTTTATAAACAAACTTAAGTAATGTTCTATCATGACGCATCCTTACGGCTGGTGTCATACTCATGCTTCGAATGAGTCTTAAGAGCCTGGTTGGAAAGCCAGATAAAGAGTCCGATGAGGAAAAATGCACAAGGCGGCATCAGCATCAGACCGTTAGATTCATACCATCCGTCATTCTGAACAAGAGGAAGAACGGTAAGTCCGAAGAAGGTTCCGGATCCGAAGATTTCACGCACGGCACCGACGGCACAGAGCACCAGAGCATAGCCGACACCGTTGCCAAGTCCGTCCATAAAGGAAAGAACCGGCGGGAACTTCATGGCAAATGCTTCGGCACGTCCCATAACTATACAGTTGGTTATGATAAGGCCGACATACACGGAAAGCTGCTTTGACAGATCATAGGAGAAAGCCTTGAGAAGCTGATCCACTATGATTACCAGAGAAGCGATTACCGTCATCTGGGCAATAATACGCACGCTGTTGGGAATCCATCTGCGGATTGAAGAAATGATAAGGTTTGAGAATGCAGTAACAGCCATTACCGCCAGACCCATTACCAGAGCAGTCTTCATATTGGAAGTAACTGCCAGCGAGGAGCAGATACCCAGAACCTGAATCATGATCGGATTTTCATGAAGCAGCGGCCGGGTAAACGCCTCTTTGGCAGAAGGCATTTCATTAGCCATTATTTGATCCCTCCTTTCTTGATTCGCTGAAGATACGGACCGTATCCCATGGAATCAGTCCAGAATTTTACAGAAGTGGTTACACCGTTGGAGGTCAGAGTCGCGCCGGAGAGGGCATCAACCTGATGCTCGCCGCTGGCGTTCTTCACCACCGCAAATGCGGGGGCGCCGGCTTCATCAAAAAGCTTCTTGCCGATCCACTGCCGGGTAAACTTCGGATTCTCGATTTCACCGCCGAGACCCGGAGTCTCGCCATGACTGTAGTACTTGACACCCATAATGGTATTGCCGTCGCCGGCAACAGCAAGATAACCGTACATGGTGGACCAGAGTCCCTGGCCGTAGAACGGGAGAATAACGCTCTTGTAGCCGCCCGAAACGGTATTCTTCACCAGATATACCGGCATGTACCTGGCCCGGGTTCTGATCTTTGCCACATCCATTTTGGAATCAATAGTAACAGAAGAATCAGGAAGCTTTGACTCCGACACGAAGTTATAGCCGTCAATAAGAGCCTTGCCGTTCTTGTCCTGACCGACAATTTTTGCAGCCTTGTCGTTCGGAACATATTTGCCGCTTTCCAGATTGACAAGACGGGCTTCAATGTTCTCGGCGTATATCTTTGAAATGTCGCCGCTGACAGTTATGCCGGCAGCCTCCAGAATGCTCAGTTCGCGATCATTCTGAATCTGCTTTGCCTGAAGAGGCTTCAAAAGCACCACGGCAACGCAGACCATCAGGGAACATACAAGACAGAGAAGGCCTATAACGATAAAGGTCCTTAATGTAGAATCTTTACTAGCAGCCATTTGTTACACTCCCTTAACCCTGGCGAGCTTGAGACGCCTGTTGATATTGCGCTGTGTAACCAGGTAGTCAAACAGCGGAGCCCAGCAGTTGGCAAACAGAATTGCCAGCATCACGCCCTCCGGATAAGCCGGATTCACCACCCGCACCAGCACTACCATGGCGCCGATAAGGAAGCCATAGAGCCACTTCCCGGTTTTGGTGAATGCCGATGATACCGGATCGGTTGCCATAAAGAAAATACCGAATGCAAAGCCGCCCAGAACCAGATGCCAGACAGGATTCAGCGCGAACATGGCATTGGTTTCAGAACCGATGGCATTGAATATGGATGCCACAACAACCACACCGAGAATGCCGCTGAACACCACTCTCCAGGAAGCGATTCCCATAAAAATCAGAGCCATGCCACCGATAAGGATTGCCAGAGTGGATCCCTCACCGATACAGCCCGGAATGTTTCCGAGGAAGGCATCAAGCCAGGTTACGCCCGGATTCCCGAGATGTCCCGGGGTGGTTCCATTGGCAAATGCATACAGCGGAGTTGCTCCCGAGAAGCCGTCTACCGGTACCCAGACCTTATCGCCGGTGATTTCGCCGGGATAGGCAAAGAACAGGAAGGCACGGCCGACAAGAGCCGGGTTCATGAAGTTTCTGCCGGTGCCGCCGAATACCTCCTTGCCGATAAGCACGCCGAAGGAAATGCCGAGAGCGGCCTGCCACAGCGGAATGGTAGGAGGAACAATGAGAGCGAACAGAATCGAGGTGGCGAAAAATCCTTCATTGACCTCATGACGTCTGATAATACAGAACAGCACTTCCCAGAAGGCACCCACCGCAAAAACCACGGCATAGATCGGAAGGAAGTACACCGCACCGATCAGCATCTTGCTGTAAATACCGGCTTCACTGGTCAGAGTTCCGCCCAGAAGCTGCACCAGTGCATAATGCCAGTTGGAACTGAAAAGACTGTAGGTCTGGTGAGACATGGTAACGCCGTCAGCGATCTGACCGAATGCGGCAATTGTCTGGGCGCCAACGTTGTACCAGCCCCAGAACATGCACGGGAAAACCGCCAGGAACACCATAATCATGATACGCTTCAGATCAACATTATCGCGTACATGAGTGGTGGTGTTGTGGGTTACCACCCCGGGCGTATAGAAGAAAGTGGAGGTGCCCTCGTACAGAGGATAAAGCTTCTCCAGCTTTCCGCCCTTTTCAAACAGCGGAGCAACCTTGTTCAAAAGATTTAAAATCACCTTTACCCCTCCTTCTCAATCTTATCAAGACACTTGCGGAGCAAACGGCCATATTCAGTCTTGCCTGGATCCACATAGGTGCAGAGCGCCAAATCCTCTTCCGCCAGCTCCAGACATCCCAGAAGCACGGCAGCATCGGTATCGCCGATTTCAATGGAACGCAAAAGCTGAGTGGCGATAATGTCCAAAGGCATCACTCTCTCATAATTGCCGATGGGAACCATGGCACGTGACCCGCCGTTTACCGCAGTATTGATGTCATACTGTCTCGGGGGGAAGAAACTGCTCAGGTAGGCTCGGGTTACGGAATGCTTCCGGACACCCGGCATCACCCATCCCAGAAATTCTCTCTTGTTGCCTTCCGGAATGGCGCTTACCTGAAGGTGGAAACGTCCCAGATAATCAAAAGGTCCTTTGGCTTCATTGCCGTTCAGAACCGAACCGGCGATAACCCGGAAATTGTCTCCGATAAACTCGTTGGCACACAGCTCGGAAACTGATGCCCCGATAATGGTTCTTACCAGACGGGGATAGCGAACGCACGGACCGCCGATACTGACAATTCTTTCATTGTAAATGTCACCGGTACGGAACAGCCGGCCAATGGCAATTACGTCCTGATACCCCAGATGCCACATCACGTGATGCTCGGAGGCCGGATGAATGAAATGAATATGGGTTCCGGGAAGCCCTGCCGGATGCTTACCGACAAAAACCTCTTCCTTTACCCGGGCCGCGGTGCAAACCGGAAGGGAAGCCTCGCCCTTGCAGACATAGACGTTGCCGTCAGTAAGAGTGGTAAGAACCTCCAGACCGTCCTTAAAATCCTTTTCATGCGAGGAGATCACAATGGTGGGATCACAGGCCAGCGGGTTGGTGTCAATGGCGGTAACAAAAATATGCTCGGGAACAGTGGCAATGGCAGGAGTCTTGTTGTACGGACGGGTACGGAAAGCAGTCCAGAGTCCTGATTCGATGAGCTCGTTCTGAACAACTACCCGGGACAGGGCCGTCAAATCCTGATTAGGATATGCTTCAAATTTCTTGCTGCCTGTAACAGACTGATCCAGTTCGATAACGAGGGACTGAAATACCCTTTTATCACCGCGGTTGATGGCTGATACCCTGCCGGATACCGGAGATGTGTACTTGACGCCAGGATTTTTTTTATCGGTAAAAAGAACCTGACCCTTTTCAACTACATCACCTTCCTCCACCAGCATCGATGGTCTCAGTCCCGGAAAATCACTGCCAACAAGAGCCACATGCTTTACAGGCTGCCCTACATTGATAGTCATTTCCGGTTTACCGCTGACAGGAATATCTAAGCCTTTCTTGATATTTATCATGGTTTTTCCAGAGATTAAAAATGCATGAGAAAGTAAAAACACCTTTAATTCAAGGCGTTACTGAAGATCCCGCAAAACAGGCACGACAAAATCCACGTGCAAGCCCGCGGTATTAGGGCAAAGTTTAGCATAAAGTAAGAGTTTTTGTCAGGAAGGGATATGTAACCTGAGTAACAATCCTGAAAGATAGCGTCCTCCGGGACTCTTTATGAAAATTGTCCGCCGGATAAAGCAGAACTCCTGACGGCAACAAAACAGGATCCGGGTCACTTCTCTCCGTTATACGGAGCAATACGAATCAGCATCACCATGCCGGGAATGGCCAGGGCAAAGCAGATGATAAAAAAATTCTCCCAGCCGGCCCAGTTGATGATGTATCCCGTTACAGCAACACAGACTGTCCGCGGAATGGCCGAAAGAGCGGTGAACAGAGCCAGCTGTGTGGCCACGTAGGATCTGTTGGTTTCCCGGCACATGTAAGCAACAAAACATGCTGTTCCAAGACCGGCTCCCAATGCCTCTCCTCCTACCACCAGGGACAGCAGGGTAACACTGGGAAACTCGAATTCGAAGTTTTCGAAAGCCCCCGATCCCCAAAGACCGCCCCACCAGCTGACAATATTCGGAATAAAATCCGGGTGAAGCCAGACGTGGGCGATAAGGACATATCCCAGAATAGTGACAATCTGTCCGACTCCGAACAGCCACAGGGCCTTGTTTATTCCGATTTTAAGCATCAGAATGCCGCCGACAATCCCTCCGAGAACCATGCTCCAGAGGCCCACCACCTTGTTCACCATACCGATCTGGGTTTTGGTGTAGCCCATATCGATATAAAACGGCGTAGCCTGAGCCGTGGCCATGCTGTCGCCGAATTTATAAAGAAAAATAAAGGCAATAACTCCCAGAGCACCCAGCCAGCCTTTTCTTCCCACAAATTCCGCAAAGGGCTGCACCACTGATTCCCGCAGAGTTCTTGGAAGGTGCTCGGTGCGGGGTTCCCTGACAGTCAGGGAGGCGATGATCCCGGGGAGCATAAAAAGCGCCGTCAGCGGAAACACCAGCACCCAGGGCAGGGAATCACTGAGGATAAGAGAAAGCCCGCCAGGAATCATGCCCGCAATCCGGTAGGCATTGATGAACATGGAGTTACCGAGTCCGAGTTCGTTGTCCGGCAAAATTTCGCGACGGTAGGCATCCAGCGCCACATCCTGCGTGGCAGAAGACACCGCAATCAGGAAGGCGATCACCAGCACGGCAGTATAGGATTTCACCGGATCGAAAAAGCCCAGAAGCGCTATCAGAATCAACAGAACAATCTGGGTAAGAAGCATCCAGCTCCGGCGCCGGCCTCTTTTTAAAGGATCATACCGGTCAAGAAGCGGAGCCCAGAGAAACTTCCAGACATAAGGACCTCCCGCCACTGCACTGAAAATGCCGATGTCTTCAAGATCCACGGAGCTGGAACGCAGCCACGCGGTTATCAGATTTATAAGAAGATACAGCGGAAGACCGGAACTGAAGCCCAGAACAATGCAAATAAGCATTCTCCTGGAAAAAATCCTCCCGATAACCGAAGGCTCGTTCCGGCCGCGGTTATCCATGCATGATTTCCCGGACATCTGGATCTAATACCGTATCAGTCTCTGAAGTTAACAAACTGAAACGGCTGTCCCAGTTCGGCCTTTCTGACCTCGGCAATCACCAGCTGGAGGTCATCCTTTTTCTTTCCGGTAACTCTGATCACTTCGTCCATGATCTGCGTGGTTACCTTGAATTTGCCGTCCTTGATCATCTTGACGATCTTCTTAGCCGTATCCTTGTCAATGCCGTCCTTGAGCTTGACGTCCTGGCTCCAGCGCTTTCCGGACTGCTCCGGAGTCTCAAAGGTCAGGGATGCGGTATCGATATTTCTTTTGGCAGCCTTGTTTCTGAGTATGTCGTCCATCTGCTGGATCTGAAAATCACCGTCAGCCTCGAGACGAATCTTCTTGTCCTTTTCCACCAGGGCAAAGGAGGCGTCGACATTTCTGAAATCAAAGCGTCCCATGAGTTCGCGGTTGGCATTGTCCACGGCATTCTGAACTTCATGCATGGGCACTTCCGAAACAATATCAAATGACGGCATAATCACCACTCCCTGAATAATAAAAATTAACCTAGAAATACAAAATATCAGAAATTACGGCTTCTGCAATTATCCCGATAAGGGAATCCCCGGCCAGTCAAAAGCCGCCCTCCCCTTTCGGATTCCGGAGAGCCGATCCTAGAACACTTTCTGATAGCTCTTTTTACCGAGAAGAGACTTCTCCAGACTGTCCGCAATTCTTCTGTCCAGCTGTTCCGCCAGATCCGCCACGGAGGCTCCGTCCATCCCGTACTGCCGGTAAATGGATTCCGGACTGTCCTGTTCCACAAACTCATCGGGAATCCCCAGACAGCGGATCACGGGATTCCGGCCGTTTTCGACAATCCAGGAAGCCACGGTTTCCCCGATACCTCCGGAAATCACCCCGTCCTCCAGAGTGATGATCACCCGATGGGTATCTGCCATATTCAGAACCAGATCCCGATCAAACGGCTTTATAAAGCGCATATTCACCACCGTGTAGGGGAGATCCCTTCTGGCAAACTCCGCATTGATCTCCTGAACCAGGGGGCCCCAGCCAAGAACACAGACTTCTTCGCCCTTTCTGAGAACCTCGGCCCGACCGATAGGCAAAAGCCCCTTCTCATCGGATGAGAAGCCTTCGGAGATACCGGATCCCCTTGGATATCTTACCGCTGCCGGATGCCCCAGACTGTAGGCGGTATTCAGCATCAGCCAAAATTCCCTGAGAGTCGACGGTGCCATGAAGGTAATGTTGGGCACGGGCTTTATAAAGCTGATGTCGAACATTCCCTGATGCGTGGGACCGTCTGCGCCTACAATACCGGCACGATCAATGGCAATGACTATCGGCAGGTCCTGAATCGCCACATCATGAATAACCTGATCATAGGCCCGCTGCAGGAAAGTGGAATAAACACAAACCACCGGTCTGAGCCCTCCGGCAGCGAGACCGCTGGCCAGAAGCACCGCATGCTGCTCCGCAATGGCCACGTCGAAATACTGTTCCGGGAATCTGGAAGCAAATTCCGTCATGCCGGACCCCTCGCACATGGCCGGGGTCACCGCCCGGAGAGCCTTATCGTTTTCCGCATTTTTGATAAGCCAGGTCCCGAAAACATGACTGAAGCGGCACGAAATTGCCGAATCGCTGTCCTTGGAAAGACCCACCGGCGGATCAAACCTGGGCACGCCGTGATACCTGGTGGGATCATCCTCGGCCGGACGATAGCCCTTCCCTTTTTTGGTAACCACGTGAAGAATCTGAGGCCCCGAGAGGTCCTTCATGTTTCTGAGCACCGGAATCAGTGCCGAAATGTCATGACCGTCTATCGGGCCCACATAATTGAAGCCCAGCTCCTCGAACAGGGTACCGGGAACCACCATTCCCTTAAGATGCTCCTGGGCCTTGATGGCAAAATCCTTTACCAGGGGAAGGTTCTCGAGAACACTCTTGCCGCTGGACAAAAGCCGGGAATACGCCGGACTGGAAAGCCACATGGCCAGATGCTTGGCAAGACTGCCCACACTTTCCGAAATGCTCATTTCGTTATCATTGAGCACCAGAAGCATGTCCGCCCCCAGATCCCCGGCATGATTCATGGCCTCAAAGGCCACGCCGCCGGTAAGAGCACCGTCCCCGATAACGGCGCATACCTTCTTTCCGTTATTAAGCGCCCGGTTGGCCAGCGCCAGCCCCAAAGCCTCGCTGATAGAGGTGCTGGCATGACCGGTGGAAAAGGTGTCGTAAGGGCTTTCCTGACGCCACGGAAACGGATGGAGACCGTTTTTCTGCCGGATGCTGAACATCTGATCCCTTCTTCCGGTGATAATCTTGTGGGGATAAGCCTGATGCCCCACATCCCAGATAAGCTGATCATCAGGAGTGTTGTACACATAATGAAGCGCAATGGTGAGCTCGACAACGCCGAGTCCGGAGGCCAGATGTCCGCTGGTACGGCTCACTGTATTAATAAGAAACTCCCGAAGCTCCTTTGCCAGAAGAGGGAGCTTTTCCTCCGGGAGCTTTCTCAGATCCTCCGGAGAATCAACCTGGGAAAGCAGTGAACCCTTGTTTTTGCCTGAAGCAGCCATTTCCTCAGTGATCCCTTTCAACAATATAGCGGGCAAAAAGCCTGAGAAGCCCGGTATCACCGGGAACGGTATCCAGTGCCGCCACCGCCCGGTCAGCAAGATCCGAAGCGTACTTTTTGGCATTCTCAAGCCCCATCAGTCTGGGATAGGTGCTTTTGTTTTCCGCAATATCAGATCCCTGAGGCTTTCCGAGGGTCTCAGTATCGGAAATAATGTCAAGAACATCATCCCATACCTGAAAAGCCAGTCCTGTAGCCCGGGAATACTCCACAAGCGCATTCCTGACATTCACGGGAATTTCCGGAACGCACAGAGTGCCCAGAAGCACCGCACTTTCAATAAGCGCTCCGGTCTTATGGCGATGCAGCTTTTCCAGCTCCTCCTGACTGACCAGCCGGCCCTCGGAATCCAAATCGATTTCCTGACCGCCGCACATGCCCTGATACCCGGCCCCCCTGCTAAGAACTGCCAGCATTTCCACCTGATTTCTGAGGAGGTTCTCCGGCATCCTGGCATGAGCCAGAATTTCATAGGCCTGCGACTGCAAGGCATCACCTGCCAGGATGGCCTGAGCCTCTCCGAACTTCACATGCACCGTGGGATGCCCCCGCCGGAGCTCGTCATTGTCCATGGCGGGAAGATCGTCATGAATCAGGGAATAGGCATGAATGCACTCTATTGCGGCTGCCGGAGCATCAGCCACTCCGAGATCCCCTCCCAGCATTTCTGCCGTGGTATAAACCAAAAAGGGGCGCACCCGTTTTCCGCCCAGGAGAACACCGTAGGTCATGGCCTCACGGAGCACCGGAGAAACCTCCGGAAGATTTTTCATATAGTCGCTGAGAAAGCTGTTAACACGATTCTGACAGGATAAGAGAGCATCCTTAAGCATCATCTGTTCCTCTGTTATTATTGCTGATTGTAGTCGGACACCGGGGCTTCCGCGAGAGGAGAATTAACATCCTGCCTCGTAAGCTGCTCAACCCGTCCTTCCGCGTTTTTAAGGATATTATGGCATTTTCTGATAAGAGCAGTTCCTTCTTCAAAGGAGGCCAGCTGTCTGTCCAAAGGAAGCTTTTGGCTTTCCATTTCAGTTACTATTTTCTCGATCTGCGCCAAAAGCTCTTCAAAGCTTTTTTCTCCATTGTCCATAATACCTTCCCAGCCGGATAAGACAGAAAAGCCCTCATAATGCATGAGGTGTTCCCCGGAAGTCACCGCACACAGACGATACTCCTCACGAAAAGAGGATTATAACACGATGGGACATGAGATTTTAAATTTAACATCCGGAGCCAGCGCGATCCCTCTCTGACAAATCTGCCCGCATTGCAGGACAAAGCCCCGGACCGGATCGCTCTCCCGCTTTCTCTCCCTTCTCATCTCCCTCATACCGCAAAGTTGCAATCCCCGTATTTCTGAAATACACTTGCAATGCATGATATTTGCGGAGAATCTTCCTCCGACGTGCTCTCATCCTTCGCGATTTGAGAACCCGCCCACTTTTCCGGGAGCAGACATTTGAACACAGGCATCATCGGAGCCGGAAGCATCGGCCAGCTCTTTTTTCACGACCTTCTGGACGATCACGGCATCTCACCTTCATTCATTGACACCAGACTGCCCCCTGACACTCCTCCGGCGGCCATTACTCTTGCATACCACCGGGACATCGGTGATCCCCCCTGTGTTCCGGAACATTATCAGGGGATTATGTCCCCGGTGTCTGCGGCCGGAAAACAGGATCTCATAGTAATCACCGCGAAGGCCTGGCAGGGAAAGCAGATATACCGGGAACTGGCATCATTCCTTCCGGCACGCATTCCGGTAATTCTCCTTATGAACGGCATGGGCAGCTTTGAGGAAGCCCGGGAGATGCTGCCAAATCCGATTTTTTCGGGAATTACCAGCCGTGGCGCCATTCACAGGGGATATACGGTATTTCCCCGGGGGAACGGCCCGGTATATATCGGATCCCCCGAACATCTTCCTCCCGGAAAGGAGATCTCACGGTTCTCCCGGGCCGTCCGGGGAACCCTGTGCGAAAACATCAGAGAACTTCAGCTCCGGAAGCTTCTGATAAACGCCTGCATCAACCCGCTCACGGCTCTCCGGCAGTGCAGGAATGCGGAAATAGCCGGAGCATTCAGAAATGAAACCCTGACCCTTTTTACCGAAATTTACCCTGTCATTAAAGATCAGGGACTCGATCTTCCCGAGGACGCTGCACAGGATCTCGTGTTCTCCGTGGCCCGGGAAACCGGGAACAATCTCTCTTCCATGGCGGTGGATTTTCAAAAACGCCGCCCGTCAGAACTGGATTACATTCTGGGATATGTTCTTAAGGTCGCCCGTTCCTCAGACTGCGAGCTGCCCATGGCGGAAAGGCTTTACCGAACGTTGAAGGCTAAGGAAAAGACCTTTATTTTTCCCGAATCCCCGAAATGGTGACCTCCCTGACAATACTGTCTCCGGAAAATCGCAATGCCTGATTTCCGTTCCGAAAATCAGGTAAAATCCCGATATCACATCCCCATAAATAAAAAAAGGAGTCCGCATGACATCTGCTCTTATTATCCTGGCTGACGGAGCCGAAGAACTGGAAACCATTTCCGTATCCGACATTCTGTCCCGCGGCGGCGTTCAGGTAAGCCTGGCCGCTCTTTCGGACAGAGGCGTTACCGAAATAACCTGCGCTCACGGCACCGTAATCAAAGCTCCCTGCCTTCTTTCAGAGGTAAAGGACCGGGATTTTGATGCCGTGATAGTTCCCGGCGGCTATCAGGGCTCCCTCAACTGCCAGAAATCAGAAATGGTGAAGGATATCCTTAAAAAACAGCAGGCCTCCGGAAAACTTATTGCAGCCATCTGCGCCGCCCCCGGACTGGTACTGGCCCATCAGGGTATTATTACCGATGAAACCGCCACCGGATATCCCGGAACCACCACCGGCATTAAAAACCTCAGGCCGGATGACGGAGTGGTTGTTGATGAAGAACACCACCTGATAACCGGACAGGGACCGGCATTTGCCGCAGATTTCGGTTCGGCAGTCCTGACAGCCCTGAAGAATGCCGAAGTAACCCGGGAAGTCAGGAAGGGCATGCTGTTTCAGAATTAAGAAACACAAACTCTCCTGATACGCAACACGCAAAAAGCCGGCGACAAACCGGCTTTTCTGTTCATGAACCGAACGGCAATGCCACTCTATTCACCTGCTTTCAGAGACACGGCACAGGAGGTATTTCCGGGAACATATACCTTGACGTTCCGGAATCCTTTTTCAATAAGATGAGCGGCCTGCGTCCTGCTCATAACCCCGTTCTTGCAGTAAAGCAGGTATGTTTTGGACTGATCCAGCCCTGCAAAGCCTTCGCTCACCCTGAAGAACGGCATCTCAATAACCGGAACGGACGCTCTGAGAGGATCGTCCCGGGCCTCATCCGGAGCCCTGACATCCAGAATCACGTCATCGGGACCGGTTACCGGAGTCTCCGGAACCGTGCATTCGGATGATTTTTCCTGAGGGATATCCCGGATATCGGTTACCACCGCTTCCGAAACCGCCCTCTCCAGCACATCAGAGGCGATTTTTGCCTCCTCTGCCTGCACCATGGCCAAATCCGCCCGGATGGTGGGACGATCGGAAATCACACCACAGTATTCCGGCATGCTTTCTGCAAAATGAACGGTTCCGATTTCCCGGCACTTGTCGATGATATCCTGCTTGTCAGAAACAATAAGCGGCCGGAGAATCAGGGTTTTTACCGACTCGTCAATAACGCTGAGATTGGCCAGAGTCTGACTGGAAACCTGACCGACGCTTTCTCCGGTAACCAGGGCGGAAATGCCGTACTTTCTGGCAATCATCTCCCCGGCCCGCATCATCATTCTTTTAAGGATTACCCCTCTTACACTGTGATCAGTTTTGGTAAGAATTTCGCCCACCACTTCCGCAAAGGGCACCGCAATAAACTTCACCCGATGCGACGAACCGTAACGGTTCCAGAGGTAATAGCTTTCGGCCTTGACCCCGGTCTCATGCAGATCTCCGCCCATGTTGAAAAACAGGTAATGCACCCGGGAGCCCCTTTTTATGAAAAGATAAGAGGAAACCCCGGAATCAAAACCGCCGGAAATAAGACTCAGAACATCGTCCTGAGTCGAAAGGGGATAACCGCCCAGTCCCTGGTAGTGCCCGACCACAAGATAGATATCGTTATTGTCGATTTCAATTTCAATCTTGAGATCCGGATTTTTTAAATCCACGCCGCCATGTTCAAAATTATCATTCAGAAGGCCTCCGACATGCCGCTCAACATCAATGGAGGTAAAGCGGTGAGTACCCCGGCGCTTGACCCGAACACAGAAGGTTTTTCCTTTGAGCTGCGGCCCCCAGATTTCTGCGGTCCTCTCATAAATATCATCCAGCGAGGAAAACGGAAAAGGGGATACCGCCAGCACCGCATGAATTCCGGGAATTCTGGTCAGGATATCCACAATGTGTTCATTTGAGACATCCCCGGACGATTCCGTCTCGTCAATTCTGACTATCAGCTTGTCCCATTCGTTTCTGATCTTTACAGAAATGTTTTCTCTTCTGAGGACATTGCGGATATTACTGTCAAGAACCTTAATCATCCGTTTTCTTACAGACTGGCTCTTAATGATAATTTCCGGAAAAACCTTAATAATATATTTCATGGCAAACCTGTGAATAATCAAAAAACCGGGAAATCCCGGCTTTTATCTGTTTCCGTTTCAATCAATGATTACTGTGCTGACTGTTCGCCGGCATCGTGATGGCAGCAACACTCGTGTTCGTGTTCATGCTCATGCTCGTGGTCATGGTGATGGCAGCACTTATGATCATGGTCGTGCTCATCATCGTCGTGATGATGGTGGCAGCAATGATGATCCCCGGCCTCGTCATCGTCGTCATGGTGATGACAGCAGCAATGGTCATGATCATCATGCTCGCAGTGTCCGTCAACATGCACATGACCGTGGCTGATTTCGGATTCGGTGGCCTCGCGAACATCAATCACGTCCACATGAAACTGCAAGGTGAGACCTGCAAGAGGATGATTGCCGTCAACCACCACGTCATCACCGGAAACGGACTTGATAAAAATAGGTTTCTGGCCGGCATCGGTATCCGCCAGGAAGGAATCCCCGATATGAAGCTCCATATCTCCGAACATGGACTTATCCACAGTCTGCACCAGGGCAACATCCCTGACTCCGTATGCCTTTTCCGGAGCCACGGTAACATCCACCCGATCCCCGGCCTCATGTCCCATCAGGGCTTCCTCCAGTCCCTCGATGATTGCGCCGTGTCCGATAAGCACCTGAAGAGAATCCTGATCATTTGTGGTATCAAGTACCTTGTTCTCCTCATCAGTGACAATATAATCAATCGTAACAACCGAATCTTTCTGAACCTTCATAAAAATACTCCTTAAACGCCATATCACCCCGCGATTATATCATGCACGGATAAATTACACCCAAAAAAGGATTCCGGCAGTAGCTTTCAGTCTGCACGGATTTCCTGCCTTCCGGCTTATCCATATTTACGCGATTAACCGTCCTTTACGCTATAATTAACGAAATTTTTAAACAGATCCAGACTTAAGAACAAATTCCTTCATGCTAAATATCAGTAACGTAGAAATCATGCGGGGCGTCAAGGTACTCCTGTCAGGGGCATCCGCCTGCATTTTCCCCAAACACCGCGCGGGCCTCGTAGGAAGAAACGGCTCCGGCAAATCCACCCTGTTTTCTCTTATCACAGGAGAGCTCCTCCCGGATAAGGGTGAAATTTCAGTACCCCGGGACTGGACCATAGCCGCGGTTTCCCAGGAAACCCCAGGTCTGGATCAGAGCGCCTTCGATTATGTGCTGGACGGCGATAAAAGATACCGGAAGCTGGAACAGGAAATAAAGACCGCCACGGATGCCAACGACGGCATGCGCCTCGCGGCCCTTCAGGAAAAGTTTGAAGAATCCGGTGCCTACACCATAAACTCCAGAGCCGGGGCCCTGCTTTTGGGACTCGGATTCGCCATGGAAGATTTTCAGAAACCCGTAAAGGACTTCTCCGGCGGCTGGCGGATGCGGCTCAATCTGGCCCAGGCTCTTCTCTGTCCCTCGGATCTCCTTCTTTTGGATGAACCCACCAACCATCTGGATTTGGATACGGTCATGTGGCTGGAGGACTGGCTTAAGGGCTATCCGGGAACATTGCTCATAATCTCCCACGACCGGGATTTTCTGGACAATATCTGCACGGAAATTATCCACATTGACAATCAGAAGCTCGTGACCTACACGGGCAACTATTCACAGTTTGAAAACGAAAGAGCCCAGAAAATCGCCCTGGAAACCGCCATGTACGAAAAGCAGCAGAAAAAACTGCAGCACATGCAAAGCTTTGTGGAAAGATTCCGCTACAAGGCCACCAAGGCAAAACAGGCTCAGAGCCGGCTCAAGGCAATTGAAAAAATGGAAAAGATTGTCGTGGCTCAGGCAGATTCACCGTTTTCATTTTCATTTGCAAAGGGGGACAATCTGCCCGACACCCTGGTCAGAATGGAAAACGTTGAAGCCGGTTACGGAAAAACCGTCATTCTCAGCGAAATCAGGCTGAACCTGAGACCTGGCTCCCGCATCGGACTTCTGGGAAGAAACGGCGTCGGAAAATCCACCTTCATAAAAACCCTGGCCGGAGAAATTCCCCCGCTGTCAGGAACCCTCAGTATTTCCAAGGGCGTAAAAATCGGATATTTCGCCCAGCATCAGCTGGATTATCTGGATACCGAGGGAACCCCGTTGTCCCTGCTGACAAGACTGGCTCCCGACAAAAGAGAACTGGAGCTGAGATCCTATCTCGGCGGTTTCGGTTTCGGAGGAGACAAGGCTCTGGAACAGGTTAAAAGCTTCTCCGGCGGAGAAAAGTCCCGGCTGGCCTTGGCTCTTATTGTCTGGCAGAAACCCAACCTACTCCTTCTTGACGAACCTACCAACCATCTGGATCTCCAGATGCGGGAAGCCATTGTTATTGCACTTTCTGATTTTGAAGGAGCTCTTATCGTGGTATCCCACGACCGGCATCTCCTAAGAACCACCACGGACGAATTCTACCTGGCCAGCGAAGGCCGGGTTCGCCCCTTTGACGGCGATCTGGACAGCTATCACGAGTATCTTACCGAGCTGGACCGCAAAAAACGCGAAGAGCTTCTCAGGGAAAAGGAACTTAAAAGGCAGGACAAAATTCAAAGCCCCGGAATAAAATCCCGGGAGCAGAAAAGACTTGATGCCGAAAAGAGACAGCTTCTGAGACCTCTTAAGCAGGAGGTTTCAAAACTTGAAAACGAAATGAATCGCCTTAATGACGAGAAGGATGAAATTGAAAAGTCTCTTTCAGATAACGCCATTTATGACGAAAGTCAGAAGGATAATCTGAAAGCAATGCTGGCCAGACAGGCAGACAATCAGCGAAAACTGGAAGAGACGGAAATGGCCTGGCTTGAAAAGAGCCAGGAACTTGAAAATATGCAGAAAGAACTGGAGATATCCTGATGCTCAGCTACCGCCACGGCTTTCATGCCGGAAATCATGCAGATGTTCTGAAACATCTGGTACTGACCTTAATTCTCAGAAGCCTTAAAAAGAAAGACAAGCCCTTCTGCTACATCGATACCCACTCCGGAGCCGGGGGATACTCGCTGGAAAGCGACTTCAGCACCAAGACCGGAGAATATCATTCCGGCATCGAAAAAGTGCTGTCAAACACCAGGCTCAGAGAAGCAGTGCCGGAATATTTTGAGGTGCTCGACCAACTGAACTCCAAAGAAAAATCCCTGAAATACTACCCGGGTTCCCCCTATATTGCAGCCTCCCTGATGCGGGAACAGGACAGTCTGGATCTTCTGGAGCTTCATCCCGCAGAATATGAAAACCTGAAATACAACATGCATTTTGCCAGGAACGCTCATGTGCATTATCGGGATGCCAGAGAAGGACTTAATGCCCTCCTCCCGCCAAAAATCAAAAGAGGGCTTATTCTCATTGATCCTTCATATGAACTTAAGACCGATTATCATGACACGGTGAAGATGGTGAAAAATGCCTGGAACAAGTTTCCTAACGGCATCTACGCAGTATGGTACCCTGTACTGGGAAAAGCCATCGACGAAAGCTGGGGTTTTACCAGGGAGCTTGCAAAAATCGGAGCCCCCGGAACCTTAAAGGTCGAACTATGTGTTAAGGAAGCTGATCCTCTGCGCGGGATGCATGGTTCGGGACTTGTGATACTGAACGCCCCCTGGGGACTGGATAAAGAGCTTAATGAAATACTTCCGGAAATTTTAGAAAGTCTGAAACAAAATGAAAACGGAAGGTTTGTGCTGAGCTGGCTTACGGAGGAAAAATAGTCATATCATCCAGCGAGTAAACAACACAAGAATGGGCTTCGCATTTGTCAATTTTCAAGTGCGAAAATAAAAAAACCTCGGAATAATCCGAGGCTCAAAAAAAACTGTCCTGTTACTTCCAGCAACCGTTTGTATCAGTAAGACTTTCAGAATCTCCAGAAAATTTTATTCCCTTACTGTTAATTCCAATAAACTTACAGTCCTTGTCTCTCTTTTGACTATTAACAGCCTCAACTACCAATCTATAGCTGTTCTTTTCTACTTTTACCCCATTTGTCGCTGTGTAATATTTATCCAATTCTGCAGATTCGAGAACAGCATTAAGATTTTTTTTCTCTGCTCCATCTCCTGTGTTATCTCCCAGACAGCTTTTATATGTCTGATTTAAAGATCTGCAATTCTCCATAACATTTACAAGCTTTGCAAGCTCCTGCTTGACAGCACTGCGCCTGGCTTCAACCAAATAATTACCATACGCCGGCACTGCTATAGATGCCAAGACGCCTACTATAACAATTGCAATCAATAACTCTATAAGAGTAAAACCCCTTCCTGTATTCATACCTTTCCACCCATGGAGATCAAAAAACCTTTCTACTTCGTACCTAGAAGTCCAAAATTAGTCTGCACGATAGACTGTGAGGAATCTAATGACACCGAACCATCCTTAGCTTCTGTATCAGAGCCTCTGGATGTAATCCTGTAAAAATTATATCCCACCTTTGTTGCACTCCCGCCAGCATTTAACGGCGCAAAACCACGTTTTTCTATTCTAGTAACCGTCATGCCATTATTCAAACTAATACAATTAGCACAATTTGCATTTATGTTCCAACCTTCCGGAGTACGATACCAAAACTTCCCGTTGGTAAAATTTAAATACCCTGTTCCATACTTGTCCATCGGTTGATCAATTCCGTTAAATATAGTGAACGGCAAATCATCATTTGCAGTTTTTCCCTTTATTTTCCAGCTGTGATTAACAGGCGTAGTCAAAGAAGTTCCAGGAGTCAAATAAGAACTTTTTTCCTTATCATCTGCCACCTGATTCAAAAACGTTATCACCCGATTTACACCGGTAAACGCATTTAATTCACTGACAACATTTTCATAAGAAAGATTTGAAGACTTTTGAGACCTGTATGCCAATCCCGCAAGTGAAATCGCCATAATACCGATAATCACGGTAATCATAAGGGCTACCACCAAAGCAACACCAGATTGATTTTTCATATTCCCCCCTTTAAAGTCTGTTAATAAACTGCACATTGCCACTAATAATTCTGTGGACATTTACAGCATCAGCATCATCCTTCAAAACTTGATATTTAGGGGAATGAGCATCATCAGGGAACAAAGTAAACTCAGCACCTCTCTTTACAAGTTTTTGACCGGAAGGTACCGAAACAACCAAAGCATACCGAAGGAGATTAATCTCCGACCATGACGGAGGAGTACCAGAACCAGTAACCGGCGACAGGGCATTGCCATTTACACGATAAAAAGCACTTTCAGCTCCCGTCTGACCAACCGCTCCACCAACACTTGTTCCAACCTGAACACGCATATTGATAACATTCGGATCGATAACAACATCTACCGGATTTTTACCACCAATAGCCAACTGACGACAGAGAAGCCCTTGCCCCTTTCTCACATAGAAAATCAGTTCCATTTCGACATCGTTATTAAGCGGCTGCCCCTGACAGTCAAAAATATAACCGTCAGCAGCGGTCCCTTTGCCGTCAGACATATTGTCGCTAACTGAAGAACCGTAGAATCGAATTTTAAGCATATCAGAATAGTTTGAATCTGCGCTGTTTTCATACTTAACCCTGACCACCTGTTCAGCCCCCCAATTCTCAAAAAGATTATTATGGGTATTTGTTCGAGCCTGAAAAAGAGCAAAATTAGTAATCCTCTGGTAATTCATGTAGCCCGTCTGGAAAAGCAAATCATTAAAGGTTGAATCAACACGACGAACCGATGCACCTGCTACGGCACTGCCCTTGGAAATGCCGAAGTTAACAACACTTGAAGTCATTAATGAATACAACCCGGCAACAATTATGGAGGCCACTAAAATACTTATCATGAGTTCTATAAGATTAAAGCCTTTGTTCAGCCTTCTCATAACCCCACCTCCACACGATTACAAACAACATTATGTGCCACTCGCTTTTTTTGAAAATCTGCAGGATTTTGCCCTTCTGTAAATTCGTAAGGGCAAAACGTTGCCAGCTTAACATCTTCGGAACGGGATGCATCACGGAACTTACCCTGACTTACAGGCTTGTACGCAAAAACAACTATCGCATTAAATGTCGTAAGTCCGTCAATACCGCTTACACCCGTGTTTCTGGTAATCTGAACGCCAAAATCCTGAGCCTCAATATCACTACGATCATTTATATACTGTTTACACAATGTACCAAAAGTACCTATGAAGGCAGTAATAGCATTTTTTACTTCTGTTGGTGTGGTACTAGAAACATCTCCGATACTTGCAGGAGAAACTACAGCACCGCTGCTGCCACACGTAAAAGTCGCCGTTACCGTTGTATTTGTTCCCCAGTTAAATTTCGACAACGTACCATGACTACTCTCAATAAAACGAACATAAGAATTCAAAGCATCACTGCTAGCCTGTTTACTGTACGTCGAATTCAAACTTCTGGAACTGTAAGCCTGCAAAGCTGCAAAACCCAACATTGCAATTGCGACTACAAGCATGGAAATCAATAACTCTATCAAGGTAAAACCTTTCGATCCAATCTTCATAAAACCATTCCTGTTATTGACATTCTGAAGGAGGGGTTGCCTGACCATAAGAATCCTTGCTGTTAACACTGGACGCTCCCGTTGATGAAACAGTAAGAGTCTTCACATAATAATCCTTTCCGTTTCTTCCACAGATATTCACGATAACATCTTTAACTTTGCCATTTTTTTCTGCCTGAATAAACTGATTTCTGGTTGAGACAAAACCCGACATCCCATTAGGAAGGAAAATAACCATATCAGCAACAGCACTGCCATTTTTAACAGTTATCCTGCTTCTTGTGGGTTGCTGAACAACTCCAAGCTGTTCATCCCCGGAATCAAAAGTTCCAAATGTTGTAGAATCGCTATCTGATATGTTGGTAAAAAAAACAAAACCCTGTTCCCATCCTTTACTATTATCAAACGTAAACCCGGTCGAAGTAAACGAGCCCGGCCTCATCACAACCGGGCGCCCTCTGGAAATTGCTGCCTGTCTTGCTTCATCAAAAGCACTCTCGACAGCCGCAGTAGTAGCATTCACATCATTGGATATTGCCCAATCCCTCATCATAGAAGTGGCAATAGTAGTAAGTATGCCGATAAGAACAATGGTTATCAGGAGCTCCACCATGGTAAAACCCCGCTGTCGCGAACGACAGCCGGCGGACATTCCCCGTTTCCGAGCATAAAGCATAACCTTCCCTGGTTCAGCCATAAAAAACTCTCCTAAAATGCACTCAGCACTGCTTAAAAACTGCATAACTGACATATTTTATAAAAGAAAAAGCGATTCAGTTACATTGGTGTCGCTTATTTGAGATACAGATACAAAAAAATAAACATAAACTAACGTTTTGTTCACATTTCATGTTCTTTGACTGGGTCCATAAAACCCGCAACCCCACAAAATAACTCCGAATTTCATCATTTTCCCTTCTGAAGTGCCAAAGGTATCCTGTATAACACTGAAACCCGGAAGTAATTCCTGAGGTAACGGTTATCCGACCTCAGACTGCTTCACTCTCCTGCTTGGCACTTATTTCAGAAACGCATTTCTCATAATTGAAATAGGGAGTACCATACATTTTCATCATGTAGGGGCGCAGTTCCTCTGGAGCACTGTTAATCCTCTCCATGAATCTGGACTTATCCTTTTCGCTGACCTTTTCATCATGACCGGCAGCCACCAGCACAGAAGGGAACAGCTGATAATGACTGTATATATATGTATCAATGGCATGTGCCAAAGTTGCCGCATCCTGATATTCCCCAGTCAGAGGAGCCCCGGCACTGACATGCACCCGCCCCTTGTATCCCTTGATACCGCTGACAATACTGTCAATATCCTCAAATTCTGATTTGGTGTAATTGCCGTTTTTGGATTTCTCATAGAGCTCCCGGGCCTTCATCACATCGCCGGGGTCAAACTCGTAAGAAATGGAGACCGGAACAATATTGAGGGATTTAACATAATCAGGAAACGACATCTTAAGCTTCTTTCCATACATGTAGAACATCTTCAGGATAGCGTCCTCTGTAGCGTCATTTCCGTCCTTCGCCCTCCCCTCCCGCTGGGCAATCCACACATTGTGATTTTCCCGAATGGCGGCCCCGATATAGGCACTGAGTTCGGAAAACGCCTTGATCTTGTCCTTTACGGAGCTCAGAGAACGTTTGACAATAAAACTTTTGTTAAGCTTCATAAGGTCCGTGGCCACCGGAAGTCTGAGAAGATTGTCTCCGATGGCAATTTTGACGGTATCCAGCTTGTTATAGAAGCAGCACATGTCTACGAATGCCGGATCCAGCGAAATATCCCGGTGATTGGAAATAAAAAGGTACCCCTTGGCAGGATCCAACTTGTCAAAACCTTCGTAGGTAAAGCCGTCCGTGGAATTTTTTATTACCCCTTCCATAAAACGGGCCACATATTCCTGACAGCCTCTGATATCGGTAATTTTTGAGAATTTTTTACGAAGAATTGCTCTTATGACCGGCTTAAGCACCGGATGCATGAATTTCGGAAGAGACGGGAACATGTTTCTGGCCAGTCCTCCCAGAAGAGAACTGTCATTTATCACCCTTCTGACCACCTCAGGAACCTCATCATCCCGGTAATGCCGGATGTCATCAAACATCGGGTCATCCGTGGTAAGCTCCCGAGACAGCTGCAAGTCTGCGGCTTTTTCTTTCTCATTAACCGGGGTACTGTTTAAGGCAGCTTCCTTTTCAGAATGTTCCTGACTGACGTTATTCATTGCAAATCCTAGTATTAAATCCAACTGACTCTTGATCAACCCGATCAATAACATCTTTGTGAAAACTTTTTCACAACAAAACTAAGCTATGTCAGATTTTCCGACACATTTTACACGACAACACTCTTATAACAGCATCTCCTAAAGTGATCAAGTTCACGATAAGTCAAAAAAATATGCGGCACGTCATATTCCTGTAGTGAACTTTGTCTGATTTTTGAGTATCATACACGACGAATTGTCATGGAGCATGAATTGTTCCAAATCCGAGGAGAACTATTACAGTACAACAACTTCGGATGCTTTGTCAGCAGTAAAGGGATTATTAGATAATGCTTATTGGTAAACCTCAATCAGATCCTACCAAGGACTGGTTTCTTTCTCATTGTCACATCCATAAGTATCCTGCAAAGAGTACTCTGATACATGCCGGTGAAAAGGCTGAAACGCTCTACTACATTGTCAAGGGTTCTGTGGCTGTTCTCATCAAGGATGAGGATGGCAAGGAGATGATTCTTTCCTACCTTAATCAGGGGGATTTTATTGGCGAACTCGGCCTCTTCGACGAAAGCGAAAGTCCGATCAGATCCGCCTGGGTCAGAGCCAAGAACGCCTGTGAAATTGCCGAGATTTCATACAAGAAATTCAAGCAGCTCATTCAGGTCAATCCTGAAATCCTGATGCGACTCAGCGCCCAGATGGCCAGACGCCTGACCACCACCAGCAGCAAGGTCGGAAATTTGGCATTTCTTGACGTTCAGGGGCGCATTGCCAGTACTCTTATCAACCTTGCCCACCAGCCCGACGCCATGACTCATCCTGATGGAATGCAGATCAAAATCACCAGGCAGGAAATCGGTCAGATTGTCGGTTGTTCCCGCGAAACTGTAGGACGTATTCTGAAAATGCTGGAAGAACAGAATATGATAAGCGCACACGGAAAAACCATCGTGGTATTCAACACTCGCTGATTGCAGACTGAAAAACTCTGAAGCTGAAAAGAAAGGGAGACTGCGGTTTCCCTTTTTTGTTTCCGGTTTCCACATTCTCCATCGGTTTCTAGCCGTCCGCCTTTTCAGACAACAAAAAGGCCGCCCCGGAACAAGACGGCCTTCAATCAACACCTTAGATTCACCTGGCATAATAACCGCCAGAAGAAGCTATAACCTTTAAACTGCTCGATCAGGAAAACAGCTTTTTCAGCGCCTTTCTGTATCTTTCAAAGCCTTCCCTGATATCCTCCTCGGGAATATTCAGTGCAGGCACGGTTCTTATAACATTGTGTCCTGCTGTCAGCACAAAAAGACCTTCCTCCAGACAGGCCTTAAAGATATCCTTAAGCCGGTCGCTCTTTTCAGGAGTAAGCTCGGCTCCGATAAGAAGCCCCATACCGCGAACCTCCTTAAAGCAATGAAACTCCTCGTTAAGCTTCCGGTAAAGCTCCCTGAAAAGCTCGGCCTTCTTCTTTACGCCGTCAAGAAAATCCTGATTATGAACCAGCTCGAAAGAACGGCAGCCTACCGCTGTGGCCAAAGGATTTCCTCCGAAGGTGGTTCCGTGAACCCCCGGCTTGAAGGTATCGGCAATTTTGTCAGTGGTCATCATGGCCCCGATGGCGATTCCGGCACCCAGCCCCTTGGCGGACGTCAGAATGTCCGGTACCACACCATAGGCTTCATAGGCATACATGTACCCGGTACGGCCAAAACCGGTCTGAACTTCATCATAGATAAGAAGCGCATGGTTTTCATCGCAGAGCTTTCTTACCGCCTGGAGATATTCCCGGTCAGCAGGAACAATACCGCCCTCACCCTGAATGGGTTCCAGCATCACCGCACAGGTTCTCTCAGAAATAACAGCCTTCAGCGCTTCCAGATTGTTAAACTCAACATGGATGACTTCACCTGGCAAAGGTCCGAATCCGGTACGGTACTTTTCCTGCCCGCCGACGGTAACATCAAACAGCGTACGGCCGTGGAAGGAATTTTCGAAGGAAATAATCTGATCCTTTTCCGGGCCGTAGTGGTCATAGGCATATCTTCTGGCAATCTTCAGAGCTGCCTCGTTGGCCTCGCCGCCGGAATTTGCAAAAAACACCTTATCGGCAAAAGTGTTATCCACCAGATATCTGGCCAGACGGATAGCAGGCTCGGTGCACATATAGTTGGAAATATGCCAAAGCTTATGAGACTGCTCCTCCAAAGCTCTGACAATTTCAGGATGACAATGCCCCATAACATTCACGGCAATGCCTGCCGCAAAATCAATGTACTCCTTATCCGCATCGTCCCAGAAACGCGAGCCCTGCCCCTTTACCGGAATAAACGGAGCCGGGTTATATACATTCATTTCGTAACGGTTGAAATCCGCTCTAGTAATATTGGACATATCTCTGTTGTCACCTGCAAAAAAATAACAGGACCTGTCTGAATCCGGACAAGCCCCTGATCATCACAAAAATCCTTCACATTATACCCGCATTCCAGCCCCGGGTTATGTTTCCTGTAAAATTTGTCGCACCATGAAATTGCCTGACAAAAGAGAAATGTCCACCATACCTTCACTTCATCAGGAACAATATTCCGAAAGTTCCTTTTCCAGCCTTCTTTCATGCTCCCCCGGAATTCCGGCATAGTCTCCCAGAATGAGATATATTCCGGGAACCACAAAAACCGTGATCAGGGTGGCTGCGCTCATTCCGAAGAATATAACCGCCCCCAGGGACTGACGGCTTTCATACCCGGAACCGTTGGCCAGAATCAGCGGAAGCGCCCCGATGATGGCGGTAAGAGAAGTCATCAGAATCGGTTTCAGACGCCGCCGGGAGGCTCGGGTAACTGCCGTATATACCGTTTCTCCGGATCTTCTCAGCTGATTCGCAAACTCCACTATCAGAATGCCGTTTTTAGTCACCATGCCGATAAGGAGGAGCAGACCGATTTCACTGTAGATATTAAGAGAAATATTCATGATCCAGAGTCCCAGGAGACCTCCGGACACTCCCAAAGGAATGGTAACCATTACAATCACAGGATAAATAAAGCTTTCAAACTGAGCTGCCAGCACAAGATAGGTAACCAGCACGGCAAGGCCCAGAACCAGGGCCAGCTCGTTCTCGCTTTCCCGGAAATTCCGGGATTCTCCGTTCAGTGCCACTGACATGCCAGGCTCCAGATTGTCAGAGCACCACCGATCCATCCAGTCCAAAGCCTGTCCCAGACTTACCCCCGGTGCCGGATGGGCACTGATGGTTACCGCCTTGTCTCTGTCAAAATGAGGAAGCTTCTTGGCACGGGACTTCAAATCAAAGGAAGCCACGCTGCCCAGAGGAACCATTTCGCCTCCTGCCGCCCTGATATTGAGTGTGCCAATGGAATTTATATCCCGGAACTGATTTTCCGGAGCCCGGATATATACATCATATTCCTCGCCCCGGTCCACAAATGTGGTATGACTGGTACCGCCAAGAGCCGTCTGCAACGCTTTCGAAATATTGAGAAGAGGAACTCCCAGAACCGCTGCCTTGTCAACCTTTATAGAAACCTCCACCTCCGGAGTGTTTTCAGAATAGTTGGTATCAGCGTTTACCAGAATGCCATTTTCAGTCGCCGCCGCAATCAGCTTCCGGCTTACCCTGTCCAGTTCCCGGAAATCATTGCCCTTGATAACGTATTTCACCGGACTTCCGGAGGTTCCCTTAAAACCCGGCTCGTAAACGTAAACAGTCAGATCCGGCACATCCGTAAGTCTTTTCTTGATTTCCTGTGCCAGCTCATGAGAGGTGCGGTTTCTCTTTTCCCACGGGGCCAGCTGAATAACCACAAAGCCGCTCTGATCCGTTCCCGCCCCCAGGGAGGGAGAACTGAAGCTTACCGAAGATACCTCGCCCTTTTCGAGATAGGTCATCAGAAACTTTTCAATATGGGACATTTCCCGCTTCATGCGATGAATGCTGGTGCCCTCCCCTCCCCCGGCATAAATATATATCACTCCGCGATCCTCTTTGGGGACAAACTGGTGGGGAACGGCGTCATAGAAAAGATAAATCGATGCCACAATCATCACAAGAACCGCCGGGTAAAGCCAAAGTCTTTGCAGCAGGAAAAGCAGGGTCTTTTCATAAAAAAAGTGCAGCCACTTCATAATAAAGTTGAAGAAACGCACCGGATAGTTGCGGGATAAAGATTTTTCGGGTTTCAGAAAAACACTGGAGAGAGCCGGAGACAATGTCAGTGCAATAATTCCCGAGAACAGCACTGCCAGGGACATCATGGCCGCAAATTCAATAAACATGGCCCCCGTAATGCCTTTCATAAACATGAGCGGCAGAAAAATCATAATCAGCACCAGAGTGGTGGCGACAATGGCAAAACCCACCTCCCGAGCCCCTTTCCACGATGCGGCCAGGACACCCATTCCCCTGCCGATATGAAAGGAAATGTTTTCCACCATCACAATGGCATCGTCCACCACCAGGCCTATGGCCAGGATCAGACTCAGAAGCGTAATCAGATTTATGGAGAATCCCGCAAAATAAGCCCCGACAAAGGACGCAATCAGAGAAACCGGCACGGTCACCGCCGGAATCAGGGTTGTCCTCCAGGAACCGATAAAGAAGTAAAGAACCAGAATTACCAGAAGAGCCGTGATAGCCAGTGTTTCGTAAACCTCGGAAATCGAATTTTTAATGTAAACCGTAGAATCAAAATCCACGTCCAGTTCGGCCCCGGAGGGGACAAAACGTTTCAGCTCCCGCACTTTCTTGCGGACACTGGCCGCCACCTCCAGAGGATTGGCGGTGGACATGGGCACCACCCCGATGCCGATACTGGACATGCCGTTTCGGTGATAGACGCTTTCCTCGTTCTTGGCCTGAATTCCCACCTCTGCAACATCTCTCAGTCTGATAGTTCCTTCAATGCCGTCATGACGGATGGGCAGAAGCGCAAAGGAATCCGCATCGACATAAACCCGTTTAATCTCCACCGGAAAATACATGTCGTCATTTCTGATTTCACCGCTGGGAAGCTCAATGTTTTCATGGCCGATAGCTGAGAGAATATCCTCAACAGACACACCGAGAGCGGACATCCGGGCCGGCAGCAGCTTCACATACATTACCTTTTCAAGAGCTCCCACCGTTGTAACCTGGGACACCCCGTCAAGCATGCTGATATTGCGAACCACAAAGCGCTCGGCATAATCAGAAAGCTCTATACGATTCATTACGGTACTGGAAAGGCTGAGCCAGAGCACCACCTCGCCCTCGCCGCTGTCCCGGGCCACCATGGGTTCGTCAATACCGGAGGGGAGCTTCTTCCGGGCCCGGGAAACCGCATCCCGAACATCGGAAACCGCGGAAAGCATTGAAGCATGTTCGTTAAACTCAATACCAATCCAGGTTTTGCCGTTTCTGCTGTTGGATGAAATCTTCACCACTCCGGAAAGAGTCGAAAGCTCATCTTCCACAATCTTGGTAACCCTGCTCTCCATAACCTCGGGAGAGGCACCGGTGTAGGAAATGGTAACGGAAACCACCGGCCTTGAAACATCCGGGAGTTCCCTTATCTGAAGTCTTAAAAAGCAAATAAGACCGAAAATGGTCAGAAGAATACTGAGCACCAGTGCAAACACCGGCCGTTTTATGGAAATCTCGCTCAGGATCACAGAACCGCATCTCCTGTCCGGTTCTTTTTACGAAGAGGAATATCCCCCGAAAGATCCTCAAGAGACTTTTCATCGGAAAGAACTCGCACCCGATCCCCGTCGACAAGCTTTTCGACACCCTCCGAAACTACCTGCATCCCGGGTCTTACACCGTCAAGCACAGCGGCATAGGATCCGGTAATCGGTCCCAGGATAATCCGACGTCGCGAAACCGTATGGTCCTTGTTCAGTATAAAGACATAACGATCATCACCCTGATACAGCACAGACTTGAGCGGAATAACAGCGTATTTGCCCCCGAAAAGACTCAGCGCAATCTCCATCATCATGCCGTCCAGAAGCCGCACATTGTCGTTTTTGAAAAACACCCGGATCTTGATGGCCAGGGTATCGCTTTTAACATGAGTGTCGATTTCCCGCACCACTCCGTTAAACTTTTCATTGGGCCAGGCCTCGGCGGTTCCGACTACCTTCTGTCCCGGTACCAGCTGGGACATCAGTCTTTCAGGGATATTGAAATCCACATAGACCTCCGAAAGATCGTCCAGCTGAAGAAGCACACTTCCCGGCCGGACCAGTTCTCCCGGAGTAAGCCTGTGCAGACTCAGGACCCCGCTGAAGGGAGCATAGATTTTCCGTTCCTGAAGAGCGGCCTTTCGAGCCTCCACCACCGCCTTCTGCTGCTCGGTTTCGGCCCGAAGCTGCTCCATGGAGTCAAGACTTACCACACCCTTGCTGTTAAGCTTCTGCATCATGGAAAGACGCCGCATCTGGTTGTCAAGCCGGACAGTCTCTTCACGGAGTTTGGCTTCCTCCATGCTGTGATCCAGCTCGATAAGAAGCTGTCCCTGTTTCACCGCCTGTGCCGATGCCACGTGCACTTTGGAAATACGGGCAGTAACCTCCGGGGTAATCTCCACGGATTTACTGGCAAAAACCCGCCCCACCAGAGGAAATGTCAGTCCGCTTTTCTGATCCTTCACCGGCACCACCCGGACACTCTTTTCCGTGTCAGAGGCTCTGACAGAAGGAGAAGCGCCCCGATGCAGGATTCCGGTGGTATAGCAAAGCCAGGATGCTAAAGCCACCACCAGAACAAGGACAAGTGCCAGTACCTTTTTCATAAATCAGTCGGGAAGCACAAAACCAATGGCGGTATAAACCTTTTTAAGAGTTTCGTAAGCCCTGGCATGAGCCTTTTCCGCCCCGACCTTAAAAATCGAACGGAGATAGGCTTCGTCGGCCCGATACTCGCGGTATCTGGCCTGAATCGGCTCCAAAAACGAAACCACTGCATCGGCAACCTCCGATTTAAGATGCCCGTACATCTTACCCTCAAAATGCTTTACAAGCTCGGCGGTCGGGGTTTCAGTTACGGCACTCATCAGATCCAGAAGATTGGACACTCCCGGCTTGTTCTCCCAGTCATAACGAACCACCGGAGGATTGTCTGAATCGGTAACAGCCTTTTTAAGCTTTTTGGCAATTACTGCGGGATCCTCCAGAAGGGTAATGACATTGTTGCGATTGTCATCGGATTTGGACATCTTTTTGAGAGGATCCTGAAGACTCATTACCCGGGCTCCTGATTCCGGAACGTACCCCTTGGGCAGCACAAAAATATCTCCGTAAAGCTGATTGAAACGGTAGGCGATATCCCTGGTGAGCTCCAGGTGCTGGAGCTGATCCTCGCCGACAGGCACCAGTTCGGCGTTGTACAAAAGAATATCCGCAGCCATAAGAACCGGATAGTCAAAAAGTCCGGCGGTCACGTTGCCCTCATAGCGCTTCGACTTGTCCTTGAACTGAGTCATTCTGGTAAGCTCGCCCATCTGGGTATAGCAGTTGAGCACCCAGGAAAGCTGAGCATGATCGGGAACCTGGGACTGCAGGAAAAGCGTGCTTTTTTCGGGAGTAATACCTACCGCCAGATAAATGGCCAGTGTGTTGTAGATAGCCTCATGAAGTGTTTTGGCTTCCTGACGCACGGTTATGGCATGCTCATCCACCACACTGAATATGCAGTCATACTCATCCTGCATTTTTACCCACTGTCTCAGAGCTCCGATATAGTTGCCGATTGAAAGTTCGCCGGAAGGCTGTGCGCCGCTAAAAACAATTTTCTTCATTAATAAATTCCTGATCAAAACCTCTGACCAGCTCTCCAATCAGAGCAAAGTCATCAAACACATAATCCGGAGACGACTCTGAAACAGGCCGTCCCCGGTTATAACCGTAAGTAAGTCCGATACTGATCATTCCGGAACGACGGGCTCCAATAATATCATTGGAAGAATCCCCCACCATCACGCATTCTCCGGGTACAACCCCGAGTTCGGAACAGACGTAATAAAAGGGCGCCGGATCCGGTTTTTTCTTTTCCAGAAGATCCCCGCCCAAAGTAAAGTTAAAGTAACCCAGAAGCACGGCCTTTTCAAGAACCGGCCTTACAAAAACATGCGGCTTGTTTGAGAGAACCGCCAGGAGAATGCCGGATTCCTTCAGATATGAAAGAGTTTCGGGAACACCGGAAAACACCTGTTCCCGACAGTCCAGACAGGAAGCATAGGCAATATTAAAGCCTTCGCGGGCCTTTTTGAGAAGCGCAGACTCCAAAATTGCAGGGTCCGGTTCCATGCTTCCGGAAATAGCCCGCGCCAAAAGCATCATGGCCCCGTTTCCCACGTAGGATCTGGTCATTTCCTGAGTAATGTCCGGAAGACCGACATATCGCAGAGCTCCCAGAACCGCCTTATGAAGAGACGGAACCGTATCCGCCAGAGTTCCGTCCAGGTCAAACAGCATGGCCCGGGGTTTACCGGTAAGAACCATATCAGGCGTTAAGTTCCCGATGCATGGCGGAAATCACATCAGAATAGGACTCGCTTCCGAAAATTGCAGAACCGGCAACAAACATATTTGCTCCCGCAGCAGCTATTTCCCGGATGTTGGAGACCTTGACACCGCCATCAACCTCGATGATGAAATCCTGCGGTGCCTGACGACGGAGTTCCTTAATCTTGTCAAGAACAGCAGGAATAAACTGCTGCCCTCCAAAACCGGGGTTAACCGACATGAGGCATACCATATCAAGCTTATCCCAGACATAATCAAGCCAGGAAAGCGAAGTGGCGGGATTAAGAGCCAGTCCGGATTTGATGCCGAAGCTCCTTATTAGAGCCAGGGAACGATCCACGTGCTGCGAGGCTTCCGGATGGAAGGTAATGCTGGATGCTCCTGCTTTGGCAAAGGATTCTATAAGATCATCCACCGGAGAAACCATAAGATGCACATCCACCGGTGCCGTTATTCCGAATTTTCTGAGAGCAGACAACACCGCAGGACCGAAGGTAAGATTCGGAACATAATGATTGTCCATAACATCAAAATGGACCACGTCAGCCCCGGCATCCAGAACATTCCTGACGTCATCTCCGAGACGGGCCAAATCGGCGGAAAGAATTGAAGGAGCAATCAAGTACTTCATAAATACCTCAGAGGTTCAATATAATCTGCCGGAATTAATGGGACGACTCATTCTGAACCTGCGAAACAGGCTTTGACCAGGGCTTGTTTGCCCGGACATCAGCAGGAAACCTGCTCTTCGCGGCATCAGCCTCCGCCTTGGTGGCAAAATCTCCGTACACCACAATGTAATCGTTACGTTCCGGACGGAACAACACCCACCCGCCCTTAAGACGTTTTTTAAGTCTTTCGGCACCGGCCTTGTTGGAGGCAATGAGCTGCAAAGTGTAGTGTTTTCCGGACAGGGTTGAAAAATCCACATCCGGTGACTTGGGAAGCGGCTGAACCGGCTTGGGTTCTGGTTTTGGCTCGGGCTTCTTTTCGGGATTGTCTCTGGTATTTCCGGAAGTACCGTGTTTTCCGCCATTTAAAACCAGAGGATCCTTTCCGGTGCCGGAAGAATTATCCTGAGGCTTCTTTCCTGAAGCACTGTCGGTTTTATTGCTGCTGTCCGAAGCCGACTTCGGGGACACGGGAGGTTTGGTATCGCTATTTTTGGAAACAGTATCCTTTCCGGCATTATCCTTCTTAGCGTTTCCAGTACCGCTATCCTTTCCTGCCGGAACGGTATCCGGCTTTTTAACATTATCCGCGGCATTTGATTTTGGGGGATTCGCATTATCACTCTTCGGCAGAGAAGGAGCGGTATCAGTCTTGTCAGAAACCGGAGTATTCACCGCAATCAGATTCGTAGCATCAGATTTTTTACTGTCTCCCGCCAAAGTTCCATCCTTTTCGGTTCCGGAAGACATGCTCGGTGCCAAATCCCCCTCGGCCTGACGATCTGCCTTGCTGATGGTATTCTCGGTAATTACCAGATCCCGATCGCCATTGCTGTCAGGATCCCCGTCATCAGTAATAAGAACTATCGATTCAGTGCCGTCATCTGATGAACCTGCGTCAACCTGCCCGCCGGCATCATCCTGAATAATCACGGTGGTTCCGTCGGAATCGTCCCTGTTGTTAACAACCACCACCGGACTGAGATCCGTTCTCTGGTGATTAAGTTCCGGACCCAGTCTCAGGGTTTCATGCGAATCGATTACCGGATTCGCAGGCTCATCAGGACCTGTAAGAGCCGTATTCACCTTGGGATCAGAATAATTAATTTTGTTCATGGCGTAAAAGCCGATACCGCCTGCCAGCAGGGCTACCGCAACAGCTCCGATAATGATGTCCTTCTTCCGGCTTGAGGGCTCGCCTTCTGCGGACTGAACCTTATCTTTTGGCAGAGAGTCTCCGGGTTTAAGCCCCTTGGATACCGCTTCAACAATCTTTCTGATCTCCCCGGGGTTGGTACCACAGGAATTAATATCATAAAAGCCCTTAAGATCCCTGTCAGACAAAGGAGCCATTCCATAAAAACGGCGATAATAGGAAATCAGGGTCAGAGATTCCGGAAGCGTCAGGGGCTGAATTTCCATTTCAACCGGCATCACGCCTTCCTTCTTGACCTTGCGGGCTTCAGAGTCCGACCAGGCCTGAGAGGAGGTTACCACTACAGAAAACAGATTCTGCTGAACATAGGTACGATATACCTGCACCAAATCATCAAAAAAATCCTGCGGAGCCTTGTCAATATCGTCCGCCACTATCAGGACACGTTTGGAACCGAATCCCATTCTCTGAATGGTACCCAAAAGATGATCCGCAGCATTGAAAACAATATCGACAGAAAGCTGCTTCAGAAGAATTTCTCTCAGCTTTTCCAGAGACAGCTTTTCCTGACAGGGAACAAAAGCACATACAAAAGCTTCATCATCCATGGACGAAATAAGCTGTTCGCTGAATACCGTTTTACCGCTCTCAAAGGCTCCAGTAACAAAAACCAGCGGAGTCCCGACGGAAATCTGATATTTAACCCTTTCTACAAGAGATGTCTGACTTGTAAGTCTGGGCAACTGTTCTAAAGCCATTTTGGTTCCTGCAATTTTTTTTACATCCGTACGTTATCCGGGAGATCATCCGTATCCCACTCACCCCGCATATTATAATGTTAAAGCCCTGCATGTGCACATATCAGCGTAAAATTTACGACACAGCAGCCAAAGCTTCCTCTGCCGTAACATCACAGCGAAGAGAGACTCTGCCCAGGTCATCGGGAACAATGTAATTTATATGACCGTTACGATTCTTCTTGTCGTGAACCATAAGTTCCAGGAAGGCTTTCCCGGGCATGGTATCCGGACGGGAAACCGGAAGCCGGTTTCTGGCTATAAGATTCCTGATTCTCTCAAAAACGTCTTCGGAAATATATCCTCTTTTCAGTGCCAGCCGGGAGGCCATCACCATGCCGGCTGCCACACCCTCCCCATGAAGCCACACGCCGTACCCCATAAAGGTCTCAATGGCATGTCCGAAGGTATGGCCAAGATTCAGGATTGCTCTGAGACCACCTTCCTTTTCATCCTGATGCACCACCTCGGCCTTGATTTCACAGCACCGATAAACCACGTCGGCAAGCACATTCAGATTCTGAGCCCAGATCTTTTCGGAATTCTCCTCGAGATAACGGAAGAAATCACGATCCCAGATAATGCCGTACTTGATGACCTCTGCCATACCGGCTGCAATTTCACGCTCCGGCAGAGTTTTAAGAGTATTTAAATCAATGATCACGGCTCTTGGCTGATAGAAAGCGCCAATCATGTTTTTTCCGAGAGGATGATTAACTGCAGTCTTGCCACCAACCGATGAATCCACATACGAAAGGAGGGTAGTGGGAACCTGAATAAAATCAATTCCCCTCTGATAGCAGGCCGCGGCAAAACCGGTCATATCCCCGATTACACCTCCTCCCAAGGCGAATACAGTGGAATCCCGACCGGCAGAGTTTTCCAGAAGGAAGGTAAGAATCTCATTAAAATGTTCCAAATCCTTGTATTGCTCGCCATCCGGAAGAACGCAGGATAAAGCCTCGACGCCAATGGACTTGAGAGAATTTCGAAGTGGTTCAAGATACCACTTCTGTACTGTTTCATTAGTTACAATAACCACCTTGCCTCGTTTTACCAGACATTCCTGCCACAGAGAAGGATTAGTCAGGGCTCCGTCTGCAATAAAAATCGGGTAACTGCGCGTACCCAAATCAACACTTAACTTCTTTAACATCACATCTCTCCAATTAGCTGTTTCCGGAATACACGGAATCACAAAGTCTCCGGAATTCCTCGGAAATTCGGGGAGCAAGGGACCGGGGATCATTTTCGTCGGTACTGACAACAATATCCGCGACTTCAAGATAAAGCGGTTCTCTTTCGCTTAAGAGCTTTTCAAGAACACTCCTGGGATCTGAATTCTGAAGAAGCGGTCTTTTATGATCAAACCGGGTTCTTTCATACTGCTTTGAAACCGAGGTTTTAAGATAAACCACCGTACCGCGTTCCTTCAGAAAAACTCTGTTGGCCGGAGTTTTAACGGCCCCGCCGCCGGTTGCCATGATAATTCCCTCGCGACAGGTGAGATCATTTATGACATCACTTTCACGCTTGCGAAAACCGCTTTCCCCTTCCACATCAAAAATCCAGGAGATATCAGCTCCGGTTCTTTTAATAATTTCCTGATCGGAATCCAAAAAAGGAAGATGCATGATTTCGGAAAGAAGTTTTCCGATAGTGGTCTTTCCGGCCCCCATGGGACCTACTAAAAAAATATTACGATGTTTGGACATAAACGCCCTGAAATAAAGCAACAGAAAAAATTACACACAGATTATAACGTATTTTGAGCAGCCATAAAAAAAGGCCTCCAAAACGGAGACCTTTACACACTGAAATGAAAAACTTACCTGCCTACGGCACCTTCAACGATGTGCGGAGTAATGAACACCAGTACTTCACGACGGGTATTGGAATTGGAGATTGACTTAAAGAGCCAGCCAACTACCGGAATATCGCCAAGGAAAGGAATCTGATTCTTGATGCGCTTGATTTCCTGCTGGAAAATACCGCCAAGAACAAGAGTCTCACCATTGCCTACGAGAACAGAAGTGGTTACAGTTCTCTTACTGATACTTACAGAGTTACCGGCAGCCGTAGCAACAACATCACCCAAGCTGTCATTGGTAATCTCAAGATCCAGGAAAATACTGTCATCCGGAGTAATCTGAGGAGTTACGGTTAGAGACAGAGTAGCATCAGTCCACTCAACAGTGGTAGCACCGCTGGATGCCGCTGTCAGAGTAGGAATCTGATAACCCTGTTCAATCTTTGCTTCCTTCTGGTTAGTAGTTGTCACTCTGGGCGAAGCAATAGTCTCAGTACGGTTTTCAGCTTCGAGAGCGGCAAGTGTAAGTCCCAACTGGAAATCAGAACCAATTCTACCAAGAGAGATGAGACCACCACCAGATTCTGCCTTCTGGTTGCCTGTCTGCCCAGCGACACTACCAGTCCATTTACCATCTTCATGACCGCTTTGGATTATATTGTTACTGCTAAGTGCCCATCTAACGCCAAGGTCTTCACTGACACTTTCGTCCACTGCCACAATTCTGGCTTCAACCATGACCTGCTGGATAGGAGTATCAAGTTTCTCAATGAGACGCTTTACGTTGGCAATGGAAGCTTCAGTATCCTTAATAATAAGGGTGTTGGTTCTCTCATCAACAGTAGCAGTACCACGAACAGAGAGCAAACTGTCAGACGCCTCGGCACCGTTACCACCGCCTTGACCATAAGTATTGCTACCTTGTTCTGCAGAAATGGAATTAGCACCATCATTAGTCTTCAGGAGTTTAACAATATCTGCAGCCTTGGCATAGTTAATCTGGAGGAATTCAGTTACGAGAGGCTCCTTGGCACTCTTCTTTTCCTGCTCCTCAAGCTGCTTCTGCTCATAGGCAGCCAGTTCTTCCTGCTGACCGATAAGAAGGATATTGCCATCCATTCTCTTATCGAGGCCCTTTACACGAAGAATGGTATCCAAAGCCTGATCCCAGGGAACATTGTCGAAGTTAACGGTGATATTGCCGGATACAGAATCGTTCATTACCAGGTTAACCTTTACTTCCTCTGCAAGAATCTTCAGAGCATTTCTAACCGGGATATCCTGAAAAGAGAGGGAAAGGTTCTTACCGCTGTAGCGAGGAGCATCGGTAACTTTTACCACCGGCTTCTTCTTGACCACAGTAATAACAACTGATTCACCGTTCTGAACATGCTTCGACTCAAATTCTGCACTCTGAAGAGCAATATCAAGAACCGCTCCGTCAGCAGCCTCAGAAACATCGATGTTTCTCAGCAAGGTACCGTAGTCATTAACATCCATTACAGCCAGAAGATTGGGATCCACCGCAGAACCATGGAACTTGGCAATAAGGTGGGTCCCCTTGGGAATAAGCTCAAGAGCGGCATTCTTGTTGTCAAGATTAACCACTACAAGGCCTTCTCCGGAAGCACCCTTCTTGAAGTTGATACCATTGATGCGATTAATACCGCCAGCAACAGTCTTCTTGGACTTTCCAACAACAGTCTGGTCGGAATAACCCTGCTTGGCAGCTACGGCCCGGGGATCCTGGCCTAAAGTAACATAGAGGGAATTGCCCTGCTGAGACACTTCATAAGGAACCAAGGATTCAAGGTCAACTGCAACGCTAAGATCGCCACCGCTCTGCTTCACATTAACGTTTCTGACAGACTTTGACTTAACCTTGAAGTCATTTTTGAGAAGAGCTGACTCAGCATCACTGAGATTGAGAACCAGCTGCTCAGGATCATACTGGAGTCTGTCCTGATAGCCACCAACGGGACCGTCAAACTGGAATTCAATCCTGGTCTGAGCTGCCATGCTGTTATCAACCTTGATGTTTTCAAGCTTGGTGGCTGCCTCAGCAGGCAATACAACACCGGCGAAAGATGCCAGCATCACACAAAGCCCTAATTTCTTCATCTGAAAATTCATAATTTTGTTTCCTGCCTGCTAATTATTCCGCTTCAATTAAATCAATACGGGATGACTTCTTGTTCCAGCATCCGTTACCGTCAGAGATAAACTCTTCAACCTCGACAGAGTCCGGCGCTACACGGATCACCTTGCCGAAATTAAGACCCATATGCATTCCGGGAACAACACGAACAACCACACCATCAGCTGTTTGGATCAAAGCTCTGAGCTTATTGTCCATCATGATTGTTCCGCGCATGAAGAGATTATCCAAAGAATACTGTTCAAGCTCTTCCATAGGACGCTCTCTGTCCGGCTGTTCACAGCTGACCGGCTTAGCCGATGCCGGCTGGGAAATCTCAGGCTTCGGAAGAACGAAAGGCATACGATCCGTCTTGGGCTCGAACTTCATGGGTACGAAAGCAACAACCGGAGGAAGAGGCTCGATCTCGGACGGTGCCTGCTTGCGCTGAGTATCGCAGTATTCCTTAACAGAATCACTATAACCCGATTCACAGGCCGTGAGCAACAGGGCAGATGCCAATGCCGCGGATAACAAGGTTAACTTTTTCATTAATTAATTCCCCCCTTTCCGCTGTCTGCGAGCCTGATTCTGCTTTGCCTGGTTTTCGTTATAACGGAACGTCTTGGCAATAAGTTGCATATCCAAAAGCTCAGTATCAACCACTTTACCATCCTTATTTTTGCTATCTACTCTCGATAGATCAAACTTATCAATGGTAACGATTCGCGGTAAAGCAGCCATATCAGCTGCAAAGCTTCCCAGCTGCTCATAGGTTCCGGTTACATGAATATTCATGGGGAGTTCAGTATAAATCTCCCGCTGAATCTCCGGCTCCCACTTGATACTGGCAAGGGTAAGACCATTGTCCTGAGCAATAAAGGAAATATCATCCAGGAGATTCGCAACCTCATTACTGTTTGGAAGCTGTCTCAGCTGGGCATCAAGCAAGCTTTCAAGCTCAACAATCTGTTCCTTATAGGCTTCAAGATTAGCAGCCTGACGTGCCTTGTCAGCAAACTCATCACGCAACTGCCCCTCCGTACGAATTTCACTGTCCAAACTGTTCTGAAGCTCTTCACCCATGAAAGCCCATGAACCGTAACAGAGAAGTCCGGCAACCACGAGTCCCGAAAACAATCTCAGGGGCAGAGGCCAGGTCTCTATCTGATTGATATTAATATCACTTCCAGCCATTACTTGGCACCTCCCTTGTTACCAGCATTGAGGGGGTCAGTGCTGTCAGCAACTTTGAAACTCATGACAAAATTATAAAGACCATCAGGGAGAGTCGGGATCTTGCGCTGACCATTCTGCATCTCAGCCTTCGTTTCGGTTATGTTGCTCTGACCGAGCCACTTGCTATTGTCAATATTACGAAGCATAGATGATACCCGAGGGTTGGATTCAGCCATACCCCTCACCTGAGCAGTACGCTGATCGAAGTTCATGGAATCGAGATAAACACCAGATGCCACAAGAGTCGGCAAGTCAGAAAACAGATGCACTGCGATATTTCTGTTCTGCTGAAGAGTCTCAATGGCCTTCATGCGGTCGATAAGCTCCTGCTTACGTTCCTTAAGCTTGGAGATTTCGGCGATTTGCTGATCAAGCTGGGTAATTTGGCTTCTGAACTCTTCGTTGCGTCCCTGCTGCATCGCAATCGCATACTGTAAATAAAGGTATCCAGCAACTACAATGGCCGCAGCGACAAGAATGAATGCAACAATGATTTTAACAAAAGCATCCTTACTCTTCTTCTTCAGCTGCTGACGCCACGGGAGGAGGTTTATATTGGACATTCTTCAAAACTCCTTAATGCTAAACCCAGCGCGGTCATATACTTGCACCCCATCTGGTTCGTATCACTCTTGAGGTTCGGGAACTTCTTAAAGATGTCCGGACACTTAACGTCAGTCCTCAAAAGCGAGGTCATCTGATCCACAAAACCTTCCACCAAACAGCCACCGCCGGTAAGAACAACCGCAGCCACATCACGATGAGAAGAGGAACTGGTGAACAGCTGCATGTTACGCTTGATGTTCTGAGCCAGCTGAATCATAAACGGATTAATGATTTCATTCTTGGCATCACCGGGCATTTTGTTGGTAACCTTGGCTTTTTCGGCATCCTCATAGGCCATACCGGTAGCCTGACAGAGATTCTGCGTAAGAGTATCGCCTCCGAAGCTCTGGAGACGCTGATAAATAACCTCTCCGTGATACATGACACCGAAGGTGAGGGTTACCGCACCAACATCAACTAGTGCCACAGGCTTCTCATTGTAGGCCTCTTCAAAGCCAGGTATCGCAGACTTAACGGCTCTTGCCAAAGCATGAATACCGATATCTACTACCTTAACCTGCTTGCCAACTCCTTCAATTACTGCCTGACGGGAGTCAACGCTTTCAGTCTTGGCACCGCTCAGAAGAACATCACTCTTAGTGGCATCCACAAGATTCGGGCCGAGAATTTCATAGTCAAGACTGATTTCATCGAGAGGGAAAGGAATAAGCTGTTCAGCTTCCTGCTCCACGAAGGAATTCAGTTCCGAATCCTTGAAATTTGCGTCAGCCTGAATAATCTTTGAGATTACACTAGACCCCGATACCGAAGTAGCCACATACTTTGAACCGCCAGAGACATGCTTGATTAAAGTCTTCACAGCAGTGGTTACCTTATCAATGTCATTGATCTGGTAATCAACAATAGCCCCCTTCGGAGTAGGGACTTCTGCTACGGCAGTAATCTTGTAGTCCTTGGCCTTGCCAGAGATTGCAACTGCTTTGATACTTTGGCTTCCAAAATCCACCCCGAGAAGCGGATAAAGTACGCCTTTGCTTTTCATTCCAGCCATATTTGCATCCGTGCTGATTTAACATTTTACTCGTTTTCCTATCATAACTTTTTATCAGTTCCAATATCTAAAAAATCGGATTATTCGTTTTGCCGATTTTGAGCTAGGTAACAAATTAAGCTATAATTCCTGAAATTATTATCTGAGTCAGCGATACGCATATGATTTTTATCTGGATGCGCAGAATCATATGGTTCTGCATTCTGCTGGGGAGTCTCTTAACTGCCGCCGGCTGCTTTTATTACTACCACACCCAAAGCGCACTTCCTGATGTGAACGAGCTCAAGGACGTTACCTTTGAGACCCCTCTTCTTATATACACCAAGGACAGAAAGCTCATTGCCGAATTCGGCCAGCACCGGAGAATTCCCCTGGAAATTCACCAGATTCCGGAACGACTCCGAAATGCCTTTCTGGCCATCGAGGACGCCAGGTTCTATGATCATGTGGGGATTGATCCCATAGGCATAGTCCGTGCGGCATATGCAGGTCTTTCGTCCGGAAAGAAGGTGCAGGGAGCCAGTACCATTACCCAGCAGGTTGCCAGAAACTTCTTTCTGTCGAACGAAAAAACCTTTTCCCGCAAAATCAAAGAGATTTTTCTGTCCTGGAAGATCGAACAGACTCTTACCAAGGACGAAATTCTGGAGCTCTATCTCAATAAAATCGCCCTGGGACATCATTCCTACGGAGTCGCTGCAGCTGCCTACGTTTATTTCGGAAAAACCGTGGATGAGCTCACCCTGGGAGAAATGGCCATAATTGCCGGACTGCCCAAGGCCCCCTCCAATCTTAACCCGATCTCCAATCCTGAAAACGCCAGAAAAAGAAGACATCTGGTTCTGAACAGAATGCTGCAGCTTAACATGATCACCCCCGAGGAATATCAGGCTGCAGATAATGAACCGGTTTCAGCCTATTACCACACGGCGAAGCTGGAAGCATATGCGCCCTATGTGGCGGAATCCATACGTCAGAAGATGGAAAACACCTACGGAGAAGGCGTGTACACCGAAGGCTATAAGGTTTATGCCTCCATCGAATCCGGAACACAGCATGTGGCCAACAGGGCTGTATATGACGGCATCACCGCCTACGACATGAGACACGGATACCGGAAACCGGAAAACATTCTTAAAACGCAGAGCATTGACTTAAGTGACGAGGAAACTCTCAAAAAGGTTCTGAAATCCTATAAGTCATTCGAATACATCACACCTGCCATCGCCATTGCTGCCGACGGAAAAACCAGTTCAGTAACCGTCTACATAAAGGACAAGGGACTCGGCACCATTTCCTACGACCATATGAAGTGGGCCAAAAACGTCAGAAACGATGTCAAATCCGGAAATTTCCCGGCAAAGGTTGCCCAGTTCATAAAACCCGGGGATTTAGTCTATGTGGAGCATCTGAAGGACAGTCAGTATGCACTCCGGCAGATACCGGCGGTCCAGAGCGCTCTCATCTCTCTTGACTCCCATACCGGAGCCATCAAGGCCATGGTAGGGGGCTACAGCTTTGCTCAGAACTCCTTTAACAGAGTGGAACAGGCAAAACGTCAGGCCGGTTCCAACATCAAGCCGTTCCTGTATTCAGCAGCACTGGCAGACAGATTTACCCTGGCCTCTCTGATGCTGGATGAAAGAATTTCCATTTGGAATCCCTGGAGTAAAACCAGCTGGTCTCCCAAAAATTCTCCGAACGTATATGAGGGCCTTATTCCGATAAGAGAGGCTCTCACCAAATCTAAAAACGTGGTCTCAGTCCGCCTTATCAGAGCCCTGGGAGTCAGCAAGTTTGTAACTCACTTCACCAAATTCGGCTTTAACGTAAAGAAATACCAAAAAAATGATTCTATTGCCTTGGGGGCATTTGAAGTCTCTCCTTTGGAACTGGTAACCGGCTATGCCACATTTTCCAACGGCGGCTACAAAATCGAGCCCTATCTGATAGATACGGTAACTCTCGGCGATGCCGAACAGGTGATTTACAAGGCCAAACCATATGACGCCTGCGATGACTGTCCCAATGCCGTGATTAATTCCATTAAGCCGGAACTGATTCCTGAAGAGGCAGAACTTCTGGTTAAAGGACACCATGCGGAACAGATAATTACTCATGGCAATGCGTTTCTCATTGCAAACACCCTTCACAGCGTTATCTGGGGAGGTTCGGGGCCTCGCGGCAGATACAACGGCACCGGAACCAGAGCCAGAGCCATGAAAAGAGACGACATAGCCGGCAAAACAGGCACCACCAATGAAAGCCGCGATGCCTGGTTTTCCGGATTCAACGGGAATACCGTTACTACGGTCTGGGTTGGCTTTGATAACTATGCCAAAAGTCTCGGTCATGGAGAATCCGGCGGAAAGTCCGCTCTCCCCATTTGGATTGAGTTTATGAATTATGCCCTGAAGGGAACTCCTGAAACTCCGGTGGAACCCGGCGAAGACATTATTACCAGCAACATTTCCGGCTATAAGGAATTCTTCATCAAGGATTCAAACATTGCCGCAAGTACCTATGTTTCCGAAGAAGAGGACTTCAGAGTCGAACCTCCTGCCGGAAACGGCTCTGCCGCTCCCAGGAACAATACCGGAGACGGCGGGCTGGATGACATAATGTAAGGAGGATACAGGTTTTCGGAATCATCTCTACGACTGCTTAAACATAAAGAAAAGGGCTGTACGGCAAAAACCAGTACAGCCTTTTCAGTATGATAGACAGATGTGGACACAACGGCTCTCCGACCATTTTTTATGGTCATGGACACGGATTACCTTCAGTCTTCCCGGAAAACTTCCTGACTCAGAATTCAGGATTATTCTTGCGCCTGATATAATCAGTCATGGAATCAACATTGAGAGGCTCCGCAAAATAAAACCCCTGGATATCCTCAATTCCCGACTGCTTCAGGTAATCAAGTTCAATTCCGGTCTCCACCCCTTCTGCAATCAAAGACAGCTTGAATGTTTTGGCCAGGCTTATAATGGCATCAACAATCTGCTGATTCTCAGGGGATTTGGAGATATTACTGATAAAACTCTTGTCAATCTTGATACAATCCAAAGGGAAAGTCTTCAGATTGGTTATATTGATAAGCCCAGTCCCGAAATCATCAACGCTGACCTTAACTCCCATTTCACGAAGTTCGCCAAAATCCTTAAGAATCCTCACATCGGCATGCGACAACACCGATTCCCGAAGTTCCAGTTCAAGACAGTGCGGGGGATAGTTAAGATCCTCCAGAAGATTTACAATCTTGCTAAGAAAATCAGGCTTCGATATCTGACGTCTCGAAAGATTCACCGCCATCGGATACATCTCACCGAATTTTTCCTGCCAGGACAGATTCTGTTCCAGTGCCGTGCGGAGAACCCAGTCACTGATGGTAACTATAATATCGCTGTCCTCGGCAATAGGAATAAAATCATCAGGCATCAGTTTTCCGAAATCAGGACTGTTCCACCTGATAAGAGCCTCGATGCCTCGGATCCTGCCGGTCTCCTCGCAAATCTTAGGCTGATAAAACAGGGCAAACTCATTTCTGGCCACAGCACCGCTCAGTTTGTTTTCAATAAGAGCTCTCTTGTTCATCCCCATTCCCATAACTTCTGAATAAGTCATGGTATATTTGTCGGCGGAAGGAGTTCTTTTGGCAGATAAAAGAGCAATATCTGCATTCCTGATCAGGGTTTCATAATCCAGTCCGTGTTCCGGAAAAATACTAATCCCCATGGAAACTGATACCGCAAAGGCCCCACCGAATATCTGATAGGGGGTTGCAATTCCCTCATGTATTTTGGATACGGCACTGCTGATGACGTCTTCATCATTGCAGTTCTTAAGCACCACCAGGAACTGATCCCCGCTGAATCTTCCAATCAGAACGGAATAATCAGTCAAAGCTGTTTTGATTCTTTCTGCGGTAAGCTTCAGTATTTCATCACCGACCACATGACCGTTCATTTTATTGGCATTTGAAAAATTTCTGATATCGACAATAATGAAGGCCAGCCTCTGGCCGGCTGCATCAGATTCCGAAAGATACCGGGCCGCTTCCACCGACAGACACAGGCGATTGGCGATCCCCGTAAGATAATCGCTGTGCACCAGCTTATGAAGCATATTCTCAGATTTTTTAATGGCTGTGATGTTAAAGGCGATGCCGCCAACTCCGTAGGAATTGCCGTCCTTTCCAGTCAAAGGAAATTTAACGCTTTCAAACCAAAGTCCTGCCTTCTCGTTTTCACGATAGCGGTAGACATTTTGAGATTCCAGAACATAGAGGTCATCTCTGATGTAGCCTTCCACCAGCTTCTTTGGCGCTATATCGCGATCAGTAAGTCCCACAAAATAGGATCTGTCCTTGTCAAACATCAGAGCATAAAACTGATTAACCCAGGTTAGTTTGAGATCCTTGTCCTTAAACCAAATGGGGGCCTGAATCAAATCGCAAAGGGTAATAAATTCAGAGTTCTGCTTTCTTAATGTTTTTATAATCCTGTTTTGCCTGACAAGAAAATATGCGCACACAATAAGCACGACTACAAGACCTAATGCACACGTAACAGCTACATTCATCTTTTACAAAATCTCGGAAAAACCAAATATTTTCATAAAGTGTACCGTTAAACTGACCAAACAACATCACAATGGATACTAAACTGTTAATCAGTTAAATAAAAATTCCAATACTCGGGCAGCCATTCTGAACTCTGGAAAAACATCAACATTTCCTGATTACAGTCTCAAAAGCTTTGCTTTCTCTGGCCTCATTGGTATACCCGCGACAGTATCTCCCGGCTATGGATATGAAGCCATTTTTCGCATTCCCGGTATTCCGGAAAATGCTTCTCGCACAGGGCATAAAAATCCCGGCTGTGGTTCATGTAAATCCGATGACTGAGTTCATGAACCACAATGGCATCCCTTACCTTCATCGGAGCAAGCATCAGAAGAATATTGAGAGAAATGTTGCCATCGCTGCTGCAGGATCCCCAGCGGGATTTCATGACCTTAAACGTAACCTTACGAACCCTGACCTGCATTCTTTCGGCGAAATATCTCACCCTGGGAGCGATCTCCCTTAATGACTCTTCTCCAAGCCTTTTAAGCTCATCAACGGAAAGCCGTTCCGATTCAGTAATACGGTTCTGACGATGTCTTTCAATCCAGGCATTCTGGCTGTTAACAAACCTCACAATTTCCGCATCGGGGCATCCAACCGGACACCGAACCTCAAAATTACCACTGCCCGACACATATATGCCGATAGTCTTCCGTCTGGAATTTCTCAGTATGGGAATTCCCTTATACTCATACATTTCAGCTTCCTGCAAATAAAAAAGCCGGAAACTTCATCCCGGCTTCATCATCTTCTTATGTCAAATCAGCTTCTGAAACGGCACCAGTTTTACATCATGCCGCCCATTCCGCCCATGCCGGCACCGGCAGGAGCCTGAGGAGCTTCCTTCTTAGGAAGGTCGGTAATCATGCACTCAGTGGTGATCATGAGACCGGCAATGGAAGCGGCATACTGCAGAGCACTTCTGGTAACCTTGGTAGGATCAAGAATACCCATTTCAAGCATGTCGCCGTACTGGCCGGTGGCAGCATTGTAACCGTAGTTCCCCTGGCCGTTACGAACTTCATTGGCAACTACAGAAGCTTCATCACCGGCATTTTCAACGATCTGACGGAGCGGGGATTCCATAGCCTTGAGAGCAACCTTGATACCAACATTCTGATCCTGATTGTCACCCTGAAGATCCTTGAGCTTGCTGGCAACTCTGATGAGAGCCACACCGCCGCCGGCAACAACACCTTCCTCAACAGCAGCACGGGTTGCATGAAGAGCATCGTCAACACGATCCTTCTTTTCCTTCATCTCAACTTCGGTAGCACCGCCAACCTTGATCACGGCAACACCGCCGGCCAGCTTGGCAACACGTTCCTGAAGCTTTTCCTTGTCATACTGGGACTTGGTTTCCTCAATTGAATGACGGAGCTGAGCAACGCGATCCTTGATAGCATCCTTGTCGCCGGCACCGTCAATAACAGTGGTGTTGTCCTTGGTAATAACAATCTTCTTGGCCTGACCAAGATCATTGATGGTTGCAGCATCAAGCTTCATGCCGATATCTTCAGAAATAACGGTACCGTTGGTAAGAATTGCGATATCCTGAAGCATGGCCTTTCTGCGATCACCGAAACCAGGAGCCTTAACAGCAACTACCTTGACAATGCCACGCATGTTGTTAACCACCAGGGTAGCCAGGGCTTCACTCTCAACATCCTCGGCAATAATGAGAAGCGGTCTGCTGGTCTTGGCAACACCTTCCAGAACCGGAAGAATATCGCGAATGTTGGAAACCTTCTTATCAACAAGAAGGATATACGGATCATCAAACTCAACAGAAGCGCTGTCCGGCTTGTTGATGAAGTAAGGAGAAAGGTAGCCGCGATCGAACTGCATGCCTTCTACAATGTCAAGGCTGTCTTCAAGACCATTGCCGTCTTCAACGGTAATTACACCATCACGGCCAACCTTTTCCATGGCATCGGCAATAATCTTGCCAACAGTTTCATCGGAATTGGCAGAAATGGTTCCTACCTGAGCAATGGACTTGCTGTCATCGCAGGGAACAGAAATATTCTTGAGCTCTTCAACAGCAGCCTGAACAGCCTTGTCGATACCGCGCTTGAGATCCATCGGGTTCATGCCGGCAGCAACAGACTTCAGACCTTCGCTGATGATGGACTGAGCCAGTACGGTTGCAGTAGTGGTACCATCGCCTGCGGCATCATTAGCCTTGGAGGCAACTTCCTTTACCATCTGGGCACCCATGTTCTGGAACTTGTTTTCAAGCTCGATTTCCTTGGCAACGGATACGCCGTCCTTGGTGATGGCGGGAGCGCCATAGCTCTTGTCAAGAACCACATTACGGCCCTTGGGACCAAGAGTTACCTTAACGGCATTTGCAAGAACATTAACGCCCTCGAGCATCTGACTGCGGGCATCGCTTCCAAAAAGTACATCTTTTGCTGACATTTTTAACTTTCCTGTAGAAATCCCCCGACTGGTAAGGCAGTACGGGGTTTATCAATAAACCTGTTTAAAATCAGTCTTCAACGACTGCCAGAATATCGCTCTCGGACATGATGAGAACTTCTTCGCCGTCGAGCTTTTCCTTCTTGACGCCGTAGCCTTCATTGAAAACTACCTTGTCCCCAACCTTAACACCCATGGGAAGAACAGTACCGTTGTCAAGCACACGGCCAGAACCTACGGCAATAACCTCGCCGCGGGTGGACTTATCAACAGCAGCACCGGTGAGAAGAATACCACCGGAAGACTTGGCCTCAACCTCAGTACGCTTAACAATAACACGGTCATGTAAAGGACGAATTGTCATATTCAATATTTGGTCAAAGTTAAATCCTTTGAACCGCCTCCAAACTAAAAATCAAAACCGGCATCAAACCGACAAATTATCTCTGCCCTTATATGTGGGGACTTGCCTCCGGGAATTCAAGGGATATCTGAAAAATTTTAAATTTTTTTAACACCTTACAGAAACGGGGATGTCCCGGGAGCCTGCAAGTAAAGATGTGATAAAATCCGAAGAACGAACAGATGCACGAATGCGGAGAGTCTTTACGAATGCTGAAAGGTCTGCTGAAACAATTATTTGCCGTTTTGCTGTTAACTTTTGTTACGGGAATTCTTCCTGCAGTTACCAGTTCCTCTGATAATGAAGCACATCGCTCTTCGGCATTATCCGGTTTTCTCGCTCATAAAATACAGTTTTCGGGAACCGCAGAGGCAGCAGAACTTCTGCCTCAGAAAAAATATCTGAAGCCGGAAGAAGCATTCATTCCTTCCATTACTCAGGACAATGACCGGGTAAAAATCATCTTCGAAATTGCTGACAGCTATTACCTCTATCAGGAAAAACTGAAGGTGGAACCCCGAAACTGCACGATAAAAAAAGTCACCGTCCCCGAAGGCATTCCTCATGACGATGAATATATGGGGCAGTCCCATATTTATTTCAACAAAGTTGAGATTGAAGCGGAGCTTTTATCCACATCCCCCCTGCCCCAACTTCTGATTACCTATCAGGGATGCACTGAAGGGCTCTGCTATCCTCCGAGAACCACCACCCTTAATATTCGGAAAATCGCCTCACCGGCTCCCAGGAATCAATCCGATACGGACACTGCCATTTCCGAACTCCCGAAAGTCTCCGTTCAAAATGCCACTTCTTTCGAAAGCACCGGCAGCAATTACGGTACTGACAATGCCTCTGAAATTTATGAAAAGATAAGAAACAGCGGATTCATTGCCGGTGTTCTGATTTTCTTTGTTCTGGGACTTCTGATGAGCCTTACCCCCTGCATGTTCCCCATGTACCCCATCTGGAGCGCAATCATCATCGGGGGCCACAAAAAGAATTTTGTAACCGCATTCTGGTATTCCTTCCTGTACATCCAGGGAATGGCACTTACCTATATGCTCCTCGGATTCGGCATTGCCTTCGCCGGCACCAAGCTCCATGCCGTAATTCAGCACCCCATTATGCTGATCTGTCTTTCCCTGATCTTTATAGTGCTGGCAGCCTCCATGTTCGGACTGTTCGAACTGCCGCTTCCCGAAAAAATCGTGCAGAAGCTTCAGGGGTTATCAGACAAACAAAAGGGAGGCACTTTGGCCGGAGTGTTCGCCATGGGTGTCCTGAGTGCAGTGATTGCCTCTCCCTGTACCACAGCCCCTTTGGCCGGAGCTCTGATGTTTATCATGCAGGACGGCAGTCTGATTAAAGGAGGGCTTTACCTCTATATCATGGCACTTGGTATGGGGACACCGCTGTTCATCGTAGGTCTTTTCGGACAAAAGTGTCTTCCCAGAACCGGAAACTGGACTGTAATTATCAAGGTAATCTGCGGATTCCTGCTCCTCTCCGTACCGCTGATACTCCTTCAAAGATATCTGTCAGCAGGAACTCTGACCGCACTTTCCATACTGCTGGTCACCGCAATGATTGCCTATCTGGCCCACGCTCTTCCGAAAACCCATAAAAAGGTATTTACCGGAATGACCGCACTGGCAGGAATTGTGCTGGCCTTTGCCGGGTGGCTGATGACAGATACCGAACCCCGGCCGCAGATCTTTTCAGAAATCAGAACTCCTGCCGAATTTCATGAAATTCTTAAGAAGAACCAGACAGTCATTCTGGATTTCCGGGCTGACTGGTGCCGCACCTGCATCATGTATGAAAAAACAACCTTTCAGGATCCCCGGGTTCGGGAAGCACTGCTTAAGGCAACTCCGGTCTTTGCGGATATTACTGATGAAACAGCTCCGGCACACCAGCTTCTGGACGAATACGAGGTCACCGGAGTTCCCACCATTCTCATATTCAAAGACGGAAAGCTCTCCGGAAGAATCACCGGATACAAAAACGCCACGGATTTTCTTACGGAGATAGGAGACTGAAACAAATCAGTACAAGCAACAGAAATGATGAAAGAAAGAAAAAGGATCCTTTCATTCGTCAGAGAATAAGGAATTCCGTTCTCTTTTGTGCGGGAATGTCGTGTTTCGCACATCATTCTGACACCCCGAGTGATTGCCTAAAATACTGAACCAGAAAACAAAAACCCCGGACAGACAATCCGAGGCTTTATCTCACTTATACGGTTAAGCGTAAGCTATTACTTGGCGGAAGCTTCATTTGCCGCAGGGGCCTTCTTAATATCAAGAAGTTCAACCTCAAACACCAGAACGGAGTTTGCCGGAATTGCCGGGCTGGGAGAGTGATCGCCATAAGCCAGCTTGGCCGGAATGTATAGTTCGGCCTTGCCACCCTTCTTAAGGAGCTGCAGGCCTTCGGTCCATCCCGCAATTACATGGTCAAGACCGAATTCAATAGGCTCCTGAGACTTGTCAAATTCAGTGCCATCAATCAGGGTGCCACGATAATTAACCTTTACAGTATCCTTGGCAACCGGAGATTCGCCCTCACCCGGGTTAATGATCTTATACTGCAATCCTGATTCGGTGGTCTTCACCCCGTCCTTCTTGGCATTCTCAGCAAGGAAAGCTTCACCGGCCTTCAGATTCTTCTCGGCTTCCGCCTTCATTTTCTCCATCTGTCTGGTCTGCATCTTACGGCCAAACTCTTCCAGAGCAGCCTGCATATCGCTTTCGGAAAACTCCGGCTCGGTACCGTTAATGGCGGCGGTAAAACTCCTGATAAAAAGAGCCTTGTCAAAATTAACGTCAAGATCCTTCATTTCATCAAAGGATTTCTTGAAATTTGCACCAGCCATGGCTCCGAATGAAACTGCCACCTTCTGTTCAAAGGTGTAGTCTGATTTGCTGCCAGGGGCCGTATTGGTTTCGGCAACCGGCTGAACCTTGGTGTTATCAGTACTGGATGCATTTGACTCACCCCCGCAAGCAGCAATCCCGACGGCTACTGCAGAAGCGAGGATAGTACAAAAAAACTTCTTCACAATCATTTCCTTAAAAATATAAAACAAGATAAGCGGTAATTCTCCGGCAGCAATCTGAAACCTGACACAGCTATGAATGCTGTCAATAGTGCTTAGTCCTGCCGGCACTTTTTGTTAGAATGCATTTTACTTGATAAGCAATTTTTTTTAAATCAGGAAATAGCCCCACCATGAAAGAGAATTCCCAGGAAACCGAAGAAGACAAGGAAGCCCGCCTGGCATATCTGGAATACAATCTGGAACGCCTGAGCCAGGAGCTTTACGCCCAGAGCCAGCTGATAAAAAAGCAGCAGATACAGCTTAAATATCTGGCAGACAAGCTCAAAGCCTATGAAACCAGCAATGTTGCCCCGAGAAGCGAAGAGACTCCGCCGCCTCATTATTAGTCGCCATAAGCCAAAGTTCGGGGAACCTGACCACACAAAGCTCGAAGAGATTCCTCCAGGGGCCGCCACCTTAGAAATGACTGAAGCCTGTCAGTTCCGCAGGAATTACGGGCATGTCCTCAAAGAATATCTCAGAAACATCAGGAGAATAATCTTCAATTTGCCCGATTTCATATAACACCGGCAGTTCAGGATTCTCCTGCCTCAGTTTTCGATACTTTGCGGCATTATCAGAAGACAGGGTAAACAGAAGCTCATAATCATCCCCTCCGGCCAGAATCATCTTAAGCCTTTCCGTTTCCAAAAGCCCTTCCGGAAATACCGGATGGGGTATATTCCCCAGTCTGAGAACCGCCCTTTTTCGTGATGCCCTGAGAATATGCGAAAGATCCCCGAGAAGTCCGTCAGAAATATCCAAAGCCGTCCGACATTCCAGTCTCCTGAGAAGCGGCACCAAATCCAGTCTGGGTTCCGGATAATCAAGTCTGTAAAACAATGATGCCGTTTCCCGGGTTTCCGGGATATTACGATATCTCGCCCACACCCCGTAGGCAGCACCACCCAATGGTCCGGAAACAAAAATTCTGTCCCCGGTTTTTGCCCGATCCCGTCTCAGAGCCGTTTCCTCGGATACTGCCCCCAGGACAGTTACGGTTACGGATAACGGCCCTCTGACAGTATCTCCGCCAACAAGAGGAATACGCCATCTGGAAGCAAGCTTTCGCATTCCGGCGGCAAAATCCTTTAAAAAATCAGCATTACTGTCAGGAATGCTCAAAGCCATGGTGAAACCCAAAGGATCCGCCCCCATGGCAGCAAGGTCGGAAATATTTACCGCCAAAGCCTTATACCCGAGCGCTTCGGGAGATGTTCCCTTAAAAAAGTGCACTCCTTCGGAAAAGGTATCAGTGGATACCGCCAGATGACTTCCCTCAGGAACCCTGAGGAGCGCACAGTCATCCCCAATCCCAAGAGAAACCTGATCTCCCGGGATATCCCAACCTGCAAAATGCTTTTGTATAAGCTCAAACTCATTCATGGTATTCCAGTCCCGACTTCGGAACTCTGCAATCAGTTAAAAATAACAGCCGCAAAATAAAAAACACCTGAAAACTCAGAATGAGAATTCAGGTGTCCTTGCCTTTACATTTCCAGACAGGGATTACTCTTTGTCATTGTCAGAGGCAGGAACCATGGCATGCACCACCTTGTCCAAAACTCCGTTCACAAACTTGTGACTGTCCTGAGCCGCAAACTTCTTTGCCAGAAGAATGGCTTCGCTGATTACCACCTTAAAAGGAACCTTTTTCTCAAAAAGAAGTTCGTAGGTAGCCAGTCTCAGAATCGCCCGGTCAACGGAATCAAGATCATCAGCCTTTCTTGAAAGATAGGGAGCATAGGCGGCATCTATTTCATTAAGATGCGAAACCGTTCCTGTCAAAAGTTCATGAAAATAGTCCTTGTCCGTGTCATCACCAAAAGGCTGATCCTCAAGAAACTCCTCTTCGATTATCTCCGGGAGTTCATTATTGATGCTCCACTGATAGAGCGCCTGCATGGCAAAATGTCTTGCCTTATGTCTGGGACCCTGACTCACAATAACCCCTTAAACTAAATCTGTTTCAACACATTGATCATTTCAAGGGCGGCATTCGCAGCCTCCGCCCCCTTGTTGCCACCCTTGGAACCGGCACGAAGAACAGCCTGCTCCAGATTATCGGTAGTGAGCACTCCGAATGCCACAGGAACCTCTTCTTCCAGCATTACCTGGGTCAGTCCCTTGGAACTTTCATTGGCAACGACCTCAAAATGATAGGTATCTCCGCGAATAACGGAGCCCAGAGCGATAATGGCATCAACGTTACCTTTCCTGGCCTTGGCAATCTTCTTTACGGTAAGCGGAATCTCGATAGCACCCGGTACTCGTACCAGGGTGATATTTTCATCCTTAACCTGACCGATTCTGGTGAGTACATCAAGAGCTCCGCTCACAAGGTGCTCATTAACCAGACTGTTAAAACGGGAAACCACAATCACCACTCTGGCTTCCGGGGCAGCCAAATTACCTTCAATAACCTGCATATTCAAGCTCCTAAATCATTCACCGCATAATATTTTAACACATATCAGTCCGAGTTTTCCCGGGAAGAGAACAGAGAGACAGCTTCATAAAACAACAGGAAAAAACAGCATCACTACCAGGATTTGCACATGTTTTACACGAAGCCGTTACCAAGAAGAAATTCCTCGGTAATGGCAGTTTTTACTGAACTACTGACTTTTCTTGAAGACTCGGAAACACGATCCTTAAAGAAAAGCAGTCTTTCCACATAACGGCCAAGGATATCAGCTTCAAGATTTACCGTCATTCCCGGGACCCAGGAAGAAACCGTCGTAACAGAACCGGTATGAGGAATAAGCGTTAGTCTGAAGCGATCCTGAAGCACCTCATTCACTGTCAGACTTATCCCGTCAACAGTCACCGAACCCTTGTGGACAACATACCTGGCAATATCCTCACTGAGAGTTATCCACACCTCTTTCACATCACCGGCGGTTATCGACAGTATTTTACCGGTAGCATCCACATGCCCCTGAACTATATGACCACCCATTCTTCCTGAAACCGACATAGCCTTTTCAAGATTAATCATTTTTCCCGGGGCCGCCTGTTTAAAGCTGGTACACAACAGAGTTTCCAGAGAAAGATCGGCTGAGAAAGTATCATTCGCAAATGATGTTACAGTAACGCAAACCCCGTTACAGGCAATGGAATCACCGATTCTGACATCTGAAAAGTCCAGCCCCGGGGCATGAACCGTCATCACCGCGCCGTTTCCGTTTTTGCGGAAGGAGCTTATAGTTCCCACAGCTTCAACTATTCCTGTAAACATGATATCTCCTTAAAACGGCAGGTAATTCTTACATCCTCCCCGCACCGCGACACTTCGCTGACAGAAAGCTCCGGAACATCCTTCATTGAAGAAAGCCCCAGAGCATCAAAAGCAGACACAGCGTCCGCCCCCATAATTTTCGGTGCAATATAAAACACGATTTCGTGTGCCAAACCGTGTCGGACAATATCGGAAACCAAACCACGTCCGGCTTCAATCATCACGTTGCGGATGTTAATGGCATTCAGGTACTTAAACAACTTCCGGAAGCTGATGTGGGAAGGATCATCCAAAGCAGCAGGCACCTTTAAAACCGTAATGCTGTCAGAAATTTTTTCCGCCCTGACAATGTCAGAATCTCCGATTCGAGCCACCATGACCGGCCCCGGACACCGGAAAATCTTCTCATTAAATGTAATAACGCTTTTGGCGTCAACAATGATCCGGAGCGGCAAAAAACCGGGATCGGCGGGGAACAGTTCTCTCACTTCAAAAGGAAGCTCCTGCCATCTCACGTTCAGAGAAGGATCGTCCTTCACCACGGTGTTTGCCGAGGTAAGAACAACCTGATGCCGGGCCCGCATTCTCTGAACATCATGCCGGGATACCTCTGAAGTAATCCATTTGCTCTCACCGTTGGAAAGTGCCACCCTGGCATCAATGCTCATGCCGTATTTCACCGTAACATATGGCATTCCCGTGACAATTGAATGAAAAAAGGCTCGGTTAAGCTCCCTGGCCTCGTTTTCATAAAGCCCGCAGGATACCGAAACCCCGGCATCCTCCAGAATTTTAAAACCGCGACCACTGACCAGAGGATTAGGATCCTTCATGGCCGCCACCACCCGGGATATTCCGGCATTTACCAGTCCCAAAGCACACGGAGGAGTTCTGCCAAAATGGGAACAGGGCTCAAGAGTGACGTAGGCGGTAGCACCTCTTACTTCCTTTTGTCTTTCCCCGGCATCTCTCAAAGCCATCACCTCAGCATGAGGTTCTCCGGCACGATGATGCCACCCTTCTCCAATAACCTCGCTGTCCCGGACAATAACACAGCCGACAGCGGGATTGGGGAGAGTGGTGTAAAGGCCTCTTTCCGCAAGCTTAAGAGCACGCTTCATAAACATGCAATCCTGTTCTGAAAATCCGGCAGTCTCAGACATACAGTCCCTCAAATCGATAAAAAACATCCCAAACAGCGCTTTTCCGGGCAATTGTTTTTCAGTTTGTGCTCCAAAATTAAGTCAGTAAAGCCCTGTCATGATTCCGTCTTATTGTTCTTTTCCATAGCCTCAATGGCATTACTGAAATCCTGAATCGTAGTGAAGCTCAGATAAACCGAGGCAAAACGAATGTAGGCCACCGAATCCAGCCTGTAGAGTTCATCCATCACATAACCACCCAGCACCCGGGATCTTACCTCCCGTTCTCCGGAAGCTCTGAGACGGGCCTTGATGGCATTAACCGCCCGATCAAGACTGTCAACTCCTACCGGACGCTTTTCAAGAGCTCTCAGCATACCAACTCTGATCTTATTTTCATCAAAGGGTTCTCTGGTACCGTCAGCCTTTACAATCAACGGCATTCGGATATCAGCCTCCTCCAGTGTCGAAAAACGCTGATGGCATGAAATGCATTCCCTGCGCCTTCTTATTTCCGCCCCATTATTAATAGTTCGGGTATCCACAACCCTGGTATCAGCAGCATCACAAAACGGACAACGCATAAAAACACCTGTCAACCAACAACAAAACACCTGTTCTAAAACCAGGAAGGCCACGGGAACCAATATACTACCACATCAAATGGTTTCAAAACATTCTCCATGAGGTATAGGCATTGCGGAACCTGCAGCAAAGCATCGAATCAATTCCGTCTTCCGTGTCTAAGAACAATGAAGCTTTTTTGAAAACAGGTGCAGCAAATATCTAAAAAAAGAAAAGGAACCGCCTCGATAAACAACGGTTCCTTGCAACAAAAGCCAAACCAAAACTGTGCTGTTAAGCCTTCTGGTAAACCGGGAACTTCTTGCAGAGATCAAGAACTTTTGCCTTTACCTGAGCTTCGGTATCAGCGGCCTTGTCAGTACCGATGCTGTCAAGAACATCGCACATCCAGCCGGCAAGACTGACAAATTCAGCCTCTCCGAAACCGCGTCTTGTGGCAGCAGGAGAACCGATTCTCAGACCGGAAGTTACAAAGGGCTTTCTCGGATCATTGGGAACGGAATTCTTGTTCACAGTGATATTGGCACGGCCAAGAGCTTCTTCGGCGTCCTTTCCGGAAAAAGGCTTTTCAATGAGATCAAGAAGGAACAGATGGTCATGGGTACCGCCGGAAACAACCTTGTAACCACGGGACATAAACACACCGGCCATTGCCTGGGCATTAACCAGAATCTGCTTCTGATATTCCTTGAACCACGGCTCCATGGCTTCCTTGAAAGCAACGGCCTTGGCGGCAATCACATGCATCAGAGGACCGCCCTGGGTAGCCGGAAAAATTGCGGAATTAAGCTTCTTGTAAATCTCCTCATCGCCGCAGGAGGAAAGAATAATGCCGCCTCTCGGACCTCCCAGAGTCTTGTGAGTGGTAGTGGTAACCACGTGAGCATACGGCAGCGGAGAAGGATAGAGCCCTGCGGCTACCAGACCGGCAACATGAGCCATATCAACAAAAAGATAGGCACCTACCGCATCGGCAATTTCACGCATCTTCTTCCAGTCAACGATTCCGCTGTATGCGGAAAAGCCGGCAACAACCATCTTGGGCTGACATTCCTTTGCTTTTGCCAGCACGTCATCATAATCAATTTCGCCCTGATCGTTAACGCCGTACTGTACGGAGTTATAAATCTTGCCGGAAAAGCTCACCTTGGCACCGTGGGTAAGATGACCGCCGTGCGCAAGGCTCATTCCCATAATAGTATCGCCGGGCTTAACCAAAGCCATATACACGGCACTGTTGGCCTGAGAACCTGAATGAGGCTGAACGTTGGCATAATCAGCACCAAAGAGCTTCTTGGCTCTCTCAATGGCAAGAGCCTCAACCTTATCTACAAAATCGCAGCCGCCGTAGTAGCGCTTTCCGGGATAGCCTTCGGCATACTTGTTGGTAAGCTGAGAGCCCTGAGCCTCCATTACAATCTTGCTGACATAATTCTCAGAAGCAATAAGCTCAATATGCTCTTCCTGACGAAGGTTTTCACCGCTGATGGCATCCCAAAGCTCTTTATCGTATTCTGCGATACTTTTTGCTGGATTAAGCATTTATATCTCCAATAATCGTTACTAACGACAGCCTTCCGGCATATAACAAAAAAACAGGTGTATTTTACTTGCTTTAGTTAACAATTCATAGAAAAAGTTCTAAAAACCTTCCCCGAAAAATACGAGATGCCGCGTGGTTCGTTACCATTGTTTTTTGCTCAAAAATTGTGGTTTTTGCCCGATTTTTGGGCCAAAAAGCCCAGTTTTCAGCTAAAAATGAAACAAAATCGCCCATTTTAGGATAGAATAATCAGACCGCGATTATCAGACGATAATTTTCGGTATCCTGCTGAGTACTCATCATCTGTTTGTGGGTATTCCGGCTGGTGATGTCCTCTTAACGCGAAAACGCGAACACTGCTGCAAGCCGCCAGCCAGATTACTGTCTGTCAGTGCCGGTTTTTGCAGTCTCTACGGGAGTATATGCATGAGCCACCGTATTCTGGTTCTTAACGGACCAAATCTGAATATGCTCGGCATTCGTGAACCTGGCATTTACGGTTCGGACAGTCTTTCAGATATCGAAGCAAGATTAAGGAAAATAGCTGATAAGCACCAGGTCGCACTGGACGTGTTTCAGTCAAATGCGGAGTTTGAACTGATAAACCGCATTCATGACGCCATGGGCAAATATGACTTTATCCTCATTAACCCGGCAGCTTTTACCCACACATCTGTTGCGATACGTGACGCCCTTCTGGCAGTTAACATACCTTTCTTTGAAATTCATATCTCGAACGTCCATTCCCGTGAAGAATTCCGTCATCATTCTTTCCTTTCCGACAAGGCCCAGGGTGTAATATGCGGCTTTGGAACAAGGGGATATGATTACGCCCTTCACGAAGCAATAGCCAGGATCCTGAATTAACTTTAACTTAACGTAAGAAGAACATTATGCAAATAGACATCAACAAAATTTCTCGTTTACTCAAAATTGTTTCCGAGTCAGATATTGCAGAGCTTTCTCTCAAGGAAGGAGAGGAAGAGATCAAAATAACCAGACATTCTGCCACTCAGATTCCTGTTCAGGTTCAGCCTGTTCAGATCCCGGCCCATGCTCCCATGACTCCCGCCATGGCCGCTCAGCCTGCTCCGGCAGCCCCCGCAGCACCGCAGCCGGCCCCGGCAGCACCTCAGGAAACCGGTCATATCATGAAATCCCCGATGGTTGGCACCTTCTACCGTTCAGCAAATCCCGAAGCCAAGGCATTTACCGAGGAAGGCAGCACCGTTAAGGAAGGCGACATCGTCTGCATCATTGAAGCCATGAAAATGATGAACCAGATTGCCGCTGACAAGTCAGGCGTCATCAAAAAGATCCTTGTTGAAAACGGGGCAGCAGTTGAATTTGATCAGCCTCTGTTTGTTATTGAATAACCGGGGATTGTTCAGATGGCAAAAATAGAGAAAGTTTTAATTGCTAACAGGGGCGAAATTGCGCTGCGCATCCTCAGAGCATGCAAGGAAATGGGAATTAAGACCGTTGCAGTGTATTCCACGGCCGACAGGGATCTCAAGCATGTCAAGCTGGCTGATGAAGCTGTCTGCATCGGCCCCGCCTCTGCCAAGGAATCATATCTGAACATTCCATCCCTTATCGCCGCGGCGGAAGTAACCGGTGCAAATGCCATTCACCCCGGCTACGGTTTTCTTTCGGAAAGCGCCGATTTTGCGGAAAGAGTTGAAAAATCCGGTTTTACCTTTATCGGTCCCCGACCTGAAACAATCCGCCTTATGGGAGACAAGGTTTCAGCAATTGAAGCCATGGAATCCGCAGGGGTACCTTGCGTTCCGGGCTCCGGTGTGCTTACAGACGATGATGACGAAAACCGCAGGATCGCCAAAAAGCTTGGTTATCCGGTGATTATCAAGTCAGCAGGAGGCGGTGGCGGTCGCGGCATGAGAGTGGTGCGAAAAGAAGAGGATCTTATTGATGCCATTGCTCTGACCAAGCGGGAAGCTGATTCCTTCTTCAATAATCCCAATGTGTTTATGGAAAAATTTCTGGAAAACCCCAGACATATTGAGTTTCAGCTTCTTTCTGACGGTCAGGGACATGCCGTGTGCCTTGGCGAACGTGACTGTTCCATGCAGCGCAAGAACCAGAAGGTTATCGAAGAAGCTCCGGCACCGGGCATTACCGAAAAACAGCGAAAGGATATCGGAGACCGTTGTGTCAGGGCCTGTATTGAGACCGGATACCGGGGTGCCGGCACCTTTGAATTCCTTTATGAAAACGGCAAATTCTTCTTTATCGAGGTTAACACCCGGGTTCAGGTGGAGCATCCCATCACCGAGCAGGTTACCGGCATTGACATCGTCAAGGAACAGATAAAAATTGCCGGAGGAAATTTCCTTACCTTCAAACAGTCGGACGTGAAAATCAAGGGCCATGCCATCGAGTGCCGTATCAATGCCGAAGATCCGGCGACCTTTATCCCTTCCCCTGGAAAGATTACCCGTCTCCACACTCCGGGAGGACCGGGAATCAGATGGGATTCACATATCTATGAGAGCTATTCGGTTCCGCCCTACTATGACTCAATGATCGGAAAACTCATTGCCTGCAATGATAACAGAGCACTGGCCATTGCCCGCATGAGACAGGCTCTCAATGAGCTTATTATTGACGGCATCAAGACCAATATTCCGCTCCTTGCGGAACTTATGGAGGACGAAACCTTCAACAAGGGCGGTTTCAACATCCATTATCTTGAACACCGTCTTGAGCAGAAAAAGTAAAGGCTGAAAACACGAATACCGGAATTCCGTTATCTCCAGTATGCGTCGCCCCGAAACTCCGGCTTCACTGCTGTTTCGGAGCGACTTTTTTCAAATCACCCAAGGACAACAAATATCATTCCCTAAAAAAGGACCATCACCAATACTGCTTCACCAATCCCCATCACCGTCAATCCTCAGATCCCAAGTAAAACACTTTCATGCAGTCTCTCAGCAACCCGTCATTTTCAGAAAAAGCGGCATCATTTACGGATTTTGTGAACTTATACACTTTTATCTCAATTCCTTAAGGATATACTCAGACTATCCTTTTATCTAACTAGGGATTCAGAAAGATAATGTTTAATAAGATTCTTTTAAGTGCAGTATTGGCAGGTGTAATCGGCCTCACCGGCTGTTCATCTGAAGGTGGTTCCAGCTCCGGCGGCAGCGACGGCGGTGCTGATGTATTCGGTACTCAGATTTACCTCCGCGGTGAAATGAACGACTGGGCTGTTGGCAGTCAGTACAAGGTTCAGAAGGTTTCTGACAAGGTTTACATGGCTTCAGCAGAACTCAATGTTGACTGGGCTCCGTACAAGTTTAAGTTTGCAGATTCCAACTGGACTGCCGGCACCAACTTCGGCTACAAGGATCAGCCTGGTATTTATGAATTTGGCGGTGATCCGGTAGTTCTCAACCCGAAGTCCATTTTCGAAGAAGTTAAGTTCACTCCTCCTGAAAACGGCATTTATGACTTCTACATTGATGTTACCGGCGAAGCTCCTGTAACCTATGTTAAGAAGCATGGCGAATAATTCGCAAACCTTTATGTAAAGGGAACCCCTGCACGGCAGGGGTTTTTTGTCTCCGACCACAACAATTCCGATACGAAGCATTTTCCATAACATCATCGATTATCCAAATGACTGCAGAAGAACTTACTGAAAAATACCTCGACTACATCTCCGGAGAAAAGAATCTTTCCGAATCCACTTGCAGCACCTATACCGGCTACTTAAAGGAATTTTTTTGCTTCCTGAACAAGAGAGGAATCGGATTTACAGAGTTCTCATCAAATGATGTGCACAGCTTCATAAGATTCAAACAAAAAACCGTACCTGAGAAAGACCTTCATGACAGATTCGTAAAGTTCGGACAGAAGGAACTTAAATCCCGAACTGTAACACTGATCCTGTCCAGCATAAGATCCCTGATAAAATTCGAGATTATTGAAAAGCTTCGAAATGACAATCCCATGGAGAACTACGCTTCACCAAAACTGGAAAAGCGTCTTCCGACCTTCAAAACCAAGGAAACCGTTCTTACCCTGATAAACTCACCATCGGAGGATTCCTACGATGATCTTCGGGAAAAAACAATGCTTACAGTACTCTATGCTTCAGGACTCAGATCTTCAGAGCTTCTCAATCTCCAATACAAGAATATCAACTTTACAGACCGTACCCTGAACATAGTAGGAAAGGGAAACAAAAACCGGGTTATCCCGTTTTCCGAAAATGCACTGGAACTTCTAGAAAAATACATCCGGGAAACCCGTACCAGAGCCGGGAAAATCACTGACTTTGTATTTACCAACCTGAAAACCGGAAAGCCCTTTACCAGAATGTATCTCTATAAAATCATTCAGAAACATGCCGAGGAAAACCACCTCCCCCACATCTCGGCACACGTTCTAAGACATTCTTTCGCGTCGCACCTCATGGAAAACGGAGCAGACCTGAAATCAATACAGGAGATGTTGGGACATTCATCGCTGAAAACCACTGATATCTACACCCAGACCCTCCATAAAACCCTTATTGCCAAATACAAAAGCGCTCACCCCAGAGCTTTTATTCACCCTGGAGATCAGGTTACAGAGGAATAGGTAACACTCATAATCATTTTTCGGGATATCAGCAGAACCACTAACTCAAAATGAACAAAAAAGGGGCATTTCGGCCATGATTAGTTACTGCAATTAAGTAAAGTTTGAATGCTTTCACTAAATTAAAAAGTTCTTTACTATAAAATCGTGTAGATAAACTGAGTTAACGTTTAACAGGAGAATCCTAAATGGGAAGATCTTCGGGATTAGTCTATTCCCTGGTCAATGCGCATCTGATAACGTCAGACAAGGGACGGGAAATTGAGGACAATGCCACAAAAGAAGGCATGCCGATAGTCACCTATGTTGTTACCAACAAGATTGTAAGCTCCGAGGATCTGAGAAAGATTCTGGAACGCGAATACGGGTATCCTTACCTTGATTTGGATCAGATTGACGTTACCGAAATCGGTGACAAATATCTGAACGAAAAGCTCATCGTCAAAAATCATGCCCTTCCGGTATTCGTACAGAACAAGACTCTGTATCTCGCCATGTCGGACCCCACCAACGTACAGGCTCTTGATGATTTTGGCTTTACCTACGCCATGCATACCGATACCCTTCTGGTGGACGAGTTAAAGCTTCAGAAGGCCATCGGAAAACTCTTTTCCAACGCCTTGGACGAACTTGATGTCGGTCTTTCTGAAGGCGATCTGGCGGATCTGGAAACCGAAGATGTTGATGCCAACGTTGCAAACGATCCTACTGAAGAAGGCGACGAGGCTCCGGTGGTAAAATTTGTTAACAAGCTTCTTCTGGACTCCATCAAGAAGGGAGCTTCGGACTTGCACTTCGAACCCTATGAAAAGAAATACCGCGTGAGATTCCGTATCGACGGAATTCTCCACGAGGTTGCCACAGCTCCGGTTTCTTTGGCTTCAAAGATTTCAGCCCGTATCAAGGTAATGTCCCATTTGGACATTGCAGAACGACGTGTTCCCCAGGACGGACGTATCAAGCTTAAAATATCCCCCACCAAGAGTATGGACATGCGTGTTAACACCCTCCCTACCCTTTGGGGTGAAAAGATCGTAATGCGTATTCTGGACTCCTCGGCAGCCAAGCTCGATATTGAAAAGCTGGGCTTTGAGGACGAACAAAAAGAAAAGTATCTGGAGGCTCTGGCAAAACCGCAGGGACTTATTCTGGTAACCGGCCCCACCGGTTCCGGAAAGACCGTGTCTCTTTATACAGGACTCAGCATCCTGAACACTGTGGAAACGAACATTTCCACAGCGGAAGACCCGGTAGAAATTAACCTTGAAGGAATCAACCAGGTACAGATGAACAACAAGGCAGGCCTGAACTTCGCCAGTGCCCTGAGAGCCTTCCTTCGTCAGGACCCGGACGTAATCATGGTGGGTGAGATTCGAGACCTGGAAACAGCAGAAGTTGCCATCAAGGCTGCGGAAACCGGACACCTGGTATTGTCAACACTGCACACCAACTCCGCACCGGAAACCCTGACCCGACTCATCAACATGGGCGTAGCCGGGTTTAACATTGCAGCCACCGTAACCATAATCATGGCACAGCGTCTGGCCCGAAGATTATGTGAGAAATGTAAAATTCCGGACAGTGTACCGGAGGCACAGCTTCTGAAGATCGGTTATACTCAGGAAGAAATTTCCAACGGCCTGAAAATTTTCAAGCCGAATCCCCAGGGGTGTGACGCCTGCTCTGGCGGTTACAAGGGACGTGTGGGCATTTATGAGATCTTCAAAATGTCCGAAAATCTGGCACAGCTTATTATGGAAGGAGCCAATTCCATTCAGATCGCGCAGGAAGCCGAAAAGGAAGGAATGGTTCCTCTCAGAAAATCCGGTCTTAAAAAAGTTGCACAGGGGGTTACGAGTTTATCGGAAGTATTCCGGGTAACCTCGGCCTAAAAAATCAAAGGAATGAAACAGTATGGCAGTTAAAAGCAAAGATTTTGTTAACTATAAGTGGGTTGGTCAGAACCGTCGGGGAAAGGTGATCAAGGGTACTGTCTGTGCCCGCAGCATTGAACTGGTTAAGGCAGACCTTCGTAAACAAAGCATTCAAGTAACAGAGGTCAAGGAACAGAAGAATCTTCTGGGAGACGGTCCTAAGATCAAGCCCATGGATATAGCCACTTTGACCCGTCAGATTGCCACCATGCTTTCGGCAGGTGTTCCTTTGGTACAGTCCATTGAACTCCTGGCGCAGAGCCATGACAAGGTTGCCATGAGAAAAATGCTGGCAAAGATGTGCGAAGACGTTTCGTCAGGTACCCCTTTCAATCAGGCACTGAGAAAATTCCCATATTACTTCGACAAACTGTATTGTGACCTCGTTCAGGCAGCAGAAGCCTCAGGTGCCATGGAAAAAATCTTCGACCAGCTGGCCACCTACAAAGAAAAAGGCGAGCTCCTGAAATCCAAGATCAAGAAAGCCCTGATGTACCCGACAGTAATTGTGATCATTGCGACAATAGTAACCGGTATTTTGCTCGTATACGTTGTTCCGCAGTTTGAAGACATGTTTAAAGGGTTCGGTGCTGAACTTCCGGCATTCACGCAGTTTGTTGTTAACTGTTCCAGATTCCTCCAGGCATGGTGGATGGTTATTCTTCCGATACTGATTATCGGTGGCGTAGCATTCTTCCAGGCATATAAGAGAAGTCAGAAATTCCATGACAATGTTGACCTTGCTACTCTGAGTATTCCTGCCATCGGAAACATTATTGAAAAGGGCTGTCTTGCTCGTTTTGCATCAACTCTCGCGACGACCTTCGCTGCCGGTATTCCTTTGGTAGACGCTCTCCTTTCCGCAAAAGGGGCCGCCGGCAATGCAAAATACTCTCAGGCCATCGACGATGTAAGAAGCGACGTAATGGGCGGTATGCAGCTTAACACTGCTATGAAAGCAACTCAGGTCTTCCCGGCTATGCTGAACCAAATGGTAATGATCGGTGAAGAAGCTGGTTCTCTGGACAGCATGCTTAACAAGATTGCCAGCATCTACCAGGCAGAAGTTGACGATGCAGTAGACGGTCTCTCCTCAATGCTGGAGCCGGTAATCATGGTATTCCTCGGCGTAGTAATCGGTGGCCTCGTTATCGCCATGTACCTCCCGATCTTCACCATGGGTAGCGTTATTAAGTAACAGTGTTATAAAGAAGTTCAGGCTCTGCCTTTGGGCAGAGCTTTTTTTGATTAATCCTTAAGATCACAATCATGAATTTTTTCACAGACATCATACATATCATGGAACAAACCCCCTGGTTCTTCTACATATGTATCACAACAGTAGGACTCATGGTGGGAAGCTTTCTAAATGTGGTTATCTACAGACTACCTATAATGATGGAAAGGAATTTTGAAGAAGAATATCAGGATTATTTTCATCCGGAATCAGAACAACCAAAAAAAGAAAAGTTCAATCTGATGGTGCCTGCCTCTCACTGCCCCAAATGCAATCATAAAATTTCAGCATGGGAAAACATTCCAATTCTGAGTTATCTGATTCTCCGGGGCAAATGCCATAAATGCGGGCTTCCCATATCAATGCGTTACCCCATCATAGAAGGCTTTACAGCAATTATGACCTTCATTACGGCATACCACTTTGGACCTTCTGTTGCAGCATTGGGTGCAGTACTCCTTACCTGGTGTCTCATTGCCATCTCAGGCATTGATTTTGACAAGATGCTGATACCTGATGAAATTGTTCTTCCGCTTATTTGGATTGGTCTTCTATTCAATATTAACGGAACCTACACAGATCTTACCAGTGCAGTTATTGGTGCAATTTTAGGATATATGATACTTTGGTGCTTTTACTGGGGGTTCAAGCTCTGTACCGGAAAAGAGGGAATGGGGTACGGAGATTTCAAGCTAACTGCGTGTTTTGGGGCTTGGCTAGGATACAAAATGCTTGGAATAGTAATAATTGGTTCAGCCTTAGTAGGTGCAATTGTTGGTTTTATGACCATGGCTAAAACAAATAATGGCAAAAGTAAACCAATACCATTTGGTCCATACATTGCATTAGCAGGTTTTGTTGGAATGCTTTACGGAAAAAATATTAATGAATGGTATATCGAGTTTATAATTTTTCTAAGAAGTTAGAAACATCTTAAAAATCATACGCATTTACCGTAACAACATCAAATTTTGGTCTACCCCTTTATTTTCGCAGCATTTGGAATTAATGGGTGAGTTAATATAACAAATTATAAGACATGAATATAATTGATTGTATGGAACTGAGTAATAGAATAGGTAGAATAATAAATTCTTCGGAGTTTAATACAACATTAGTTGTTGTATCAATGCTGTTTATACCACTTTCAGAACTTTTTGGTGAACTTATTTATAATGTTCCATTTGTTTTCGAACGGTCATACCTTACATTTCTTGGATTTGCGGGTATTGGAATTTTTATACTAAATATATTTATTAATAAAAAATTTGATTTTCTAACAATAGTATACCTACTTCTAATATTCTTTGCAGGGATATCTGTCGCTTTTTCAAAGCCTACACAACCAATTCCCTTTTTTATAATAACCGGCCATGTTGAGGAAGTTTTTCATTATTACGCATACTTCTTTTTGTTCTATGCCTCAACAAAAATTGAGATGTCAAAAGACGTCAAATTCGTAATACTTACATTTATTGTTATTGGAATAATTCATAATTTCTTTGGAGTTTTTCAACTATTTGGTTTAAGAATATCTGATGATAGCTACAATAACAAAGAAATGCATGAACAGTTAAAATGCATATATGGATTAACATCCAATTGTAATTTCTACGCAGGTTTAGCAACCATCATAACATCGATAACATGTGCAACGTATTTAATAAAAAAGATTCCAATTTTCGATTATAAATGGATATTTTTGATTTTTGTTATGTTTTTTTGTACTATATGTTCATCAACACGACTTGGAATTTTAGGAGTAGCGGCGACACTATTTTTTTTAATATCACTTGGAATTATCACATTTTTATTGAAGAAAAATATTTTTTTAAAAGATGTTAGCTGGCCAGAACTTAATTTAAATAAAATTACTGTAATAATAGCCATATCCATAATATCTTTCTTCATTGTTTATGTGTCGTTCCCCCAATTATTGATACCCAGCTTAAATGAATTTGCTATTGATGTTAATGATTTATCATCAACTAAAAATATAGATAATTTAGGTTCTTTGAGAGGTCAGGTGTGGAGGTTCTCAATAGAGTATCTGACAAATGTTAACTTTTTGACTGGTACTGGAATTGGAAATTTTATTGATGTTTTTTTAACAAATCCTAGAATGCATGAATCTCCACAGATAGTCAATTTTGCTCATAATGAATATTTGCATATTTTTGTAACTCAAGGAATATTTGCATTTATTACGTATATAACCTTATATACAATGTGTATAATTAAATCAATAAAATCAATATTATGTTCAGAAAACGAGATATTTAAACAATTTAAAATTATTTGCTTGTTTGCCCTGTTATGCTATATGACTCAAGCTTTTTTTAATTGTAACATCTTTGAGGTATACCCTTACTTTTGGATTCTACTAGGACTAGCGTATTCGAATAAGCAATTATAGCATTTCAATTGCATCAATTTGAGATATATTTATTAATTTTTGGATTCTACTCGGAATGGTATATACAAATGAGGAATACAAAATCTATCTCTGTAGTTTATCTGACACTAAATGCAGAGCCATATATAAACAATTTTATTAAAAATATTTTAAATCAATCTCTTAAACCCCAAGAAATTTTGGTTATAGATTCAGAATCAACTGACAACACAATAAAAATTGCCGAAAATTATTCAGAAGTGAAGATCATTAATATAAAACGAAATAATTTTGATCACGGAGGAACTAGGCACTTAGCTTTGGAACATAGCAAAGGAGAGATTGTTTTATTTTTTTCCCAGGATGCTGAAATTATTGATTCTAATTACATAAATAATATTGTTAGAAACTTTAATGATGAATCGGTAGCTATGGTATATGGCAGGCAAGTGCCAAGGGAAAATGCACCTCCTTACGAACAACTTATAAGAAGTTATAACTATCCTACCGTTAGCAAGGTAAAAACCAAGAACGATATTAGTACTTTAGGTATTAAATGTTTTTATATGTCAGACGTTTGCTCTGCATACAGAAAAGATATCTATTATACTCTGGGAGGTTTCGAAAAACTGACATTAACAAACGAAGATATGCTCATTGCTACTAAAGCAATTTTCGCGGGATATAAAGTTGTTTACGATTCAAAAGCAGTTGTAATGCATTCACATAATTATACTTTTTCACAAGAACTTAGACGTAATTTTGACGTTGCTGCTTTCCTTCAGATATATTCGAAATTCTACTCAAACATAAATATAAATTCAGAAGGTGTGAAATTAGTTAAATATGTTCTATATAATCTAACAGTCCATTGCAACTTTTTAAGTATAATGATATTTATCTATATATGTATTGGAAAATATTTTGGAAACAGACTTGGAAAAGTATTCGATAAAATACCACATTTTCTAGTTCTATATTTGACAACAAACAAAAACTTTTGGTCTAAATTTTTTAACTCGAGTTTCCCACACTTATAATGATACTTAAGATCCATACATGAGTGGAGTGCAAAAAGTCCAAAAACACCATTTCTGCCAAAAACGGATGGCTATTTTAAAGCTCTCGTTGTATCGGACTAAGGCAGAAATCGACTTTTTGCACCGGACTCATACATATGGTATTTGGTGTGTAATTACACACGTTTATCGTGAAAAATAGAGAACAGAAAATGAACCCAGAAAATTTTTATCTAATTATTTCATATATAGAAATTGTAATATACATTATTACTATTATATTCTTAATATTTTGCCGAAAATCAAGCATTCTAGCATTTTTTATTATACTATTAGTATTAGATATTTATTTTGAGACTATATTTTCTCACGCATTAGTGGCCTTTGGAGGTGATTTCTATAATGCATTGTATAAAATAATATACCATACATTACCAGTATCTTTAGTAATATCGTATTGTGCAATTATTTCTGAATTCTTCAATAAATCTCTAAAAGTAATTCCTTTTGTTTTTGGATTATTAGTAATTGCATTGTTAATAGCAGACGTATTTACTTTTAGGCAATTCAATACACATGTCACACTGTCTGATGTAATTAATTTTTCAGGTGACTGGATCAATTCATTTGATATGATATTGAATTTTATAACAAATGACATTCATATTATTACTCCTATTATTATTTTACTGATTACATATTCTTATATTTCATTCAACAAAGCCAAAACTCGTGATAAAATGGTAACATGGAGTGCAATGGTATGTTTCAGCATTTTATTTTTTACTATGCACAAACCTCAAACAACGTTATGGGATAATTACTTTGATAATATTCTTACATCAAGCAAAGCATCGGTCAAAGCGTTAAAAGAATACAGCCAAGATTATAAATATAGACAATATTCGCCAAACATCCTAACAGTACCAGGAATTAATTTGAGAAAAAATATAATCATAATAATGGTTGAATCATTATCATCTGATTATAGTAAATTGTTAAATGGACATTATGACAGCATCCCGAATTTAGATAAAATTGCAAAAGATAACATATACTTTCCAAATTACTATTCAGAAGGATACAATACAGATACTGGAAATTTTGCATTACTTAATTCAATACCATTCATACACAGCAATTCAACATATTATAAAGAAAAATATTTCTACAACAATCTTGCTGCAGTTTTTAAGAAGAACGGATATATTACTAATGTTTTTTATTCTGCAGACCCTATAGGTGAATTAAATAAAATATGGAATAAATCCCAATTTACTCATGAATATGGAGGATATCAAACCTTTTATAAAAATTCTGAAAGACTAACATTCAATAGTGTACCTGATGAAGATTTATTAGATTATTTTGTTCATCATCTTAAAACTTCAAAAAATCAGGAACCGTTCCTCTCATTGATCCAAACAACAACTACTCACCACCCATATATACTACCTAAGACTCATGAGAGAAGTTTTCTGAAAACAATGAAATATATCGATACTGTAATCCCAAAATTTATTGAGAACTTGCGTCATCTAAATTTCTTTGATAATGGTATTTTAATAATTACAGGCGATCATAGGGTTATGCTACCATATACATCTCAAGAAGAGGATACTTATGGTAAAATGGGAGTAGCAAGAGTTCCTTTGTTTATTATAGGACTTGAGAATAATTACGGTATTTCTCAAAATTTACCCTTCTCTCATACTTCCTTAAACGGCCTTCTTCAGTATCTGAATTTGCCATATGCAAAAATATATGAATTTAATAGAATACCTATTGATAAAATAGGTGTGGCTTATGAGGAGAAACCAATTTTTTATCAAATACATGAACCAGAAGACAAAGTTTTAGTTTTGTTCCATGAGAAACAATTTGTAGTTCACTTAAATGGTGATAACACTTCTTTTGATACTTCTATTGATCAAAAAACTCAAGATGAAATTTTGAGTTTAATTACATGGATACGAAATTAATTCTATTTTATTATTACGTGAGATTATATAAAAATAGAGATATTTTACAAATTTTTGTATATTATCTGAATATGATGCTAAAATTTAGGAATTTTTACATAGTTGAATTAAAAATTTTGATAATCATAATACTGTCTTCAGTTTATTCTGATTTATATCTACAACATGTAACCAAAACTTTACTGTAAGTTAATAAAAAACAACACTAATTTCCAGCGATTTCTAGTAAATCGCTGAAAATTAAAATGATAAATCAATATAAAGTGCATTTTCATGGCCTTCTCTAAATGAGTGTAAATAAATGTCAAAACCGTATCCTCTTATTTCAATTCTTATGGCTGTTTACGACCCAAATTTGGAATGGTTTAGAGAACAATTAAATTCATTAAATACACAATCATATCCTCGGATACATCTATATATAATTGATGATCATTCACCAACAATACCCTTTGATGAAATCAAACAAATTGTAAAAGAATGCATTACCAATTTCCCATTTTCGATTACTAGGAATGATTATAATCTAGGGTCTAACAAAACCTTCGAAATTTTAACAAAACATGCTGAAGGAGATTATTTTGCTTACTGCGATCAGGATGACATTTGGCTATCTAGAAAACTCTCAGTTTTATATGAAACAATAAATGCAAGTGGAGCTTTGCTTGTATGTTCAAATATGTATGTTATTGATGGAGAAGGGCAAATTCGGGCAGACAGCATTACTCATGTACGGCGGCGTCATATTTTCCATTCAGGACAAGGACTAATGCCAGTATTAATTGTATCAAATTTTGTAACCGGATGTACCATGCTTGTATCGTCGACCATCGCTAAGTCGGCGATTCCATTCTGTCCATATATGGTTCATGACCATTACTTAGCGCTGTATGCTTCTAACAAAGGGCTTATTCTTTCTCTTCCTGAAAAATTAATTTACTATAGAATTCATGGTAATAACCAAACGCATACATTATCCGAAGTAATTGATAAAAAATCTTATTACGAACGGTATATAAAGGTCAGTACTAAAAAAATCACTTGGATTAGAGATAACTTTATCTGTAATGATAATGACAGAAACTATATACTTAAAGTACTTGATTGGCAAATAGCTCGTGAATCATGGTACCAACGAAAACCAGGAGCATTATATAATCTTTGGAAACTACGAGCTATAAAATTTTCTGTAACACTATTTGAGTTATTATTCATTCATTTACCAAATCCAATCTTTAAAATTGTACTTTGGCTCATTAAACGTAATATTATTTGATTATTAATTTGCAAATGTATTCAACATGTACTTAGTAAGTACTTTTATTAAATAGATATTGGTTTGCGATGTTTATAATTAACTTATCACCAAATGCGACTAAAATGCAGAGGTATGATATTATTCCGATAATAATATAAACAATCAATAAATAGCTATTACAAAATAGTAATTTAAAAAATAAAACAATAATGGCCATTAATCCCGCAGCGATGACTCTTTTATATGATAGCTTAAATATTAAATTCCAGCTTATAACGCTACTAGATTTTTTCACGTACAAATGCAAAATACATAATTCAATCCACCCGTGGAATGGCCGTTTTATTCCCGACATACCGCATGAAAGAAAGGGATCGACCTGAAATCGGACGGCAGTCACAGTAAATACGTATAAAAAATGGCATGATCTTTATTGAGAGGTGGAGATGAATCCACTTGTCAGTCCCTGTTCCTTTTTTGGCATAAAATACTGATTTCAAACTGGGGCAAATGAGCATACGAATACATACTGAGAGGCTTCGGCACTCTGTATAATAAAATGCTACGAATACAATTCTCAGTAGAGGTTGTTCCGATGCAAATTATGTATAAACTCATATGAACGTAAACTTCTCTGAAAACCGCAGTAATTATAAACCTAGACTTTCTCCAATTCTACACAACCAATAGCCCTAAAACTCTGTCTTCAATTCAACTTTTAGCAGTTTTCTCATTTTTTAATCTAGTTTTTAATTTTTCGGACAATTCCTTGGTTTATAAGGGGTTGCGCCTGATTTTTTCCTTGAAAAAATATTTTTATAATTATATAATCAAATCTGCAAAACAGCAGAATAGATCGTTATAATTATAGGAGACCAAAATGGGTAGGGTATATTGGAATAAAAAGGCT
>Ga0310695_10000715_pt1 | contig 82086 bp, 57 predicted proteins | sample RumenRJG_04DNA_FD_203882 | JGI IMG/M metagenome (GOLD analysis project Ga0310695, IMG submission 203882) | Bovine rumen microbial communities from Lethbridge, Alberta, Canada - RJG_04 (v2) (version 2) | ecosystem: Host-associated > Mammals > Digestive system > Stomach > Rumen | place: Canada...
GTGGTGCCGCTCGCGTCGCCGCCGTTGGCCGTGAGGGTGACGCCTTTCGGGATGTAAAGGACGGCCGTCGCACCGTCGGCGACCCTGAACGCATTGCCGCCGTTGCCGTTCGAAGTGACGCGCAAGTTGCTCGGGACGCGATAGACCGTGCCGTTCCGGAGCGTGCTCGTGTTCTGGAGCGAGTCGGTCGTGGTGAACCCCGCCCGCGCCGCAGACGGCGCGAGCGTCGCCGCCGCGAGCGCGACGGCCACAATCCTGGAGGCGATGTTGCCGAAATGCATGTTCATGTTCTCTTCCTTGCCGGACCGGTCGTCGTCCTGAACGCGCAATCCTGGGTAAGAGTGTATTATTCTACCAAATTCCGCCCCGTTTCCGCAATACCCCCCGCGCCTCCAAACAGTAATGGGTTAGTGGGGAAAAAACGTGAACGCGTCCTTCCAAAGAAGCACGCTGAATGTACCCGGCATTGACGAAAGGCTGGAATCGCTAGTCGGCGCGGAAACGATAGCCGCGGCCATACACGGTCTCGATGCGGTCGGCTTCCGGACCAAGCTTCTTGCGCAGAAGGTTTATGCGTTGGTCGAGGGTGCGCGTGGTGCCCATGTAGGATACGCCCCACAGCGCGTTTAGAAGCTTGTCGCGCGAGACGGCCTCGCCCGGATGGGCCGCAAGATAGCGCAGCAGGCCCAGTTCAAGCGGCGTGAGAGGCGTCTCTGTGCCGTCGGCCGAGCAGATGCGCTGGCTCGCCACGTCCACAACGTATGTGCCGTACTTGATCGTCTCGCCGGGCGTCTCGGCCGGCGGCATTGCCGCACGACGCAGCAGCGCCGCCACGCGCGCCTTGAGTTCACTGAGGCCGAACGGCTTGGCAAGATAGTCGTCAGCTCCAAGGTCGAGGCCTAGCACCTTGTCCTGCTCGGTTCCCTTTGCCGTTAGCATTATGATCGGCAGCTGGCGGTCCTTCTTCCTGATTTCGATGCACACGTCGTAGCCGCTCTTGCGCGGCATCATTATGTCGAGAATCAGGATGTCGGGGCGTCTCTCCGCGTACGCCACAAGCGCCGCGGCGCCGTCCGCAACCGTGCGCACGCGATAGTGCGCCTTGGTGAGAGCCAGAGCCACCCACTCGCGGATGTCTGCATCGTCTTCGGCTATTAGCACGTCTGCCATGTTCATTGCTCCTTGTTGTGCGGCGCGGACGCCGGTAGTTCCAGGGTGAAAACGCATCCTCCGCCCTCTCGGGCGTCCACCACGAGGTCGCCGCCCATGCCGCGCGCAAGGCCGCGCGCGATGCAGAGGCCAAGTCCGTTCCCTCCGGTTGATGTGGTGGTAGAGTTGTCGGCCCGCCAGAAGCGGTCGAAGACGTGCCGACGCTGCTCGGCGGTGAGTCCCGGACCACGGTCCGACACATGCACCGCGCGTCTTCCGGCGCTTCTTCCCGCGCCGAACGATATCTCCACGGGCGCTTCGCCGGCGTACTTGCAGGCGTTGTCGAAAAAATTGAGCAGTATCTGATCCACCGCGTCGCGGTCCGCATAGACCACGCATTCGCCATCCACCACCTGCGGGGCGTGCGCAAAGCGCCCCTTCATGAACTCAGCCATTTCGCGGACGAGCTCGGCAAGGTCGAAGGATTCTGGCGAATATACGCGCCTGCCGCTCTCGAGCCGCCCGTAGTCGAGCACGTTCTGCACCATCCTCTGCAGCCTCGTCACCTCTCGCCTTATCGCCCCGGCGGCGCGATGGCGCTCGTCGTTGTCGAGTTCATTCTCCTGCGCGAGCTCCGCGCAGAGGCTGATCGTCGTGAGCGGCGTCTTGAACTCGTGCGAGAGGTTGGAAATGAAGTCGGTCTTCGCGATCGCTTCATGGCGCGCCTTCCTCGCGGCGCGCAGCAGCACCACGCCGCCCGCCACAAGCGAGCCGAAGAGCAGAAAAATCAGCACGCCGCCAAGCATCTTGAATCTGCGACGGTCGGACGAAAAGGCCGCAGCGCCGGCACGCCTGTATATGCGCACCTTCCAGTCGGGGAAGTCAGGCGCGAGCGACGCCTCGCCGTACACTTCGCCTAGATGCGCGGAAGTCGCTGGCATTAGAAGCGCATCGTCCTTCTTCCTGATTTCCACAATTGTCGCAAGACGCGACGTGTCAGATGGATTGTCCGTGCCGTTCTGCCTCAGGAAGCCTGGCAGGCGCGACAGCACGTAGAGCGGCTCAAGCTCCACGAGAAGCGTACGCCCCGACGATGCGTTCACGCGGATTGGCGGCAGCCTGTCCATGCCCGGCCGCCCCCACCTGAAGAATCCAGGCCTGCCCTGCCAGTGCAGGCGGCGCACCCATGGACAAGTGCGCTCGAGCCGCGAGGCCGCAGCCTGAAGCTCGTTCGTGGCGGAAACAGTCGCCACTTCGTCCAGAAGCGGGTCAACCTCCGAATGGACAAACAAACGAATGTCTGCGGCCGCATGCGCGGCCGCAGACTCGAGACCTGCACGGTCCGTCTCGTCAAGATGGTCCGACTCTATCTTGATCAGGCGAAATCCGCCAAGAACAAGCAGAACAGCAGGCAGACCTATCGCGAGAAGGAATATCCGCAGGTCACGGTTCATTACTTGTTACCAGGACGGCCCTTCTTGCCCTCAGGGCGGCCGAACTTCGGGCCCTGCTTCTGGAACTTCGGACCCTGCTTCTGGAACTTCGGGCATTCAGCCTTCTTGCACTTCTGCCCTTCGCACTGAGGCCCCTTCTTGAACTGAGGTCCCTTGAACTGCGGTCCCTTCTTGAACTTAGGGCACTGGCCTTTGAACTTGGGGCACTGGCCCTTGAACTTAGGGCACTGGAAGCCACGGCGGCCGAACTTCGGCCCCTGGCCCTTGAACTGCGGACGCTGGAAACCACGGCGGCCGAACTTCGGACCCTGCGGCCTGAACTTAAAGCCCTTGAAGTTCTGGCGGTCAAACTTCGCGCCGCAGCAAGGGCAGACATTGCCCTTGAATCCACGACGACCGAATTGGCGCTGACCACGGAATGCACGCGGCCCGAACTGGCGCTGACCGCGGAAACCACGGCGGCTCCACTGACGCTGACCGCGCATATGAGTGCGAGGACCCTGCCAGCCGAATCCGAATCCCGGCGGCGGAGGAGGCGGCATCTTTGCAAAAGTCGCTATGGATAGAAGTCCCGCGACAAGCATCGTCATCATTGTCTTCATTGTTTGCTCCTTTTTTGTTTTTGGTTTGTTTGTTGGGAAAACTTTCGCTGATTCAATGAAAAGCTCTCTCACTCTTAAGTACGCAAAAAGTCGACAAAATCAACGCGAGAAAGTGTAATCAATTCATCACAATTCATAGCTGCTCCTTAGGCGTCTGCTGCTCGCTCTCATTCGCCTCGGGCTGGCGGCGCGGAATGCGCATGCGGTACGGGCCAAAACCGCGCGCTCCGAATCCGCCGGGCCTTCCGCGTCCTCTGAATCCGCCGGGCCTTCCTTCTCCGCCCGGTCCGCCGCGGCGCATCATTCCCGCGAAGAAGACGCGCATGTTCTCCTTTGCGAGGGCATCGGCAATATCCCAAAGCTCCAGCTCTCTATGCGGCCCCACTGTGCCAGAGGTGGCGTTCAACACGAACATGCGGTTCGTGAACTTCCCGTCCTTGTTCTTTCGAAGCTCCTCTGCGGCGGCGGAAATCCCCGCGAAGAGAGCGGCTTCGCCCCTTGGCTTTAGCGTCTCCAGCCTCTCTATAAGCTCCTCGCGGTTCTTCGCCGCCTGGGCGGGCGCTAGCACGGACGCATGGTCGTTGTACACGACAACCGACACGATGTCCGTATCGGCAAGGCGCCGCAGACTTTCCACGGCGGCACGCCGTAGAAATTCAAACCTCCTCTCGGCAGCCGCCGAACAGTCGATCACGATGGCAAGGTTCTGCGGCCCCTGAAACTGGGGCCATTGGAATTGGGGCACTTGCTGGACATTCTGCGGCGGGGAATTGGTCTGCGATGCGTCCTGAGCGCACAACGCCGCTCCCACGAGGAGCACGCAGGCGATCATGACGGATCTGTTCATCTTGGCCATTCCCTTTAATCGTTCAAAGTACGGCCGCACCACGCGGCCACATCAATATTAAATCAAAAAAAGGCCGCGGAAATGTCACTCAAGTGCAACAAGATTTGTTCCTGCGGGCAAGCTCTCGTGCGACATCGGGCACAGCGGCGAGAAGCTCCCGCGTGTATTCGCTCTTCGGACGGGCGAAGACCTCCTCCGCCTGCCCGTGGTCCGCGAAAAGCCCCTTGTGCATCACGCACACGCGGTCGCACACGTTGCGCACAACGGCGAGGTCGTGGGCGATTAGAATCACCGCAAGATCAAGGTTGCGCCTGAGGTCGCGCAGCAGGTTCAGGATGCGCGCCTGCACGGAGACGTCCAGCGCCGACACGGGCTCGTCCGCCACAAGCACCTTGGGATGCACCGCAAGCGCGCGCGCGAACGAGGCGCGCTGGCATTGTCCGCCGGAGAGCTCGCGCGGATATTGATCCAGCACCGCATTCGAAAGCCCCACGATGTCGAGCAGCTCCTCCGGTTTGCGGGCGCTCTCCACGCGCGTCTGGCGCAACGCCTCCTCGAGCGCCTGGCGTATCGTCATGCGGGGATTGAGCGAGCCCACCGCGTCCTGAAACACCATCTGCACGTTTCGCCTGTACGCGCGGCGCTCGTCGGGGGTGAACTGCGCCACGTTCTTGCCGCAGAAGAGTATCTCGCCGCCAGAGCTGGGATGCAGGAGCATGAGCGTCTTCGCGATCGTGGACTTGCCGCTGCCGGACTCTCCCACTATGCCAAGCGTCTCGCGCTCGTTCAGCACGAAGCTGACGCCCTTCACCGCCTCAAGCGGCTTCTCGCCGGGGCGCTTGTAGGTTACATGCAGGTCGTTTACTGTAAAAAGCTGGTTCATTGCGCGTCAGATTATATCAAAACCCCTGCCCATTAGGCAAATGCTTATTGTGCCCGCATTTCATGCTTTTATTGCAAATGCCTATCGTCACTCGATTCCCGGCAGTGGCGGCGGAACATCTTCAAGGACCGTGCGCAGGGACTCTGGAAGTACGAGCAGCTGATCGCGGAGACGTAGAGCCTCGGCAGTGTCGTCTGGCGGCGCAAGCTGCGGAAGCTCCTCTGCAGGCGCAAGCGAAGGCGGCGAAAGCGGCACGCTCGGCGCGGCAGGCTGCTCAAGCGCATGGTGCGCGAAGAAGCTCCCCGGCAGCTCAAGCGGCTCGGGCGGCTGCGACTCTTCGCCCAGATCCAGCACCCCGATCTGGCTTTCCGCATGCGCGCCGGCACCGTGCGAGCGCATCTGCCACGACATCCGCACCTTCTGCATTATGGCTGCGTATTCTGCAGCGCCGAATTCCGTGAACGACGCAAACGGCGCAGGTCGCTCCAGCGCGACCGCACGGAAGAAAAGCGCCTTGCGCGGTATCTGCAGCGCAAGCGCAGCCGTGAACGCCACAACCGCGGCAAGCGGCCAGCATGCATGGAGGATGCGCCTCATTCACGCCTTTCCGCGATCTCCACGTGCACCACTCCCGCCTCGCGCGCCAACCCCGCGAAGCGTATCATGTCGCCCGCCGGAACGCGCGCGTCGGCCAGCACCAGCAAAGTGCCTGTGGCGTCCGCAGCCGCGCGGGCGCCAAGCCTCTCGCGCAGAGCCTCGCGCGAAGCGTCGTCGCCAAGCGAATAGCGCGCGTCGTCGAAGAACACAATCGTCTCGCGTCTCGAGGTTCCTTCGCGCGCCACCGGCATCATGATCGCGGCAAGTCCTGGCTCTGCGCCGTCGCGCGCGGCAGGCGCGGGAAGATCGAACAGCGTTCCCGGCGCGGAGACGAGCCGCCCCTGCGCCATGGCGAAGGTCGCCATCAGAAGCGCAAGCGAAATCCACGGCGCGGCGGCGGTGAGGGGCTTCGCCCATGCGCAGCCGTGGCGCCAAATTCCCTCGGTGCGTTCGGGACGCCACTTCCACGGCTCGTTCATCCTGCCACCTCCCTGCGCGGCGAAAGAAGCGCCAGTATCTCGCTCGCGGCCGCCTCGAGGTCCACCACAAGCCTCTCGAGCCTTATGTGCAGCATGCCGTACATCACCTGCACCGACACCGCCACCACAAGCCCCGCGGCCGTCGATACGAGCGCCTGCATCATCCCGCCCATCAGATCGACGCGCGTCACCAGGGAGTCAGTGTTGAGCGCCAGCACCACTCGCGTCATGCCGATCACCGTTCCCAGAAGGCCCAGCAGCGGCGCAGCCTGCGCGATGATCGCGAGCAGCGCAAGGCGGCGCTCGAGGCGCCCCACCTCGGCGCGCCCCGTCGCATCCACCGTCTCGCGCAGCACGCGCGCCGACTGGTCGCGATGGCGCACCGCCGCCGCCACCACGCGCGCGACGGGGGCAGGAGTGTCGTCGCAGATGGCAAGCGCCTCGTCGGGATTGTGCTGCTCGAGAACGGTTGCCACGCCGCGCATGAAGTCCTGGTAGTCTATCTGAGCCCTGCGCAGATTCATCAGACGGCTCAGAAACACGAATATGCTGGCCGCGCCCAGCAGGGCAAGTATCCAGAACACAGGTCCGCCCAACATGGTCCATACGCTCATCAGAAGCCACCTTTCTCCTTCAGGCGCGCGATGCGCCGGCGCGCCTCATCCTTCGCGGGCAGGCCCGCGCGCACAAGATATTCAAGCATCCGCGCCGCCTGCTGCAGCTCGCCGCGCGACTCGTAGTGGTCGGCAAGGTTGTACACGGCGCGCGAGAAGTACTGGCGGGCGGAAGAGTCGAACCACACGCGCGGCGCGTTCTCGGCGCCTGGCGAGCCGTCGGGACGCACCCCGTCCCAGTACGCCTGCACCACGTTGGTGTAGTAAACGTCGGCCGCCTCGTCGAGCCTGTTCAGCTTCTCAAGCGCGCGCGCCATGTTGTACGACGCCGCGATTCTCTGCGACGGCGAGTAGCTTTCGTCCTTCTGGATCATTCCGTACGCGTCGATCGCGCTCTGGTAGCGCTTTGCGTCGCCAGCGCCCATCACGAAGTAGCAGTTGGCGCGCACCAGCGCAGCGCGGTGCTGCATCGCCTCGCCGCCGTTCGCCCTCACCGCGCGCTCTAGCACGAACTCCGCATCCTCGAATCTTCCAAGCTCGCTCAGCGCCTCGCCCTGCAGCACAAGCGCCTCGGCCGCCCACGTCGCGTCTGCAGACGGCTTTGCCGCGCCCTCCGCGCCGGATGCCGCCTCCGCGTTCGCCACGACGTTCGTCGAAGCGCCCACTGCCAGCTCAAGCGCCTTCTGGAAGTCGGGCAGCTCCACCGCGCACCTCGCCGCCCTCACGAACGCCTCCACGCGACGCTCCGCCTTCACGTTCGCGTTTGTGGCGCACGCCTCGAAGCCCGCTATCGCGGCCGGCCATTCGCGGCGCCCCGCGTCGTATGTGGCAAGCCACATCTGCAGATCCACGCGCAGCGGCGAATCCGCCATTCGCGCAAGAAGCGCGCGCGCGGCCGCCGAGGCCTCGCGATCGCCTCCCGCGCCGTACTTGCAGAGCACGATCAGGAAGTCCATCTCGTCGCGCCGCGATTCGTCCAGCTTGCCGACGGCCGCGAAGTCGGCCTCCGCCTCCGGGAAGCGGTAGACGCGGTAAAGCGCCTTCCCCCGCCCTGAGAGCGCACGCACTCGCTGTTCCGGCGTGGGACGGCGCTTGGCCGCCTCGTCGAGAATCAGGCGGTACACCGCCACCGCGTCCTCCACATGGCCAAGGGACGCCTCCAGCGACGCTAGGCGCAGCCCCGCCTCCACCGCGAACTCGCCGCCCTCCTTGTGTATGGCGCGGAAGGCCTCTGCGGCATCGCCGCTCTTCTTCGCACGCGCCAGCGCGTCAGCCCTGCGAAACAGCGCCTTGTCCTGAATGTCTCCCGCGGGAACGGAACCGTAGATGGACGCCGCCTCTTCGAATCTTCCGTCCGCAAAGAGCGCATCCGCCTGCTTGAACGTGCATCGCGCCTTGTCCACTACGTTGGACGCCACCTGCGCCGCGCGCGCGAAAAGCCCCACCGCCTCCGAATGGCGCCCAAGCTGCATGAACGCCCAGCCGCGTCCTTCAAGAACATGCGCGTCCAGCGCGTGTGCGGGAAAGGCCTGAAGAAGCACGGCGTATTCGCGCACAGCGGCCTCTGCGTCGCCTGCCGCGAGCAGACCGTCCGCCAGCCTGCGCTGGGCCGCGGCGCTTTCCGGCGCGTCGGGATAGCGGCGCACGAGAGCGGATATCTGCGCCGCGCCGGCAACGCGTCCTGTCGGCGACGCAAAGTGCGCGAATCCAAGAGCGAATCCCGCATGGCGCACGAGTTCGGGAATCTGCGCACGGAGAACGGCGTTAGATGCCGAGGCAACAGCGCCATCCACCGCGCCAGCCGCAAGCATGCTTTCGGAGAGAGCGCATGCCGCGAGCACGTACGCCCTTTCCGACGTGTTCGTGCCACCGGCCACAAGCGCTTCGCGGATCTTCTTCGCGCCAGCCGCGTCTCCTGTCGCCACGGAAAGGTCCGCCTCGAGAAGACGAGCCTCGTCGCCTGCCGAACCAGGTGCCGACGGCGCGCCCTCCTTGCGAAGAAGCGCCAATGCGGCCGCCGCGTCTCCCGCGCGGAACTTGAAGCGCGCCCATTCCACAGCGTTTTCGGCGCGCGACTTGACGTCGCCCGCAAGCGCGGCTGCCGCGCGCGCGTAAGCGGCGTCAGCGGCGGCGGGCGTTCCAGAGCTGGCCTCCACACGAGCCGCGAGGCGCAGCGCGAGCGAGTTGTACTGCTTCTCGGAAAAAGGTTCGGCGAGAAGCGCGCGCGCCGCATCGGCCTTGCCGTCCTTGGCGCTTGCCCATGCGCGCCAGTAGCGGAACCCCTCGCCGGTGGCGTCAGGCCATGAGCCGAGAAGCGAAAGCATCTCCGCTGCCCGCCCCGCGCCGGCAAGCGCCTCGAGCTGCACCAGGCGGGATTCGGCGCGAACGACGGACGACGTGGTGGCGTTGGCCGCAGCCGCGGCGTGCTTCGCCGCGAGTCCCCACAGTCCATCTCCAAGAGCGCGGCGCGCCACCACCAGATCGTCCGCCGCGAAGAGCGCACCGGAGGCAAGCAGAAGGACGATGGAGACTAGCCTCCTCATTGCCGCGACCCGAGGTATCCCATCTCCGCGAGGATGCGGTTGTTCTTCATCCAGTTCGGCACCACCTTCACCCAGAGCTCCAGGCGCACGCGCACTCCGAAGATGTCCGAAAGCTCCGGTTCGGCGCTCATGCGCACGGCCTTGACGAGACTGCCGCCAGGACCGATCACGATGGCCTTCTGGGATGGACGGTTCACGTAGATCGTCGCGGCGACGTCCCACGCCGTTCTGCGCCGCTCGTCGACGTCGGTCACCACCACGCCGATTTCGTGCGGCACCTCGTCGTGAAGGCGCTGCAGCAGCTTCTCGCGTATCACGTCCGCAATCGCGAGCTTGCGCGGATAGTCGGTCACGATGTCCTCGGGGAACAGCGCCGGTCCAGGCTCCGCGAGACCGAACAGCGCGTCCATCAGCGCATCGCATCCGTTCGGACGTATTCCGCACGCCTTCACCCACACCGGCTCCGGCAGAGGCGGCGCGTCTTCATGCGCGGCGGCGGCGCGGTCTGCCAGCACTTCGCGCCACAGGTCGCGGAACATCGTCTCGTAGAACGGAGATCGGTCGCACTTGTTGAGGGCGAAGACGCATTTCGCGGGCGCCTCCTTGGCGACGCGCCGCATCCAGCCGTCGTCCTCGAGCTGCGGCTCGTGCGCCGCGTCGAAGAGCACCAGAAGGATGTCCACTCCCGCGCTCGACGCGCGGGCCATGCCGTTCAGAAGCTTGCCGAGATGGCCCACCGCCTTGTGGAGGCCAGGGGTGTCAAGCAGCACCAGCTGCCCTCGCGGATCCTCAACGATGCCGCGTATCGTGTTGCGCGTGGTCTGCTCTACCGGGCTCACGATGGACACCTTCTCGCCCACGAGCCTGTTCACCACGGTTGACTTGCCGGCGTTCGTGCGGCCCACCACGCCGACCACCGCGGCCTTGCGCTCTTGCGCCATTTCATTCTCGGGGCTGCTTTCCATGGCTGTCTCCTTCGGGCGGCCTCATTCGGCTTCGTTCTGCGTCCCAGCCTCCGGCACGGCAACGGCTTCCGCCTCCGTCTCGCCGTCAGGCTCGGCCTCCGCCACAGACACGGATACGAGCTTCGCGCCCTCGGTGAGGCGCACCAGCTTTACGCCCATGCCGCTGCGGCCAACGACGGTGATGTCCACCACGCGCTGGCGCACCATGAGGCCGTCGGAGGTTATGGAGATGATCGACTCGTCGTCGCGCACCGCGTGCGCCGAGACCACGCGTCCGTTGCGGTCCGCGCCCTTGATCGCGGTAACGCCCATAGCGCCGCGGTGCTTGCGTTCGTAGGCGCTGAACTCGGTGCGCTTGCCGTAGCCGTTCTCAGTGGCCACGAGAAGCGTCTTCGAGTCGTCAACGACGTCGAGCGAGCACACGGCGTCGCCCTCGCGCAGCTTGAGCCCGCGCACTCCCGTGGCGGCGCGGCCCATGCGGCGCACCTCGTCGGAGCAGAAGCGCGTGCCGATGCCGTTGCGGGTGATCATCACCACGTCTTCGCCCGGCTTCACGAGACGCACCTCCACGAGCTCGTCGCCCTCCTCGATGTTGAGGGCTCGGATGCCGCTGCGGTTGACGTTCTTGAAGTCGCCGAGCAGCGTCTTCTTCACGGTGCCGTTCTGCGTGGCGAACATCACGTCCACGTCGCCCTCGAAGGAGCGGATGGGCAGAAGCCGCAGCACCTGCTCGCCGGGCTGGAGGCTGAGGAAGTTGACGAGCGGCTTGCCGAAGCTCGTGCGCGGAGCCTCGGGAATCTCGTAGGCGTCCTTGAGGAAGAGGCGGCCGGTGTTCGTGAAGAACATGAGCGAGTCGTGCGTCTCGGCCACGAAGACGAGCCTGAGGAAGTCTTCGTCCTTGAGCTGCGCGCCCTTTATGCCGCGCCCGCCGCGGTTCTGCTCCTTGTATTCGGTGAGAGGCACGCGCTTGACGTAGCCGCGGTTGGAGAGGGTGATCACGCAGGGCTCGTCGGCGATGAGGTCCTTGAGCGACACCTCGTTCTCGTCGATGGTGATCTCGGTGCGGCGTCGTCCGTCCTCCTTCGAGGCGAACTTCTCCTTGAGCATCGCAAGGTCGTCCTTGATGATCTGATAGACGCGTCCCGCGTCGGCTAGGATGGCCTGGAGGTCGGCGATCGTCACGAGCAGCGCGGCCAGCTCGGCCTCCAGCTTCTCGCGTTCGAGGCCGGTGAGCTGGTAGAGGCGCATCTCAAGGATTGCGTTCACCTGAGCGTCGGAGAAGCCGTAGGCGGCCTGCAGGCGCGTCTTCGCCTCCTCCTTGTTGGACGACGACCGGATGATCTTTACGACGTCGTCGAGGTTCGCGATCGCGATGAGCAGCCCGTCGAGGATGTGCTTGCGGGCCAGCGCCTTGTTGAGGTCGAACTTCGTGCGGCGGGTGATCACCTCGAAGCGGTGGTTCACGTAGCAGCGGAAGAAGTCCTTGAGGTTCATGATCTTCGGGCGGCCCTGGTCGATGGCGAGCATGATCGCGCCGAAGGTGGTCTGAAGCTCGGTGTGCCTGTAGAGCTTGTTGAGGACGATCTGCGCAACGGCGTCGCGCTTGAGCTCCACGACCACGCGGATGTCCTCCGCCGACTCGTCGCGTATGTCGGAGACGCCTTCGATGACCTTGTCCTTCACGAGCTCGGCCATGTGCTTGATCATCTCGGTCTTGTTCACCGTGTATGGAATCTCGGTGATTATGATGCGCTCGCGATCGCCCTTCCACTCCTCGATCTCGGCCTTGCCGCGCACGCAGAGCTGCCCCCTGCCAAGCTTGTACATGGCGCGGATGCCGTTCATGCCGCACACCTGCGCGCCGGTGGGGAAGTCTGGCCCCTTCACGAACTGCATCAGCTCGTCGATGGAGCAGTCGCGGTGGTCAACGTAGTAGGAAATGCCGTCGCAGAGCTCGCCGAGGTTGTGGGGCGGGATGTTGGTGGCCATGCCGACGGCGATGCCGGAGGAGCCGTTGAGGAGCAGGTTGGGAAGCTTCGCGGGCAGGACGGTGGGCTCGTCCAGCGTCTCGTCGAAGTTCTTCATCATGTCCACGGTGTCCTTCTCAAGGTCCGCAAGCATCTCCTCCGCGGCCTTCTGCATGCGCACCTCGGTGTAGCGCATCGCGGCCGCGCCGTCGCCGTCGATCGAGCCGAAGTTTCCGTGACCGTCGACGAGCGGCACGCGCAGGGAGAACGGCTGTGCCATGCGCACGATCGTGTCGTAGATCGAAGAGTCGCCGTGCGGGTGGTACTTGCCCATCACCTCGCCCACGACGCGGGCGGACTTCATGAACTTCGCGCCTGAGGTGACGTTGAGCTTGTACATGCCGAAGAGCGACCTGCGGTGCACCGGCTTGAGCCCGTCGCGCGCGTCCGGCAGGGCGCGCCCGATGATCACGCTCATCGAATAGTCGATGTAGTCGCGGCTCATCTCCTCGACGATGTTCACGTCCTCCATCAGCGCTGCGGCCGCCGCTGGCGCCTGCTGGACTGATTCCTCTGCTGCTTCGTTTTTCTCTTCGTCGCTCATGACATTCTGCGGCCCCGCGCCGACGGCGCGCGGCCATTGATTTTCCTTGATTGATTTATGAAGATATTATACCATAAATCGGATGGAAAACCAATGAGAATATGCTGGTCACTTCGCCTGGATGCGGGCGGCGCGGATGGTTTTTCCGCATGGATCCAAGACGCCCGCGAACTCGGCCGTGGGAACGCCGCCACGCCAGCGGTTCACGCGCACAAGCAGGATGTACTGGCGGTAGTATCTGCGCAGGGGATATTCAGCGTACGGGGCGGAATCCAGCCCGCCCTGCGCCACGCCCACCATCGTCGACTCCGAGCCGAGTCCGAACGCGAGCAACACTCCTCCAGTCGTCTTGAGCTCCGCAAGCGCGCCCGCCGCCGTGTATGCGGAATCCTCCTTCTCCGTGTGCAACAGGGCCTGGCCGAAGTCGCGGTACACGTCGCGCCCGACGTTTATGACGGGCGAGACTGCCGCCACGACGAGTCCGTTCGTCACCATCGTCGGCACGCATGCGGAACGCTCCGGGTCAAGTCCAACCGCTGCGTCGTCGGGCAGATACGCGCCATCCTCGCCGCGCTCGCGGTATGCGGCGCGCGGCGACTTGTCGGCCCACACCGTGTGGCCCATCAGAAACTTCAGGCCGAAGTTGTTCAGCGCCTGCACCTCGGCCTGGTTGAGCGAGTATGGCACAAGGAGAGCGCGCAGCTCCGGCGCGAGGCCGGAATTGGATTCCGTAACCGTGTCGGGGAACGGCCAGTTCATGCCGGACGCCCTGCACGGCCCCATGTAGAGGTACCCTTCCGTGCCGGCAGTCTTGTTCGTGCGCGCATAGTCGAATCCGTCGTCAGCCGAACGCACCGAAAGCGGCGTCTCTGCGTCCATCAGCCAGTCAAGCCTGTCCAGCCTGCCGTCGTGCAGCGATATGAACGTCTCCACCGCGCGCGCCACGGCCTGCTGGTTTGCGATGGAGACCTTCCGCGCCGCCGTGCGCCGCATGTCGCCGATCCTCCCCACCGCAAGCGTCGACACTATCGCGATGAGCGCAATCACCATCACAAGCTCTATGAGCGTGAAGCCTTTTCTTGCCTTCATTCCGCAGCCTTCCTTTCCAATGGCATCATCCTCGCGCGCCGCATCACTCGACCATGCGCTTCACGTCCTGCACCGCGCGGGGCACGTTGTTCGTGGAATCGTTTCCGAAGTGGATTCCCATGTTCGGCCTTCCATCCGCCGCCGGGTGCGCCGAGAGCGCCTCCATCAGCTCGCGGCTGATGCGCCCACCCTCCATCGGCGTGGAGATCACATGCGGCTTTATTAGCACGATAAGCTCCGTGCGCTTCTTCTGCTTCTCGGTGCCGCGGAAGAGGAACCCCACGAGCGGAATCGAGCCGAGAACGGGCGTGCGCGTGTAGACCTCCTTCCAGGTCTCCTTGATGAGGCCGCCCGCCATCACCGTCATGCCGTCCTTCGCCACGAAGGTGCCGGCGAGCGAGCGCGACTCAACGATGTCAATGGGAGTTGTCTCGTTCATCTTGCCGCCGTCGAGCGGCACGCGCACCTTCTCGGCGGGAATCTCGGAGTTCTCCTGCACCACGTGCAGCGTCACCGTCTTGTCCGCATTTATGCTGGGCGTCACGAGCAGCATCGTGCCCACGTCCACCCACTCCAGCTGAACCGTGGCGTCGTGCGTGACGAATCCCGCCTCGGTGGTGGTGGTCTCGCCGGCCGTGACGCCCTTCACGATGGGATACTCCGCGCCGCTGAATATGCGCGAGACCTCGTTGTTTGCGGTGAGCACCGCGGGCGTCGCGAGCGTGCGCACCTTGCCGTCCTGCGCCATGAGCTGCAGCTGGGCGTTCAGCGTGTCGCTGAGAACGGCGAACGCGAGCGTGCTTTCCGAGACGGGGTTGAGCGCGGCCGGCGAGAAGAGCCCCTGAAGCGGACTGATGCGCGTCAACGCCGAAGCCGTGCCGTCGCCGTCGGTTGAGGACGTGCCGCGCTCAAGGCTGTCACGCCCGGCGTGGCTTCCCCATTTGTGCGTGCCGTGCGTGTTGAAGGAGTACTGGAACGTGGCGTTGTATGCGTCGTCGACGTCCAGCTCTAGCACCTTCATCTCGAGCAGCACCATTGGAGTGGGCACGTCGATTCGCTTCACGAGGTCGCGTATCGCGTCCATCGCGGCGGCGTCGCTCGAGCGGACGATCAGCAGGTTGTTGCGCCGGCTCACCGTCACGAATATGTTCGCTGCCTGCGCGGTGTTGCGTCCGTACACCGTCTCGAAGAGGTTCGTGTCGCCCTGGCGGAAGGCGGTCTCCACGCGCTTTGCCTCGGCGGGCGTGAGGCCGGAGAGGCGCGAGGCGGAGCGCAGCCAGTCCCACTGGCTGCGGCGGTTCTGCGCGCCCGAGCCGCGGCTGTAGGAGAAGGTGCCAGTGCCGGAGCGTCCTCCTGCGGCGGTGTTCGCGTCGGGCGGCTCCATCTTGAGGAACGACGATCCGCCGTTGTCGGAGATCATCTGGAAGCGGCGGAAGCGGCGCGAGAGGTCGTTCTCGGCGTCTTCGTCCACCTCCTCCTCTCCGAGCGAGAGCAGCGTGCGGTCGGGATAGAGCCCATAGATGACGCCCGCCGCCTCTACCACGTTCGGGTAGAGCAGCGTGAACGTCTCGGTCTTCTCCTCGCGGAAGGAGCTGAGGTTCTCGGCGTACTCCTCCATTGTCGTCACGCGGATCACGTTCGAGCCCTTCTCGCGCTGGAACCAGAGCCCCGTCGCGCGGCAGAGCTCCTCCACGGCCGTGGCCACCGTGACGTTGCGCAGGAAGAGCGAGACGAGGCGGTTCTTGGCGGCGCGCTCGCTCGCGGAGATGTTCACGCCCGTCTGGTCGGCGAGAAGACGCAGCAGCTGCTCGAGGGGCACTTCGGTGGCCTCGACGTACCGCACGAACTCGGCGGACTGGTTCGTTGGCGCCGCAATGCTTTGGAACGACCCGGGCAGAAAGAGCGGCGCCGATCCCTGCGACGTCTCGATCTGCACGCCGTCCACTCCGACTGAGCGCACCTTCATCGTCACGCTCACCCCGTCCACGCTCTCCGCGAACTGCGTCCCCTTGCGAACTGGCGTCACGCCCAAAGCCGACGTGCCTATCAGGGCCACGCCCTCGTTCGAGCTGCCCACCACAAGCGCCTGAAGACGCAGCGCGCTTGTGGCCGCCGCGCGCGCCTTGAGGCTCTCCGCCATGCGCTCGGACGGCACGGTGGGGTCCTGCGCGGCAGCGAGAAAGGCGCCCGCAAGCGCCGCGAAGACCAAAGAAAATCTAATTTGCGTTAATGTCATCTATCGTTTTAACGCACGCCGCAACCAACCGGTTCACGGCTCAACCGGGAAATCTCTGGGAACGGCCATCGTGGCCGTTCGCGTGCCTGGCATCTGGCCTAGCGCACGAGATTCGCGAGGCGCGTGTAGATGCGGCAGAGCACGTTCGCGATTCCGCGCCACCAAGCCCGGTCGCGCCATGCCTTCACAAAACGGTACGGGATGCGCCTTGAATACGCCACTTCCGCAACGGCGGCATGGCATTCTGGAGCCGTCTCGGCAAGGCGGAGATCAAATGCTGCAAGGTCGAAACTGCGCGCGCGGCGCCTGTCGCCGAAGAGGCATCCGCGGTAGACATCCGCCACAAGCTCAGCAAGGCGCCGCGCCAACGCCGCTTTATGCGCTGGCTGCACATGCGGCGACATTTCGCCGAATCGCCCTGTCATGTGCAGAGCCACTTCGCCGCGCATCCACCACGAGCGCGCCAGAGCCTCTCCCGCCATCGTCTGCCCTTCGCGCCCCAGCAGATACCTGTAGACGACACGCGGGAACCGAACCGCGCACCGCACGCCGGCAAGCGGCAGAAAAGACCATTCAAGGTCCGTATAGGAAACTCCCTCCAGCTGGCGGTAGCCAATCGCGCGCAGCATCTGCGTGCGGTAGGCGACGCCGTGCATCGTCACCTGAGGCGCGGCGAGAATCTCCGTCACGTCGATCATGCGCCCAGGCTCGAACGGAATCTTCTCCGTTCCCGTGACGCGTCCTGACGCGTCAACCACTACGTAGTCGGAGAACACCATGTCAGGACGCACCTCTCCAAATCCAGAGAGGAACTCCACGAACGCTGCTAGCGCATCCCTGTCGAAAGTGTCGTCCGCATCAAGCACCTTCACGTATTCGCCGCGCGCGACTGGAAGAGCCGCGTTGATGCAGCTGCCGTAGTTTCCGTTCGGCTTGTCGATGACCTGTACCGATCCGGGATGGCGTCCGGCGAAGGCGTGTGCGATCTCGCCCGTCCTGTCCGACGAGCCGTCGTTCACCACAACAACGTCGAGCAGCTCCATCGCGGACGATGGTAGCTCAAGGCTCGCAAGGCACGCGCCCAGAAGGCGTTCCATGTTGAACGCCGGCACTATCACGGTGAGCACTGGAACGGAGCCCGTCATGCGCCCTCCCCGACGATGCGCATGCGGCGCAGAAGCTGCACGAGGCGCCCGCGAAGGCGGCGCGGGGAGGAAATAGCGTCGAGCGCTACGCCAAAGGCGCGACGCACCGTCCACCACGCCCGGCCGACTGGCGGCAAGTCTGCCGCCTGCATGCTGCGCGCTATCTCGCTTTCGCCGGGATTGTCCCAGGAAGTCTGCGCGCACACCGCAGGCTGTACGCGGAACAGCTCGATCGCCCCCTGGTCTACCCATCTTCCCCATGTGTCGTTCATCACGCGTATCGGCGAATTGTCTGCAAGCATTGCCTCGGCGGCGCGGCGCGTGAGCGCATACCCTTCCGCTCCCCACGCCCACGATGCACGCTTCAGAGAGAAGTCCGCCAGGGCGTCATCGTTATTGTGCGGAGTGCTCTCATGGTCGCCGAACAGCGCCACCTGCGCGCGCGCCGGATCCAGATGATCCTCAACCCAGCGAAGCGCATCGGGGAAGCGGTCATGCAGCACCACGTCGTCCTCAAGCACGCACGCCACGTCAAGGCCGCGATCGATCATTGCGCGCTGGGCGAGCTGGTGGCTCATCGCGCAGCCAAGTTGTCCGCGCACGATTGGTGCAAGCGTGCAGCACCACCAGCCCAGCCGGCTGAAGGCGCGGCGGCGCGCAGTCTCGTCGAGAGTCGAGTCGTCAATCGCCTCAACGCGCTCCCACTCTACGCCAAGCTCGGCAAGGCGCGCGGCCACACGCTGGAGGCGCGCCGTGGAGCGCGCCATGTTTATGACGAACACCGTCATGCGCGCGGTCAGAAGCTTATGCTGAACTCCCAGCGGATGAAGTACGACGGACGCGACGAGTCGTAGTAGTCGCCCGGGTTGAACACTTCGGCCATGATGTGGCCGAAGACTTCGAAGCGGTCGATGCCGCGCGCCTTTTTGGGGGCGAGAATGATCGGGAAGTCGTAGCGCACCACCGAGAGGACGCCCTTGAACATGCTGTCTCCCGAACCGTCGGCATGCCCGATGCGGTCCTGCACAGCCGCGAAGATCGGGCCCGAATATGCGGCCACGCGGTGGCGAGGACCGATGTTGAGGCCGAGCTCGAGCTTGGTGTAGATCATGTTGCTCCAGTAGCCGAGCCCGTAGAGCGTGCCGTACTGGAAGAGCTCGGAGTCCTGCGGCCAGCGGCCCCAGAGCGGATCCCAGGCGGTGTCGTTGTCGTCCGCCCCGGTGCGGTTTCTGTCGCCGGAAAGATAGTACGAGCTCAGGCGTGCGTATGGCTTGAGGCCCTGAAGTTCGCGGTCTCTGTGGAAGTCGACGGCCATGTAGCCCATCGTGCCGCCGGCCTGCTTCCGGCCGCTGTCGGCCGTGCCGAACTGATGCGCGCCCTCGAACTCGAACGAGACGTTCTCGGTGAGCTCTGGCGTGAGAAGCGCGCCGAACGTGGTGATCTGCTTGTCGCGCACGTGGCGGCCGTTGAACGCGGTGTAGTCCTCGTTGTGTTTGTGGATCATGTAGAGCTTGTAGGGAAGGCGCTTCTCGAAGAGCGAGTGGTGCCAAACGAGTCCGCCGCCCCATTCGTCCATCTCGGGCGAATCGGCTGGGTGGATGGCGTTCATCGGGCGTCCGCGCGAAAGGCGGTTGCCATAACGGTAGATGTTGTGGCCGTTGTCGTAGAGCGCGAAGGCGTCGAGCTTCGAGTCGTCGGACGTGTGGAAGGTGAACTTCATCATGTCGGCGTAGGCGGATCGAGATCCCACGTACGGCGCGCCGTCGAAGAGCGTGCGGTCGAGCCCGAACACGGAGTGGCCACGCTCGAAGAGGTCCTGTCGGCCGATGCGGAAGTCGAAGAAGCCGTCGAAGAGGCCGCGCCCCTCGAGGAAGAGATTGTCCAGCACCACCTCGTCGGGGAAGTTGTACGAGCGGCGCTTGCGCTTAACGCCGTTCTCCACGACGTGCTCGCGGAACTCGTCCACGAGGCGCCCGTAGAGCGTGAAGTTCTCGTAGTCCAGGCGGCCCCACACGCGCGGACGGAAACGGATGTGGTTGATGTCCTTCTTGTAGGCGCGCGGCATCATCGCGCCAGGCGCGCCCGGGTTGCCCACGATGTTGTGCATGATCTCCTGGCGCACGCGCAGGTCCGCGCCTGCGTCTGCGCGCAGGCCTCCCTCCCTAGACTCCAGAACGGCAGGCGGCGGCGTGTTGGTGGCGGCGATGGTTGCGGCAGGAACTGCCGTCTCGGCGGCCGCCAGGCAGGACGCGGCAAGTGCCGCGACGACGAATGCAGTGCTTTTCATTTTGTCTCCAGAACTACAAATCCGTGGATCGAGCCAAAGCGCTGTGGATCATATAGCGTCCACGCCACCTTGCCGTTTTCGTCGAACTCGATCAGCTGCCAGCCGCGCTTCGAGTCGTCCCTGCCGTGGCCGGTCCAGTTGGCCACAAGCACGTGGCCGTTGGCGAACTCCTGGACCTTCGCGAAGAAGTAGCCCTTCTTTCCGTCGGCGGGCGGTATGGACCACGCCTTCTGGGGCTTGCCGTCGAGGTCGAATCGCACGGCCTCTGCGGCGTATCCCGCGCCGGTCCAGTAGCCCTTGCCGTCGAGAGAGGTGATGGCATGGTACATGTTGCGCGAACGGGGCATCTTCACGTGCTTGACGGCGATGCCGTCCTGGTCGCGGTTCTCCTTGGGCAGACGGCCTCGCGTGAAGCCGGTCTCGTGTGCGAGCAGTATGTCGCCGCCGGGAAGAAGCGTCATGGTGCGGGCGTTGAAGATGCCGCGGAAGGCGTAGGTGGCGAGCAGCTTGCGGTCCTTGGAGAACTTGCGCACGTAGATGGCGCGCTCGCCCTTCTTGAGGCGCGGGTTGACGCACACGATGAAGCCGCCGTCGGGGAGTTCGCTCACGGCGGAGATGCCGGCGAGGGACGGGTGGCGGAATTCGTCCACGTCGCGCCGCTCGTCCATGTCGACGACCTTGAATCCGCTGCGGCAGACGTACCGGTAGCGCCCGATCTTGCCGGGCGCTCGCTCGCCCACGCTCTGGAGGTCCCATGTGGTCTTCTCTGCGGGCACGGAAAAGCTCTTCGACGGATCGGCTACATCGTAGTAGTGTATGAGGCCGCGCGACTCGTCGGAAAGGACGAGCCGCTGCGCCGTTGCCCCGGCGTTCGCGCACTGCAGCGCCGCCGCCGCGATGGCTGCAGCGGCCAGACTGATTTTCATCTTCGTTCTCCTTGTTCTTCGCGCACGGTTTCCTTCACCGCGGGCGTGTCTAATAGTATATCATATATTCGCCGTTGTCCGCGCCCCAAAATCGCCCGCGCCTATACCCTGCGGAGGGCCTGGCCGATGAGAATCAGCACGGTGTATATCTCAAGACGGCCAGCGATCATCACGAAGGAATACCACCACTTCACCGCCCAGTGTAGGGGCGCGAACGTGGCGGAGGGGCCAAGCGCGCCGAACGCGGGCCCCACGTTGCCTATCATGCTCAGCGCCCCAGTCACGGACTCAACGATTCCGAGCCCCGAAAGCGCCCCCACGAGCGACGTCACCGCCACAAGCAGCATGTACACGAAGAGAAACGACGCCACCAGCGGCACGAACTCCTCCCTTCCCGACATCGCGTTCAGTCGCAGCGACACGATCTCGTGGGGATGGAGAAGCCGGCGGAATTCGTTCTTGAGCTGCTTCCACAGGATGGCCCACCTCACCACCTTCACGCCTCCAGCAGTCGATCCAGAGCAGCCGCCTATCAGGAACAGCACCAGCAGCACCATCTGCGCGCCCGGAAGCCAGCGCGCGTAGTCCGCAGTGACGAAGCCGGTGGTGGAGATTATCGACGCCACCTGAAACGCAGAATAGCGCAGCGACTTCGCCGCGTCGCCGTATTCCTGAAGCTCGATCAGCGTTACGGCGCCAATGGCCACCACGACGATGAGCAGAAAGCCGCGCAGCTCGGTGTCGAGAAAGACCTCGCGCACCTTGAACGTGAGGAGGTTGAAGTAAAGCGTGAAGTTGACGGACGCAATCAGCATGAACGCCGTGCACGTCCAGTCCACCGCCGCGCTGTTGAAGTGCGCCACGCTGTCGTTGTACGTTGAGAATCCTCCCGTGCCCATCGTCGAGAACGCATGGCACAACGCGTCGAACCACGACAGCCCGAAATAGCGCAGCAGGAGAGTCTGCGTCAGCGTGAAGACGAAATAGACGCCCCACAGCGTCTTTGCGGTGGTGGCGATGCGCGACGTGAGCTTGCTCTTCTCCGGACCTGTGGTCTCCGCCTTTATCATGCGGAAGCCGCCCACGCCGAGAAGCGGAATCAGCGCCACCGCGAGCGCGATCACTCCCATGCCTCCCAGCCAGTGCGTCTCGCAGCGCCAAAGGTTCACGCTCTTTGGCAGCACCTCCACGTTCGCAATTATCGTGGCGCCAGTGGTGGTGAATCCGCTCACGCTCTCGAAGACGGCGTCGGTGAACGTGGTCGTGGCTCCGCTCAGATAGTACGGCAGCGCGCCGAAGAGGCCTATCACTATCCAGATTCCGCCCACCACCATGAACGCGCCTTCCACGCTGATGGTCTTCACGCCGCCCTTCTGCCTGTACCAGAACGCAAGCGCCGTCAGGAGGCTCGCCGCCATCGGCACGCCGAACGCTATCGCCGCGCGCTCCTCGCCGTGCAGGCACCCCACCGCGAACGGCAGCAGCAGCGCCGCGCCCACGATGCCCAGCATGTACGAGAATATGCGGATGATCGAAAACGACATCGTCTCACGCCTTTCCGCAGAAGCTCTCCAGGATTCGCTTGTCGGTGGAGCGCATCACAAGCGTCACGCTGTCGCCCGGCTCAAGCACGGTGCTGCCGTGCGGGATCTCCGTCTTCTTCCCCGACTCGCGCAGAAGTAGCAGCCATTCGCCAGAGCTCGCGATCTCCTGCACCGCCTTGCCCGCGAACGGGCTCTTCTCCGAAACGACGCACTTCACCACCTCGAAGCGCTGGCGGCACACCGTGTGCACCTCCAGCACGTTCTGCCCGCGCAGGCGGCTCAAGACAGCGTCTACAACTGTTCCGCGCATCGGCACCGCAACGTCTATTCCAAGCCTCGACGCGACGTCGTTGAACTTCGAGCTGGACGTCAATGCGATCACCTTCGCCACGCCCAGCGACTTAAGGTAAGACGCCACGATCAGATTGCGGTCGTAGTTCCCCGACGCCGCCACGAGCGCGTCCGCCTCGTCTAGCCTCTCCTCGCGGATCAGCTCCTCGTCCATCATGTCGCCGTACAGCACCTGCACGTTGCGGAGGTCCTGCTTCGCCTGCCGGCACCTCGCGCCGTCCCAGTCGACGATCGACACCCTGTTGCAGAACATCCTGTGCATCCTCGCCGCCACAAGCTTCCCCACGTGGTCCGCGCCGAATATCACAATGTGCCTGTACTTCTTCATCGTGGGCAGGTGGGCGAACTTGACGAGCGAGTCCAGGTCGCTCTCCTTCGCAAGCACGCCGATCCTGTCGCCATGCGCCAGAACGGTGCTTCCGCACGGCAGCAGAGACCGTTCGTCACGGTCCACGTACGCAATCAGGGCCTTCCAGTCAGGGTGCCTCGCCACGTCCACAACGGCCATGCCGTCGAACGAATCTCCCTCGGCCACCTCAAGCTCCGTCAGGCAGTATCCGCGCGCCACGTCGATCACACGCCCCGCGGCGCCATGCTCAAGCGCACGCATCACGGCGTTCTCGGCCTCGCCGTCGGGGTTGAACACCACGTCCACGTTGAACGACGCGCCGATGTAGTGGGAGGAATTCCTCACGCGCGCCAGCGTCTTTATCTTCGCGTTGAGCGACTTTGCCAGCATGCTCGAGACGATGTTCATCTCGTCGCTCTCGGTAAGCGCCACAAGCGCGTCAGCCGACCCAACTCCCGCCTCGCGCAGCGTCAAGTGGTCGTTGCCGCAGCCCTCAAGCACTGTGCAGTCGAGCATGTTCGCCGCGTGGCGAGCCTTGTCGTGGTCGCGCTCGACCAGGCGCACATCGTCGCCCTCCGCCACCAGCACGCGGGTGAGCTGCTCGCCCGTGAAGCCAGCCCCCACAACTATGACCTTCATTTTAAAACCATCCCTTCCTAGGATGCCCTACAGTGCCGGACGCGCGATGTCGCTGGGCATGTGCCAGGCATTCGGCGCGAGATAGACGGGAAACACCTGCACCCCGTCCGGAGCGCAGTTGCGCTTGAAGGACTGCGAGAAGAAGCGCGCGAGGAAGAGGTCCAGCCACTTCGCGATCTCGGCTGCGGTGTACGCGCCGCGGAACGCCTTCTTCGCCGCCTTCAGCATCTCCGCCCTTCCCTCGCACTCTGCCACGAAGTGCCAGAGGAAGAAGTCGTGCAGCTCGTAGGGGCCGATGGCGCTCTCCGTCTTCTGCGCGATCTTCCCGCGCTTCGCGGGCAGCAGCTCTGGGCTCACCGGCGTCGCGACAATGTCGAGAATCGCGTCAGCGGCGGCGCCGAGCCCGGGCCTCGACCTGCGCAGTTCGTCCGTCACGCCGCCCGCCCACCACTTGCACACGTCGCGCACTGCGGTCTTCGGAACGCCCGCGTTCACGCCGAACATGCTCATGTGGTCGCCGTTGTACGTGCACCAGCCAAGGGCGATCTCGCTCATGTCGCCAGTGCCGAGCACGATGCCGCCCGTCTGGTTCGCCTTGTCCATGAGTATCTGCGTGCGCTCACGCGCCTGGGCGTTCTCGAAAACGACGTCGTGGCGCGACGCGCTCTGGCGGATGTCCTTGAAGTGCTGGCGGCAGGCGGCGGTGATGTCTATCGTCTCGAGCTTGAGGCCAAGTCCCTCGCAGAGCTTCTCGGCGTTTGACTTCGTGCGCTTCGTTGTGCCGAAGCCCGGCATCGTGTACACGTGCACGCCCTTCTTCGCGTCAAGCCCCAGAAGGTCGAACGCGCTCACCGCCACCAGGAGCGCAAGCGCGCTGTCGAGCCCGCCGGAGAGCCCCAGCGTCACGTCGCGGCAGCCTATCGCGGCAAGGCGGCGCGCAAGGCCCGTCACCTGGCGCGGGAACACTTCGGCGGCGCGTCCGCAGAACGGCAGGCGCGGATCGGCCCCCTCGCCAACGAAAGACAACTTCATCGGCTCGCCGAAGCGTATCTTCGGCGCCCCCTTCACGCGGGCTGCCGCCTTGAGGAACTTCTCCTGCGCCGCCGCGAGCACCTTCTGGAAGGCAGGATGGTCGTTAAGGGAGCCGCAGTCGCCCCCGCGTATCGCGTCGCACGGGATCGTCACTTCTGGAACGCCGTCGCGCGCGAGGCTCCTCACGGCCTTCATCAGCACTTCCACATTGCCGGCGAGATTGCCCGGCCTCAGCAGAAGCATCACGTCAAACATCCACCTTGAGTCCATTTGATCCTCCTACCTCTTCTCCGTCTTTTCGGATGCGGGGAATACGATGAAAGCCGGGAAACCCTTTATGCCAAGGCTCTTGAAGTCGTCCAGCGCCTGGAACGCCTTGGGGTCCTCGGCCTGCAGGCGAACGACGGCGAAGTTCTTCAGCTCGGCCTTCACGGACGCCTCGCTGAACGTCGTCTTCTCCATCGCGAGGCAGTTCTTGCACCATGTGGCCCACACGTCCACAAAGACCGGCTTGCCGGACTTCTTCGCCTCCGCATACGCCGCGCCCCACGTCTCGGGCGTTGCCTCGCGCACTCCCTCCGCCACGACCTCCGCCTCCGCCTTGGCCGCCTTCTGCGCTTCGAACCCGCGCCACGCAAGCCAGCCGTACCATCCTGCCATCGCGAAGAACACAAGCGCGAACGCGCGGTTCACCCAGCTCATCCACGCGCCAGGTTTCGGCAGCACGGAGAATCCCGCCGCCGCAAACGGCCAGGGAAGCCCGAGACCCGCTCCCAGCACGAACGGCAGCGCCACGGCCCACAGCTTCCCGGCGGCGCACCACTTCGCCGTGAGAAGAAGAGTCGCGAGCAGAATCGGCTCCACGCACGCGCCCGCAAGCGCCGCCGCCCCAGCGCCAAGGAGGAAGCATCCGCCGTATCCGCGCAGAGCGGGCGGACCGCTCTGCTGCTTCACACCGGGCGCAGGCTTGCGCTTCGGACGGAACCGCGACAGGTCGATGAAGAACACTCCGCACATCGCAAGCCCCAGAACCGCGAACGCCGTGGCCGCCACCACGTTGAACCACGGATTCGACTGTATCGTGCCGAACGCCATTCCGCCGAACGCCGCCGCGCACCCAAGCGCCCCGTACGCGCACGTGATTCCAAGTCCATACGCGGCGCCGCGCTTCCATCCCCTACCCACGAGAATCAAGTTCACCGGCACAAGCGGCAGCACGCACGGCGTGAGATTCGCTGCAAGACCTCCCAGCAGCACCAGAAGCAGAATCACCAGAAGCGAATGGTCTTCAAGCTCCTTCTCCGCAGCCTCGTCGCGCAGGAAGGCCACCATCTTCGAAGCGTTCATGTAGCCCATCGCCACGCGCGCGCCGACAGGACCCTTCTCCACGGCGACAGGAGCATTCTCCACGGCAGCGGCTGGTTTCTCGTCCGCAGGCTTCGTCCCTTCCGCGGCGTTCTCGGCGGCATGTTCCTTGCGCGCAGCCTCGATGTCGGCAAGCGACACCCCCGCCGCCAGAGCGTCCTCCTCGGAGAGGTAGCACACTCCGTTCACGCACACCTGCTCGGCGGCGCACACAAACGCGAACAGCAGCGCACATATCGCCATTATCGTCTTTTTCATTCTGCCATGCTCCTTTTCTGGATGAGAGCATTATACCAAATTTCCCGCGCCGCCGCACGGGGGGAAAATGGAGATTCAGTCAAGGAATTTATGACATTCACCACAACGTCGTCACTTCAGCTGGGTCCAGTCGAGAGCCCAGTAGCGGCGGTCGAGCGCGTATGGATCAACGGGTTCGTTGTCGATGTCGAATGTGGCGGGAAGAACTCCGTAGCGCATCATTTCTCGCAGGTAGGGCTTGGGTGGACGGAACCCCTTCATGTCGAAGCGCTTCACCTTCTCTAGAACGTCCTTGCCGTCCTGGATCATCGCAAGGAGTATCTTGTAGTCTGGATCGTCCGTGGACTTGAACACGGCCTTGCCCTCCTTGCCCATGCCGAACCCTCCCGCCTCCTTCGCGAGAGGCGCCTTGAGGAAGAGCGACTTCTCGGGACGCGACAGGTTGAAAAGCAGGTGACGATGCCACTTCTTGAGGCGAGGGTCGTTCCAGTTCGGGGTCCAGAAGCTGATGCCGTTTTCGTCCGAAAGGTAGTGCGGCAGACGCATCCCGCCCGAGTGGCACGAGTCGCAGCGCTTCGCGACCACGGCCTGCGCGGCCATGGACTTCGCGCGTTTGCGGTCGTTGTTCATCACCTGCTTGTTCTGGAAATAGCCGCCGATGGAGCCGCAGCCAAGTGCGGCGTACGTGCCGGGATACGGCGCGGAGCCGTCGAGCCACATCATTATCACCTTGCGCTCGGCGGGCGTCACCGTGGCACCGTGGTGCTTGCCGGAGATCTTCTCCATGAGCGGGCTGCCGCCGCTGCCGCGCTCGTAGGGAGGCCAGTCGCTGCGCTCAGAGTTGCGTCCGTCGAGCACCTGGTTGTGCGCGATGAGGTTGTAGTAGGCCATCGAGAACATCACGCCATGGTCGCCGGAGAGGTCGACGTTCGCGCAGCGCTTGTCGGGGTTGTGGCACCTGACGCATGCGCGGTCGAGAACGGGCTGCACGTCGCGCGGGAAGTCGGGAACGTCAAAGACGATTCCGGAGGGGTCGATCTCGGATGGTCCGCGCGATATGGCCTTTGAGACCGTGGCCGCGCGCCGCACGGTGTTTTCCGTCTTCTTCTCGTGGCAGCCCACGCACCCCTGCTTCTCGCCTGGCATGACCTGCGTGAAGCTCTGCATGCGCTTCACGGCACGGCCCTCCGCATCCATCGCCACAAAGAAGAGCGACTTCAGAGCGGGCGCCTTGAAGTAGGCGCTGCCGTCATCCTCCACCGGCACGGTGCCGAGATAGCGCGTGAGCGTGAACGTGCCGCCGTAGGTGAGGGGGTCCATGCCGCCCGTGTAGTTGATCGGCTTCGGGAGCGACTCCATGACCATCAGCTTTTTGATCGTGCCGGGCTTCACGCCGTCCATGCTACGGCTTATCATCACGTTCTCGAGGTAGAACTCGCCAGTCTTGGACGAAAGGTCCGTACGGTCGGCGAGGATGCGCTCACGCTTGTGCGGCATCAGCGGACGCGGCTCGCTTATGCGCGAACCCCCATCGCTCGCCCCCTCGAACGTGGTGAACTCGGCCGGGAGGCTGAACAGTGCCTCTTTCTTTCCGCGCCTGTTCATGAGGAACACTTCGCCGCCATCAGTCGCCATGAAGAGATCCGGCGAGAACGCCCACGGATCGAAGCATCTCACGTTCGAAACGTGGCGGATGTTGGAGCGGTTGTCGGGACCTGACTTCGCGGAAAGGATGCTGAGGAATCCGCCGTGTTCCATCATGCCGTGGCCGGGAGAGTCGATGAGAATGATGTCCTCCGAGCCAGGGATGGGCTTGGCGTCGATGTACACGCTGTTGGGGTACGTGTTGCCCTGCAGGATCTGGTGCTGCGTGCCGTCGGGATTCATCGTCCAGAGGTGGTGGAACGTAACCTGGCGGCGATCGACGTACTCCCAGCGCATGTAGGCGATGCGGCCGTCGTGAAGCGGCCAGGGCGTGTTGTCGTGCTCGATGTTGGCGGAGAGCATGCGGATTCCGGAGCCGTCCGGCTTCATGCGGTAGATGGTGGCCACCTGGGTGAGCCAGCAGTTCACCCAGCGGCGCGCGCGGCCCGAGACGAAGATGATGTCGCCGTCCGGGAGCCACGCGGGCTCGATGTCGTCGTATTCGCCGAACGTGAGCTGCTTGAGGCCGGTGCCGTCCGAGTTGATGGTGAAGAGGTGGTAGCGCTGCTCGTTGCCGGGACGGTACGAGAACACGATCTGCCTGCCGTCATAGTGGACGCACGGGTCGCGCACCGCGCCCGCGACGTCCTCGAGGATCGTGCGGAACGACTTGGTGCGGAGGTTGTACGCGACGAGCCGCCCCTGCCGGTTGAGGATAGTGTGGCTGGAGCCGTAGCAGTAGTAGCCGAAGTTGGCGTACCAGTGCTCGCGCCGGTGCGTGCGCGTGGCGAAGAGGATTTCCTCGACGTCGCCGAACTCCCCGGCTAACAGCTTCTCGCGCAGCTCCGCGACGGACGGCACTTCAACGAGTCCCGGGATCTTGGGCTTCTCTTCGGTGTCGTAGAAATCGAAGTAGTCGATGTTAACCGGGAGTTCGGGGGCGACGATGCGCAGCTTGGCGTCCTTGGGGATGTCGAGACGCACCACCTTCACGTCCGCAATCACGTGGAAATCGCCCGTGTCGGGAAACTCCACGTCGCCAAGATGCTTGTCGCCGTCGAAGAACTGAATCGTGGCGCTTTTGCCGCCGTTGTCGGTGGAAAACGCAATCGCCATCCATTTTGCAGCGGGCACCTTGCCGTACTGCACGGCCTTGCCGTCCCTGAAGAATGCAAGTATCTTACCGCCGGAAACGCCCGGTATCTTGTCGTACGAATCCGGCTTTTCGCCTCTGGCGTTGGGCCGCATCTCGCCATTCTCGGCCTCGAGCCTTGCGACAGGCACAGAGGGACCTCCCGCGGCGGCGCATGCAAGTGGCAACGCGACTGCGGCGGCAAAAAAGAAATTCAATGCGTATTTCATGGCATTGAGTATAGCATATAACAGCCCGCGCCGCAATTAGAATATCGCGTACGCCGGCGGCTGTCCTTGACAGCACATCTGGCAATCCCCGTCGGATCACCGCTTGGGAAGCTGAACTTGAAATATTTAGGAGGCAGTTGCAAAACCATGCGTGTACGATGTGGCAAGGCCGCCTCGGCCTTGCTGCAAGGGCGAGGGCGCCCTTGCCACATCGGGTTTTGCAACTAGCTCTTAGGTTTGGCCATATCGCCTTCCCCTTGCTATTAGCACAATCATCAAATGTAAAACTTCATCTTTCTGTTTAATGAACGTCATCCCTTGTTCTCAACCGATCGTTGTCGGCGTAACTATAGTATGAGTCACCTGTGAGGATGACATGATCAACAAGCGGAATGCCCATCATTTTTCCTGCCTCGCATAAGCCGCTCGTGAGGACATCGTCACGTTTCGACGGAGACAAACTGCCGCTTGGATGATTGTGCGCGACGACGATGCCTGTCGCATTCCACCTGACCGCCAACGCAAACACATCACGCGGATGAACGCTCACGCCGTTTGCCGTCCCTATGGAAACGACTTGCGCCTCGGCGAGCGGCCTTTTCTTGGCATCAAGAGGCAAGGCCCAGAATGTTTCCTTCTCGGTGCCAGCCTTCATGACCGAACGAAACGCCGCCACCGCTTCCACGGAGGAAAGGATTGGCTTTTTAGCGTCTCTGCGTCCAGAGTAGCCGCGTCTCGCCAACTCGAATGCCGCCGCAAGTTCCAGCATCTTCACTCGTCCCAATCCAAGGATTTTCCTCTCGGGATTCCTCCTGTTGTATTCCCGAACGCCACTCTTGAGCGTATTGAGGTCTGTCTTGACCAGTTCCTCCACACCGCCGAATGCGTCAATGAGCCGCCGCGAAAGCTCCATCACGTCACAACCCGCCGCACCCGTCTTGAGGATGATCGCCAGAAGCTCCACCGCGTTCGCGACGGAGGCAGAACCCGCCGCCTCGATTCGTTCGCGCGGCTTCAGCTCCGTCGTCCGGTTCTTGAAATCATTTGCCATCCGCGCCTCCGTCCTCTGCGGCCGCAAGGAACGCGCCGTCGGTTTCTTCCTCGACTTCAGCGCCCCATCCAGCGGGGTTCGCCCTCTTTCTGCCCTTCCGCCTGAACTCGCCGTAGCTTACCTCGGCCAGCGTCTTGAGGAAGGCCAGATACTTCGGCTTGTCGTTCAGAAGCGCATCAAAGGCCTTGTCGTTCTCCGCGTAGGCTTCCAGAACGATTTTGCTGAGGATGTCGGGGAATATCCCTTCAACGTACACGTTCTTTTCGTGTGCGGACGCCGCCTTCTTGAGTTTCGCGCTGGCAAGCACTTTCGGCAGCACCATTTCGACGATGACAAGATCCGCGTCGGTGAAGTCTCCCGCATACGCCTGGTTGATCGCGTTGATCACTTCCTGCAGAAGCGACTTGGCCTGCGTCATTGCCGTCGACGGCTTGGGCTTCGGGGCCTCGAACACGGACGGCTTCTTCTCAAGCGCAATCGCCCCGGAGAACGTTTCCTTGAGCTTGTAGTACTTGAGCTTCACGGCACCTGCCAGATCGACAACTTCATGCGCGTCCGGCGGCAGCAGGTGTTCAAGATAGGAGAGAAACGTATGCTCCTTCTGCACGACCTCATCGAAAAGGCGGGTTATCTGAGTGAGGTAGTTGTACCAACGCATTTGCCGCTCAATAAATCGTCTCGTATTCGCCCTTTTGGACCTTCTTGAGGCACTTGAAGCCCGCGCGCTTTGCGCGGTAGTTGAGATCGGTCTGGCTGCGTCCAAGTCCAGGCGCCTGGATCACGCGGAAAATCGCCGCCCCACAATCTGGACACTTCTCGAGCTTCGGGTCGTTGATCGACTGCATGATCTCAAAGCCCTTCGCGCACTTCGCGCACCCCTTCGCCGGCTCCTTGGCCTCGTAAACATACATCGGCATACCACACCTCCACTTTCACTCGTACTTCACGAGATGCTTCTCGAGCATGCCCTTTAGGCGCGTCTCGAGCCACGGCGTGACCTGCCAGAAGTCGCGCAGGTCAAGATACTCGCTCACCGCCGCCCCCTGGCCGGGCTTCACGCCGAACTCCGCGCGCAGAAGAATGTTGCGCGCCGTCGCGTCGGGCGAGACGAACTCCACCACCTGCGTCCTGAAGCCGAGAATGCGCAGCAGCTGCGCCCTGAAGGCGTCCGTCAGCAGGTCGCACAGCCTCTCGCGCAGTATTCCGTGGCGCAGAAGCCCAGCAAACGCCTGCGCACCCTTCGCCGCGCCTCCGCCGAGCGCCTTCTGCAGCTCGTGCTGGCAGCGGGGAGCCGAGACGATGTAGCGCGCGCGCCATTCGACGCCTCGCGCAAGCGCCTCGTCTGTCGCCGTGTCGCAAGCATGAAGCGAAACCACCATGTCCGCCCGCTCGATGGAGATGGCTTCGTCACATCCGAACGGAACAAACTTCGCGAGATCGAACTCCGTGAGGTCAGCCTTCGCGAACACAGCCTTTCCATCAAGCCCCAGCTGTCCGGCCATCTTGGAGGTGGCGGCCACCACGTCCTCGCGCCTGTCAACGCCAACCACCCTCACGCCGGCGAACTTCTTCACCTCCGCAAGGTACATGCAGAGCGCAAGCGTGAGATACGCCGTGCCGCATCCGCAGTCCACCACGGTGAACGGCCTGTCGCCCGGCTCGTCCTTGATCACGTCGTCCACCACCTTCAGGAACTCGTTCACCTGGTCGTACTTGCCGCGCTGAGAGGCGCGTATTCGCCCGTCGCCATCGGCAAGGCCCGTCACACGCAGCAGGGCGGAGGAATTGAACGACGCAAGAGGAGTCTTCTTCACGCGGTCGTGCGGCTGCACCACCGCCACGCGGTCCATCTCCGCGCTGCGCGTGGCCATCACATGCCCCTTGCGCGTCACGCGCACGTGGAGGTCTCCCTTCGCGGTCATCAGGTGGAGATCTCTTGCGCCCTTCTGCGCGATGATCTCCTCAAGCCCCTCGGCGGCGCCGTTCGCGTCGAAGTTCTTCACGCGCACCGTTCCGTCGTCCACCATCTCCGCCTGGTAGCGCGTCTCGCCGCCTATCGCAACGGGACGCATCGATATGCGAAACGTCTTGCCGTTGCGGCGCACGGTCTGCACGATCTTCATGAACCCTTCGCCAAGCGTGCGGGCCCGTATCTCCTCGGCCAGCGCCGCGTCAAGCTCTCCTCTTTCCATGCTCGTTCCACCTCGCTCTCTAGACCTCGAACTTCTCCGCGATGTCGCGCCCCACGACTTCGTAGCGCCAGCCGCCGGCGAGGGGATTCTCCGGGTCGCCGGGATCGTCCACCCACGCCGTCACCGTCGCCCTGTTCGCTATTACAGCGGGATCCACATGGATTTCCTCGGCGCGCTGGCGCATGAATTCCATCGCTTCATCCGCGGCCTCCTTGACCTCGGAGATGTAGTGCGGGTGGAAGTCTACGGGACATTCCTCCTCAGGCACAGCCGCGCCCTCCTTGAGCGCCTTCGCGAACGCCGCCGCAACGAGAGCCTGCTGGCCGCGGTTGCGCAGACGGTGGCGGAAACGCAGCCTTGCGGAGTCCTTCGGTCCATCGGCCGCCATCTCGGCGAGCGATGCATCGTCCCCAAGCCATGCCCGCGGAAGGTTCCATTCCATCGCCATGCGCTCACGAGTCGCGGCGAGGGCGCGCAGGCAGGCGAGTCCGCGTCCGTCAAGGCGCACTTTGCCGCACTTCACACGCTTCCACTGCTCGTCGGGATCCGGATCGCCGTAGAGCGAGGGATCCTCGTACACGCGCATCTCCTCCTCCATCCACGCGAGGGTGCCCAGCTTGCGGGCGCGCTCGATGAGCTCTGCGCGCGCCTCGCCGAGATAGCGCACGTCGTCGAGGGCGTAGCTCATCTGCTGCGGGGTGAGCGGACGCTGCGCCCAGTCCGTCATGGTCTCGGTCTTCGGCAGCGTTATGCCCACTGTCTCTGTGAGAAGCTTCTGGAGCGAGAGGCGCGCGGGAAGGCCCGCGAAGGCGGCTGCGAGCTGCGTGTCGAAGACGTTCGCCGGCAACGCGCCGGTATAGTGGAAGAGATGGTCGAGGTCCTGATGCGCGTCGTGTAGCACCTTCACCGTCGATGCGTCCTGCAGCAGCTCCGCAAGCGGCGCGGTGCCGAGCCCGAGCAGGCAGTCCTCCATCCAGCTCGTGCCGTCTTCCGCGCCCAGCTGCACCAGCGACAGGAGCGGCCTGTACGTGCCGCGCCACACGAACTCGGTGTCGAGCGCCGCAACGCCGCCCTTTCGCAGGGCTGCGCACGTCTCTGCAAGCTCCGCTGCGTTTCTGATCATGCGCCTCTCTCCTCGATCGGCACGTAGGCGCGCGCCTTGAAGATGGGCTTGTAGGCGGGACGGATTATCGGGCCTGCGTTGTACAGCTCCTCCATTCTGTGGGCGCACCATCCCACCACGCGCCCCACCGCGAAGAGCGGTGTGTAGAGATCCTGCGGGATGCCCAGCATGTCATACACGAAGCCGCTGTAGAGGTCAACGTTCGCGCACACCTCGCGCGCGCCGGGATGCGCCTTGCGTATCACTTCCGGACCAATGCGCTCGAGCGCGTCGTAGAGGGCGAACTCCTCCAGACGTCCATCCGCCTCCGCAAGCGCGCGGGCCTTCTCCTTCAGCAGCACAGCGCGGGGATCCGAGAGCGTGTACACTGCGTGGCCAAGGCCGTACACTAGCCCAGAACCATCGCCGGCCTCCTTCGCGACGATGCGCGCGAGATAGTCGGCGAGCTCTCCTTCGTCCGTCCAGCGGTGCACGTTCTTGCGCACCTCCGCCATCTGGCGCACCACGCGCAGATTTGCGCCGCCGTGGCGACCGCCCTTCAGCGAAAGCGCGGCCGCGGCCACGGTGGAGTACATGTCGGAGAATGCCGACGACACTACGTGCGTGACGAAGCTGGAGTTGTTGCCGCCGCCATGTTCGGCGTGGAGAATTAGCGCAAGGTCCAGCGTCTCCGCCTCGAGGCGCGTGCAGTGGCCGTCCTCGCGGATCATCGCGAGCAGGTTCTCCGCCGTGCCCTTGAGGGGATCGGGGTAGCGCATCATCAACGAGTGGCCGAGGTGGTAGTGGGCCTTGGCCTGGTAGGCGTACGCGGCGATCGTGGGGAAGCCGGCGATCAGCTCCACGGCCTGGCGCAGGTTCGTCTCGATGTCGAGAAGGTCGGGCGTGGAGTCGTATGCGTAGGCGGTAAGGACGGCGCGCGCGATGGCGTTCATGATGTCCTTGCCTGGCGCACGCATGATCGCGTTCTCCTTGAAGCCCTCGGGCAGGCGGCGGTGCTCCGCGAGAATCGTCTGCCACTCCTCGAGGCGCTCGCGAGTGGGGAGCTCGCCGAAAAGGAGCAGGTATGCGGCCTCCTCGAAGCCGAAGCGGCGCTCCTTCTGGCAGTTGCGCACGAGGTCCTCCACGTTGACGCCGCGGTAGTATAGCGCGCCGGGCACAGGCGTCTTCTCGCCTTCGTCCATCACGTAGCCATGCACGTTGCCGATGGTGGAGAGGCCCACCAGAACGCCCGTGCCGTCAGTGTTGCGCAGGCCGCGCTTGACGTTGTAGCGCTCGTAGAGCTTAGGGTCTATCACGTCGGCGCGCCGCACGTCCGCGGCGCGCGCCTTTATCCATGCGGGATTAATCATTTTGAGTCCGCCAATGAGAACATCTGTGAATATATCTCCGGGCCCTTGTGCCCGAAGCACTCAAGAGGACGCACCGCGAAGCGCACCTCCTTGACGCCCTTGAGCTCCGCGACGTCGAACACGATGTGCCCCGTCTTCGCCTCGCGCTTGGGCGACAGGAAGTAGCTCTCGGAGAGAACGCGCTTCGTCGCCACCGGGTAGTCCACATCCTCGTGGTACGCGAGCGCCGTCACCTCGTAGTCGTGCACGCGCGACGTAGCGCTCGGCAGCGCCGCCGGGAAGCTCACGGTGATCTGGTCGGCCTCCTTGCCGCGGCGGTTCCTGCCCTTCGCGCGCTTCACGCCCACATTCGCGCCGGACGCGAACGCCGGCGCGATCTTCTTCTCGCTGCGCGGCTCGAACGCGAACGGACGCGATCCGTCGAGCGGCACCACCCAGTCCTCGCCCAGGCTCTCGCCGTACACGAACTCGCGCCTCTCGATCGCCATCCTGTCGTCGTACACCCTCACGAGCATTCCCTGGCGCCCCGTGCTCTCAGGCAGCATCCTCATCTGCTTGACGATGCCGTTGTGGTCCTCGCCGTTGTCGCGCCAGTACTGCGAGAAGATGTACCTGAGCGAGCTCGTGCCGATGGAGGTGAACTTGCCCTGCCAGATGCTGCGCTCGTCGGTGATCGAGTAGTGGGAGTGGCCTGAGAACGCGACGGCGTTCGGAAACTTCTCCAAAGCGCGCGTCGCCACGCCTCCATCGTTGCCCCACGCCCACGGTCCCTGCACGGTGTTGCCGGGATGCGGATGCTGCGTGTAGAAGAACGGCCTGCCGCCGCGCAGGTTGAGCCTATCGGCGTTCTTCTGCAAGAAGGCATCGAGATCCTTCTCGTTGCCCCAGTGCGCACCGATGAAGGTGTAGCCCTTCACGGTCTTTGCCCATATGGGGCTGTACGGCTCGTGAAAGCACTGCTCCCATGCCTTTGCAGGGTCGCTGCAGATGGAATGCTCCCTGAGATACTTCTCGTCCTTGCCCTTTCGCCAGCCCCAGTTCATCACATCGTGGTTGCCGTACACGAACAGCTGCTCCACGACGCGACCGTCCGGGGCCTTGCCGCCCGGGAACACGCGGAAGAAGCAGTCGGCCGCGCGCTTGAGCTGCTCGATGCGGCCCGTGTTGGCGATGTCGCCAGCCACCAGCACTCCGTCGGCGCCGCCGTCGCGAAAATACGCGAGCGCCTTGAGGAAGGTGTCTTCGTCACCAGGGCGCTCAAAGTGCACGTCGCTCAATACGCCGAACGTCACGTTCGGCGCGCCGCCTGCGCGGCCCGCGAAGGCTCGCGCGCTTGCCGCCGCGGCCGCATTGGCGATGAACGCCCTTCTCGATAAATTGAACATCTTTTTTTTCTCCATTTCTTCGACACGTCTATTATCCCATATCCACGCGCATGAGACAAGCGGATTATGCAAAACGTGCCCAAGATGTCGGAATTCACGAATAGGAGTAACCGACGCCGTGTACCGTGCGGATCGCGGACGCGTCGCCGCCCACCCGCTCAAGCTTGCGGCGCAGGTTCACAAGATGCTGGTCAAGCGTCCGCGTGGTGCCGTAGTACGACGTTCCCCACACTACGTCAAGCAGCGTGTCGCGCGACATAACCTCGCCTCTATGCTCCGCAAGAGCCCGCATGAGGCGCATCTCCAACTCAGTCACCGCAGCCGATCCCGCACGCCCCTCCAGCGTGTACCGCCTAACGCTCGCCATCGCCCCGCAGAACTCGAAGTCCGCACCTGCCGTCAAAGCCGGCACTTCGGACTCTCCTGTTCGCCTGAGCAGCGCAGCCACCCTCGCCAGCAGTTCCCTAGCCCCAAACGGCTTCGTCACGTAGTCGTCCGCGCCAAGCTCCAACCCCACCACCTTGTCAATCTCCTCGCCCTTTGCGGAAAGCATCAGCACGGCCACACGCCCCTCCGACGCGCGTATCTCGCGGCAGACGTCATATCCGCTCTTTCCAGGCATCATCACATCCAGCACCACAAGGTCGAACGGCTTCTCCGCGCCTCGCCACGCCGCAAGCGCAGCCGTGCCGTCCGCAGCCGTCTCCACTTCGTAGCCCTCCCCGCAGAGAAGGTCTCTGACCGTGTCGCGGATGTCCGCGTCATCCTCGGCAACGAGTATTCTCTTCATCTTCAGCCTCCAAAACTCAGCCTGAACTCGGCGCCACCTCCGTCGCGGGCGGCGCAGACAAGCCTTCCGCCCATTCCCTCCGCGAGCCTGCGGGCAATGGAGAGCCCAAGACCGCTTCCCGAAGACTTCGCGGCGAGCGAGTCGTCACATCTGTAGAACCTTTCGAACACGCGCTCCCTGTCTCGTCTGGGAACGCCCGGCCCCCTGTCTGCCACGACGATCGTGCCATCGGCCGCAACGGAGACGTCCAGTCGCCCTCCGCACGCCGCGTATTTGACGGCGTTGTCGATCAGGTTGACCACTATCTGGCTTACGGCGTCCGCATCGACCCGGCGCACGACCGGCTCTCCGCAGAGCGCTACGGAAAGCTCCATACCCGCAGCCGCCACGCGAGAGCGCTGCGACTCCGCCGCATCGCGCGCCACGGCGTTCAGATCGGCGTCGGCAAAGTCGTACTTCCTGCGGTTCTGCTCAAGCCGCCCGAAGTCAAGCACGTTGTCAACCAAGCGCGAAAGCCGCGACGACTCCCTTGAGATGACGCCCAGATAGCGCGCCCGCGCCTCGTCGTCCTTCGCGCGTCCTTCGCTCAGCATGTCGGCGCAGAGACGTATCGACGTTAGCGGCGTCTTCAGCTCGTGCGAGACGTTGGAGACGAAGGACGTCTTGCGCTCAGAATCGAGCCGTTCACGGCGTGCTTCTACTACAAGCATAGCCGTGCCAGCGGCGAGAAGCGCAAGCAGAAGCAGGCCAACTGCCACCACCAAGAACGCCATAAGGCCTCCCGCGCGCTCCTCCGGCCCGGCAACACGCCACAGAGCGAGCGAACGATGCGGCAGCACGGACGAAAGCGGAAACACGGCTTCAGGCGCCTCCTTTTCCGGCGTGGCACCGGTCTTGAACAGCGCTTTGCCCGCGCCGTCACGCAGTTCAAGCGTGAAAGCGCCTCCGGCAGCGTCGTGCAGGGCCGACGGGAACTCCGCGAGAAACGCGACCGTCTCCAGCTCCGCGCCTACCACGCTGCCGTCCGCCGCCCTGCGCCAGCCAACGAACGAAAGCCTGTCCCCCTCGAACCACGACCGCCATTCGACGCAATCTCCCGCGCCCTTGAACCCCTCGTCGAAGAGCGTCACGTACCGCGCGAGGAAACGCCGCTCCTCCTGCGTGGCGCCGCGGTCGTCCGGGAATACGACGCCGCGCCCCGCAACCCAGCGGAACGCATTGCGCACATACGGCTCGCGGCGCGACATCTCCGCCAGAGCGGCGGCGGACGGCCTCGCGGCCACGGACGCCACCGCCGTCTCAGCCGAGTGCTTCGCCCGCTCCACGCAGGCGGCAAGCCGCGCCTCCACGCGGCTCCCCACAAGCGCAGCCTCGTGCGCCGCCGCTCGCTCGGACATCCGCCTGGCCTCGCCGCGGAACGACCATGCCGCCGCCCACGCAAGAACGAGCGCGGGGACGGCAAGCATGGCCACTGCGGCCGGCTGGCGGAATCTTCGATTCATTTAGACTTATCAGACTGCTGGTTGCGAAGCTGGAAACTTGATGTCTTCATCTTCTTGCGTCCGGCGAAGTCATACGAGCCGCTGTTCATTTTTCCTAAGTTCTCCATCTGCATATTGGCGTCGGCGGCAAGGACTCTGTCCCTTCCTATAACGCGCTGAACATCCCTCGAATTGGCGCTGTTCAGCTCAAGAAGATTCTGCGCCGCCTCAAAATCGCCGCGGTCGGCAAGCCTGAGCGCCTCTTCGGTGCGCACCGCGTTCTCGTTAAGCGCACGCTCGCGCAGCACGCTCTTGTTCACGCTTGCCGCCACTGCCGCAGGATCAGCCGAATACGTCACAGTTCCAACACCCGTCACGGTCTTGGAAGCCTCGCTCTTCGGATCGACGTAGGTGACCTCGGCCTTGGCGATCTCGCGCGCGGAGCCAACCGCGCCAGGCGCTGCGTCGCACTTGACGATCACGTACTTCTCCTGCCCGCCGTAGAGCTGGTTGAGGTCGATGGATACGACGCCGTCAAGGATGCGCCCGTCGCGCCCAATCAGCGCCACCGGCGTGAAACCGGTGCGGAAATGGACCTTCAGCGCTACGCGCGTCGCGGCCACGGACAGCACGTCGCCGAGCTCGCCCGAGAAGATGCGCGGCAGGTCGTCGGACTTCTCAGCGAAGTAGCTGTTGCCGTCCGACTTCTGCGAGAGGCGCGTCATGAGATCCTCGTTGTAGTCAACGCCGAGCCCGACCGTGGAGACCGCGATGCCGTCCTTCATCAGCAGCGCACCGTAGCGGCCCAGCTCCTCGGCTGAAGACGGGCCGACGTTGGCCTGTCCGTCAGAGAGCAGCAGCACGCGGCTTATCTCGCACTTGCCCTTGAACTTCCTGAGCTCCGCGGCACCAGCCGCAACGCCGGCGAAGAGAGCGGTGCATCCTCCGGGCTCAATCGACTTGATGCGGGCGATGAGCGCCTCTTTCTCCGTGACGTGCTGCGCGGGAATGACAACCTCGCTGACGTTGTCATAGGCTATCACGCTTACGATGTCCCTCGAATCGAGACGCCTTATCGCCTCGCACGCCGCTTCGCGCGCCTTGACTATCTTCTCGCCGTGCATTGACCCGGAGCGGTCCAGCACGATAGACAGGTTGACGGACGGACGTGTCGCCGCCGCGACCTTGTCCGCAGCAAGAGTGACCTTGACGTACGCGTCGCCGGGCTTGTCGGCGAGCCGTACCGAGTAGTCAGGCTCCACCCGGCAGCGGATGTCCGCCGCCGCAGTGAACGCCGCAGCCAGCGCTAGGCCGGCAATGATTGTAATTGTATTCTTCGTCTTCATGGCTTTGTCCTTTCCTTTGCGCCTGAGGCCTCTCCGCCCAGGCACTGGACATTTAACCAAATCTCGCCACGCAAGTTGTCATGACGAAGCAAAGAGTTTGCAAAGTTTTTGCAAAGTGAACTCATGCGGCACACTGTCAGAGACTTCCCTTTCATTGCATCTGCGCAAGATTATACATCATTCCTGCAACATAGGCAAACAGAAACCGTTAACCGTCAGCGCAGCAGAAGCACCGTCGCGGGCGACACCTTCGAGACGAGCGAATAGTTGCGCGCCACGACCGCGCCTGAGGCGTTGTACGCCACGAACGACACGCAGTTCGGCTCGCCTTCGCAGGCGGTGAGCGCGCCCGGCGGAATGACGGCGCTGAACTCCCCGCCCGCCACGGGAACACGCTCCGCCACGCGAATGCCGTTCACGTGGCATGAAACCGATGCGACTGCGGCGTTTCCGCACGCAAACCGCGCGCGCAGCGTCCGCCCCGAATAGACCGTGCCGTTCGAGGTCAGCCCGTCGAACGCAATCGGCAGCGCCGCCGCGTCGGGCGTGTACGGATGCGTGGCGGTGGAGACCTTCAGGCTCGCCATCAGCGCAGGAACGCTTGCGAACTGCGCGTCGAGCCACACCAGGCGGCGCTCTAGATATGACCTGAGGCGCGACACGTCAGCGGCGAAGCTCGCTGCGCCTAGATTGTATTTCTTGTCGTGCACTGGATCCCATTTGGCGGAATTCGCACGGCACGCCTCGTTGAGGTAGTTCGTGTACTGATCGATGAGTCCGCCCTGCTCGAAGCACGCCGCGAACCTGTCGCGCACCTGCCAGTAGCGCGTGAAAAGGCGCGTGCAGAACTCGGGATTGTCGGACCATTCCTTGTAGAACGCCTGCTGCGGCACGCCGCGGTCCTGGCACTTCCACTCCTCGGCATTCGTCGTCACGCGCACGCTCCCCACGCCCCAGTCGAAGTCCCATACCGGACCCCACTTCAGCTTCCCGCTCCTGTCCTTGTACGCATATCGGCTCTTGTACACCGCGTCGTTGTTGCCGAAGAGCTCCATCGTGAGCCAGTAGTTCACCATCGAATCGTAGTCGCAGTACTCGCATACGGGTTTTCCCTCCGCGGAATATCCGTCTGGCGAAGTGCAGGCGTCCCAGTAGCTCTTCAAGAACGTCTGGCACCAGCCGAACATCTCGGAGTTCGTGCGCAGGAACTCCGGGTTCTTAAGCATCGTCTTGATGGCGAGGCTGCCGCTCGAGGTGGTGAACTTGGAAGTCTCGTCGTACTCGTTAGAGAACTCGAGAAGATAGCCGCCGGATATGTCGTCCGCAAAGCCGGCGCCAAGGAAGTCCGAAGGCCGCCCAGCGAGCGTCACCTTGTTCGTGGCGTCGTAGAACGTGAAGGAGTCGGAGGTGATCCACGCGAGATTCTGCTCCAGCTGCGCCGAAAGAGCGTCCTCCTGGTCCTTGGTGAGGCCGTTCGCCGCAGCGAACGCCTCAGCGAGATCGCCTGCGTCGCCTTCCCAGTCGTGAATGTCAATGCGGTCCTTCTCAATGCGGATGTGCTCGCAGAACTGGTACGTTCCCTGCCACGCGCCGTTGAGTACGCACTCCACCCATGTGGACTTCATTCCCATTCCCGTGGAGCCGATGTCGCGCGCGAAGTCGTACGCGAGCTTGTTGCGCATCATCGACTGGTCGTTGTAGTTCGCCAAGAGCACCCAGTGCTTCGACTTCGGGATGTCGAACATCTTCGTCTTCTTGTCGAGCTTTATCTTCCACGGCTTCTTCGGATAGCTGGCAGTCGTGTTCCCGCGCACCTTTATCGTCATCCTTCCGTCGTACGGCGACTTCCATTCGTCGTTGCCCTGCGCGAACAGCGTTCCCGCGTGCGTCTCCTTGTTCTTGGAGGGCGTGGCGCCGTCGTCCGTGGCGAGATACATGACCGGCAGCTTCGAGAAGTAGAACTCCCTCTCCAGCACCGTCCCGGCGCCGCTGCGCGCGCTGAACTTTATCCAATGCTCGTAGTCGGCCGCCGTCGGCGTGTATGCGGCGCCGATTCCCAGGATTCCGGAATCGTACGCCTTCCCGGGCGTACCGCGCCGCCATTCGCACGCGAGGCTCCCGGCGACGCCCATGAACGTTCCGCACTTCGCCTCGAGAGCCTTGCCGACGCGCGGACGAGACGCGTCCAGCTCCACCGCGGTCGCCACGTCCCCTCCCATGTGCCGCACCGTCCCCTCCCCGGCGAACGCCACCATGAAGTCCCTCGCCGTCGCGCTCTCGCCTCCGCGCATGATCTCCGCCGTGCCATCGACAAGCGCGATGTCTCCGTCCGCGCCTGGCGGCGACTCCGCGGCGGCGCCGCCGAGCGTCCAGTTCGACGCATCGTTCCAGTCGCCGGAACCGCCGCCCGTCCAGCGGAAGAGCCGCGCCGGCTCGCCTTCGCATTCCACCCCGGAGAAGCCGGCGAAGCGTCCCCTCCCGGAGAAGGCCACCTCCCTCACCGGCTCCGCGGATCCCCTCGCCCTGAACCATTCGCACCCCGCGCCGTCTGCAAGGCGCGCCCACTCGCCGTTTATCTTTATGAGATAGCTCACGATCCTCACGTCTCCGGCGAGTCTGCGCAGCTCGATCCGCCCGTCCGTCCACTCTCCCGCCCGCGGCCCGGCGCCCTCCGCCGCAAGGGCCACCCATCCCTTCGCCGTCCAGCCGTAGTACCCCGGCCTTCCGTCGTCAAGCAGCGCGGGGAGAAGGCCCGCCGCGGCGTCCACTTCGCGCGCGCCGACGGGCGCCAGCGCCCCGGGGCGAAGCGAAAAGTCGATCCTCTCCACGTCGAGGCCGCCGGACGGCGCCTGCGGGGCGAACGCAGCCGCCGCGCCCGCCCCCAGTTCGATTCCGTTGCGCACTCCGTCGAAAACGTTCGTCGCCGCCGGAACCGTACCCAGCCACGCGCCGCCATGCGCCCCTCGTTCCGACAGCCTCTCGCCGGGCTCATACCCTTCCAGCGACACATCGAACCATTCCGCCCGCGCGACGGACGAAACCGCGCACAGGACGGGAAGAAGCGCCAATCTCCATGCCGGCAGACGCATCTGCGCCGCCTACCTCACGATGATCATGATTCCCGTCGAGACCAGCTTCAGCCCGTTCGAGTCGCGAACGAGGCTGAGCGCGCGGGCCCCAGTTGCCGCGTCAAGCGAGAACACCACGTCGTCTGCCGGCGCCGTCGCCCACGTCACCACGTACTCGTCGTTGCGCAGCATGTTCAGCACGTCGTCGCGCCCGGAAAGATCCACCGTCACCGCGGCACCATCCGCGAACGTCGCGACGTTCGCGCAGGTCGTGAACGAGGATGTGGTGCTCCACGTGCCGCGCCGCGCGTTCAGGTCGAGCACTGCGCCGTTCTGCAGCGTGCATCCGTAGAAGCCGTCTGCCGTCGGCTTGAACGTGCCATAGACGTTCATCTTGCCCGTGCCCGCGTTGTCGTCGCCCTCGTACAGCGCCTCGTAGTCACGCACGTTCATCGTGCACGCGTCGGAAATGCTCATCGCGCAGTTCATGCGCAGCGTCAACGTGTTCGCCCCCACCGTGCCCTTGTAGCCGGGGTAGATCTTGAACGTTCCGCCCGTGACGTTCATCGTTCCGTTGGAGATCACCGAATCCGAATGCGTATTGCCCACATCAGAGGAGACGAGGAAGGTGCCGTCGGCTGAATTGTTGACGTCGAGAGCGCATCCGCCGAGATCTATCACGTTCGGCCAAAGGCGCAGGATGCCGCTCCCCACTGTCTGGAACGCGGAATCCGAGAGAAGCGTCACGCCGCCGATGATCGCGCCGCCGCTGTACTGGCCAAGAGACTCCGAGAACGCCGACGATATCGTGCCGCCGTCGAGGACGATCTTGTACACGGTGAACCACACCTGCCCTCCGAGCTCCAGCGTGGCGTTGCGCACGAGGATCCGGCTTCCGCTCACGCCGAACGTCGTCTGCTGCGTGGCGTTGAGAGACGCGCTCGCCACGCCGCCGAGCAGTTCGTTGCCGCCTGTGTAGGTCTGTCCCTTCGCGGAGGTGTATTTGGCCACGCCGTCCTTGACGAACTTGACGTTGCCGGAGATGAGCACCTTCGTGTTGACGGTGTCTTCTGTCGCGAATACGCAAAACTCGCTTGGATCGCCCTCGACTTCGTTCTTGATCGTCACGGTGCTATTCGAATTAAGCCCGCCGACCGTGAGATTGTGGCCGTTCATGTCCACCTCCGTGTTGTCCACGAACGGCGGATGCGCGCCGATGCCGCTCCAGTCGCAGTCCGCCTCAAGCGAGCAGCTTCCGATGGTCAGCTGTTTGCACGTCAGCGTCTGCCCGGCCGGCACGTTGAACGTAGTGGCGCCTGTCACAGTGATCGTGGTGAACACGCTCGGCACGGCGCCTTCAAGCACTTCGTCGCGATAGTTCCAGCACGTCCAGTTCAGCGGATCGTTCACCGTCCCGCGGTCGCCGCCGCCTGTCCACGCCGCCGTGATCGGCTCGTTCGCCGGAGGCGCCTTGAACACAAGCCTCGTGTTGTCGTCGGCGAACTCCACAGTGCCGCGGGAGGCCGACGCGACTGCCCCTACCGCCACTCCTTCCGGAAAGACTATTCCGTCCGTCGCCATGAGGAGCGTCTGGCCGTTCTCGAAAATGGCGGGGCCGTCCTGCTCGAACGCAATCGACGCGCCTCGCCCGAACGTGACGGCACCGGGAATCACAACGCCCGCGGGCATCGTCAGGGCAACGCCATCTCCCACCTGCAGGGCGCCGAGCTTCGCCATGTTCTTCAGCTCCGGCATGGCGTACGCGAACGTGACGCCCGCCCTGCCGTCGCCGCGGCCGCAGTCGAGCGTGAGCGAATCTGCCTGCGGCGCAACGTCGAACGTTAGCACGGGATTGGCGCCGATGATGGAGAACACCGGGTGTCCGAATTTTCCCGACCCCATCTGCATGCTCCAGACGAGGCTGCCGTCGAGCGGGCGGAACGGCAGCGCGTAGATGTTGTACGCCGCGTAGCCGCCGCCGTTATAGCTCGTGGGAGCAGTCTGGTAGTTCGCCGACGACGTGAACGCGCCCTCCGCAGTGAAGTACTGATTCGGCCATGCGAGCGACCACTGCATGCGCAGCGTGTTGCCCGCCACGTCGCCGCCGCCCGGCGCAAAATCGCAGAGTATCGCGTCCCCGCCGCTTCTGCCGCGAAGGTCGATTTTGAGATCGGTAACGTTTCCATCTCCGTCCGTCGTGACGATGTGCTCCCACGAGGACATGGTGCGGGCGTATAGCCCCCACGAGCCCAGCCCCTTCACGCTGATGTACATGTCGCGCAGGTCTTCGAGCGTGCATCCGGCGAAGACCGTTCTGCTTGAGGGGGGAAGGTAGGCGCCGCCGCTTGCGTCGCGGTAGATGGGCGCGTCCTCCCACACCTCGACGGACGCGATGCTCAACGGCCAGTCTGCCGTGCCGCCCGCGCCGAGCAGGAATCCGTCGCCCGTGAACTGCGTGCGGACGTCGGTCTTGTTCAGAAGCGACACGCAGCGGTATCCGTTAAGCGTGGAGGACGTCGCATCCGGACCGAAATGCGCCGTGAATGAATGCCACACGTCGGAGGAGACGAGGCGGAATTCCTTCATCCCGTTGCTTTTCTGCGCGCCGCCATTGCCCACGGTGTTCTGGTTCTCCTCGAAGGACGTTCCGAACAGATTTTCAGCGCCCTGTATGATATTGTTTCCGGAAATGAACCACAGTCCGCCGCCATTGTCCATATTCGCGGAGACGAGCGCGCGCAGTTTTCCGGCGGAGGCGGCCGGCGAGAGGAAGCGGATGCGCAGCATCCAGCTCTTGTCGCGCACGATGCCGGCGGGGAGAGGGATCTTCAGGTGCGCGCCTGTGGGAATCGCGAGCGCCCAGTCGCCTTCGGGAAGCCCCGCGCTCACCACCGAGATCGGGCCGAGCGTGCCGTCCGTCACTTCGGTCGAGGACGCCGTGCCCGTGCACGGAATCGCCGCAAGGCCGCCTACCGTCGGCGCTAGAATGGCCGCGCTTTCGGGGTTCGCGGGATCGTATGCGTCGAAATCCCACTTAGCCACAAGCCCGGCCGCAGCCGCGCCGGCCGCCATGGCCACCGCAAACATCGCCATCAGTTTCGTCGTCATCGCATTTGCTCCTTTCTAGGTACACAGCACTGCTAGACACGGCATCTGCCTTGCGGGCAAAAACCGTTTCGCATATTGACATGTCTGGAATTATATCACCCCTCTCCCCGAAATTTCAAGCACATTTTGCAATTATGTTAGATTTGTGCCTGGCCGCACATCCGCACGGGGAACGGCGCGCTCGGTGATCGCGCCCTACCAACGCTTCAGGGGAACGGCGCGCTCGGTGATCGCGCCCTACCAACGCTTCAGGGGAACGGCGCGCTCGGTGATCGCGCCCTACCAACGGTAGGGGCCGACCACCGGGCGGCCCGCATTTTCACTTCGTGACTGTGACCTTGAAGCGATGCGTGCGGCTCTTGCCGGGGGCGAGCGGAAGCGACTTCTTCATCACAGGTTCGAGGCTGTAGAACCGATGCCACTCGTGCGGACGCAGCGACACGCAAAGCGGCGTGCGCTCCGTGCCGGGATTCCAGACGTACCATGTGTCGTTGCCCGACGCCTCGACGGTGATCGCACGTGACGCCGTCGCGCGTGGCGTCATGCACGTACCGCGTCAGCCCGTAGAACGGTTCGCCGAGCGGATCCTTGCGTCCGTCCTTCCACACCTTGCGGATGCGGTACTCGTGGCGCGAGTGCGTGGGGAGGCCCAGGTCTTCATAGCGGGCGACGCGATAGGGGATTCCGTTGGGAGCCTCGTTCTTGACGTTCGCGAGAAACTTGCCGTCGCGCCAGAGTTCGTAGTGGTCGAACGCGGGCGACATCTCCGCGCCCCAGAGGATGTACATCTGCCCGTCCTTCTCGCCGTGTCCGGCACGCGGCTTCTCGATAAGGCCCGTCCAACCGGGAGGCGGCTCTTCGACCGATTCGCGCGAGAAACGCGGAATGTTGTTTTCGCGCATCCATTTCGCATACGGATCAAGCCAGTCCTCGCAGATGCGTGCGATTTCCGGTAGGGTCACGCGTCCCGCGTGACCGCGGACGCGCGAGACGCGCGTCCCTACCTTCGCATACGACGTGATCGCGAAGCGGAACGTAAAGTTCATCGAATCGCCGTCGGGCTGGTGCATCTGCAGCCAGTCCGTGAAGAGGTACGGATAGATGGCAGTCTTTCCCTTTGGCGGCTTGCCGGTGTAGCACGTCTTGTCGGGATGGATCTCGCCAAACTCCGTGAGCGTAGAGTCGCGCATCATCAGCGCCACGCCGAAGTCTGCGTTCTCCACGAGACACCAGTCGCGCACGGCGCAGTAGGCGTCCGTCGTCATCGGGTGGCAGTCCTCGTACGGACGGATAACCGTTCCGTTGAGATGCGCACGGAACTCGCCGCCCGGAACGGCGAACGGAAACGCGAGGTAGCCGAAGCGATAGTAGCGGCACGTGTTGAAGAGGTCGCGCGCATGCTCGAAACGGTCCTCGATGTCGATGCGCTTTTCGTTCTCGGACAGGTACACGCGGCGCGTCACATTCGCGCCCAGCGCCTTCTCGGGCTCCGCCTCCCACGTCTTGTGGTTGTTGCGGGTGTACATGAAGCGGTTGGCGGGGCCGTCGATCAGTTCGCGCGCAAGCTCCTTGTCGTAGATGGAGTAGATCACGCCGTTCGTCACGGCCACGCGGTACCAACGGTTCTCGGTGACGCCGTCTTTGACAGGATTATTTTTAACGCAGAGGCGCAGAGACGCAGAGGAGCGCAGAGAATTTGTATTTGTGATTTGTGAACAATTGTGGCAATTGTCGTTTGTGAACAATGCCGGCGTTAGACCCAGTTTTGTTACTGCTTTATTCAATTCGTTGGAGGCCGTAGCGGCGGCGCGGTCGAGCCAGTCGCGGCGCTGCATCCACGTCTCGAAAACTCTCCGTCCCTTGTAGCCGCTCGTGCCGTAGGAGTGTTCATCGTAGAGGATCAGATACCACCACGCGCGGTCGACTGCCCCTCGGTCGATTGTGCCGGCGAACGTGCCGAGACGCTCCGCCGTCTCGAGCTTACGGTCGATGTTGAGCTTGTCGGCGAGAAGTTCCGGGGCGCAGACGGCGTGCTGCAGCCAGCCGCTCGTCATCTCGCCCGTCAGAGTGGGGATCTTGTCGCCGAACTTCTCCTCTAGGTACTCAAACGGCTCGTCGAGGCGTCCCACCGTGCGGAACTGCGGCCAAAGCCACTTCTCGTTCCACTTCGCCGCGAAGTCCGCAAAGCCGTTGTTCGGCCATTCGTCGTCGCAATAGACGCCCGCGAGCCACACGTCGTAGGGGTACTTGCTCTCCAGTATTTTCAGGAACTCCGGCATGCGCGCCTCGGCCCCTGCGATGAACGACGGCCTGACACCGCTCGTCAATCCCAGCCGCTCGTATCCGCGCCCGTAGTGCGTGGAGCACCAGACGAGCAGCGACTCCTTCCCGCCCGGCGCCTTCCAGCGGAAGACCATCGGGAGGTCGAGTTCGTATGAAACGGCGATCCGGTTGCCGCCGCCCTGAAGGTCGGGGTTGTTGTAGTCGGGGTGGGACGTGAGCATTTTCTTCCGCATCTTCCAGATGGTCGAGCGAATGGGGTTCCACTGGTTGGGCGCGAAGAAGCAGTAGCGCACGCCCGCGCGGACGTATGGATCGATCAGCGAACAGCTGAGGCCGGGGTTGTCGGACATGAAGAACGTGCGAGTGTGGATTCCCCACTTCTGCTCAAGAAGGCGCTTCGTGAGCGTAGAGCGGTCGATTTCAGTTCCAGAATAGAGGTGCGTGTGGTTGCCCGCGCACATCACGCCCACGTCCATGCGCCCGCGCGCCATGTAGTTGGTGACGATGCGCCACGCGGCGTCCATGCCCTTGTCCTGGTGGTAGTTGTTCCAGAACCACGCGCCCTCCATCACATAGCGGTAGGCTGCCGGATCGGAATCGGAACGCTTGTCGGCGTCGATGAGCCGCGCCGCCTCGTCGATGCGCCGCACGCTTCCGTGACGCTGGATGTACTGCGAGTTGTGGAGGCCAACGTCGGTGTGCGACGACTTGAGCCCGTAGAGCTTCCACTCGCGTATCGGCGTGAGGTTCGCGGGCAGGCGGTTCGTGGGCACGAGCTCGTAGACCGTCTCGCCGGCAACGTTCTTGCGCGAGATCATGCGCCGCCCGTCGCGCGTGATCATCGGGTGGGCCGTGAAGGATTCGCCACGCAGCGGACTGTACGGGCCGGTCCAGGCGTTGCGCTTGATCTTCTTCTCGCCGATGCTGCGCGCGTCCAGCTCCGTCCACGTCTTGCCGTCGTCGCTGCCAAGAAGACGGAACGCCATCGGGTCGCGCTTGTCGCGCGGCTTCTCGCCGAGCCAGCGGTCGTTGGCCGTCGCCCAGTCGTAGGCTGTCACGGACTGCGGCTCGGCGTAGTCGATCTGCAGCCAGCATTTCGACATGTCCTTGCCGCTCGCGCCGTTGACGGAGTACCATTTCGTGTTGAGGTCGCCATCCACCGCCTGCCTGATCGGAGACCTTACGCTCGAGTCCATGCCCTCGCCGTGCGAGAAGCCGGAACGGAGCGGCGTCACGTCCTTGCCGCCGTTCAACAGGCGGAACTCGGAAAGCTGCACGCCGATCCGCTCGCCCATGCAGTCGTCGATCTTGAACCGGTAGTGCCGGAACCGCCACGGCGCATTGTTCTCCGCCGCCCCGACCGCACACGCGGCAACCGCCGCAATAGCGCAAAGGAATGCAGACAACTTGTTTCCTGTTGTCATGTATTTCTTCCTTCCTTGGGATGTTGAATGTCACATCAGGAAAAATGTCGCGGATGCACCCCTCGCCCGCTCTATTCGGAGAGTTACCTCTCGGGCAGCGCCCTCATGCGGGCGCGCATCAGGATCTTCTCCCACGGGTCGTCGCTGTTCCAGAAGAGCTCGGCCTCGCAGAACAGCGCGAGCCCGAACGGCGGGTTGTTGTACGGAACTGCGTTGAACTCCTTCGGCGGACGCTTCGCGGCGCGCAGGCGGCGTATCGACTCCCATGCGAACTTGCCGTTCTGGAACCAATCGTTGTCGAACGAGCACTGCATCGGCTGCATGATCGACTGGTGGTACTCCCGCATTCTCCGCCCAGCGCATCCAAGCATGAACGGTCCGGCCGGCTCTATCCAGTTCTTCCAGTCGAGGTACAACTGCGCCTTCCACACAAAGCCGACGGACGGCGTAAGCGCGAGGATCTTCTCGCAGAACTCGTTGTCCGGCCCGCCGGTCCGACCATTTCCTTCCCAGAACGGGAAGCCGCCGCAGTTCTCCCACAGGATCTCGAGCGAAGGGTCGGTCTTCGCGATGAAGTCCGTCGCGCCGGGCTTACGGATCGAGTTCGAGTGGAGGCCGAACACGATTTCAGTCTCGGGCGCCTCCTCGTGGATGCGCTTTGCCGTCATGTTGACGAGCTCGACGACGGCCTCCGCGATGGAGCGTCCGGCGAGCTCCTGCCGATCCGTCTCGGTGAAGCTCTGGAAATAGATGCCGTCGCCGCCCATCGGCTTCCAGATGCGGTGCCATTCGTCGATGATGGCGTTGGACAACTTTCCGAGGTTATGGATGTCCGCCTTGTCGCAGTGGAGCGACCACCCCCACGCGAAGCCCCAGAACACCTTGATGCCCCACGAATGCGCTTCCTCCACAACGTCGCGCGCGTTGATGACGCGCTGGTTGTTCCAGATGATGATGCGGTTGAAGCGCGCGCGCGCCATTTCGCGGAACGTGGCGCGGTAGTCGTCCATCTCGTGCCCCCACGAGAACACGCTGCGCACGGGCGTCTGCGGCGCGCATGCGATGCTGCGCACGGGGATACGCTTCTCCTTGTCCTTGTCGAACTTCGGGAGGTCGCGCTTGTTGGCGCGGAAGAACGTACCGGGGTAGCGTCCGCGCGGCGGGGCGATCGAGCCCTCCATCAGCGGCACCTGCACGTCGAGGAAGTCAAACGTCGCCCACAGCACCGCTTCCGGCGTGTCGCCCGCGAGCAGCACAACTTCATGCTCTCCGTCGTGCAGGGTACGGATGAGATACCCGCCCTTCGGCACAAGCTTCTCGGCGTCTTTCCCGAGATACTTGCGGAGCGTGGCGTTCTCCTGCACGCGCCCGATCACGATCATGTCGCGCTTGCCCTTCACCGGCTCGCCGCCGTCCTGTTCGATCGGCAGCACCATGGGTATCGCCAGATGCCTCTCTCGGAGAAGATAAAAACCCACGCGCTCGGTTATCACCTCGAGGGCCCGTCCCTCAGGACCTTCCGACGACGAATAGACGACCTTCCAGGTTCCACCCGGCGTCGGCGCCTCCGCCGCCACCGAAATGCCGCTGACAACAATCCCGACGGCGACCGCAGCCACCTTGAATATCTTATTCATCTTTTTGACATCTCAATTATTTAACGAAAATCACGGAGCCGGGTTTCGGCATGTAAGTGATGATGGACGTCCGCGTCGTGCTGCCCGCCGTCAACACGACCGTATAGTCGCCCTTACCGTTCGAGGGCACGAACGGCACTGCCCCCGTACCGGTGAGGTTCTGCGGCGCTACCGTACCACGCGGCGGCGTCACCGAAAGCGTGGATGCCGCCGTCGCGCTGCGCGCCCAGTTGTCGCCAGAGTACGCCGCGAAATACCCGCGCCGCTGCGTGATCGTACGGTCGGGTCCGCCCTGCATCGAGTCTAGGAACCACACGGTCTGGGGAGTCACGAACGTGCCCTCCGCCGTGTCGCCGCCCTCGACAAGGCGCAACAGGTTACCACCGGCGGATTCCTTGCCGTAGTCAGGCGGCAGCAGGGGCGACAGCCCTTCAATGCCGACAATCTCATAGACGTAGCCGTTCCCCGCCGTCCCCGCAAGGTAGAGGTCGAACAGTTCAAGGCCATCGACGATCTTCGCGGGCGAGGCGGACGTCCCTTCGCCGAGCGTGCCGAAGATCGAGTGGCGCACGGTGAACGTCGCCGAGCCCTGCGCGGAGTTCGCAAGCGTCCACACACCGCCCGCATTGAAGCCCGGCGCAACAGAGCCGTTGGCGGCGGCTGCGGAGACGAGCGTCGATGCCGCGCCACCGGACAAAGTCGCCGTCACCGTCTCGCCCTTGAAGTACGTCGCCTCCATCAGTCCGGCAAGTTCTTCCTGCGTCTTGATCGCATGAGGCGAAGGCGTTGTGTCGATGCGGTACTCGTAAGTGTCGGACTCCGCCGCAAGTACGGCCTCGCGCGCAGCAAGAGGGAGTGCCGCTCCTGCCGCGACCGTCGCAACAACAAACAGACGATATGCATTCTTCATAGTATCACCTCATTCTTCTGTTGCATTCGGAACGATGTACGCCACGCGGACTGCACCCTTGCTGGTGGCGCTCGCCACTGCGGAACCAACATTTGTCTTGCCCGCGACGTCGTTGCCCCTGACAATCCAACCGCTAGGCGTACCCGATGCAAGCGTCGCGGGGACAAATATGTCGTCATTTCCTTCGGGATAGGTACCTTGATAGGCATCTCGGCACAACTGCCATTCGTTGCCGACCATATCGTACAACCCCCAGTTGTTCGGAAGTCTAGAGCCGGACGGCTGCACATAACTAGCGTTGTATTTATTGTATTCGCAAACAGCATATTGATTGCAAGTGGCTTGATTTGCGCTGTTCGCCCCCCAGTAATACTTTGTTGTCGTACCGGCACGACAGGCGATCTCGTGCATGTAACTTGTTGGAAGGTCGAACGTCATTCCTGTCTTTTGGTTCAACCACGCAATGATGGGGTATTTGCCGGATATCAGCTGCGGTGTAGCGGACGGGTCTGCCGTTCCGCGCACATCATTGACGTATGGCAGAGCGCGAGGGCGTAATCCGGCACTGTTCAACGGAGTACTATGTGCATCAGGATCCATGTTGACGAATCGCCAGTACTGGCGATTCGTGACTGGGAACACGGCGATGTAGTAGTCCTTCGTCGTCACCCACGTCGTCGTACCGCCGTCACCCGTCTTGTATGTACCAGCCGGAACTTTGCGTAGAGCAAGGTGCGTATCCTTATACCGGTTCTGATTGTAGCGAGCATTTGAAAGGCTCTGCCCTTTTACGCCACCAAGGGAATCACTTGCAGAAAAGAGTCCCTCGTATGTTACGGCGTTGCTCACGAGATCGACGATCATGTAGTCGTTGCCCGCAGGCGGCGCAAGGGTGTAGAACTTGGCGGACATCTTGCAGTCGGACTGCTTCACGCCGGCGGGCGCACCCGTCCACGTGACAGTATAGGTGCCCGGCAGCACGTTAACGTTTGGTGCGCCGTCGTAGGCGGTGTAGGTGGTGCCATCGACAATCGTCGTGATGACAACGCGGCAGACGTTGTCCACCGTCGAATCGTCACCGGCGATGGTGTAGGTGATATCGACATTGTTGTTCCATGGCCAGCGCTGGCGGACGTTGTCGATGGTGATTGTCGTTGCCGCGTCCGCAGCCGTTGCGAACAATGCCAGGACGGCCGCAAAACCAAGGCATCTCGAGTTCATCGTTTCTCTTCCTTTCTTCATTTCGTACCTCACTCTTCTGCATTTGGAACAATGTACGCCACGCGGACGGCACCAGAACCGTAGATACTCTCCGTTGCAGAACCTACATTGGTTTGGCCCGCAGTGTCGTTGCCTCTGACAATATAACCGGCGGGAGTGCCAGAGGCGAGCGTCGCCGGGACAAAGATGTCGTCGTTCCCCTCCGGATAGGTTCCGTCTTTGGCGTCGATACACAGTTGCCAATCGTTGCCGACCATGTCGTAAAGCCCCCAGTTGTTTGGAAGCCTGGAGCCGACCGGCAGCATATTGTTGACGCTATGCCTTGAATACTCGCATACTGCGTATCGGCTGCAATCGGCCTGCGATGCACTGTCAGCTCCCCAGTAATATTTCGTCGTCGTCCCCGCGCGCGTCGCAATCTCGTGCATATACCGAGTGGGGATGTCGAACGCCATTCCCGTCTTTTCGTTCAGCCATGCGATGATCGGGTACTGTCCGGATATCTTCTGCGGTACGGCGAACGGATCCGCCGTTCCGCGCACGTCGTTGACGTAAGGCAACTGGCGCGAACGCAATCCGGCACTGTTCAGCGGGGTGTTATGCTCATCAGGATCCATGTTGACGAAACGCCAATATTGGCGGTTGGTAACAGGGAACACGGCGATGTAGTAGTCCTTTGCAGTCGTCCAAGTCGCGGAGCGCGAGGTGGGTGTCCTTGTACTTGCTCTGGTTGTAGCGGACGTTGGAGAGTTCCTGTCCGCTGACCCCGTCAAGGACGTCTTCGCTCGTGAACAATCCCTCGTAGGTGACTGCGCCCGTGGCGAGGTCGATGATCATGTAGTCGTCGCCCGACCGGACGGGACGTGACGTCTGGATCGTCGCGAACATCTTGCAGTCTTCGCTTTTGACGCCGGGGGGAGGATCGTTCCACGTCACCGTGAACGTGCCCGGTTTCGCCGCGCCGATGGGGTCGTCGTACGCAATGTAAGTCAGACCGTTCACCACGGCGATGATCCGCACCTTGCCCACCTTGCTGGCGAGATCGTCGCCGGTGACGGTGTAGGTGATATCGACCTTGTTGTTCCACGGCCAGCGCTGTTGCACGCTGTCGATGGCGACGCTTGCCGCATTCGCGCCGCAGGCCACCGTGGCCATGCCAATCATCATTAGCAGCTTCTTCACTTTCTAACACCTTTCCTTTTTGAATCTATTGACAAAAGACGTAAGACGAGTCGCTAGGATGTGCCAATCATTGACGCCACTGCGCATCAGCGTTCACACCCGTGTTGCAGTTTTATTCTAGCAAAAACAAACAACAAAAGCCATAATCAGGCGGGACATTTTTTCATAACCAAAACATCACGATTTTGATATACTTATGGACATGTCTTCTGCACCATCAATAGAGCCCATTCGAAAAGTCGTTCTGGCGGTTGACCTGTCGGACGCCTCGTGGCGTGATTTTCTAATGGGATTCTTCGACTATGCAAAGCGCAACACCCACTGGTTCATGCGCGTTGTGCAGTCGAACGAAGAACTTGAGAAGTCGGTGGCGGAAAGCCATGGGGTGGTGATTGGAATCCAGAACCCCGGCCGTGTCATCTCCGCCTGCGCTAGACACAAAGTGCCGTTTGCTGTGGTGGCGTCCGAATCCCTCCCGCCGCCAGGCACCGGCGTTCCGTCGGCCTGCGTGCGAAACGACAACGAAGGGATTGGACGATTCTGTGCGGAGTGCTTCATGTCGCTCGGCAGATTCGCGGCGGCCGCCTTCGTGTCCTCACGCGCCGGCGACGACTGGTCCGCCGCGCGAGAAAGAGGATTCCTGGGAAACTTTCTCGACGTCTCCAGACACACGTTCCGCACGAAAACTGAACCTGGATCCGACGATGACATCAAGGCGCTAAGCGAATGGCTTGCCGCCCTTCCAAAGCCCGTCGCCGTGATGGCCGCCTGGGACATACGCGGCATGCACGTGCTGAACGCCTGCCGCGTGGCGGGAATCGACGTGCCTAGGCAGGTCGCCGTGATAGGCGTGGGCGACGATCGCCTTTTCTGCGACTTCTCCACGCCGCCTCTCACCAGCATAACGCCAGACCATGTCCTTGAGGGACAGCTTGCGGCGAAGACGATCGACGAGATGATGCGCGGCAAATGCGGCATGAAGCCTCGCCTTGTGCTCAACACTGCAAAGAGGCTCGTAGAGAGGGAATCCACGCGGCCACTCGCCCCCGCCACGACTCTCGTCGAGCGCGCGCTTTCATTCATAGCCGGCAATGCCTCGCGGAACATCAAGGCCGGCGACGTGGCCTCCGCTCTAGGCGTCTCGCGCTCTCTGCTGGATCTGCGCTTCAAGGAGCTGCGCGGCGAAACGCTCGCTCACGCAATCGCCAGCGGCCGCCTCGGAGAAGTCAAGCGCCTCCTCGCTGGCACAGGCCTCTCGATCCGCGCGATAACGTCCACGTGCGGCTTCGCGAATCCAAACCATCTGAAGAACCTTTTCAGGCGGAAATTCGGAATCTCGATGCGCGAGTGGCGCAACGAGCAGAAGACGCAGAGCAAGCCGACGACTGCACGCAGTTTCAACGTCTAAAGTCCGAGGAGCGTACGAAAGGGGATGATTGCGTCGAAGTACCCCTGCGCCTCCACTATGGGCGCATGGCACCTAAGATAGATATAGTCACTTAGGTGCCATTTTCCAGCCGCAATAACATTGGCACCTAAATAGAGTCATCCCACTTAGGTGCCATCTGTTCGATCTGTTCATCGAAAGAAGAGGATAAACGGCGGCGGCGGCGCGGGCGGGAGCTCCAGCGAGATGCGATCGCTCTGGGCGTTGCCGTTTACCGCGGAGACGCCAAACGTTGTGTGGGCGCGCGCGCTGCGCGCGCACGTGGCCGCGTTCGTGGCCACGAAGGCGCATTCCACTCCGTTCGTCCACACGAGATAGCCAGAGGCGTTCGCCACGTCCGGCCAAGTCAGGACGGCGCACATTGCCGTGTTCGTGTCGGCGTTCAACGACGAGGGCGCGGATGGCACGCCGTCGAACCCCGTGAACTCTATCTCCGCTGCGTTGCCGTTGCCGCTGTCGGCATACCAGCGAACGTAGCGCCAGGTGTCCGTGAACGCGGGCGCAATCGTGGTCCAGGCCTTCTGCGGCGGCTTGGACGAAATCGTCGCCACGGTCTTGCGCGTGGAGAAGTCGGCAACGCTCGAAACGTGGAACCGGCTGTTGACCATGCGGTCCGACCAGCTGTCGCGCGGCCAGTAGCGGATCTGCGAAATGACGCGCCGGCCGACTGTGCCGAGATCGAAGCCGCCCCATGCCGAAGCATCCGGCGCATCGAAGAAAGTCGAAGTGTTGCCGTCGAAAAGCTTCTCCTTCGTGTTGCCCTGATCGTGCCACGACCCCTCCGTGCCTATGATGTCCCCTTCGAGGCGATGCGCGAAGCCGCTCGCCCACGCCCTCTGCGGCGCCGTGACCGAAGTGAGCCCAAGCGCCGACGTCGAGACCACGCGGTACCAGTTTGTCTGCGAAGTGCCCGCAGCGGCCCTGTCGCGCCACGTCGTGGCGCCCTTCCCCAGCCGGGCTGCCACCGCGTAGGGTCCGGTACGGCTCGAAGAACGTTCAACGGTGTAGGAAACGGCATACGGCGAGGCTGCCCAATAGACGAGAGGAGTGGCGGCAATGCGCGTTGCGCCCATGTAAGACACGACGGGAGGAACGGGCAGCTCGATCTCCTCCTCGCGCACCACCGTGACGATCAGCGTCGTCTCGTCGCTTTCCTGCGCGTCGTCCGAAGTCCAACCCACGCGGAACGCGTATGCGCCCGCACGCGCCGACGCGGGAACGCGCCATGTGAAGAGCCCGGTCTGGGAGATGCCAGCCCCAAGGACGGAACTTTCAACGAGGCTGTAGGAGCCCGCGAGCATCGTATTCGTGACGGCGCAGGAAAGCGACACGCTCGCGCCGGCCAGCACCTGCGTGGCAACGCCGTCTGGCAGCCACGCGCCCGTCGCGCCCGGGCCGCGGTTCGGCGCACCTGGCGTCGCCAGCGTCTGCACGGCCCACGAATTCGTTGCGCCGTTCGGCCAGCAGCCTTCGCTCACGTTCAGCGTCTGCGGGCCGAATGCTACATGCGCCAAGAGCTCAGTGCGCGCCGCGTTCCAGAGGTTCACCTCGTCGCCCTTCTTGCCGAGGCCGAAGGGGACGTTGAGAACTCCGTCGGCGTCAACGCCGGCGAGGAGCGTGTCGTCTGCGCGCACGAGAAGGCACGCACCAGGAGCAAGCGTGACGCCTAGCGGGATCTCAGACATGTGCTTCACGCTGTCGTCGCAAAGCCAGCAGCCGCCCAGATCGGCCTCCTCCGCGCCGGCGTTGTAGATTTCGAACCAGTCGGAGCCGTCGGCATCGGCCATGACCTCGTTGATCACGAGATTGACCGGCGCGGCGCGCACGAAAAACGCCGTCGCCTGGATTGCGCTCTTCACCGAAAGCGAGATCGAGGGCGTACGCTGAGGCTCCGAGCCGTCGTCCAGAACCCAGGCGACAAAGCGCCAGCCGGTTTCGGGCGTCGCCGTGAGCGTAACAGGCACGTTCTCGAAGTAGCGCCCCGTGAACGGCAGGGAGATGCGCCCTTCGCCGGAGCCTGACGAGAGCGTGTTCACCTGGATGCGTCCAAGCCCGTTGGCCGCAACCGTGAGCGCTTGGGAGGTGCCAACGCCGAACTTGTCGTTCAGGTTCTGGCGCACATTGGCCTCGCGGTTCTGGAGGAACGAGCGAATGCTCGAGATCTCGCTCTCCCAGTTTGAAACGGATATCTGGCGCGTCCAGCGCGAGACATGGCGCGCAATCTCGCCGCGCACGCGTGCGGCCGCCGCGTCGAGCATGGCCGTGGTGCGCGCAGGGACAAGTGCGGAATTCATCAGATCGGCATAGCGCGTCGCAAGACGCCTCACAAATTCGGGGTTGTCGCTAAGGCACTTGAAGAACGGGTGGTTTCTTGCCTGGCTGACCATGTCGGTCGAGGCGGAACTGTTAAGCCCGAGGCCGTGGTCTGTGTCGAACGCGACAAAGCGCCAGCGCCCGTCGTGCGGCACGGCTGCCGTTGGCGAGTAGTCAACGCGTTCGCGCCAGAAGCCCTGGTTGTTGTTGGGCCAGTCGGTGTTGCCCACGAACATGTTGACGATGCTGTAGTCGATGATGTTGTCGATGTCGATGCGCGTCTTCACATATTCCCATGCCGCGGCATCGGTCTTCAGGTCGTGCGTGTCGAGATAGTCCAGCAGCTCTAGATACGCCTCGTCGTCGCCCTCCTGCACCTCATATCCCCTAGAAGCCGCCATCTTGACGTAGTCGAGGTTCTCGGGGTCAGCGCCGTACCAGCCCTCGAAGTAGTGCTTCGAGTAGTGGTGGCGAAAGTTCATGATGCCCCAGTAGGCGCCGTTGATGTATACGACCGTAGGCTCGTAGCCCTGCGTGCCGCACGAGACCCACCCACGGAATAGCTGCTGCCCGAAGGCGTCGCGCAGGCCCGACTTGTACCAGTCGTTTCCGCTGTTGCGCAGGAGGAAGCGCTTGAATTCGGCATTGTCCTCGTCGCCGAAAAGCTTGTACGCCACCTTCTTCGTGCCGTATTCGGCGCGCGCGTAGAAGCCCATCGTCTTCTGCGCGCACGAGCGCGACCAGTTGCCGTGCATGCGAACTCCGATCGTCTGCGCCACCACCTCCTCGCGGTTCGTCTCGAAGAGCTCGAACACGGCCGGGCGCTCCCACTCCACGCCATGCTGGAAGTAGTTCGCGTTCGGCAGCCCCACCGACTGTCCGTTCCAGCCCAGGGTGTTGTACACGTCGCCCGGCACCATGAGGCCGATAGGATCGGAGAAGAAGTTGGCCTCGTCGGTCTGCAGCGACACCACGCGCAGCGTATGGTCGTTTACCGTCGGGCCGATCAGCCACGTGCCGCAGACCTCGTTGGTGCACGCGACGCCATTCTTGAACGCCCGCGCGCGCAGAACGTTCACGTCGGGCTGGTCGGCCGTCGGCGCCGCCCATCCGTACTGCTTGTGCGACCACATCTCAGGCGGATTCGTGGGGATGAGCGCGAGGCGGTTGGTGCGGCTCGAAACGTCGCCGAACACGAGCGGCGCCGTGTAGCGGAAGCAGTTCTCCGTCTCCAAGCCTGCCGGGGTGGAGCCGTCGAGCGTGTAGAATATCTCCGCGCCTTCCACCGGATAGTCGAGCGCCACCGTCACGTTCGTCATACTGAAGCCAGGCGGCGCCGAGAGGCTCGGCGCCGCTGGACCGTCGATGTTGCCTTCCGGCAGCAGAAACGACACTTCCGAGACGTTGCAGTGGCCCTGCGCCGGACCCATGTAGCGGACGTAGCGGTAGAACCCCGCCACCGCTTCGTCGAAGGCGACCTCGGTGATGGCGCCAGATGTCGGACTCTCGGCGATCGTGTAGAGCGTGCGCGCATCGGAGAAGTCTGGCGAGTTGGCGCCCTCGAACTTCCCGCCCACCATGCGCTCGGGATTGCTGGTGCGCGGCACGTACCTGACGCCAACTATCATCTGGGGCCGGCCGAGGTCGAGCCCCGTCCAGGCAGAGCTGTTTTCGATCGAGTCGAAGAACGTGGCGGGGTCGCCGTCGAACACCTTGTTGCCCGTATCGCCTTGGTTGTCCCACGAGCCTTCAGTTCCGATCCACGTGCCCACGGCCTCGACGCGCGATGTGATCGTGAAGAGCGTCCATTCGCCTTTGCCGTTCGCGTTGACGCCGCGCACGCGGTAGTCGCCTGCGGACGACTTCTCCGTGGAAATCCACGTGCAGGTTTCGCCGCCCTTCGACGGCGATGCGATCGCGATTGTCGCATAGTCGTCCTTCGCGCTCTCTCGCCACTGGATACGATATACCTGCGGAACGTCCGAGTCGGCCACAAGGCGGAATCCGGCATGCTGGTTCAGATACCACGTCGCCTCGATCTGCGGCGCGGCGGGAACGGCGTCGCCGCTCTCCGCAAGGCCCCCGAACTCGACCTCGCCCGCATTGCCGCAGTATAGGCCGATGATGCGCAGATACGTGTAGGGACCATACGCATTTCCAAGGGTGACGTTCACCCACGACGTGCCGTTCCATCCATCCGGCGGCGATATGACGTGGAACGTCTCTGCGTCCGAAAAGTCAGGCGTGTTCGCGCCCTGGAAGAGGCAGCCTGCCATGCGCGAGCTCTGCCCGCTGCGGCCCACGTAGCTCACCCGCGTCACGATGCTGGATGTGGTGAGGGCGAAGCCGGCCCACGCGCTTCCGAGCTGGTTGGCGGAAGACGGCGGATCGAAGAACGTTCCTGTGTCGCCGTCGAAGACGTGCTCCTTCACGTCGCCCTTGTCGCTCCACGAGCCCTCCGTTCCCAGAACGGCGATCTTGCCAGAAGCGTCCTTGACGGCGAACTTGTTGAGATTGACATTCCCGTCCCACGCCACAAGCGCGCCGGAAAGCGCACACGCAAGCGCGAGAAACAAAAAATGAAGATGCCTAGAATTGACCATTTGAATATATTATCGCATATTTCGGGTATTCCGCGCGAGTGAAAAATGCGCGAAACGCACGAAAATGGAGACAGCCGCAAAATGAACGGCGAACAGACCCGAAAGATCCTTGTTATTTTGCGTTCGCTGCAGCGGACTATGCCTCGCAAAGCGATCGGCGGCAGGAAGCAGGCAGCTCGAGTACTGCCGCTGCGGCGGCAAGCCCGGCGCCAAAACCGGCCACGAGCGCGAGACCCGCCGCCGAATGATTGGCGGCGATGGTGAGCGGCACCGAGCACGAGCCGGGGTTGGCGTACTTCTCGCCGCTGGTCAGAAGCGCGCCTTCCAGGCCGAGTGCCTTCGCAAGCTGGCGCACCATGTACATGTTGGCCTGATGCGGCACGAAGAGCGATGGCGCCTGAGGGGAGGCAGCGAGAAAATCGACGAGAAACGACGTTACAGGACCCGCCACGAAACGGAACACGCCGAAACCGTCCATACGGATCTTCCCGTCCGCGCCGCATCGCAGAACGTCCGATCCAGAACCGTCGGTATAGAAGTCAAAATGCGCGGGGGCGGCGGAAGGAGGAGCCGAGACGAGAGTGGCCGTTGCCGCATCGCCCATCACGGCAAGCGTGTTCACGTCCTCCGCGTCCACATGCGCGCTCTGCACGTCGCCGTCCACAAGCAGCACCTTTCTGCCGGTGGAGGCAGCAAGCTGACACGCCACGAAAAGTCCGTACGGATATCCGCCGCACGCAAGCGAAAGGTCAAGCGCCGCAACGCCATGTGGCAGCCCCAGTGCATGCTGCAGGCGAACGGCGAGTGCCGGGAAGCGGACGGGATTCGAGAACGTCACGGCCACCACGCCGCCCACATCCGCAGGCTCGACGCCCTCCAGCGCCTTTCGAGCCGCTGGAAGCGCAAGGTCGTACACAGTCGCGCCATTAGTCGCCACACGGCGCGTGGGGAAACCCGTAGACTTGACGATTGCCTCCGCCTTGGCAGAGCCAACGAGTCCCGAGAGAATGGAAAGATTGTCGGCCGCGTTGGCCGGCACGCAGCCCGCGACGGACTCCAGCAGGAGATGTGGCAGCGAAACCATCACACTGCAGTCGCTTCGCCGAACAGGCGCCGCTTCAGCGTTTCATGGTTGCGGGTCATCGCGAAGGCGGTCTGCTCGGATATGCATCCGCCGCGCAGGAGGTCCGCTAGCGACTCTTCGATCGACTTCATGCCGAGCGCGCCGCCGGTCTCGATCATGCCCGAGATCTGCGCCGTGCGCCCTGTTGCGATCAGGTTCGCCACGCCGCTCGTGTTGATCAGCACTTCGGGCACAACCCAGCGGCGGGAGCCGTCGATGGATGGCACGAGGCGCTGCGCCACCACGCCGCGCAGGCACAGCGCCAGCTGATGGCGGATGGTGTTCTGCTCCTCTGCGGGATACACAGCGACGATGCGCTCAATCACGCCGGCGCAGTCGGACGCGTGCAGCGTAGTGAACACAAGATGCCCAGTCTCGGCTGCGCGGATTGCGGTGCGGATGGTCTCGAGGTCGCGGATTTCGCCCACGAGAATCACGTCCGGATCCTGGCGCATCGCCTCGACGAGCGCGTCGTTGAAGCTCTTCGCGTCGCGCCCCACCTGCCGTTGGCTCACTAGGCAGCGCTCGCTCGTGTGCACGAACTCGATGGGGTCCTCGATAGTGATTATGTACCCTTCGTGCGTGCGGTTGATGCCGTTCAGCAGTGTGGCGAGGGTGGTGGACTTTCCGCTGCCGGTCGGGCCGGAGACGATGACGAGCCCGTCGCGCTGCTTGCAGAACTCGGCTATCGAGCGCGGCAGCCCCAGCTCGCTCATCGAGCGGAAAGTGTTGTCGAGGCGGCGCATTGCGATTGCCGTGGTGTTCGCCTCGCGGAAGAGGTTGAAGCGGTAGCGCGCGCCGTCCGGGGCGGTTATCGCGCCGTCCACCGAACCATCCTGCATAAGAGTGCGGCGAACGCGCTCCGTTCCGTCGGGGCAACCGAGGGGGAGTGTGGCGAGGCCGAGCTCCATCGCTATCTCGTCCACCTGCTCGCCGTTGAACGACATCAGGTCGGGCCTGGGCGACAGGCGGCCGCGCACGCGGAAGCGCGGCGGCTGGTTTGTGGTGAGATGAATGTCGCTCGCGCCCAGGCTGGCGCATTCGGCGAAAAGACTTTCGAGAATCGGCAGCATGGGCGCGCTCCTTTTTCAGAAATTACGTTACAAGGGAACTCAGCTCTGCGGCGCAGTGGTCTCGCTGGTGAACTGCGGGCGGCGCCCCTTGTAGAACCACATCATCACGGGCGTTGCAATGAAGACGGACGAGAACGTGCCCGCCACGACGCCGATGAGCATCGTGAGCGCGAAGTCGAAGATCGACCCGTCGCCGAACGCGAAGAGCGCCACCACCGCGAAGAACGTGGTGAGGGACGTTATCACCGTGCGGCTCAGGCATTCGTTGAGGGCGCGGTTGCAGAGCGTCTTGAAGTCGCTCTTCTGGTCCTTGCGAAGATCTTCGCGGATGCGGTCGAACACGACGATCGTGTCGTTCACCGAGTAGCCGATGATCGTGAGGATGGCGGTGATCACCAGCAGCGACACCTGACGCCCGCAGAGCGAGAAGAGGCCGAGCGAGATCAGCGCGTCATGCGCAAGAGCCACGAGCGCGCCGAGGCCGAATCCGAACTCGAAGCGGAACGCGATGTAGATGAGAATGGCGCAGAGCGAAAGCGCCACGGCCCAGGTGCCGGACTTCTTGAGGTCCGCGCCGACCATGGAGCCCACCTCGTCCACAGAGACGGACTTCACGTTTGCCTTGGGGAACGCGCCCTGCAGCGTCTTCGTCACGTATGCGCCTACGTCGCCCTTGGCGACGGTCTTGCCCTTCTCGGTGTCGGCCGTCTCGCCGGTCTTCACTAGCAGCGTGGAGTCGCCCACGCCTTCCTGATACTGGATGACGGCGGCGTTGTCGAAGGACGTGAGCGCCTTGCGCACGTCGCCGACGGAGGGCTTCGCCTTCTGGTCAACGGAGTACACGAGCGACGTTCCGCCGGTGAGATCCACCGCCAGCACGGAGGCAGGCTGCGTGAACGCGCGGATGAAGAATATCGCCACTGTCAGCGCCACGAGCGCGAAGGCCGCGATGCTAACGGGGCGGCCAAGCTTCACGAAGTCCACGTTAGGCACCTTCTTGAAGATGTTGAGCATCTTGAAGGGCTTCATCGACTCGCTGTTCGTCGTCTTGTCGAAGACGAGGCGCGTCACCACCACGGCGGTGAACATCGAGATGATCACGCCGCCGGTGAGGGTAATGGCGAAGCCGCGCACGGGGCCGGTGCCGACGATGAAGAGAATGACGCCCGTCACGATAGTGGTGATGTTGGAGTCGAGAATCGCGGTGAATGCGCGGCCGTAGCCGTTCTTTATGGCGCCGCCTACAGAGCTCTTGGCGGCGAACTCCTCGCGGATGCGCTCGAAGATGATCACGTTGGCGTCAACGGCCATGCCGAGCGTGAGCACGAGGCCGGCGATGCCGGGCATCGTGAGAACGGGCAGCTGCAGCGAGCCTGTGGCGCCCATGGAGGCGTCCTTCGCGAACACGCCGAGCACGTTGGCCACCACCACGAGGGCGGCTGGCAGAAGCGCGATGTCGAGGAAGAGCGCCAGGTCGGCCACGAGACCCGCGTACCAGTAGTAGATGAACATGAAGAGCGCAACGAGCGCGAAGCCGAGGCACGCGGCCACCACGCCGGCGTGCTTGGCGTCCTCGCCCACGGTGGGCGAGACGGAGGACTCCGCGAGCAGCTTGAGCGGGGCGGGCAGGGCGCCTGCGTTGAGATCGTTCGCAAGCTGCTGCGCCTCGGATGCGGAGAAATGACCCGTGATCTGGCCTCTGTTGGTGATTTCGCTCTGGATCTCCGGCGCCGAAATGAGCGTGTCGTCAAGGATGATCGCCAGCTGACGGCCACGGCCGCTGGGGTTCTTCGGACCATTGGCCATGTAGTTGCGCGTGACCTGGCCGAAGAGCTTCGCGCCCTTGGAATCGAAGGAGAAGGCGATCGCGAGATTGTTCATGTTGTCGCGATCCACGACGGCCGAAGTGAGATACTCGCCAGTGATCGGCTGGGGATTGCCCTGCGCGTCGCGCACAGGGGCGCTGCGGCTCACGAAGGCGCCGACGTAGGACGTGCCGTCCTTGGCCTTCTCCAGCATGAACTGGTAGCGGGGATCGGGCACATGGAACGCCGCAAGGCGCGCCGCATAGCCGGGACGTGAGGCCACCTTGTCAAAGTTGGCCGAGCGCACGAAGCCAGCACCGCCGCGCTCATAGCCCTCAGGGCACGCATCGGTGGCCATCAGCTTGGAGATGAGCTCATTGCTGCGCGGATGCAGAAGGCGGAACTCGAGGAACGCTGCGCTCTGAAGCGACTTCTTCATCTTAGCTCGTGTATCCTCGTCGATGCCGGGCAGCTGCACGAGCAGGCGGTGGTCCTTCATGCCCTGGATGACGGGTTCGTTCATGCCCATGCCGTCAACGCGGCGGCGCACCACCTGCACGATGCGGGCGTCGCTGCCCCTAAGCGTATCCTCGATCCTCTTCTCCACCTGAACTGTGTCGTTGGAGAGCGAGGGATTGGCAGCCACGATCGTCTCGCGCAGCTTGTCCTTGTCCACGCCCAGCGTGAAGGACGTTCCGCCCTTCAGATCAAGGCCAAACCGAAGCTTGTCCTTCACGGGGAACATGACATAGAAGGAAAATGCCGCGATGATGAACAGCGCGAGCCATTTCCAGATGTTGTTGCGCGACGTAGAATCAGTATTCATTTAATGCCTCTTGGGTCCTTTTGCGAAACAGAAAAGATATTATAGTAAATCTGCGGCGGAATTTCAAGTACCTAACCGCAGAATCCGTCAGGGGGCGGAAACCGGCACTCCCTGGGTCTTTTTGTTGGTGCGAACGCGCACGGTCTTGGGGAGGGACGCCACAACCGCGCCGTCAGTCACCGTGGCGCCGTTGAGGTCAAGCGTCTTCAGCGCTGGCAGTTTCGCCGCGAACGCCACCGAAACAGGCTCCTTCGCGCCTGAAAGATCCACCACCTCGAGCGCCGTGAGCGCCGCGAGCGCGGCCGTGTTGACATAGCGGCTGCCCGGCAGCTCAAGCTTCTTCAGCTTCTTGTTGTTGGCAAGAAACGCCAGATCCCCCACGGGTGTGGACAAGTTGCCGCCATCCATGTTCCACAGGCGCAGATACGTGAGGTTCGGCAGCGAGGCGATAGGAGAGAGGTCGGGTATCTTCTCCGCGAAGATCTTCACCTCTTCGGCCTGCGGCACCTGGCGCAGCCACTCTATCGAAGTCATCTTCGTTAGACCGCCGTGGAACTTCTTCACCTGCTTGAGCGCGCCGAGCGAGGCATATCCCTCGGGCGGCAGCTCGGCGGCGTAGAAGTAAACCCGGTCGAGCTTGGGGCACGCGGCGAGCGGAGAGAAGTCCTTGAGCTTAGACCCGTAGAACTCGATGTCGGCAAGCTCCGTCATTCCCGCAAGCGGCGAAAGGTCGGCTATCTCCGAGTAGGTGAAATCGAGCGAACGTATCTTGCGCAGATTGGCAAGCGGGGCGATGTTGAGGTTCTTGACGTCCTTTATCGCCAGCTTCGTGGCGTTGGAGAGAAGCGCGAAAGGCGCAAGCGTGGAGAGCTGCGAGCCGGAGACGCTCACCTCGGTCGCCGAGGGGAACTGGGCTATCGCCGCGGCCACTGTGGCGTCGTCCACCTTGCTGAACTGGAGGCGCACGTTCTGCGTGGACATCCCGGCCTCGTCGATCTTCTGCTTCGCCGCGGCGATCTGCTCGGGCGTGGCGGGCTTCGAGAAGCGCAGCGAGCCGTACTTGAACTCGGGCTCGGCCGTGTCGGCCGCCGTGGTGCGGGCCTTGGCGAACGCCGCCACATCGGCGGCGGGAACGGTCACCGCCGGAGCCGCAGCGGCAGGAGCCTGCACCGCTGGCGGCTCTGCAACTGGCTGCTGCTGCACGGCAGGAGCCTGGACAACGGGCTGCTGGACAACTGGCTGGGCCACGACAGGCTGCTGCACCATGACCGGCTGCTGCACCACCACGGGCTGGGTGACCACGGGCTGCTGCACGACGACCGGCTGGGCAACCACCACTGGCTGATGCACCACCACGGGCGGAGGTGGAGGCGGAGGTGGCGGCTGAGAGGCTTCGATGGCGATCGTGGCAGCGGTGCCGAGCACGTCCATTGCCTTCGTGAAGCCCTCTGGGTCCGAAGTGCAGCCGGCGCACACTAGCGCGGCGCAGCCGAAGGCGACTTTGAGGTTTTTCATGTTTCTTCTCCTTTGCATGATGAAATTCGACTATTTCTTCGCGGGAACTTCGCCAGTGGCGTCGAGAATCCAGGCGACGTCCGCCCAGCATGGATGCTCCTTGTCCTTGTAGAGTTCGCGCAGAATGGGCTGCTTCACCGTCTCGTCGCGGTTCAGGACGTCGTTGAACACCGTCTCGAGCATTTCCTTGGGCAGCTCCTTGTCGAGGAGGATGCCCACGATAAGCATAGCGTTATCGTCTGGCACAAGGTTGAGCGCGCGCTGAAGGCATTCCTCCTGGCGGGACTTCGGCACTTTGCAGAAATCATCGTGGAACCGGGTGATGTCGGCTTCCGTCACCGCATCGGCCGGCTCGCGCCACTTGTCGGTGAGCGCGTCGAAGGCGTCCACAAGCTTCTCCTCGCGTTCGGACTCCGTCTCGGGATCAGGTGTGGACGGCGGTTCGTACACAGGGTCGTCATCACCGTCCGAAGAGACGCTCATCCCTGCATCGCCGTCGTCGTTGATGGACTCGTCTTCTGCTGTCTTCTCCGCCTTGGTCTTGGCACCACCCTTCCGCACCGCAGCCGTCTCCTCTTCGCCTGGCCTGTAGAACGACGCCGAGTCGTCGCTCTCCGCACGGCGCGCGGACCACAGCCACGCCACGCCCGCCAGCAGCAGAACCGACGCCGCCAGCAGCACGACGTTCCTCAACCTCTGACCACCGCTACGCATCATCATCGGCGCCTCTCTTCTTTCTGCGCGCGAGACGGCACACGATGCGGTCCGCGCCAAGGTTCTTGAATCCCAGCGCGAGAAGCAGCTTCCCGAACCAGCCCGCCGCCTCCGCGCGCACTTCGCGCAGCTCTATCCCCTCGCGTTTGCAGAGCGCCCGGAAGTCGTCGAACGTGAAGAAGTGCGTGTTCGGCGTGTCGTACCATTCGAACGGCAGTTCGCTGCCCACGGGCATGCGCCCGGTGAAGAGCAGATGGAAGCGGATTCCCACGGCGGCGAAGTTCGGTATCGTCACCACGGCCTCGCGCGCCTTGTCGAGGATGTTCACCAGAATCTCGCGCGGCTTCTTCACGGTCTGCAGCGTCTCGCTTAGAACTGCGAGATCGTACGCGCCGTCGGGAAGAAGCCCAAGGCCCTCGTCGGCGTCCTCGTATAGAACATCGTGGTTCGCGCCCACGCTGCCCACGATCTTGTCGAAGTCGATGTCGATGCCTGTGCCCGTGACGCGCTTCTCGCGCAGGAGAGTGAGCAGCGAACCGTTGCCGCAGCCGATGTCGAGAACTCGCGCCCCCTCGGGCACCATATCCACAATCGGCGCGTGCTTGCGTCTCTTCGCCGGCTCCACCTCGCGCACGCGCGGAGAGAAGAATGCGCCCATCAGCCTGCCGAGCTCCTTGGTGTGGGTGAGGAATCCGTCGTGGCCAACCTTGATGTCGAGGTGGGCGTAGCTCACGTGCTTTCCCTGGCGCAGCATCGCGGCGGCGATGGATCGGCTCTGCTCCTCGCTGAAGAGCCAGTCGCCGGAAATCGAGATGAGCAGCAGCCGCGAGGTGATCCGGCGGCACACTTCGTCTATTGAGCCGTACTTCACGGACGCATCGTAGCGGTCCATCGCGTGCGTGATCTGCAGATACGAGTTTGCGTCGAAGCGGGCCAGGAACTTCCTCGCCTGGTAGCCGAGATAGCTCTCGATGGCGAACATGGTGCCGAACCTCGCCGCGTGCTCCTCCTTCCACGCAGGATCCCTCGCCAGCCAGTCCTCCTGCAGCTTGCGCCCGAAGCGGCGGTTCAGAAGGTCGAGCGAGAGGTAGGTGATGTGCGCCACCTGGCGCGCCTGCGCGAGGCCGTTGTTCGGGCGGTCCTCAGGAGCCTTGTCGTAGTAGTCGCCGCCATGCCAGTGCGGATCAAGCGTGATCGCATAGCGCCCCACGATGTCGAAGGCTAGCGCCTGCGCGTTCAATGCCGCGCCGGACGCTATCATCACCGCAGCGTCCACCTCGTCCGGGTGCGCCGCGATCCACTCTATCACCTGGATTCCGCCGAAGCTTCCGCCCACGAGCCCTGCCAGGTGGGTGATGCCGAGATCTCGCAGAAGCGCGCGGTACACCTCCACCGTGTCGCCGATGGAGAAGCGCGGAAACGCCCCGCCCCAGGGCTTGCCAGTTGCCGGGTTCACGCTGGAGGGGCCAGTAGTGCCCTTGCAGCCGCCGAGCACGTTTGCGCATACAACGCGGAAGCGGTTCGTGTCGATGGCCTTGCCCGGGCCCACTATCCCCTCCCACCAACCGGTGGGCGCGTCGTCTCCTGGGTGCCTTCCCGCCACGTGCGCGTCGCCCGTGAGAGCGTGGCATATGAACACCACGTTGTCGTTCTCGGGCTTTTCGAGTCCGCAGCTCTCCCACGCCACGTCCACGCGCGGCAACACGCCACCCTCCTCGAGGCGGAATCCCCCCTCGGGCAGCTTCAATGTGGTCACATGCGTCTCTACAACGCCCACACAGTTCTTTTCTTTCTCACTCACGGCAGGCGATATTATCTCATATTCAGCCGCCAGGCACAAGCGCAAAACGGAACATCGGAGATGTGAATGACATCTAGCGCTCCACGTCAGAAGTCATGTTCCCTGGCCGCCAGCTGCAAGCGGATCTTCTCGAAAGATTCGCGCATGCGGGCCTCTGAACCCCACGCCACGCGCTTGCGCTCTGGACTCAGAATGCGGCAGTGTCCGGTGACTATGTTGCGCTCTAGCTTCCACCCGCGGCAGTCGTCGAGAACATCCCACCACACTCCTGCATCCATCACCTTCCACTCCATGTTTACGCGCCCCTGCGGCACGCGCACCTGGGCGGACTTCGACGGCTTGCCGTCAAGGATGCGCCGCAGTTCTGTGAAGTAGAACGCCGCAAGATGGTTGCATACGCGCTTCACGGTCTCGGAACGCCCCCATGCGGCGTCGATCTTCGTCTCGTTCGTGATCGTCTTGGGCACGGCGTATTCCACCACATTAGCGAGCGCGACGGGCGAGCCGTTCCTGCCAAGCGCCGGAGCGCCCTCGCCGCCGACGATGTCGTAACAGTACTTGAGCACGGAGTCCTTGGGATTCACCACCACGATCGCGGGCCGCACGCAGCCAAGACCCATCTTCACGACGTCGGCGTCGCTCATGGGGATGGCGGGCGCAAGCAGTATGCCCTGCTCGACCTTCAGGCCCCTTCTCGAGAGCTCCGCGAGCGTACGCGCCACAACGCGTCCGCCCAGAGAATGGCCTACAAGCACGAGCTCGGAGCGAAAGGCGGCGTTGGTGGCGGCGATCTCGTCGGCAAGCCGCTTCGCGGCGACGTCCGCATTCGCCGCGGAGGTCGACCAGCCACGATCTCCGTCCCAGCCCCAGAACGCGCACTTCGCGTTCTTGAACACGTTCGTGCAGGACGTGTATGCAAGCCCGTTCGTCTCGGTGGTTCTGTTCCATCCAGGCACATACCACACCTCTGCCTGCGCCACAGCCGCAACGCCCGCTGCAAGAACCGCCATTGTCAGCTTTCTCATTTTTCCGTCTCCTCCTTCATTGAGATAACAGCCTTTCCACCCTCTCGAACAGCCCCTGCGTCGTTCCCCTCCCATCTTCGCCCGACAGCAGCTCCGCCACCTTCCTCCTCGCCGCCCCAATATGAGAATTGACTGCGTAATAATTCTCATTGCCCGGCGCACACCTCTCATCCGGTTCACGCGCACCGTCCGAGCCTGCGTCCTGCGGCACGGCGCCGCGGGGCTCCGCGGCGGACGGCAGCGCGGCGGCTGTCGGCACAGGGTCGCGCAGCCCCACGGCCTGCCGAAGACGCTTCGCGAGCGCCTTGTAGCGCATGATCGTCTTGTACTTCGGCGAGATCTCCGGCGCGTTCGCGGCTATCCAGGCCCGTATGCCGCCGTTGCGGCCCACGATCTCGCCGTCCGGGCCGAAGCGCAGGCAGTTGTCCACGTAGCACTCAAGATCGTGCACCATCCCGCCGAACCTCAGCCGCGCCTCGTCGGAGTCCTTCGCGTGGGCGAACGCCTCGCGGAACTCGTCGGGCGTCGGGCAGGGGCTCGTCGTCCTGCGGCGCGTGATGCGCCGCCTCTCGGCCGCGAGACGCCGGCGGCGGGCGTTGTCCGCCGCGTAGTAGCGGCTGCGCGCCGCTCTCTGCTGGAGGCGGTTGACCTCGTGCGTGAGGCCGCGCCGCAGGCACCTGAGCCCGCGCAGGTCCGTGACGCCAAGCGCGAGCTGCATCACGATCAGCGGGTTTCTGAGGAGAAAGCCCGCCTCTTCGAAGGAGAGCTGCTTCGTGTGGTCGAGAAGCGCGCGCTCGTACGCGTCGCCGTACCAAATGCCGCGCGCGCCGCCCTTCTGCCCGTAGGCGTCGTCCAGCTCGCCCGCGCGCTCGTAGGACGTGTGTCCGATGCGCCCCGCCCTCTCGTTCACGAAATTGCGCCTGAACCACGCCCTGAAGCACTCAGCCGCCTCCGCCGAGAGCTTCACCGCCGGAAGCGCCGCCTTCGCCGCGCGAACCGTCTTCGTCGCCTTCGACGTTCGAGCCGCATCTTTTTTCCGAATTGCCGCCATATCCGCCTTTCCCTTTCCGCCGCCTATGATACCATAGCTCCCCGTTCTGCGTCAATGAGAATTATATGCGTAATAATTCTTATTGAGTGTCTCCCTCCATTTTTTTGGGGGGGCCAAGAAGGGAAATTCGGCTTCACCAAGGACTAAGCATTGGACCGTTGCAATTTTCGCAGTCTCGAAAATTCACGTTGAAGAGCGGAAACCAATGATCGCCGCAAAGGTTGAAAAGCCCTATCTGCACACATCGGTTCCTGTTGCCACCGCCCCAAGCGCCGGCAATGTTGAAAAGTCCGACCTGCAATCCAAAGCACTGCTCGACATATGAACTCAAAAGCCCTATCTGCACACCCTTAAGATTCGTTGCCGCCGGCGTGAGCCCGGCAATCTGGAGCCCTCGCATTTCACCTTCGACACCGCTTGAGACAAGCCCAATGGCAAGCCCAGAACACATCTCCTCTACGCTTGGCCTGTCATCAATACCTGTTCCAATAACTGATGCATCAATACCGACAACATTCCTTGCCGATCCCCATAGATGGTGAACATGTAGTCCATATACTGTGGAATCCCTCTCATATGGCTTTCCCATCACAAAAGGCGACCAACAACCGCCAAGCATAATCATCTCCGCAGCGGCGACAATAGCCGTAATAACTCTCTTCATCGCAGGCCTTTTCTTTCGCTGGGGCTGAGGCCCGTGTTTGAAAGTCGATGCGTCCCGCACGTTTCCCAGTGCGCAACGCCCGCTCCACTATTCATGCTTCTCCTTCTCGCATTTCTTTTGACGATTCTCATAGTCGTTGATACAGTCATAAGGCAAGCAGAGGATGTCAAATGCAGGTGCGATAACGTAGCACTCTACAGGATGAACGACTATTGCAATAGGCCAAAGTATAAACGGACCGACGAAAGGGACAAAAAAACCACCCCAGAATATAGCGTCACCCATTGTGTGCCCATCAAACCAATGATCGCGACCAATCTCTTCATTAGCATATTTGGTAGAGGCAAAGTACTCTCCGTCTCGATTGACAACCGTGTAACATCCCTGCTGTAGCAAGCATGCTAGTGCCATTGTAATCACTATCATCTTTCGTTTCATGACTTTTCTCCTTTTCCGTTTTAGACAAGATCAAGTGAACCTCAACGCATTCCCTCAATCCTGTCTAAACTCTACTTCAAGCGTTATACCTCTCCTCTTTGCAAGAGTCGCATTCAAGTTCCTAAAGCCTCACTTCATCGGAGGCAAGATCGCCAATAGCAATCCAAGGCCCACTAATTCAAGCGGAAGAAGAACGACATCAGCTGGCACCGCAAGCGGCACGGCCCAATAGTTCTCGGTGTCACAGGCCCTCATCGTATAACAACCTGTTCCCAGCATCATCACTGCAAGCACTATAGAAATACACTTTCTCATTTTAGCTCCTCCGTTGCTTTTTGTGACCTTTGAGCCTTTTGTGATTAGATTATTCATCACTGTATTCAAATTTCTAAAGCCTCACTTCGTCGGAGGCAAGAGCGCCAATAGCAATCCAAATAGGGTTAACGCGAACCACGCTACTAGAATCATGCTGCAAATAATTCTCATAATTCTACCACGATGCAACACAGAACCAGAAAGTAGAGTAAAATAGGCTGCATTCGCAAGTAACACCACTATCCACGACAAAGAATAATCAATGGGGAACCTCTCGCATAGTCCAAACATAACCGATAGTGCAAATGCGACTAGATATGGGCTCACGAGCGGATAGATAACAGGACTAAAAAGCGCTCCTACACCGAAACGCAATGTATCGGCAAACCCAAGGCCGATTGCAAAATAGCCGTACACGGTCAACATCACCACAGCAATTGCCGCTGAATGCACCGATAACAACTTCACCCAGCCTGGATTTATCCGCTCTTTCCATGCCGAGAACATGCTCTCCGGCGTTTTAGGGGCATCGGCTTCATCACCATCGTTGTACCACTCCTCGAGCTTGCGGTTGAAGTCGAGGCGCGTGCCGTGCGACCATTCCTTGACGCGGTCAGTGAGGTCTTCGACGTGCATCGTAACGCGGCGGCGCGGTACCAACGGCGACCAGAAGAACCACAGCAGCACGCTCTTGATGAATGTAGGAACAAACGACGGCGAGTTCTTGCGCCCTTTTCGCGACCAGATCGACCCCCAAAGCCCGCGCGTACGAACGCCGATGACGCGCACGCCTTCGGGCAAGTCGCCGCATATGTTGTATGCGAGCTGACGCGTGCCGATGTCTTCGTGTTCGGGCTCGGTCTGGATATGGCCCGAGGGGTAGAAGATGACGTTCCCGCCGTCTTCAAGCGTCGACTTCACAATGTCGCCAAGACCGCGCGCGATCGTAGCGCCCTTCGCCGTTCTGTGTTTGCGAAGGTCTGGAACTGGCACCGCACCCAACGTCTTCAGCACGCGTGGCGCGACGATGCCAGTATGGAAGAAAGACTCGTCGCTAAGCGGCTTGAGCGGCGTTTTCCAGAACGCGACACTCACGAGCATCGGATCCACCATCGCCGGGTGGTTGGGAAGAACGAGGAGAGCCGCGGTTCGTGGCTCGTGGTTCGTGGTTCGTGATTCGTGACCTGAAACGTTAGACGAGTCTCGTGGCTCGCGCCCAACGACATCTTCCATTCCCTTGATCTCCACCTTGTAGCGGCGCGAGAAGACCCAGTGACCAGTGCAAAGAAGCACCGAGCGGTAGCAGAACACGAATGCAAACGGCGCGACGAGAAACACGATCGCGAGCAGCGGGAAGAACGCCTTCGGACCGAACGCCCAGCTCACGAGCGCATAGCATCCGCTCGCCGCAAGCATGAAGAGAAACGACACCTGGTTGAAGTAGGCGAGCATGGTGTTTAGCTTCGGACCCTTCACGACCTTCTGTATCTCAGCGTCGAAAGGCAGCTTGAAGAATCCGAGATCAAACGCAAGAAGTCCCAGCACTACGGCAAAGGCCATAGGCGATAGCGACGCGAAGTAGAGAACAAGCAAAAGCGCGGCGGCAATCCATCCAGTGAGAAGAGTTGCGCCCAGAAGAAAGCGGCTGCGATCAACGACGCCGGCTATTACCTGTCCGAGAACAATTCCAACCGCCGCCGCGCAGAGGAGCGCGCCCGTGCGGGTGGCGTCGAGGTTGAGCCCTGCCTCGGACTTTCCGTACACGAGCAGCCCCATCTGCAGCATCGCCGCCGCCCACCAGAAGACGGAGAGCATGAAGATGACGGCGTTGAGCCCATCGTAGCGCGCCGCCATGCGGTACGAACGGCGAATGTAGCGAACTGGGTTGATCGCGTGGAGCGCGCGGTTTAGCTGCTCCTTCGCCCTGACCGTGTAGCTGGCGGCAAGTCCAAGTGCGGCGAACACGACTAGACACGCATACCTCGCCACCGGCCCCATCCGGTCAGAGGCCACACTCGCCGCCACCGTGCCCATGAGGACGCCCAGAAACGACACCCCTTCCATGCCGCCCATGCCCGTAGAGATTCGCCCTTCTCCACCGACGTCGCGCACAAGCGCGTACTTTGCGGGCGAGTAGAGCGAACTCTGCAAACCCATCAACAGCACCGCGCCGATTACAAGCCACGGCGACTTGAGCGCGAAGCCCGCTACCGCCACGGCCATTATCGGCAGCTCCGCCCACTTCGCAAACTGCACGATGCGACGCTTCGGCCATATCGCGGTGAGTCTATCCGCAAGCGGCGAACAAAGAATGTACGGCAACACCAGCGCACCTGCCGTGAAACCCATGGCGATGGACTTAACGCGTTCGTCTTGCAGCCAGCCTATCACCGTGAAGCTCGCGAGCGTCTTCAGAAAATTGTCGTTCAACGTCCCGAAGAAGTTCGTGACGAAGAGCGGAATGAAAGAATTTTCCTTTTCTTGCATGTTGCGCATCCTTTCCTGCAATGCCTATTATCGTAAACACGCGATTATTTTATCATAGACTAATTTTCCTTGTCAAGTGCGTCTCGTGAAAAATTTTTCAGGCGATTCCAACATGCAGACGGCGATAGACGGCAAGGCGGGTGTGGCCGTAGGTGCGGTCGCGGCAGAGTTCCCAGAGGGGCGAGGCGTCTGGGGACTGGTGTGACTTCATTTCCGCGATGAAGAGCCCACCCTCCTTCACCACGCCGCGCTCGGCAAGAAGAGCGAGCATGCGCGCATAGCCCTGTTCGGCGCCAAGCTCGTACGGAGGATCGGCGTAGGCCACTTCGAACGCCATCGGCGCGGCGGAGGCGAGCCAGGCATAGACGTCCGCCCGCACCACGCTCGCGCGCGCCTCCGCCTTCACAAGGGCGATGTTCGCGTTTACGCACGCCACGTGGCGCGGCGACAGCTCCACGAACGTCGCGCGCGCAGCACCGCGCGAGAGCGCCTCGAGGCCAACCGCGCCAGAGCCGGCGAAGAGGTCGAGGAAGTTAGCGCCCTCAAGCTCAAACTGGAGCATCGAGAAAAGCGCCTCGCGCACGCGGTCCTGCGTTGGACGCACCGCATCGCCCTGCGGCACGCGCAGATTGCGTCCACGCCATTCTCCGCCCGCGATCCTCATCCCAGCACCTCCCTGCAGATCCTCACCAACTCCATCGCGTCCTTCGCGTAGAAGTCGGCGCCGATCATGTCGGCATACTCCTGCGTGAGCACGGCGCCGCCTACCACCACTCTGCATCCCGGCAGCTCTGCGTGGAGTAGCTTCACCGTCTCCTCCATGTAGCACACCGTGGTCGTCATCAGCGCGGAAAGTCCCACCAGCCTCGCACCGCTCTCCTTCGCCGCCGCCAGCACCTTCTCTGGCGGCACGTCGCGCCCGATGTCGATCACATCGAACCCGTAGTTCTCCAGAAGTGCGCGGCAGATGTTCTTGCCGATGTCGTGAATGTCGCCCTTCACGGTGGCCATCACCACGCGCCTTCCGGACTGCTGCGCCGGCGCCGCGGGATCGCTCTTCAACGCGGCCCGCACCGCATCGAACGCGGCGGACGCCGCCTCGGCCGCCATCAAGAGCTGCGGCAGGAAGAGCGTTCCCCTCTCGAACCCGCGCCCCACTTCCTCAAGAGCCGGCACGATCTCTCTGTCGATGAGCTCCATCGGCTTCATTCCGCCCGCAAGCGCCGCCGCAGCGGCCGCGCCGGCATCAGCCTTCAGTCCGCGCCGGACGGCCTGTCCGCACGCGCCGAGCGCCTTGCCCGCAGCGCCATCCTCCGCCGCAGCAGGAACCGCCGTCTTCGTGCGGACCTGCGGCCTCTCCACTGCGCCCAGCGCGTTCGCGTGTTCGATCCATCCTCCGCAGCTCGCATCGCGCCCCGTGAGCGCCCTCCACGCCCTTAGCGCCGTCATCATCTCGCTCGAAAGCGGATTCACGATCGCCGCCGAAAGTCCAGCCTCCAACGCGAGCGTGAAGAACGCGCCGTTCAGAAGCGCGCGCTCCGGCAACCCGAACGAGATATTCGATACGCCCAAAACGGTGCGGCAGCCAAGTTCGCTCCGTATCCGCCGCAGCGCCTCAAGGGCCACGCATCCCGGGAACTCGCCCTTCTCCGCATCGCCGGGCTGCGCCGTCGCAACCGAGAGGCAGAGAGGATCCACCACGAAGTCTTCAGGGACGAGACCGTACTCCCTGCCACGCTCGAGAATCCTCCGCGCTATCGCAAGGCGTCCATCGGCGCTGGCGGGTATGCCCTTCTCGTCAAGAGTAAGCGCAACAACAACGCCGCCGTACTTCGCCACGAGCGGCAGCACCGCGGAAAGGCTTTCCTCCTTACCGTTCACGCTGTTCACTAGCGCCTTGCCGTTGTAGTGGCGAAGAGCGCGCTCAAGAGCCTCGGGATTGGAAGTGTCGATCTGCAGGGGGAGGTCCGTGACGCCCTGTATCGCCTGAACAGTGGAGTCCAGCACGGCAGGTTCGTCAATGCCGGGAACGCCGACGTTGACATCGAGAAGGTCAGCCCCCGCCTCGGCCTGCGCCACCGCCTCGCGTAGCACGTAGTCCATGTCGCCCTCTACGAGCGCCTGCTTGAGCTTCTTCTTGCCGGTTGGGTTTATGCGCTCACCCACCACAACGGCGTCGCTCGGCGAAATCTCGGCGGCGTGCGTGCCTGAGGCGACAAGAGTGCGCCTGGGAGGCGCTTCACGCGGCGGTGCGGCACGTTCCGCGAGCGCAGCATGCACGGCGGCGATGTGATCGGGCGTCGTTCCGCAGCAGCCGCCCACAATGCGCGCTCCCGCCTCCACAAGCCCGGCCACGTCGCGTGCAAATTCTTCAGGACCCACCTTGAACACGGTGCTGCCGCCCTCGAGCTGCGGAAGGCCGGCGTTGGGCTTGACGATGAGCGAACGCGATGTGACGCGCGCCATGCGCTCCACGTGCTCGCGCATCAGGTCAGGGCCAAGCCCGCAGTTGAACCCGATCGCGTCCACGCCCAGTCCGTCGAGAACGGCCGCCACGCACTCCGCGTCGCCGCCTGTCAGCAGCTTGCCCTTCTCGTCCAGGGCCACAGTGGCGAAGACGGGCAGCGAAGAGTTCTCCTTTGCCGCGAGAACGGCCGCCTTGAGCTCGTACACGTCGGCCATAGTCTCAACGACCACGAGGTCCGCGCCTGCCTTCGCGCCGAGCGTGACGGCTTCGGCAAAGGCGTCGTATGCGGCATCGAACTCGAAGTCGCCCACTGGCTTCAGGAGGCGTCCCGTGGGGCCCACGTCGAGCGCCACGAAGTGTCCGCCGGGCGCTGCCGCGCGCGCGTTCGCAACAGCGGCGGCAATGACGTCGGCAAGGGGAAAGGCGCCGTGGTACTTCGCGCGGTTCGCGCCGAAGGTGTTTGCGTAAATGACGTCGCTTCCGGCGGAGCGGTAGGCGGAGTGCACGGACCGGACTGCGTCCGGATGGGTGATGTTCCAGTCCTCTGGCAGCTCGCCCGCGCCAAGGCCCCGCGCCTGCAGCTGCGTGCCGAAGCCGCCGTCCAGAAACAGCAGCCCGCCTTCGCGCAGAATCTCTCTGATCGTCTTGTTTTTCATTCTAGAAGCTTCGCCTTGCCGAGGCGCGCGTCAAGAGCCTGGGTATTCCGCCGGCTCCCTTGCCTCGGCATCGGCAATTATTGCACATCCTTCCCTTTCGTGCAAGCGTAAAAAAAATAAAATTGCAGGTCTTTACAATGGCGCCGAAAACTGATATGCTACTTGCAGCGTTTTAAGCTAGAAAGGACCAATAAGATGACACACTCCATGATTCTAATTGCGGCCGCGGCGCTGCCGCATGGCTCCATGCCGCTCACCATCATCGCAGGCGTGGTAGCGGCAGTTCTGCTGATCATCTTCTTCGCCATCGGCTACTGCAAGGCCCCGCCGGACAAGGCGTTCATCATCAGCGGCCTCAGGAAAAGAGTGCTCATCGGCAAGGCCGGCTTCCGCATTCCCTTCTTCGAGCGTCTCGACATGGTCACCCTCGAACTCATCCAGGTGGACGTCAAGACGAAGCAGAAGGTGCCTAACAAGGACTTCATCAACGTCAACGTAGACGCCGTGGTCAACATCAAGATCAGCAAGGACCCCGACAAGCTCGCCCTCGCCGCCACGCACTTCCTCAACGCCTCCCCCACCTACATAAACGAGAAGGCCACCGAGGTGCTCGAAGGCAACATGCGCGAGATCGTCGGCGAGATGACCACCAAGGAGATGGTGCTCAACCGCAAGCAGTTCGCCGAGTCGGTGCAGAAGAACGCCTCGCCCGACCTCGAGAAGATGGGCCTCGAAATCGTGTCGTTCAACGTGCAGAACTTCACGGACGACGACCACGCCATCGAGAACCTCGGCATCGACAACATCGCCACAATCTCCAAGGACGCCGCGATCGCCCGCGCCAACGCCGAGGCCCAGGTGGAACAGGCCCGCGCCCATGCCCAGAAGGAGGCGAACGATGCGCGCGTGGCCGCCGAGACCGAGATCGCCATCCGCAACAACGAACTCGAGATCAAGAAGGCCAACCTCAAGAAGCAGGCCGACATACAGCTCGCCATCGCCGAATCCGCCAAGGGCATCCAGGCCGAGGAGCAGCGCAAGATTCTCGAGGCGACGATGGGCGACGCGAGCATCATCGCGCTAGAGAAGCAGACCGAGCTGCAGCAGCGCGAGGTGGCGATCACCGAAAAGAAGCTCGACGCCGAGATTCGCAAGAAGGCCGAAGCCGAGAAGTTCGCCGCTCAGCAGAGCGCCGACGCACGCCTCTACACCATCCAGAAGAACGCCGAGGCCGAGCTCTCAGAACGCACACGCAAGGCCGAGGCCATACAGGTCGAGGCCGAGAGGTCGGCCGACGCCACGAAGGCCGCCGCAGACGCAACGCTCTTCCAGCAGACGAGAGAGGCCGAGGCCAAGCTCGTTCTCCAGACCAAGGAGGCTGAGGCCATCAAGGCCATCGCCGAGGCAAACAAGGTAAAAGGCGAGAACGAGGCGTACGTCATCAAGGCGAAAGGCGACGCCGAGGCAGAGGCCATCAAGGCGAAGGCGCTCGCAGAGGCAGAAGGCCTTGAAAAGAAGGCGGACGCCATGGCGAAGTACGGCGAAGCCGCGAAGATGGACCTGCAGCTGCAGGTGGCAAAGGAGTTCGTGAAGGTGCTGCCCGGAATCGCCGAGGGGATCGCCAGCGCCTACTCGAAGGTGGGCAACATCACAATGTACGGCGACCAGAGCGGCAAGATCGCATCCGAGGTGATCGACCGCACCACGCAGCTCTTCGACGGACTTGGCAAATCACTCGGCTTCGACATCAAGTCCGCAATCGGCGGCGCGCTCGCGGCAAAGCTGATGAGCGGCAAGGACGCCAAGGACTCCGACAAGAAAGAGTAGCGCACAAGCCTACCTTGAGAGAAACCGCACTGGCCCCATCAGGCCCGCATCGCGGAGCGGCCACTTGGATGCGTCGAATGGACGATAGTCGCGACCAACGATGTTGATGTCGTTGAATATCTTCCACTGCACCTTGCGCTTGTCGAGGTCGCGGATGCGGTTCGCGCCCACGTTCGTGACTTCGACCTCCAGCACGTTCTCGCCCACTTTGAGCATACCCGCCGGGATCTCCACGCGATACGGCGGCATGATGCGTGCACCCGCGCACACACCGTTCACGCTCACGCGCGCCGATTCGCACACACGCCCGAGGTCCAGCGTCGCGCCCTTCCGCGCGCCGTCGACATCCAGCATGAATGTCGTCCGGTAACAGACCGTCCCGCAGAACGGATTTTCCGTGCCATCGTCGTTGCGCGACCATGACGTGAGCGTCTGCATCGTGCGCGGCCAGCCCTTCTCCAAGTCAGGTCCACCGCAGACAGGCGTGAGCGTCCACGGGCCATTGAGAGTGATTGTGGAGGAGGCAATGCGCGCTCTTTCGGCCGCGACGGAGCGCGGCCCTCCCGAAGGCGTACACCAAACCCACACGCTTTCGCCCTTCTCGAGCGCCAGCTCCACCGCGCCGTCCTTCACGGCGATCGCCTTGATCGCCCCGCTCATCGGGTCGAGCAGCCACGCGCCAGCCGTCTTCGCCGTGGGACGGAATACGCCCTGCGTTGTCTTGTCGGACATGTTGACCACGTAGTAGAGCGTATAGAAGCCGCGACGGAAGCGCGTGTAGGCAAGCCCCGCCTTTGCGTTGAACGGCTCGCGCCGCACGGCGTTCTTCACATCAGTACCCGGAATCTCTGCAATCACCTTTGCGAGAGCGGCGCGTCCCGCCTCCACGTCCTTAAATCCCGGTACGTCCGCAGGACGCCGCCCGTCGAACACGATCTTGTACCCCGCCTTCGAAAGGGCCGCGAGGCTCTGCGCCGTCTCCACCGGCATCGTCTCGCAGTCCGGCACGACGATCGCGTTCCATTTTCTCTTCGGCTGCTTGGCGAGCGCGGCGAGCTGGCTGTCCGAGATGAAGTCGAACGCCGCGCCCTCCGCGTAAAGCCGCCGCGCCGTCGCGCCAATTGCCGTCTTCGCGAACCACTCCTTGCCTGCCACGCTCAGGCCGTATGTCAGTTCAGGCTGGTTGCGCCAGTAATCGTGGAGTGTCCAATAGATGAGCGCGTCCTCGTCAGGCACGGATGTCTGCGCGAGCGACTGAACGCGCGTGATCCATGCGTTGAGGATCGGCGCGTCGCGCCAGATCGGGTTGCGCGGGTTCATCTCGAGCGACGCGTAGAAGCACCAACCCGGCCACGCGGCGTCGGCGGGCGAATAGCAGCAGCCATGGTAGTACATGTGGTTGACGCCGGAGAGGAAAAGTCTGTCGAGGAATACCTTCACCTCTTCGAGCGAAGC